>Ga0123353_10002285_pt1 | contig 23789 bp, 20 predicted proteins | sample TergutLab28metaG_3_FD_92763 | JGI IMG/M metagenome (GOLD analysis project Ga0123353, IMG submission 92763) | Labiotermes labralis P3 segment gut microbial communities from Petit-Saut dam, French Guiana - Lab288 P3 | ecosystem: Host-associated > Arthropoda: Insects > Digestive system > Gut ... | reverse complement strand
CTTGCATACTAGGGGCAAAGTTGGCTACCGTCGTCAACCCATTGCAAGGAGGGCGTTCACTTTGAGGGCAACCGGAATCGTACGCAGGATCGACGAATTGGGCAGGGTGGTTATACCCAAGGAAATCCGCCGCACGCTGCGGATTCGCGAAGGCGATCCGCTGGAAATCTACACCGACCGCGACGGCGAGGTCATACTAAAAAAATATTCCCCGATTGGCGAGATTTCATCCTTCGCCAAGGATTACACCGAATCGCTCTTCCGCTCCCTCGGGCACATCGCCTGCATCTGCGATCGCGACATGGTGGTGGCCGCCTCGGGCGCCCCCAAAAAGGAGCTGTGGGACAAGCCCATCAGCCGCGATTTGGAGAGCGTGATCCAAAACCGCCAGCCGATGACCATCAACCGCGCCAGCGGCGGCAAGGTGTTTGCCATCACCAACGAGGAGGACGCCGCGCCCTATACGGCGCAGGTGGTGTGCCCCATCATCGCCGACGGGGAGTCCATCGGCGCGGTGCTGCTGCTCAGCCGCGAGCAAAACGCCAAGATGGGCGATACCGAAATGAAGGTGGCCGAGACCACCGCCAGCATCGTGGGCAGGCAGATGGAGCAGTAGCCTTTTATGGGTATGAGCATACGACGCACGAGAGCCAAAGGAACGGGAGCCGGCCGCGGCCAAGCGACGCGGGGGCTCCTTTTCGTTGCGCGGGACATATACCTATGGTATACTTGCAAGGGTTTTATACCCATTAAAAATGCGGATGGGCCGCGTATGGGGAGGGCCCGAATGGGCGAAGACCAAAGCCTTCAAAACCAAAGCCCTAAAAAAAAGCGATTGACGATCGTCGGCCTGGGCAACGGCCCGGACGCGTTGACCCTGGGCGCCGAGCGGGCGATGATGGAGGCCGGCAGCCTGGTGCTGCGAACCGGGCAGCACGCCGTGGCCACATGGCTGGCGGGCAGGCGCGCGGTGTTCCATACCCTAGACGCGCTGTACGCCGAGTGCGCCGACTTCGATCAGCTGTGCGAGCGCGCGGCGTTTGCCCTGCTGGAGCGGCTGGAGGCCCACGATTCCCTGTGCTACGCGGTGTGCGATCCCGGCGAGGACGCCACGGTGGAGCGGCTGATCGCGGCCCTGCCGGAGCAGGTCTCGCTGCGGGTGCTTCCCTGCGTGCCCGCCAGCGCCTGCCTGCAAGCCGCCGCGCTGGCCGAAGGGCAGGGCTTCGGGGCGCACCGCGTGGCCGCCGCCACCGAATTGCCGCGCCTGCAGCAGGATCCCGGCCTCCCGCTGTGCGTCATCGAGATCGACAGCCGCCTGCTGGCTTCCCAGGTCAAGCTCTGGCTGATGGAACGCTATCCGCCCCAGGCCGAGGTATTCTTCTCGATATCCGAAAAGGGCGATCCTTGCGCCCTGAAGGGCATCCCCCTGGAGGAGCTGGACCGCCAGCCCGCCTATTCCCACCTGGCCGCGCTGTGGGTGCCGGCCATGGATGTTTCCCTCCCCCTCCGCGAGCGGTTCGGCTTCGCCGATCTGGTGCGCATCATGCAAACGCTGCGCGGGCCGGGCGGCTGCCCCTGGGATCGCGAGCAGACCCACCGGAGCCTGCGCCAGCACCTCATCGAGGAAGCCTATGAGGCGGTGGACGCCGTAAACAGCGGCGATCCCGACGCGTTGGCCGACGAGCTGGGCGACGTGCTGCTGCAGGTGGTGTTCCACGCCTCCATCGGCGCGCAGCACGGCGCCTTTGCCATCGACGACGTCACCAGCAACATCTGCCGCAAGCTGATCTCCCGCCACGCCCACATCTTCGGCGACGCGCACTGCGACACGGCCGACGAGGTTCAGCGCAGCTGGGACGAGATCAAGCGGCGGGAGCGCGGGCAAACCACCCAGGCCGAGGCTTTGGGCGCCGTGCCCAAGTATCTGCCGGCCCTGATGCGGGCCGCCAAGGTGCAAAAAAAGGCCGCCAACGTGGGATTCGATTGGGAGCGCGCCCAGGACGCCCTGGACAAGGTGCTGGAAGAGGCCGCCGAGTTGCGCGCCGAACTGGAGGCCGGCGCCGATCCCCAGGAGGAGGCCGGCGATCTGCTGTTTGCCGCCGTCAACGCGCTGCGGCTGGCGGGGGTGCAGCCCGAGCTGGCGCTGAGCGCCGCCACCGAGAAATTCGTGGATCGCTTTGCGCGCATGGAGCAGATGATATTGCGGGAGAATCGGCGGCTGGAAGGCCTGACGCTGCCTCAAATGGACGTGTATTGGGAGCGCGCGAAGCGCGAGGAATCCAAAAATTAAACACGCCCCATGAATTTCGTGGTATTATTTGAAAAATAGGCGCAAAATCCTGCGGAGAATGAAGGAATTGCTGGTTTTTCGGCGAATATGAATTTCGGAACTCGTCGGTTTAAGCTCTGCTAAGCAGTAGCGATAAAAAAGGAGGATATTTTATCATGAACAAAACCGAACTGAGCGCGGCCGTGGCCGCAAAGGCAGATCTGACCCGCAAGCAGGCCGAGGCGGCCGTCAACGCCGTGGTGGAAACCATCGGCGAGACCCTTACCAGCGGCGATAGGGTGCAGATCGTAGGCTTTGGCACCTTCGAAGTGAAGAACCGCCCGGCCCGCAAGGCGCGCAACCCGCGCACCGGCGAAGAGATCAACATTGCCGCGTCGAAGGCCCCGGTATTCAAGGCCGGCAAGGCGCTCAAGGACACCGTAAACGTCTAAGCTTTTCGGAAGGCGCTGAGCCCGTGCAGCTTTTGCGCGGGCTTTTTTAAGGTATATGCAGTGGGAAGTCAAGGCTTATTACATGAAACAGTTTTAAAGCCCTCCGGTCGTGCCCGCAGGCACGAAACTGTTCTAAGCAATGCACCAAAGGAGTATTTCGCTTCCTGCGGGAAGCGACCAGGGCTTTGCGGTCGCCCTGGACCTTCGCGGTGCATCTTCCGAAGTTTTGCATAAACATGCCCTGAGCGGGAGGTAGGTATGCGGCTGGATAAGTACCTAAAGGTATCGCGCATCATCAAGCGGCGCACCGTGGCCAAGGAAGCCGGAGACGGCGGGCGGGTCACCATCAACGGCAAGCCCGCCAAACCGGCCTCGGAGGTGAAGGCGGGCGACGTGTTGGAGATCCGCTTCGGCGAGAAACACAACCGCTACGAGGTGCTGGCCGTCAGCGAGCGCGCCGCCAAGGCCGAGGCTTCGGCCATGTACCGCGTGGTGCTTGGCGAGGACGACCTGTGAACTGGGCCGTGCTGGTGGCCGGCGGCCGCGGATCCCGCATGGGCCTGCCGGAAAACAAGGCCTTCGTTCCGCTGCTCGGCCAGCCGATGCTGGCGCTGTCGCTGCGCGCGCTGCTTAAAAGCGGCGCTTTTGGCGGGGTGACGGTGGTGGTGGGCCCGGGCGAGATCGCCCGCGCCGAGGCGCTGATCGCCGCCTGTGCACCGGCCGGCGTGCCCATCCGTGTGGTTGAAGGGGGCGAGGACCGGCAGGCCTCGGTATGGAGCGGCCTGTGTACCCTGCCCCCCGAGGCCGAGTGCGTGGCGGTGCACGACGCGGCGCGCCCGCTGGTGACCGCCGCGGTTATAGAAGCGTGCCTCGCCTCGGCGCGGGCCTTCGGCAGCGGCGTGGCGGCGGTGCCCCTCAAGGACACCGTGAAGCGGGCGGATCCCGGCGGCGCCGTGTTGGACACCCTCCCTCGGGACACGTTGCGGGCGGTGCAAACCCCGCAAGTCTTTCGCGCCCCGCTGTTGCGGGAGGCCCATGAATGGGCTGCGCGGGCGGGCCTGCGCGCCACCGACGACGCCGCCCTGGTGGAAGCCATGGGCGCGCCGGTGCGGCTGGCCGAGGGCAACGGCGAGAACATCAAGGTAACCACGCCGGAGGATGTGGCCGTGGCCGAAGCGTTGCTAACCAGAAGAGGCGCGGCCGCCTTTTATCCCTCGCCTTCGCCCCCGCCCCCGTTCCGGATCGGGCAGGGATACGACGCGCACAGGCTGGCGGAGGGCCGCGCGCTGATCCTGTGCGGGGTGCGGGTGCCCTACGAGCGCGGACTGCTGGGCCACAGCGACGCCGACGTGGCCGCCCACGCCCTCTGCGACGCGCTGCTGGGCGCGGCCGGGCTGGGCGACATCGGCCGCCACTTTCCGGATACCGATCCGGCCTATGCGGGGGCGGACTCGTTGGCGCTGCTGGCCGAGGCCGGGCAAAAAATCGCCGCTATCGGCTATGCCGTGGGCAACGCGGATGTGACCATCGTGGCGCAGCGGCCCAAGCTCAAGGATTATATGCCGCAGATGGCGGACAACCTGGCGCGGGCTTTGGGGATAGCCCCGTCGGCCGTAAACGTAAAGGCCACCACCACCGAGGGGCTGGGCTTCGAAGGCCAAGGCGAGGGCATCTCCGCCCACGCCGTGGCGCTGTTGGTGCGCAAAGCTTGTTCGTGAAACGGTTTTGCAACGATTCTTTAATTCGGATGCGCCGCGAAGGTGGCCGGAGGGCGACCGCAAAGCCCTCCGGTCGTGCCCGAAGGCACGAAATACCTGCCCGTTCAAAGCAAATGCCCTAAAGGGAAAGAGTATTTCGCTTCCGGCGGGAAGCGACCCAAGGGCTTTCCGGTCGCCCTTGGGGAACCTTCGGATGCCCACTCTATACAGAAAAACTGTTATGACGTTGTTCTGTGGTGCGGGCCACGCTTGACAAATCCAACCCGAGCGCCTATGATGCAGATAATTGCATATCGGCGCGCAAGGATGCGGGTGGCGCCGCGGAGCGCGCGGTCGAAAGCGGGCGGGGAAGGGTTCCCGCCAATAAGGGTGGAACCGCGGAAGAATAACTTTCGTCCCTTGCGGGGCAAAATTTGTTCTTCTGTTTTTGCAAGTAGGTGCTTGTGAGTATCAAGAGGAGATGATGGCGTGGCAACGGACAGGGCAGCAGTGGAAAAAACAATGGACAAGATCGTGGCGCTGTGTAAAAATCGCGGGTTCGTCTTTGCGGGTTCGGAGATCTACGGCGGCCTCGCCAACACCTGGGACTACGGCCCCTTGGGCGTGGAGCTCAAAAACAATGTAAAGAAGGCCTGGTGGCGCAAGTTCGTGCAAGAGAACAGGCACAACGTGGGCGTGGACTGCGCCATATTGATGAACCGCCAGGTGTGGGTGGCCTCGGGCCACGTGGGCAATTTCAACGATCCGCTGATGGACTGCAAGGCCTGCAAGGCCCGGTTCCGCGCCGACAAATTGATCGAGGACTTTGCCCGCGCCCGGGACGAAGAGGTGCTGGCCGACGGCTGGGCCAACGAGCGGCTGGAAGCCTGGATCGCCGAGCAGGCGGTGCCCTGCCCCATCTGCGGCAAGCACGATTTTACCGGCATCCGCAAGTTCAACATGATGTTCAAAACCTTCCAGGGCGTCACCGAAGAGAGCGCCAACGAAATCTATCTGCGCCCCGAAACCGCCCAGGGCATATTCGTAAACTACAAAAACACGCTGCGCAGCACCCGCCGCAAGCTGCCCATGGGCATCGGGCAGATCGGCAAGTCCTTCCGCAACGAGATCTGCCCCGGCAATTTTATCTTCCGCACCCGGGAGTTTGAGCAGGCCGAGCTGGAGTTTTTCTGCAAACCCGGCGAGGACTTGGAATGGTTCGCGTACTGGCGGGGCTTCTGCCGCGACTGGCTGTACGCACTGGGGCTGAAGGAGAAAAACCTGCGCCTGCGCGATCACAGCGCCGAGGAGCTGTCCCACTACTCGAAGGCCACCACCGACTTTGAATACCTGTTCCCCTTCGGCTGGGGCGAGCTGTGGGGCCTGGCCGACCGCACCGATTTCGACCTGAAGCAGCACCAGGAGCACTCGGGCGAGAACATGGAGTACTTCGATCCCGTCACCAACGAGCGCTACGTCCCCTACGTGGTGGAGCCCTCGGTGGGTGTCGAGAGGCTGGCCCTGGCCTTCCTGTGCGACGCCTACGACGAGGAGAAGCTCGACGACGGTGAAACCCGAACCGTGTTGCGCCTGCACCCGGCGCTGGCGCCGTACAAGGCGTCGGTGTTTCCGCTGCAAAAGAACAAGTTGGGCGAGCTCGCTCATTCGGTGTACGACGGATTGGCCAGGCGCTTCTGCGTGGAGTACGACGACACCGGCGCCATCGGCAGGCGCTACCGCCGCGCCGACGAGATCGGCACGCCCATGTGCGTCACCGTGGATTTCGACACCGTGGAAAATGGCACCGTGACGGTGCGCGACCGCGACACCATGGCCCAGGAGCGGGTGCACATCGACGCGCTGGCGGCCTACATCGAGGAGCGAATTGATTTTTAGTAGGGGCCGATGCCCTATCGGCCCGCGATACCCGATCACATCGCAAGAACGCGGGGCAATGTGGGCATCGCCCCCTACAAAGAACCGCATGTTATTGCATATGATCTTGCCCTTTCGGCCACCTCGGATTTGACAAACAGAACCAGGAATGATACAATAAGAGAACGAACATTCTTGTTGGTAAAGGAAGTCTTTGTGTGACATCAGTGGGCGTCGTGTCCCTGGGATGCAGCAAAAACCGCGTCGATACTGAGCGGATGCTCGGCGTGCTCACCGCGGCGGGGTATCGCATCCAGCCCGACCCGGCCCAGGCCGACATCATCGTGGTAAACACCTGCGGCTTTATCGAGCCGGCCAAGCAGGAGTCCATCGATGCCATCCTGGATATGGCCCGGTACAAACAGAGTGGGCAATGCCGCCTGCTGCTGGTGACCGGCTGCCTGTCCCAGCGCTATCCCGACGCGCTGCGCGAGCAGATGCCCGAGATCGACGGCATGCTGGGCGTCGGCCAGTACGGCAGGCTGCTGGAGCTGATCGCCGGCGCGGAGCGGGGCGAAAGGCCGTGCTTCACCACGCCATGCGCCGACTTTGCCGAAGAAGGCGACCGGGTGCTCACCACCCCACCCTACAGCGCCTACGTCAAAATTGGGGAAGGCTGCGACAACCGGTGTAGCTACTGCGCCATTCCGCTCATCCGGGGCGCGTACCGCTCCCGCCCCCTGCCCGGCATCCTCGCTGAGGTGCGGCGGCTGGCCGCCCGCGGCGCGAAGGAATTCACCCTGATCTCCCAGGACACCACCCGCTACGGAACGGATTTTGCCCCGGGAGAGAGCCAACTGCCCACCCTGCTGCGGGAGGCGGCGGCGCTGCCCGGCGTAGAATGGCTGCGCGCGCTGTACTGCTATCCCGCCCGGGTAAACGAAGCGCTGCTGGACGCCCTGGCCGGCCTGCCCAACGTGTGCGGCTACCTGGATATGCCCATCCAGCACATCGTGCCCCGGCTGCTCACCGCCATGCACCGGCAGGGCGCCGCCGCCCACATCCGGTGGGTGATCGAGGCGGCGCGGGCCCGGAATCTGGCGCTGCGCACCTCCATCATCGTGGGCTTCCCCGGCGAGACCGAGGCCGACTTTGCCGAGCTGCTGGACTTCGTGGCCCAAGCGCAATTCGACCGCCTGGGCGCCTTTTCCTTCTCGCCCGAGGAGGACACGCCCGCCGCCCGCATGCCCGATCAGGCGCCCGAGGAAGTGAAGCAAGAACGGTTCGACAAGCTGATGTCCCTCCAGCAGCGCATCTCGGCCGAGCGCAACGCGCTGCGCGTGGGCTCCACCTGCCGCGTGCTCGCCGAGGGCGTCCGGGCCGGCGGCCTGTATTGGGGGCGCTCCGCCTGGGAGGCCCCGGAGATCGACGGCCGCATCCTGTTCCGCGGGGCCGCTCCTTTGCAGCCCGGCGATTTTGCAACGGTGCGCATCACCGGCGCACAGGCCTACGATTTAATAGGAGAAGCGCTATGAATCTACCCAACAAGCTCACCCTGCTCCGCATCGCGCTGGTGCCGGTGTACCTGGTTTTGCAGGCGATGGACGCCCGGTGGACGGCTTGGGCCGCGCTGGCGGTGTTCGCTCTGGCGGCCCTCACCGACCTGCTGGACGGCAAGCTGGCGCGGGCCCGCGGCCAGGTGACCAACTTCGGCAAGTTTATGGACCCCATCGCCGACAAGCTGCTGGTGATACCGGCCGCGGTGCTCATGGTTTCCCAGGGCGGGCTGGTGCCTGCTTGGGTGTGCATCGTGTGGGTGGCGCGGGAGTTTGTGGTTTCCGGGCTGCGGATGGTGGCGGCGGAGCGCGGGGTGGTGATCCCCGCCGGGCAAATGGGCAAGGTGAAGGCCGCGGCGCAGATGGCCGCCATCATGCTGCTCACCGTCAACCTGCCGTGGTTGGGCTGGCTTAGCGCCGCCGCGCTGTACCTGGCCACGGCCCTCACCGTGCTCTCCTGCGCGCAATACGTGTGGGAGGGGCGGTACGTTTTGAAGGAGAATGGAAAATTGAAAATGGAAAATTGAAAATTATTTTCCACTTTCCATTTACGAAGGGTGGTTACGGATTGATTGCTGAAATCCTTTGCATCGGCACCGAGCTGCTGCTGGGCCAGATTGTCAACACCGACGCGTGCTACCTGTCCCGGGAGCTGGCGGCCCTGGGCATCGGCGTGTACCACCACACCACGGTGGGCGACAACCCGGCCCGCCTGCGGGAGGCCCTCGCCACCGCCCTCGCCCGCGCCGATGTGGTGATCACCACCGGCGGCCTGGGCCCCACGGCCGACGATTTGAGCAAGGAGATCGTGGCCGAGCATTTTTCCTTGCCCATGGAAGAGGATGCGCCCTCGCTGGAGGCGATGAGCCGCTTCTTCACCGCGCTGGGGCGGGAGATGACCCCCAACAACCGCAAGCAGGCGCGCTTTGCGCAGGGCGCGATCGTGCTGCCCAACGAGCGGGGCACGGCGCCGGGCTGCATCGTGGAGCAGGGCGGCAAGTGCGTGATCCAGCTCCCCGGCCCGCCCCGGGAACTGGAGCGCATGTTCGAGCGGTCGGCCATCCCCTACCTGCGGGAAAAGGTGGCCGGCAGCATCACCTCGCGCTATGTGCGCATATTCGGCGTGGGTGAGTCCGAGGTGGATACACGGCTGCGCGACCTGATCGACGCGCAGGGCGAGGTAACCATCGCGTCCTATTGCAGCCTGGGCGAGGTACAGCTGCGGCTCACCGCCCGGGCCGATACCCCCGAGGCCGCCCGCGCCGCCATCGCCCCGGTGGAGGCCGTGCTGCTGCAGCGGCTGGGCGGGGCCGTGTACGCGGTGTGCGACGCCGCCGAGGACAGCCTCGCGCACCATGCCGTCGCGGCGCTGTTGGAGGCCGGAAAGACGGTGGCGGTGGCCGAATCCTGCACCGGCGGGCTGGTGACCGCCTCGCTGGTGGAGGTGCCCGGCGTGTCGGCGGCGCTGATGGAGGGCCAGGTCACCTACAGCAACGCCGCCAAGGTGCGGCGCCTGGGCGTGTCGAAGCGCACGCTGGAGGCCCACGGCGCGGTGAGCGAGCAAACCGCGCGGGAGATGGCCGCCGGGCTGCGCGCCCGCGCCGGCGTGGACATCGCCGTGGCCACCACCGGCATCGCGGGGCCCGAGGGCGGCTCGCCGGAAAAGCCGGTGGGGCTGGTGTACGTGGCCGTCGCCACCGCCCGGGGCGAGCGGGTGCGCGAGCTGCGGCTCACCGGCGATCGCAACCGCATTCGCTGGCTGGCCACCCTGCACGCGCTCAACGCCATTCGCCTGGCGGCGAAAGACAACGAAACATAAGAGAAGCAACAAAGCAAACGAAAGGAAAGAAAGCACATGCCAGCAGAAAAAACCACAAAGCGCGCGGGGGTGGACCTGGTCCCCGTTCGGGAGGCCGAGGAGCGCAAAAAGGCGCTGAGCGCCGCGTTGGCCAGCATCGAAAAACAGTTCGGCAAGGGCGCGCTCATGAAGCTGGGCGAAAAGGGCTCGCAAAACGACATCCAGGTGATCCCCACGGGCTGCCTGGACCTGGACATCGCGCTGGGGGTGGGCGGCCTGCCCCGGGGGCGGGTGGTCGAGGTGTTCGGGCCGGAGAGCTCGGGCAAAACCACGGTGGCGCTCCACGTGATTGCCGAGGCGCAAAGGATCGGCGGCACCGCGGCCTTTATCGACGCCGAGCACGCGCTGGATCCGGCCTACGCGCAAAAGCTGGGCGTCAACATCGACGAGCTCTACGTGTCCCAGCCCGATACCGGGGAGCAGGCGCTGGAAATCTGCGAGGCCCTGGTGCGTTCCGGCGCCGTGGACTTGGTGGTGGTGGACTCGGTGGCGGCCCTGGTGCCCAAGGCCGAGATCGACGGCGACATGGGCGACGCCTTCGTGGGCCTGCAGGCCCGGCTGATGTCGCAGGCGCTGCGCAAGCTCACCGGCGTCATCAACAAAACCCAGGCCACCTGCATCTTCATCAACCAACTCCGCGAAAAGGTGGGCGCGGTGTACGGCAACCCGGAAACCACCCCCGGCGGCCGCGCGCTCAAATTCTACGCCACGGTGCGGCTGGACATCCGGCGCGGGGAGCAGCTCAAGAGCGGCGCCGAGGTGCTGGGCAACCGCACCAAGGCCAAGGTGGTTAAAAACAAGGTGGCCCCGCCCTTCCGCGTGGCCGAGTTCGACATCCTGTACGGCCACGGCATCTCCCGCGAGGGCAGCCTGCTCGACCTGGCAGTAGCGCGAGATATCATTCACAAGAGCGGCGCGTGGTTCAGCTACAACGATCAGCGCATCGGCCAGGGCCGGGAGAACGCGCGGGCCTACCTCCGCGACAACCCCGAGGTGGCCGCCGTGATCGAAAAGACCATCCGCGACGAGCTGCGCGCCGGCAAGATCGCCGGCAAATTGGAACCGGAAGCCGACGGCGCGGCTGAAAGCGCCGCAGTAGAAGAGTAATCCCCCGGGGCGGCTTCCCATGGAGGCCGCCTTTTTTAAATGGAAGGAGGTTTTTGCATGAAAACCGTTCGGAGCGCGGCGCTGTATCTGACGGTGCTGATCTTGCTGTGCGCGCCGGCGGCAAGCGCCGGGAGCGACGGCCCGTTCGTGCTGCCGCCCGAGGAGCAGGCCGAGGCCGCTTACCAGCGATACCGGGCGCTATGCGAGGAAAATGGCTTCGATCTGTTGCCGGATGAGGAAGCTGACCTCGAATATGCTGACGACATGTATATCATGATGCGTTTGCCGGTGGACGTCGCCGAATGGGGGCTCGTGTACAACGCCTTCATGCCGGGACCACCGCCGATGCCGGGCGACGCCTTTGTGGGCTACTCGCTGTGCGTGCACAAGGACACCCCGGCCTTCGACCGGGTGGACGAACTGATGGCCATGGCCCTGATCGCATTGTTTGACATGAGCCCGAAGGCCGCCCAGGCCCGCGTGCATGGGGCGCTGGAAGATATGGGAAGCAATGATTCGGAGGGAGGCATAGGCTATGTCATTGCGGACAGCGTGCGGCTGATCGTGGCGGAAGACGATATCCGCCGCGTGCTGATCGTTGTGGAAGAGCCGAACTATTGAGCGCCATGGCAGGTGCGCAAAACCTTATGTTGACATATCGTCGTGATTGGCCGCCTATTTGTGCTGTTTTGCGTAGGGGGCGATGCCCACATCGCCCCGCACGCTTCGCGGCGTTATCGGGCATCGCGGGCCGATGTGGGCATCGGCCCCTGCGGAATTTGCGTTATCTGGAATTCTCGCGTTCGGCGCGCCATCGCGCCATCGATCGCTTTGTCTTGACATATGGTGAATCGATCTTTATAATACATGTCGGTACATAAGCATCTAACCGAAGCATCTAGGGTGCCGTTGTATTCCTAGGATCCTCGCGTGCGCGAGCACGGCGAGTGTATATAGAGAAAGAGAGGAACGACATTTGGACGCAATTTGGATCGTACTCGCGGCGCTGATCGCCGGCGCGATAGGCTCCGCGGTGGGATACTTCTATCGGAAGAGCAGCCACGAGAAGAAGCTCGGGCGCACCGAGGAGTACGCCAGGAACCTGCTGGAAGACGCGCAACGCCGCGCGGAGGAAAAGAAAAAGGAAACCCTGTTGGAAGCCAAGGAAGAAGTGCTCCGCCTAAAGACCGAATTGGACCGCGAGATACGGGACCGCCGCACCGAGGTGCAGCGCACCGAGCGCCGCCTGCTCCAGCGCGAAGAAACCATGGACAAAAAAATGGACAACCTGGAGGCGCGGGAAGAGAACCTAAACAAAAAGCACGAGGACTTGCAAAGGCTTACCGAAGAGGCGCAAGCCGTGCACAGCCGCCAACAGGTGGAGCTGGAGCGCATCGGCCAGATGACCCAAGACGAGGCGCGGCAGGTGCTGATGAGCCGGGTGCAAAAGGACGCCTACCACGACGCCGCCGTGCTGGTGCGCGACATCGAGACCCGCGCCAAGGAAGAGGCCGACAAAAAGGCGCGCAACATCATCGCGCTGGCCATCCAGAAGTGCGCGTCCGATCACGTGGCCGAGACCACGGTATCGGTGGTGAGCCTGCCCAACGAGGACATGAAGGGCCGCATCATCGGCCGCGAGGGGCGCAACATCCGCACCCTGGAAACCGCCACCGGCGTCGATCTGATCATCGACGACACCCCCGAGGCGGTGATCGTGTCGGCCTTCGATCCGGTGCGCCGGGAGATCGCCCGGGTCGCGCTGGAAAAGCTGATCGCCGACGGGCGCATCCACCCCGCCCGCATCGAGGAAATGGTGGAAAAGGCCCGCAAAGAGGTGGACAACCAGATTCGCGAGGCCGGCGAGCAGGCCGTGTTCGAAACCAACATGCACGGCATCCACCACGAGCTGGTGAAGCTGCTGGGCCGCATGCGCTACCGCACCAGCTACGGCCAAAACGTGCTCAAGCATTCCATCGAGGTCTCTCACCTGGCCGGGCTCATGGCCGCCGAGTTGGGCGCCGACATCACGCTGGCCAAGCGCGCCGGCCTGCTGCACGACATCGGCAAAGCCGTGGATCACGAGGCCGAGGGCACCCACGTGTCCCTGGGCGGGGAGCTGGCCCGCAAGTACCGCGAGTCCCCCGACGTGATTCACTGCATACTGGCCCACCACAACGACGTGGAGCCCCAAACCATCGAGGCCGTGCTGGTGCAGGCGGCAGACGCCATTTCGGCGGCCCGCCCCGGCGCGCGCCGCGAGTCGCTGGAGAACTACATCAAGCGGCTGGAAAAGTTGGAAGAGATCGCCAACTCGTTCCAGGGCGTGGAGAAGTCCTTCGCCATCCAATCGGGCCGCGAGGTGCGCATCATGGTGAAGCCCGAGGACATCAACGACGCCGGCACGCTGGTGCTGGCCAGGGAGATCGTCAAGCGCATCGAGAAGGAGATGGAGTATCCGGGCCAGATCAAGGTGAATGTGATCCGGGAGACGCGGGCCACGGAATTTGCGAAGTAAGGGTTGAAATGGAGCCGTCGTGCGGGTAAAGCGCGGCGGTTTTTTTCTTATCTTGTAGGAAGCAGAATGTCTATCCTCGAGGCAGAAGGCATACCCCTGCACGAGGTGAAACACGTGCGTAACCCAAAAAAGCGCAGGCGTGGGCCCGGCATCCACCCGCCGCTGGCCTGCGCCTTTCTGTTGTTGCTGGCGGCGCTGCTAACCCTCGCTTGGCAGCGGTTGAGCGAACCGCCCGGCATCGATCGCCAACGGATCGTACTGTACGACGCGGGCACGCAAACCCTCCGCACCCTAACCCTGGGCGACTACCTGACCGGCGTGGTGGCGGCCGAGATGCCCGCCCTGTATCACGAGGAAGCGCTGCGCGCCCAGGCGGTGGCGGCGCGCACCCGGGCGGTGGCAAGCATGCGCCGCCTTGGCGGAACCGGATGCGCCGCCCACCCCGGCGCCGACATCTGCGGCGACAGCGCCCACTGCCAGGCATGGATGGATGACCCCGCGCTGCGCCGGCGCTGGGGCGCGGACTACGCAGCCCACCTGCGCAAGATCACAGACGCCGTACAGAGCACCCGGGGCGAGGTGATGACCTACGGCGGCGAGCCAATCGAAGTGCTGTACCACGCGGTGAGCGGCGGAGCCACCGAAAATGTGGAGCATGTGTTCAGCGAGGCATTGCCCTACCTGCGCGGCGTGGAGAGCCCCGGGGAGGAAGGCGCGGCCCGCTACCAAAGCGAGCAGCGCTTTGCGCAGCAGGCGGCGGCGGAGGCCCTCAACGCGGCGTTCCCCGGCGCGGGCCTGAGCGCCGAGGGCCTGCCCGGCGCGCTGGCCGTGCTCGGGCGGTTCGATTCCGGGCGGGCGGACAGGGTGCGCGTGGGGGCTCTCACCGTGCCCGCAACCGCGTTCCGCCGTGCGCTGGGCCTGCTGAGCACCAATTTCACCCTGGCCTTCGAGGGCGAAGAGCTGGTGATCCGCCAGCGCGGGTACGGCCACGGCGTGGGCATGAGCCAGGCCGGGGCCGACGCCCTCGCCCGGGCCGGGTGGGGGTATGCAGATATTTTGCGGCATTACTATACGGGGATTGAGTTACAAGTTACTAGTTACTAACGCGAATCAAGCGTAGGGCGCGGCGACCTCGACGCGCCGCCGTATTGCACGAAAGGCGTGCTATTTGGGGCGAATCACGGCGCGTCCGGTGGCCGCGCCCTACAACGGGCAAGAGGAGGGGCCGTTTTCCTCTCGTAACTTGTAACTCGTAACTTGAATTGCGCCCGGCATATGAGGGCACACTCTTGCGTGGAGGTGTTCCCATGAGTGGATTTCGCAATGCAATGAAAAGGGCTCGGGAAGGATGCCGCGCGGCGATGCGGGGCTGGAGCGCGTTTATGGAGCGCCAAGGGTTTTACGTGATGCTGGGGGTGTGCGTGGCGGTCATCGTGGGCACGGCGATATGGACCCGCTCCGGATCCCCGCCCTTGGCGCCGCCCGAATACCTGCAGCAGGGCGCACAGGCCGGAAGTGAGGCGGAGTTTGTGCAGCGGCTGAGCGACGTCACTTGGACCGGCCCGGCATCGAGCGGCCAGGCCGGCGCCGCCGTCGGAGCCGGGCAGTCCGGCGCGTCCGGCGCCGCGGCCCCGGCGGCCGGCATCGGCGCGCCGGATCATCCGGCCCTCAGCTGGCCGGTAAGCGGAGAGGTGCTGCGCCCCCACAGCGGCGACCGGCCGGTGTTCCTGCCCACCCTGGGCGCTTGGGGCACCCACGAGGGCATCGACATACGGGCCAGCGTGGGCGATCCGGTAAACGCGGCGCTCAGCGGTACGGTAAGCGCCGCTTACGAGGATCCGCTCCTGGGCAGCGTGATCGAGGTGCAGCACCCGGGCGGGCTCACCACCCGCTATATCGGCCTCGCTACCTTGGAGCTGCTGCGCGTGGGCGATCCGGTAAAGACCGGCCAGCTGCTCTCCCCGTTGGGAAAGCCCGGCGCGTGGGAAAGCGAGGATCCGCCGCACCTGCACTTCGAGGTGCTTCGGGACGGGGAGTGGGTGGACCCGCAGGGGTACCTGATTCAAAAATAAAGCGAGGGCGCGCTACTCCAGCCAAAAGAGCATGTCCGGCGTCATTTGCTCATAGGTGGAAAACCGCACCACGATCCGGCCCTCCGCGCGAAGGATGGAGCCCTCCTCCGGATAGAGGGGCATTCCCTCCACGATTTCCGCCAGCCCCATCTCCGCCAGCCTCTGTTGCGACGGGCGGACAATTTGCTGCGCGTTCCCCAGATAATAGCGCAAAAAGTCCACGTACGTATGCATTTGCATAAGGGTATCCGGGATGCCTGTCATCCCATACAAATCCCACACGGGTTTCACGGCGTATCTCACCTGCGGCACGCCCACAAACACGATCTCCTCCTCGCCGGTGTACCCCTCGGCATGCTGGATCCGGGTCAGCAGCGTGTTGGAATAGGCATAGCCCTGCTCGTAGACCAAGTGCAGCTTGAAATACGCCTGATTCGAGCGCGTCCAGTTCCCAAACGCGCTCAGCGCCAGCGACAGGGCGACCACCCAACTGACGCCCGCTACGATATGGTTGCCGCGCGACGGTTTTGCGCCTTTGTTGATCTCCTCGCCCGTCCGTTGCAGCAGCGCGAGGCAAAAGACGGGGAGCAGAATCAAGCCATAGATCATCAAAAGATGGGGGTAAAACGCGACGCCTTGCATGATGAACACGAGGTTGCACGCCAACGGAAAGAGGACGGCCAGCAGGCAGAGGAGCAAAAAGCCGCCTAGGTTGCGATATGTTTTTTTGCGCGCGACGAGCCAGCCAAACAAGCCGACGGACGCCGCCCCGAGGATCAGGAACAGGTAACGCATCGCGGGGAAATGGTCGCTGTACCTGTTGTCCACAAAATAATGGGACACGCCCTCATATGCGCGCCTCACAAGGATCGGCAGATGCGAAGGGCGAATCCGCCCCATCTCGTTGATGCCCTGGTAGGAGGTGAGGTTGTCCCCGGCTGTCAGCCGAACCATCACGAAGTATGCCGCCATGGCCGCCGCCAAAGTGCCCGCATACAGCGCCCCCCGCAGCAGGGTGCGCTTTGCCCCTTCCCCCCGCAGCAAATCCAAGATCAGCACCGCCACAAACAGGCCCGCGGCCACGGAAAAATACGCCTGGTAAATCCCCAGGCCGCAGGCCAACAGCAGAGCGCCTGCGCAAAACCCAAAGCGGTAGCGCACGGTGAAGTAGGCCGCCATGCAGTTTAGCATCACGGCAAAAAAGTAGGCGTCCGCGCAATTCATGTAGGCGAACGTCGCGGCAATCGCCGGAAAGGTCACCATCAATGCCGCCAGCAAAACGCAGTACAGCGGCGTCTTTATCCGCAGCAAAGCCGCGATGAAACAGGCGGCCACAGCGAGGTAAAGAATCCCCAGAACGCCGTTGACCCAGGGCATGGCCCAAGAGGTGCTGAAGGCCGCCGGAAGCCACAAGAGCCATCGCCCGGATTCGATGGCGTAGTGCATCGTATGGAACAGTTGCTCCACGTCGTCATGATTGACCAGCTTGTTTGTGAGCATGAAGGTGTGGGTCAAAAACCCGATGACCACCGCCGCAAAAAAAGTGATCTTTATGTGGGCGGGAATTCTTTTCCACCACTTTTGCGCTGCCGCGCCGGGCGATTCCAACTGTAACATATCAAAAGTCCTTTCATCATCAAAGCATCCATCACACAAGATAGCACAATCCATTGGGATCCACAAGCCCGCCTACGCATCCGCGCCCAGCACCCGCTCCGCCGCCCTCATCCCGTCCACCGCCGCGGACAAGATCCCGCCCGCGTACCCCGCGCCCTCGCCGGCCGGATACAGGCCCCGGATCGACGTTTGGCCGTCGGCCCCGCGCGGGATGCGCACCGGGGAGGAGGAGCGGGTCTCCGGCGCGGTAAGCAGCGCGCCGGGCGCGTCGAAGCCGCGCACCTGGCGGCCAAAGCGGGGCAGAGCCTCGCGCAGCGCGTCGAGCACGAAGGGCGGCAGGCAGCAGCGCAGATCGCCCAGGGCCACGCCGGGCAGGTAGGTGGGCGCCACCTCCCCCAGCGCGCGGCTCTCGCGCCCGGCCAGCAGGTCGCCCGCCAGCTGCGCGGGCGCGCGGTAGCCGCCTCCGCCGGCGGCGAACGCGGCGCGCTCCAGCTCCCGCTGCAGCGCCACCCCGGCCAGCGGATGCGCCGAGGGAAAATCGGCGGGGGATACGCCCACCAGCAGCCCGCTGTTGGCGTTGACGCCGTCCCGGGCAAAGGCGCTCATGCCGTTGGTGCACACGCCCCCCGGCTCGCTGGACGCCGCCACCACCCGGCCCCCCGGGCACATGCAGAAAGTGTACGCCGCCCGGCCGCCGGGCAGGTGGGCGGCCAGCTTGTACTCGGCGGCCCTCAGGGCCGGATGCCCGGCAAAGTCGCCGTACTGCGCCCGGTCGACGGCCGTTTGCGCGTGCTCGATCCGCACCCCCACCGAAAACGCCTTTTGCTCCATGCGCAGGCCGCTGGCGTGCAGCATCCCGAAGGTATCGCGGGCGCTGTGGCCGATCGCCAGCACCAACCGCGCGGCGGCGAGGCGCTCTTCCCCGCCCTCCGCGCTCACGGTGATGCCGCGCAGCGCGCCCCCCTCCACAAACAGGCCCGTCAGCCGCGCGTGGAAGCGCACCTCGCCGCCCAGCGCGCAAAGGCGCTCCCGCAGGGCCTTCACCGTGGCCGGCAGGCGATCGGTGCCGATGTGGGGCTTGGCCTGATACAGTATTTCCTCGGGCGCGCCGTGGGCCGCCAGGGTTTCCAGCACCCTCCGGCAGCGCGGATCCTGTATGCCGGTGGCCAGCTTGCCGTCCGAAAACGTGCCGGCCCCGCCCTCGCCGAACTGCACGTTGGACTGGGGATTCAGCGCCCCGCCGCGCCAGAAGGATTCCACGTCGCGCCGGCGACGATCCACCGGAGCGCCCCGCTCCAGCAGCAAGGGCGCCCAGCCGGCCTCGGCCAAGGTCAGCGCGGCAAACAGGCCCGCCGGGCCCGCGCCCACCACCACCGGGCGGAGGCGCGGCGGCGGCGGATACACCGGATGAACCACCGCGGGGGCCTCGGGCGCCAGGGCGATTCTCGGCGGCGCGCGCCGGTTCGCGGCGAGGGCGGCGGCCTCGGCTTCCGGCGTATCCAGCAGCACATCCAGCGTGAGGGTCAAGCGAACGTCGCTCTTGCGCCGGGCGTCCACGCTGCGCTTGCGCAGGAGGCATTCCAGCACGCGGCCGGCGGGCAGGTGTACGCAGCGCGCCGCCAGCGCGCGCAAACCGGCGGCGTCGAGGGGCGTGTCCGGCGTTACCGACAGGTCGCTGATGCGAATCATTGCGACGGCTCCTTTATGGCATATACTTGGAGATTTTCATGGTGATTGCGCAGCGGCGCGCCCAGCCAGCAGCCCCGATGCCCATGCAAAGTGCAAATTGAAGCCGCCGCAATCGCCGTCCACGTCCAGCACCTCGCCGGCGGCGTACAGGCCGGGCGCCGGCAGCGATTCCATGGTGGACGGATCGAAATCCAACGCGTCGATACCCCCCGCCGTCACCTGCGCGCTTTCGAAGGGCTGCAGGCCGGTTACCGGAAAGCGCCAATCGCCCAGGAGCGCGGCCAGGGCGTCGGCCTGGGCGTCGGTGAGGCCGCCGAAGCGGTGCTGCAGAGGAATGTCAGCAGCGAGACACAGCGCCTCCCCGACCCGGCGGGGCAGCATGCCCGTGGCAAATTGGCCCGCCGGAAGTTCGCCGAACAGTTCGCGGCGGCGGCGGATCAGCGATGCCCGCGCCCCTTCGCCCTCCTCGGGCAGCAGCGCCAGGCGTATGCACGCCGCGCGGCCCTCGGCTAGCGCGGGGCCAACGTCCCGGGCCAGGGACAGCGCCGCGATGCCCGACAGCCCGTAATCGGCAAAGAGCACCTCGCCGCTCTCGGTGCGAACAGGTGCATCGTCCACGAGAAGGGTGGCCTCAGCCTGCACGCGCAAGCCCTTTAGCGCCCGCAGCCCCCCATGGGCGCAGCGGAGCTGCACCAGCGCGGGATAGCAGGGCGTGAGCCGATGGCCCAGCCCGGCGAGCAGCGCGTATCCCCCGCCGTCGCTGCCCAGGCGCGGGGAGGCCCTGCCCCCGGCGGCCACGATCACGCGGTCGGCGGAGAGGGTTTTTTCCTTGCCTTCGGCCAAGGAGAGCGCAAAGCCGGCAGGTGTCCGCGCCAAGGCGCGCACCGTATGCCCGCAGCGCGTCTGGACACCCAAACGGTCACAAGCGAGGCGCAGCACGTCCAGCACCGCGGCGGCCTGCCCGGAACGCGGATACACCCGGCCTTCCTCCTCCTCGCGCCACAGCAGGCCCAGCGATTCAAAAACCGCCAGCACGGCCTGCGGCGGAAAGGCGCTCAGCACTTCCGCGGCCAGGGCCGCCCCGGCAGGATGGACGCTATGATAGTGGCAGGCCCGGGCGCGCAGGTTGGTGAGGTTGCAGCGGCCGTTGCCGGTGGCCAGCAACTTGCGGCCCACGCGGTCGCAGCGCTCCAGCACGGTCACTTGGGCCCCGGCCTGCGCGGCGGCCACGGCCGCCATCAACCCCGCCGCCCCGCCGCCTATGACGGCGACCCGTGGGGACATGCAAACGCCTCCTTGCAGAGCAATTCTTCCTTCCAATTGCATTGTAGCAAGAAGCTCGCGCGGGCGCAAGCCAGGAGAAAAGCATTGATTATGAGAAAAATGCAAAATGTAGGGGCCGATGCCCTCATCGGCCCGCGATACCCATCCATCGCGAAAGGCGCGGGGCGATGAGGGCATCGCCCCCTACAAAGGAACGTCCGCTTACATATTCGTCGTAGCAGCGTTGCATAGTTATGTGAATGATTCTCCTTTGGGGCGCACTTTGGGGCGCAAGCGCGCAAAAACCTGGACATTTCTGCCTTCGCGCGGTACAATAGAATCGACCGTAGGGTCGATTTGAAGCAAATCGGAGGAATCGCAAATGAAAAAATATGTGTGCGGCGTGTGCGGCTACGTGTACGATCCCGACGACGGCGACCCGGGCAACGGCATCGCGCCCGGCACCGCCTTTGCAGACCTGCCCGGCGATTGGGTTTGCCCGGTGTGCGGCGTGGGCAAAGATCAGTTCGAGGAGGCGTAAGGCGTGAACCCGATTCCCCTCAAACCGGGCATCTACTGGGTGGGCGCCCTCGATTGGGCGTTGCGCAGCTTTCACGGCTACACCACCGGCCGGGGCGCCACCTACAACGCCTACCTGATCGTCGATGAAAAGATCGCGCTGATCGACACGGTGAAGGCCCCCTTTGCCGGCGAGATGTTTTCCCGCATCGCGCGGGTGGCGCCGCCGGAGTCCATCGATTACCTGATCAGCAACCACGTGGAGATGGATCACTCCGGCGCGATCCCTCTCGCGCTGGAGCGCATGCCCAAGGCGCGGGTGATCACCAGCGTCCAGGGGGCCAAGGGGCTGGCCGCCCATTACGGCGACCGGGGCTATCATGCCGTGAAGGCGGGCGACAGCCTGTCCTTGGGCGGGCGCACGCTGCGCTTTGTGCCCACCCCCATGCTCCACTGGCCGGACAACATGCTCACCTACTGCCCCGAAGAGAGGCTGCTGTTTTCCAACGACGCCTTCGGCCAGCATATCGCCTGTGGCCAGCGCTTCGACGACGAGGCCCCGATGGACGCGGTGATGCAGGAGGCGGCCAAGTATTACGCCAACATCGTGATGCCCTTCCCCGCCCAAACAAAGGCGGCGCTCCGGGCGTTGGAGGGCCTTGAGTGCGATTTGATCGCGCCCAGCCACGGGGTGATCTGGCGCGCCCACATCGCCCAGATCCTACAGGCGTACGGCCGCTGGAGCGACAACGACCCGCCAAAGGCGGCGGTGGTGGCCTTCGACAGCATGTGGCACAGCACCGAGCGCATGGCCGTGGAGATTGCCGACGCGTTCATCGCCCGCGGCGTGCCCGCCAAGCTGCGCGACCTGAAGGCCTATCACATGTCCGACATCGCGACCGACCTACTGGAAGCCAAGTACCTGGCGGTGGGTTCGCCCACCCTCAACAACAACATGCTGCCCACGGTGGCGGCGCTCCTCACCTACCTGCGCGGCCTCGCTCCCAAGGGCCGGAAGGGCTTCGCCTTCGGCTCCTACGGATGGGGCGGACAGGCCGCCGGCCAGGTGCAAGAGATGCTGGCCGCCGCCGGCATAGACATCCTTTGCGAAAAGATTCGCCATCCCTACGTGCCCGACGCCGCCTCCCTGGCCGGGCTCCGGCGGCAAATCGACGGGCTTTCGCTATAGGACAACGCAATGAGAGGGATAATGCAATGAGAATGAAGAAAAACGAAATGAGACGATCCGGAATGAAGAGAACCGGATGGAGCCGATTCCTGTCGGTCGTGTGCACGGCGCTGCTGCTCGCCCAAGTGCCGGCGGCGCTCGCGCTGGCCGGAAACGAAGTGATTATCGCAGGCCAAGCGGTGCGCGCAAACGTGCAAAAGCTGGACTTGAGCGACCGTGGGCTCTCCGACATTTCCGCGCTCGCCGGGCTGAAGAGGCTCACCGAGCTGGACCTTTCGGACAACCAAATCACCTCGGCGGCGCCGCTGGCCGGCCTGAAGGGGCTGCGGAAGCTGCACATTCAAAACAACCAAATCGAAGAGGCGCTGCCCCTCGCTTCTTTGGCTTCGCTCGTTGAACTTCGGATGGAAAACAACCCCGCCGCCGACCTGCTGGCGTTGAAGGCGCTGCCCAAGCTGCGCAAATTAAGCGTAAGCAGCGATGACTTGGAGCGGGTATCGCAGCTCAAGCAGGTGACCGAGCTGGCCGTTTGGGGCGATGCGATCGACGACCTGTTTCCCCTGCTGAAGATGACCAACCTCCGCGGGCTCTCGGTGCACAGCGACGCCCTCACCGACCTGACCCTGCTGCCCATGCTCGCCAAGCTCACCGACCTGGCGCTCACCGCCCGCGACCTAACCGACCTGGCGCCCCTCGCCCAGCTTCAAAGGGTGCAAAGCCTTTCGCTCGCCACCTCCGAGATCGCGGATTTGCGGCCCCTGGCCCAAATGCCCGCGCTGGCTGAGCTGTCCCTCGCCTGCCAGACCTTGGGCGACGTGACCGCGCTGGCGGGGGCCAGAAGGCTGCACACCCTCTCGCTGTCCGCCGACGCCCTGCCCGACCTTTCCGCGCTGGCCAACCTGCGGCGGCTGCGCACCCTGTCCCTCCACTGCGACAGCATGGAGGATCTCTCCGGCATCGGCGCCGTGCGCCAGCTCACCGAGCTGTCGGTGCGGGGCGAGAACCTGGCCGACATCAGCGCCCTCACCCGCCTAACGGCCCTGCGAAGCCTGGTGGTGGACAGCGGCGTGCGGGTGGATTGCACGCCCCTCGCCGGCCTGGAGGGGCTGCGGAGCCTCACCCTGCGCGGGGCATCGTACGCGGCGGAGCAGATGGACCTGCTGCGCGGCATGCTGCCCCACTGCAAAATCAATTTTGAATAAAACAGGAGACCACAAAAAGCGCGATGATCAGTACGCAAAATCTGACCCTGAGCTACAGCGGAAGGCCGCTGTTTAAGGATGTCAACGTAAAATTTACGCCGGGCAACTGTTACGGCTTGATCGGCGCGAACGGCGCCGGAAAGTCCACTTTTTTAAAGATACTGGCCGGCGAACTGGAGCCCTCCCGCGGCGAGGTGTCCATCACCCCGGGGGAGCGCATAGCGGTGCTCAGGCAAGACCACTTCGCCTTCGACGCCCAGGAGGTGCTCACCGCCGTGATCATGGGCCACACCCGGCTCTACGAGATCATGGTGGAAAAGGACGCGCTGTACGCCAAGCCCGACTTCTCCGAGGAAGACGGCATCCGCAGCGCCGATTTGGAGGCCGAGTTCGCCGAGCTGGGGGGTTGGGAGGCCGAAACCGAGGCCGAGCGCATCCTCGCCGGCCTGGGGGTCGATCTCGCGCTCACCCGCACCCTCATGGGCGAGCTGGACGGCGCGCTCAAGGTGAAGGTGCTGTTGGCCCAGGCGCTGTTTGGCAACCCCGACATCCTGCTGATGGACGAGCCCACCAACCACCTGGACATCCAGTCGATCCGCTGGCTGGAGAACTTTTTGCTGGACTTCCCCAACACGGTGATCGTGGTCTCTCACGACCGGCACTTTTTAAACAAGGTGTGCACCCACATCGCCGACATCGACTACGGCAAGATCCAGATGTATGTAGGCAATTACGACTTCTGGTATGAGTACACCCAACTGGCCGCCCGCCAGCTCAAGGAGCAGAACAAAAAAACCGAGGCCAAGATCAAGGAGCTGCAGGAGTTCATCCAGCGGTTCAGCGCCAACGCCTCGAAGTCCAAGCAGGCCACCAGCCGCAAAAAGCTGCTGGACAACCTCACCATGG
>Ga0123353_10002284_pt1 | contig 23790 bp, 21 predicted proteins | sample TergutLab28metaG_3_FD_92763 | JGI IMG/M metagenome (GOLD analysis project Ga0123353, IMG submission 92763) | Labiotermes labralis P3 segment gut microbial communities from Petit-Saut dam, French Guiana - Lab288 P3 | ecosystem: Host-associated > Arthropoda: Insects > Digestive system > Gut ... | reverse complement strand
GCATCTTTAGCAAAACTATGTAACTGCATTTCTACACCTAAAGACAAAGCGTTTCTTTCAATCTGTTTAGTATATTGCTCACTACCAAAATCATCTTTTGTCAAAATAACTGCCAATTTGGGTTTTATTAAGGCACACTTTTGCTCTAGTTCTTGTTTTATCTTCTTTGCTAACTCATCACCATAAAGATTGTTTATCATACAAAATCCTCACTATCAAATATTACAGTAACTGGTCCATCATTTTCTATGTTTACTAACATTTCAGCTTGAAAAATACCAGTTTTTACTTCTAGTTCAAGTTTTATTAAACACTCATTGAAGTATTCATATAGTAATTTAGCTACTTCAGCACTTGCGCTTTGAGTAAACGATGGTCTTCTTCCTGTAGTTAAATTAGCATATAAAGTAAATTGCGACACACTTAAAATCTCTCCACCTGTATCTTCAATACTCAGGTTCATTTTTCCTTCTTTATCACTGAAAATTCTCAGATTTTTAATTTTCTCAGCAAGTCTTTCCACAATTTCTCTGTTATCTTTTTTATCAAAGCCTACAAGTAAAACATAACCCTGTTTTATTGAGTTAATAACAACATTATCAACTATAACACTAGCTTTTTTTACTCTTTGTACAACAATTCTCATACAACAATATTATCACATTTATTCCCCCTTTATCTAAAATACTTCACGGCTTAGCCAAAAACCAAGCTGCTTAAGTTTTCGACAATTACATAGTATTTATCAACTGTTGCTAGACGGTTTTTTTGTTTAAGTTACGCAAAGAATATTCTAATTACCATCATTGCAACAATGTCAAAATTGCTTATCTAAATCTGCTACCGATACCACTTTTATTTGCTATCTTGAAAATTGATATTCTTGAGCAAGTTGAGTCTTTTACTTACTTGTTTATAAGTTAAATAATGTCATTTTTATCAATGCTTTATATTATAATACTGTTATGAAAGATACACTTGCGATTAAGATGCGACCTACCACTTTAGCTAATGTCATAGGTCAAGATCATTTAATGTCTATTCTAAGAAAGATGGTAATAAACAAAGATTTGTTCTCCACTATCTTTTATGGCCCTAGTGGTACTGGTAAAACTACTATCGCTTTATGTTTGATAAATGAGTTGAATTTACCTTACACTTTAATAAATGCTACAACCACTAATAAAAAACAACTGGATAAGATCTTTGATGAGGCAAATGCCAATCCTGGAAGTATTGTGGTGGTTGATGAAATTCATCGTTTAAACAAAGATAAGCAAGATCTTTTTCTTTCCTTTGTGGAAGATAATAAATTAATTTTGATTGGCTTAACCACACAAAATCCTTATTTCTCTATTAATCCTGCTTTGCGTTCTCGGGTTTTGTTGTTGGAATGTAAAGCCTTAACTAATCAACAAATAATTGATTTCTTAAAAAAGACAGCAGTCCATGAATTTGGCTTGGCAAATAAATACCAGATTAGTGATGAGGCTTTAGCTTTCATTGCTCAAAAAGCCAATGGAGATTTGCGCTTAGCTTTAAACTTTTTGGAAATGGGTAGTCTACTTGCCGAAAGTGATGAAATAACCATAGAATCCTTAGCAGAGAATCTTTCAAAATCTGCCTTAATAAATGATAAAGATGGAGATGGAATCTATGATTTAATGAGTGCTTTTCAAAAATCAATACGCGGAAGCGATGTTCAAGCTGCTCTTTATTATCTCGGTCTATTAATAAGTGCTGATGATTTAGATGCCTTAGAAAGAAGATTAATAGTTACCGCTTATGAGGATATTGGGTTAGCTAATCCAGCTGTTGTACAAAAGACACTGAATGCCGTTAATTGTTCCAGACTAGTTGGCTTTCCTGAAGCCCGTATCATATTGGCAAATATTGTCATTGAATTAGCATTATCTCCTAAATCTAAATCAGCTATAACTGCCATCGATAAAGTAATAACACAGATAGAAAAACAAGCCTATCCTATGCCTGCTTACTTAAAACTGACACCAGTTAATATGGCTGAAGAAGAAAAATATGATTATGGTGGTAGTAATTACTGGCACAAAATTCAATATCTACCCGATCAAATAAAAGACATGGAATTTTATATTCCCTGGGATACCAGTAAATATGAAAGAATGTTAAAAGAAAACTACGAAACACAAAAAAAGATTGAAAGAGTAAACTCCTTCAAACCTTTTAAGAAATAATATCTTAGCTATCTTTTTAGTATGAACAACTGAAATTTGTGCTTCAGTTCTTTATTGCTTTAGGTGTTTAGCAAATTCAATGATTTCTTTGTCTTCTATGGTATTTACATAGTCTGCTTTTTTAGAAACTAGCTTTATTATCATCCGTTCAAATGACTTAGCTTTCTTAGGATCAAATATACCACCAAGATGGCTTTTTATTATTGCCTTTTCTATTATTTCTAAAGGATAGTTATCCTTTAAGTAGGTATCTATATTATCCTTATCTAAACTACAAATAAATAGTCCTAAGTTTTTGTCTTTGAGTTTATCAAGATTCTTTGACATGAATTCTTTGACTGCTTTGTGAGCTTGACCAGCATAAACTGAACTACCAATAACGACACAATCATATTCTTTTAAATCAACATCTTTTGTTTTGCTTAAATCATAGATTATTGAATTATCAATAAGTTCTTTGATTCTTTCGGCAATTTGTTGAGTTGCGCCATATTTAGATGCATATAGTATTAAAGTTTTCATAGCTTTTCCTTACTCAGTTTATTACTGTTTTTTTAAACTAAAAGGGATTGGTAAGCTTCTTTTCCCTTATTAGTTATGTTGTTTTATATCAATAAATATTAATCTTAATTATGCTTTACCAGCTTCCGCCACTACTGCCACCAAAGCCTCCACCGGAGAAGCCACCTCCGCCGCCGAAGCTGCCACCGCTACCAAAGCTACCACCTCCAGTTCCACTTTTTGGTGGTGGAGGGTTAAATGAACTTGCTTGGACTTTTGTCATTGAGTTGTTCATGCGATTCATCATAGTTGTTGGTGTGAATGAGCCAGTTGTCCTATAGAAATCCTGTTCAGGAATAGTAAGATTTTTAAAGGCATCAGTCCATACTTTAGCTAAATTGAAAGCGTAGGCATATGGAAGAATATCATAGAAAATTCTTGGATTTTCTGCCAGTAACAGTTTAAGTCTTTCAACTTCAGCTGTCTTAATGAAATCAAAGAGTCCTAAGCACTGTCCATAGGTTCTTAAGCCAAAAGTTGTCCTTCTACCCATTTTGCCAATAAACAGCATGGAAATTACTGTCACTACATAAGCACCAAACATAAATATTAAACTTAAGTCTTCGTCATATCCCACGGATATAGAAATACCCAATAAAATTAAAACAGCGACAATAACTCCAATTACCATCATGGTTTTAGTTGCTGCCTTACTGATATTCCACAAATCCTTGATAGAAGTTAAAATACCACAAACTATTACAGTTACTAAGCCTGCTCCAATGATACTGAATAAATTGACGTCGTACTCATAATTGTTTACTTTAGGAATAACAATCATCATGGCTGTTATTGGTAACCATACAAAGCTTGTTAATAATGATTTAAAAGCTTTACTTGATGGTTCATAAAGTACTGCAGGTTCTTTTTTAAAATGTTCAACTATCGAAATCTTTGCTTTTTCTATGGCGGTATAGAAATTCCCAGCCAGTTGTTTATCGGTTACTTCATTACCTTTTAGAAAAAGTGCACTAAAGAGGTTTTTTTCATAGACAGTACCCTCATATAACTCTCTCTGTTTAATAAATTTAAGTGATTTTGATTCTGTATCATCAATGATTAAATACCCATCTTTTGCCCATTCTAATATCTGAGCAATTATATCTCTATTATCTGTTTTGTTGTCGATTATATAACCAACAGCAGACGCATTGATACCTTTTGGGGCTGTAAATTCAATAGTTTTAACGACCTTACCATCCTTGCCTTTGCTATAGTAGATAAAAACAACAAATAATAAATAGGCAATTGAAATTCCACTGGCAATTATATAAAGATAGCTATAATCAGGGAATTTAAAATAGTCGTTTGGTAAGTTTTGTTGAACGGTAACTCCTTCCATTGGGCTAAGTTTCTCTTTAGAAACACAATGATGCCTGTTTTCACTACTAAAGAAGTTACAAGTGAAATTGCTGCTCATTTGATTACTGGCACCATAGGCTCCTGAATACACCCAGAAAGCCTGTGCATCTATTGCGCTTTCAAACTTTATATCAAACTCAACTTTATTTATATCTGTTTGCCACTGACTGCCAATAACATTGTAGTAAAACATCTGTCGACCATCTAATTTCAAGTCACGGCTTTGAATGGTATAACTTATACGATAATCAACAATATCTATGACATAAATATCAGGATCACCAATTCTTATTTGCACCCCTTCTGTAAAGTTTTGTATACTATATTTGTTATCTACCTTTATGTCACTGACAGGAAAATAGTACTTGCGATAATATTCTTTACCTTCAACACTCCAGGTCATACTGTATCTAGTAGGAATGTTAAGAAAAATACCTCTTCGTCTTTCTAAGAAATTTACTGATAGTTCTTCTACTATTTCATAACGGCCATCTTTTTTAACTACAATACTCACACGATAGTTTTCAATGACCATGCCTGTATCAATAGCTTGGATTTTAGGTTTTTGAAAACCAACAAAAACAATTCCAGCCACCATTAAAAGGCAGAGTAAATATTTCGTTATTTTTTTCATAAGCTATAAAAAAGCAACAGCAACTAAAAAGTTACTGTTACGCTTTCTCTTTCTGCTTCGCTACTTACTTCAAATAATGGGCGTTTCTTAAAGCCGAAAATGCCAGCTATGATATTGCTAGGAATGCTTTCAACTTTGATGTTATATTCCTTAACAACAGCATTGTAGAACTTACGAGAAGAAGCAATTTCTCCTTCTATACCTTTTAATTGATTTTGAAGATCCAAGAAATTTTCATTAGCTTTCAAATCAGGATAGCTTTCACTAATTGCTAGTAAGCGTCCTAATGCTCCGCTTAAATTACGTTCTGCTTCTAACTGATCTTCAACAGATTCACTGTTTACAGCTTTTGCTCTTGCGCTAATTACTGATTCTAGGGTTTCTGTTTCATGTTTTGCATACCCCTTTACAGTCTCCACTAAGTTAGGTATTAAGTCATAGCGCTTTTTCATGTAAACATCCATGGTTGAGAAAGCTTCATCTACACGGTTTTTCCCCTTGATAAATGAATTATATGTTCCAACAACCCATAGAAAAATTACAGCGACTACCGCAATAACAATGTATATAGTTTGCATATCACTACCTCCTATTTCTTTTTAATTTTATAACATTTTGTTAGTTAATACTATAAATTTTAAAGTTTTATCCTGTGTTTATTTAAATAAGAAAAAGTCAAAGACACTATAAATAACGTCGTGTCTTTGTCATATATTCTCTATATTTTTCTTTAAAGTTATCTAAACAACATCTCTCTTCTGCAAGTATTATCCAATGAGTGGAAATTTGGAAAATTACTACTATTAAAAGAAGAATAAATGACTGAGTTAAAATAGCACCCCCACAAAAATAGATAAAATATGCTATATACAGGGGATTTCTTGATAGTTTATATAAGCCACTAGTATTTAATCCTTCGTCTTGTCTTAAGGCGAAGTCACTGATTGATAAAATTAACAATAACACCCCTAACAAATAGACAGATATGCCTAAATAATATAAAGTTGAATCAGTTTTTACTTTAATGAAAAAAGAGTAAGTAAAAATAGCTATTGTTGCTAGTTGATAGATAACAAAAGCTATTTTCTCTTTTTCTTGCATAGGCGCAAAGTGAGCAGCCCGTACTAAGGCTTCTTTGTTGAGTAGATATAATAATCCATATCTTATTAGAAATAATGGGATAAATAGTAATATTGCTAGCATTTTTAGTTACTCTTGTTTTCTTTAGCTATAAAACAAGAAAGGTGATTACACCTCTCTGTTATTTTGATTTTGTTTTTACCAACTTAACTATTAAAATTGAACCTTAACGTTTTCTCTTTCAACTTCATTAGTGATTTCAAACATAGGTTTTTTCTCAAAGCGAAATAGCATAGCAATAATATTGCTTGGTACACTTTCAACTTTGATATTGTAGCTTTTTACTACTGAGTTGTATTTGGTACGAACTCCAGCAATTTCGCCTTCCATAACTTTTAAAGAATCTTGTAAGTCCATGAAATTTGTGTTTGCTTTTAAGTCAGGATAAGCTTCACTTAAAGCCAATAAGCGTCCTAATGCTCCACTGAGGTTTTGTTCAGCAGCAATCTTATCTTCGATTGATGTTGCGACAACCGCTTTAGCACGAGCATTTATTACTGCTTCCAAGGTTTCTTTTTCGTGTTTTGCATAACCCTTTACAGTTTCAACTAAGTTAGGTATTAGATCATAACGCTTCTTTAAAAATACATCCATTCCCGCGAAAGCTTCTTCAACTGATACCCGTCCACTAACTAGGCTATTGTAAGTACCTACTCCCCACAACAATATGAGTACTATGACTCCTCCACCGATTAAATATGGCATACTATACCTCCTTATGTATAACCTAAACCAATTTTATTTAGTAATTCTTTAATGCTCTTTCCTACATCTTCAGGTTTGTGAGCATCGCTTGCTGTACAAATTTCAACATCGTTTTTCATTAGTATTTCCAAAAGTTCATCACTGATTCCTACATCTTTATGATGATACCTGTAATGTGATCCACTGTTGTTTTCTACTATCATTAGTTGGTCTTTGATTAGTCCTGCCAACTTTTCATAAGTTGGAACTAAATCATATGTTGGTTGATGATTGAACAGTTTTATTGTGTCTAGATGCCCAATAATCTCAAAATGTCCAAATCTAATCATCGATTCTACTAATTCGTAGTATTTTTTAATAATTTCATCTGGTGTTTTAACATCCCATAAATATGCTTCTGATATTCCTTTAAGATCAAAAGCCATGTTATCCACATGGTGAACGCTACCAATGTAATAGTCAAAAGGATAGCTATACATTTGGTCAACAATGAAGTCTTCATGTTGAGGGAAATAGCATATTTCTAATCCATAGTTTATTTTTATTGGCCACTCTTCCTTTTTCATTTCTTCCATGAAATTGAGATATTCCACAATAGGAATTTGCTTTTTGCTTAAATACCAATTAGCCATTTCGCCACCTACTTCCACCATATCTTGGTACAGTGGTTTAAATTCTTCGAATCTGTGACTATGCTCAACAAGTCCAATTTCACTAATGTCCATGGCTATTGCTTTGTCAACAAATTCCTTCAGTGCTACTTTTGTGTACGGCCTGTTTTCCAAATGGATATGCAAATCTTTGTACATATAGTAATGATATATTGTATTCAATAAATGGTCAAGATACTTGCAAAACAATTATGTTATAATGTTTGGAAATATAGTGAGGGTATTTTATGAGTAGAATTTACAATTTTTCTTCAGGACCAGCGATTTTTCCTGAATGGGTACTAAAAAAGGCACAACAAGAGATGCTAGAATACAATAACAGTGGACAATCAGTAATTGAAATGTCTCATCGTTCTATGGAGTTTGCGACTATTTTAAGCGCCTGTGAACAAGATCTTAGAGATTTGATGAATATATCTGATGATTATCATGTCTTGTTCATTCAAGGGGGCGCTTCATTGCAATTCTCTATGATTCCTTTAAACTTAGCTAAAAATAAAGTAGAAATTATCCACACTGGAGAGTGGACTAAAAAAGCCTATACAGAGCACAGAAAAATTGTAGATACTAAGATTATTGCTAGTAGTGAAAACGAAAACTTCACATATATCCCTGAAATAACTTCTTCAATGATAGATAAAGAGGCTGATTATTTGTATATCTGTCAAAATAATACTATTTATGGATCTTGTTACAACAAATTACCAGAAACTCCTATTCCTTTAGTTGCTGATCTTTCATCTATGATATTAAGTGAACCAATAAATGTTAATAATTATGGTTTAATCTTTGCTGGAGCCCAAAAAAATATGGGTCCAGCAGGAATTTGTATCGTCATAATTAGAAAAGACTTGATTAAAGATAATGATAACTTACCGACCATGCTCAACTATAAAACATATATAGATAGTAAATCACTATTTAATACTCCACCAACATACACAATCTACTTGTGTGGTTTAATCTTTAGATGGCTGAAAGAAAAAATTGGTGGCTTAGATAAAATGAAAAACATCAATGAAGAAAAAGCTACACTTCTTTATAATTGCCTTGATCAATCTAAACTGTTTATACCTAAAGTAAAAAAAGAGTATCGTTCATTAATGAATGTTACCTTTACTACTAACAGTAAAGATTTAGATAATATGTTTGTAAGTAAAGCTAAGGAAGCTGGTTTAATAAATTTAAACGGTCATAGTCTAGTAGGAGGCATGCGAGCATCTATATACAACGCCATGACTATTGATGGTGTACAAACTCTGGTAGAATTTTTAAAGAACTTTGAGGTGAAATATGGCTAATTATCAAATTAAAGTATTTAATAAAATCGCTAAGGTAGGCTTAAACGCCCTAGGATCTGATTATCTTTATAATGATAAGTTAACTGATTATCATGCCATACTTGTCCGCTCTGCAAATTTACACAATATTGATTTTTCAAAAGAATTGCTAGCTATTGCTAGAGCCGGAGCAGGTGTTAATAATATACCAGTTGATACTTGTAGTGAAAAAGGTATTTTGGTCTTCAATACTCCAGGTGCCAATGCTAATGCCGTTAAGGAACTCGTTATTGCGGCTATGGTTATAGGTAGTAGAAATATCGCCCCAGCTATAAATTGGTTAAAAACTTTAGTTGGTGAAAATATAGAAGAGCAAGTAGAAAAAAACAAAAATCAGTTTGTTGGACAAGAGTTATATGCTAAAAAACTTGGCGTTATAGGTTTAGGTGCTGTAGGTGTATTAGTCGCTAACACTGGTTTAGATTTGGGGATGGATGTTTATGGTTATGATCCCTATCTATCTATTAAAGCAGCCTGGAATTTATCAAAGAATGTAAATTACTGTGGTTCAGTCAATGAAATATTTAGCAAATGTGATTTTATTACTTTGCATTTGCCTTATAGTGAAAACACAAAATCCTTTATTAACCAAGATAACTTAAGTGAGATAAAAGCTAATGCTATTCTTTTAAATCTCGCCCGTGGTGGATTGGTTGATGATAGTGCGGTTATTAGTGCTTTAAAAAGCAAAAAACTTAAGTTATATATTACCGATTTTGTCGATGAGCAATTACTCAATCAACAAGGAGTCTTAGCCTTTCCTCATTTAGGTGCATCCACAAGTGAAAGTGAAGATAACTGTGCTATTATGGCTTGTTTGCAAATTAAGGACTTTTTAGAAAATGGCAATATTACCAATGCTGTGAATCTTCCTAATGTAACTATGGAAAAATCAGGTAAAGTTAGAATTGCCTTATTTCACAAAAACATTCCTAATATGATAGCGCAAATTACTAATATTATTGCCAGCTTAAATATTGAAAATCTCACTAATAAATCTAAGGATGATTTTGCTTATACTTTATTTGATGTTGATAGCAAAGTTTCAAAAGACGTCTTTAAACAACTACAACAAATTAATGGTATGTTAAAAGTTAGAATTGTTTATGAAGATTAGTTTTTTAATTTTATTTTTGCTGTTTTCTGATAGAGTATTCCTTTTCCATATAGTAGTCTGCCTACTATTAAGCATAGTAAAAGAAACCCCGAGTTTATTGCTAAAGCCATAAATATTTCTTTTGATTTGACTGTCGTTAACATTATTCTATAGGGCATAAACAACATCGAAGTAACTGGTAAAAATGAACAGAGTTTTCCTAATCCTTTTTCCAGATGAGCTGGTTGATTCATTGATAAAGAGAAGTAGTATAAACCCATAAAGATTATATACATCGGACTTTGAATGTTACCCGCTTCTTCCACACTGCTAACAAAGGAAGAGATACTAACCATAATTACCTGGACACTAACTATTCCTAGCATCAAGATAATCATTATTAAAGACATATCCCCAACAAAGCGACCATCCACAGAAAGCCAGTTCATTACATCTTTTAAACTATTAATACTATTGTCTATCAAATCCATCTTTTGTAGACATTCACATAATTTTACTCCTTTGTCATCATAAAATCGCCAAAGAAAAACGCTTAAAACTAATGCCCCGGACATTAAGGATTGTATAATTATATTTAACCAGCCTATCAGCATTTTCCCATAAAAATGTGCTGATACAGAAAGTGTAGTTAATATTGTTTCCAATAACTTAGTGCTTTTTTCATATACTACTTCATTAGCTGCCATAGCTGAAAAACTAATCATCATAAAATATATAGTAGTAATAATCATAAAAGCCAGAATATTATTCTTAGCCTTATTTTCATCCGTTTTGTTTTTAAACTCAATATTTAAAGTTAGAAAAGTATCATAATATTCAAGATATTCCTGTTCTAGTTCAGTAAGTGGTAAGCTGTCGTAATATTTGTTTAATAAATCGACAATACTATTTGTCTGATAAGCGTTTAATGGATAAGTTGAGATAACTTCATAAATGCTTTCCTTTACTTTAATTTCAATATCAGCTTCTTTTGTTACTGTGATTCTAGTATATTCTTTTTCAACATATTCCTGTAACTTATTCTCAGTAGTTTTTATTGCAATAGGTGTATTTATATCGGGTTGTATTATTGTCATTATTCTATCCAAATTAAACACTAAAATGGCTATCGTCAAAAATAGCACATTGAAAAATAAAGTTGCTTTATTGAAGAAACGTCTTTTAATTGAAAAGATAATCAGTTCTTTCATTTTTGTATTAACTCTGCTATCTTCACCTGTTCAACTTTTAGCTCATAGGTATCGGGATGAGAAAGTATTGCTTTGGCTAAATTGTTAATATCCATTTTCTCTTTAACAAAGTATTGATAATAATCATTTTTACTGTTTTTTAACACTAATCCCTCCGAATTTTTAAGTGCTAATTTTTGTCTATTGCAGTAACTTAAGTATCTGCCTGGATATTGTTGTTTTAAATCACTTAACTTCCCATTTATTTTAACTATACCTTGTTTTAGAAATACTAAGTAATCCGCCAACTCTTCACAATAGTTAAGCTGATGAGATGAGAAAAGAATTATCACACCTGATTTCTTAAGTCTTTCAAACACTTTTAGAAACAATTCAACGTTTTCTACATCTAATCCAGTAAAAGGTTCATCTAAAACAAGTAATCTTGGTTCGTGAAGTATTGCTGTAATAAGTTGAACTTTTTGCTGATTCCCTTTTGATAATTCCTGTATTTTTCTTTTTTTATGCTCTGGTATTCTAAGTTCTTCAAGACAATCATCAATACGCCAATCTATGTCATATTTAGTCATTTTGTGTAAAGACCCCATGAATTTTAAATGCTCGTAAACTGTTAAGTCTTTATATAAACTTCTTTCTTCTGGTAAATATCCTTGAATGTTTTTTGATAACAACTTTATTGACGCATGATTAAAAAGGATTTCTCCTTTGCTTGGTTCTAACAAGCTTAGTATCATTCTAAAAGTTGTTGTTTTACCTGAGCCATTTTCACCAAGCATAGCTAAAGCTTCTCCTTCTTTTAGTTTGATATTTATATTTTTAATGCCTAATTTTTTACCATAGTATTTAGTTGCATTATTTACTTCTAACAAAAATGTACCCCTATTATTAATAATAGAGGTTTTATATTTTACCTAATTAAATCCAGTTTTCTATAGTTTTATTTATTTTATCCAAGTAATCCTCTTGATAGATATCAAACCAAATAACATTCATTTGGTTATTAAACCAGGTATATTGTCTTTTGGCAAACTGTCTGGTGTGAGTCTTTATTTGTTCTTTTACTTCTTTTAAATCATACTCATTATTATAGTATCCAGCAAACTCTTTATAGCCTATCGCTTGCATTGCTTGATTATTGAAGTTTAGCTTATCTTCTTTCAGTAAGCTTTCAACTTCTTCTACTAAACCATTTTCAAACATGAAGTCTACTCTTTCATTTATTCTTTTATGTAAAAGAGCTCTATCCATTGTCAACCCCACAATTAAAGTGTTATATATCATTTCTTTTTTCTGCTTAGCAAGGAACTCTGTTTTATTACCTGGTAATTCATCTAAAAGATTAAGGTTTCTTATTAGACGCTTACGATTGTTTATGTGTATCTTTTCAGCTGCTTCTTTGTCTTTGTTTAAAAGCAGTTCATACAACTTTTTGTTTGAATATTCACTGTAATCATTATTTACTTTTTCACTAGCTAGAAAATTATAGTCATAAATTAATGCTTTGATATACAGTCCTGTCCCACCTACTATAATTGCTAGTTTGTTCCGTCTAGATATTTCTTCTATTATTTTTCTAGCGCTATTTTGAAAGTCATAAACTGAATATTCTTGTTTTTCATCCAGTATATCAATTAGGTGATGAATTACTCCCTGTTTCTTTTCTTCCTTTATTTTTGAAGAACCAATATCAAAATGGCGATATACTTGCACACTATCGCCACTGATTATCTCTCCACTATATTTTTTTGCCAGTAGGACACCAAGATCACTTTTGCCGCTAGCTGTTGGCCCTACAACAACTAAGACTTTATCCACGTTCAAATTCCTTAGCTAACTGTTTATCGCTTAATTTGACAATAGTTGGTCTACCGTGTGGACAATGGTAAGGGTTTTCACACTTTAATAAATCATTTACCAAAGCTTTTTGTAGATTGATATCCAGTATTTCATTGAACTTAATAGAACTATGGCAAGCCAAAGAAGCAAGGGTGGCTTTTCTTATTTCTGTAATATCAATTTCTTTATCACTGTTACAACAATATTCCAACATATCAAACAAGAAAGCCTCTACATCTATCTGACTAATCCATAATGGTATACTTCTAACTAATAATTTATTAACACCATATTCTTCAAATTGAATATTTATAGCTGCCAGTTTTTCATTAATCTCCTTTAACCTTTGAATATGTGATAAAGACACCTCTAAAGGCGGTAGATTAATAATCTGTACTGGTGGATTCTCTTTAAGCATAGCTTGTCTGAATTTTTCATAGTTACAACGCTCTTGAGCTGCATGTTGATCAATCAGCCACAACTCATCTAAACAACTAGCAATAATGTACTTGCCAAAAGCCTGTCCAATAACTTCTGGTTTGAGTTCTAAAGTGCTTGGCTCAATACCTACTATATCTGTTTGATTTAGTTGAAGTTGTTGGTAGACAACTTTCTCTTGTTTTACTTCTTCTTTTTTTATGTTAGTTACTGGATATTCATTGACTTCTAAGGAATTAATAGTGCTTATTAATTGAGCTTCACTTTGGGTTTTTAATACTCCTTTAATTCCACTTATTAATAAATCATTGAGATTTTTTTCTTTGGAAATGCGTATTTGCCACTTCGTTGGACTTATATTAACATCGGTTAATTGTGGATCGGTTTCTACTTTTAAAATAACTAAAGGATACTTGCCTTTGGCAAGATAATCACTGTAGGCAGTTGTAATAGCTTTAATTAGACTGTTGGCAGCTACTAAGCGGTTATTGATAAAGATATTGATACCTGTTTTATTGCTACGACTGTAATGAGAGTCACTTATGTAGCCTTTTATTATAAAATCATAGTTGCTTATTTCCAGTTTTCTTAATCTTTGATAGATATTAGAGCCATAAATGTTGAAAAGTAACTCAGCTAAATCATTATTTCCCGGGGAATTGAACACCACTCTATCATTGCTGGAGTATTGAAAGTTAATATCTAAATTGCTCAAAGCAAATTTCTGTATTAAATCACTTATTAATGCGGTTTCATAGTCAACAGATTTCAAAAATTTTAGACGAGCAGGACTTTGATAAAACAATTCTTTAACACTGACTGTTGTTCCTTTATTGCGAGATTGAGCTTCGATTTTACTTATCTTTCCAAACTTGTTGGTTATTATATAACTACCATGACTATCACTGCTTATAATTTCACAATTACTAACTGCGCCTATTGCGGCTAATGCTTCTCCTCTAAAGCCTAAGGAAGTTAAGTGGTTTAAGTCATGGGCTTGGGTTATTTTGCTGGTACTATGCGCTAAAAAAGCCAGAGCTAAATCATCTTTACTCATGCCTTCGCCATTATCGGATACCACTATTTCATCTAAGCCACCGTTTTTTATCTTAACTATTATGTGTTTAGCTTTAGCATCAATAGAATTTTCAATTAGTTCTTTTACTATAGAACTTGGTCGATCAACTACTTCTCCCGCCGCAATTAGGTTTTGAAGATGTTTATCTAATACTTTTATCTTACTCATCTTCGTCCTCACTTATCTCTTTTAACTCCGCTAATATATTTAAAGCTTTAACTGGTGTTATGCCGTTAATATCTATTTCACTTAATACGTTCTTTATTTTTTCGTAGTTAGGCGATTCTCTGACCATTTCCACAATCATTTCATTTTGACGGAAACGATGACTTTCTTCATACTCTTTTAGTAATTGATTTGCTCTATCGATGACAGTTTGTGGTAAATGAGCAAGCTTAGCTACATTTATTCCATAAGACTTATTAGCTTTGCCATCTTCAACTTTATAAAGGAATACTATTTGGTCCTTGCTTTCTTTGACTTTAACATTGACATTCTTTAATCCTTTTAAGCTATCCTCTAACTGTACCAATTCGTGGTAGTGAGTGGAAAATAACACTTTGGCTTTAATGCAGGTTGTTAAATACTCAATCATAGCTTGAGCTAAAGACATCCCATCATAGGTGGATGTTCCTCTTCCTAATTCATCAAAAAGTACCAAGGAGTCCTTTGTGGCTTTTTGTAGAGCTTGATTAGCTTCATTCATTTCTACCATGAAAGTTGATTGCCCGCTGGTTATATCATCACTGGCGCCTATTCTTGTGAATATTTGATCAAACATAGGCAGTTCTGCCTTTTTTGCACAAACATAACAACCCATTTGTGCCATAATTACAGAAAGTGCAACTTGTCTTATATAGGTGCTTTTACCACCCATGTTTGGGCCAGTTATTAATAAAGTAGTCAGTTTATTGTCTAAATAGCAACTGTTTGCTACATAATCTTTAGCTAGTGTTGTTGCTAAAATTGGATGTTTTCCTTCTTCAATACTTAAAATCCCTTTGTCATTAAATGTTGGTTCTACATAGCCATATTGCTTACTTACTTCAGCTAAACTGCATATGCTGTCAATCCATCCTATCATTGTCGCAAGTTTTTGAAGCTCGCTTATTTTTTCACCTAGCTTATCGCTTAGTTGTTCAAATAGTGCTTTTTCTATTCTACGCACCTGGTCATAACTGCGAACAATCTCTTCTTCTTTTGCCTTTAGTTCTTCAGTGATAAAGCGCTCACCATTTACCAAAGTTTGTTTACGAATAAAACCAAATTCATCTTTAATTAACCCCAAGTTGCCTTTTGATATTTCAATATAGTAGCCAAATACTTTATTGTAACTGATGCGCAGGTTTTTGATTTGTGTGCGTTCTTTTAGTTCGCTCTCCATTTCATAAATCCATTTTTCACCATTGGTTTGTATATTTCGATAATGGTCTAAGTCTGCATTATAACCATCTTTAAATATCTGCCCCTCTTTGTTAAAACTTTCTGGGTTATCATTAAGTGCTTTCTCTAATAGCTTATAAATTTCGCAACAATTATCCTTAATTTTTATTTCTTGCCAAATTTCATCTAAAAGAGTATCTATGGCTACTGCTTGTTTGACACTTGTCTTTAAAGCAAGCAGGTCTTTATTGTTAACTCTTTTATAGCTAATTTTTGCCAAAATTCTTTCAATGTCATAGATGCCTTTAAGATTTTCTTTAATTTCGTTTTTAATCAAAAACTCTTTATTTAAGTATTTAATAATATCTAAACGATATTTTATCTTTTCTAAGTTACGTAATGGATTTTCTATCCAACTGCGTAGTGTTCTGTTTCCTAATGCTGTATGACAATGATTTATATATTGAAATAGTGAAATCTTATTGGTATTGTGCCTGTTGTTTATCAGCTCCAAATTTAATTTACTGTGATAGTCTAAAAATAAATACTCATCATTCAAAAGCCAGGTCACTTCTTTGATATTGTTTATTGCCTGTTTTTGTGTTATCTCCAGATATTGAATAAGCAGTTTTATACTTGTCTGATATAATGGTTCATCAATAACTAATGATATTAGCTTTTCATCAACTTCCTTGTCGGTTAACGCACATCTACTGACAATAACACTATCTAATTTTAACTCTGCTTTTTGTTCGTCAATAATTACTTCTTTTATTTGGTACTCTTCACATAGTTGTATTAAGTTGTAGTTATGATTTGTTATACGATGTAAATAAATTGTGCCCTGGTTAATATTGTACATAGCTAAATAACTATAATCCACAGAGTTGCTTATTGCGGCAATCATTGAATCTTCTTGATCTTCAAGATTGGTACCAGGGGTTACTATTCTAACAACTTCACGATTGACGATGCCTTTACCGGTTGCTTCTTCCATTTGTTCAACGATAGCAACTTTATAACCACTGTTTACCAGTCTTGTTAAATAACTGTTAACTGCGTGAAAAGGTACTCCACACATTGGCACTTTTTCTTTAACACCAGCATTTCTTCCAGTTAGTACTAGTTCTAAAACTGATGATGCTATTTTTGCATCATCAAAAAACATCTCATAAAAGTCGCCTAAGCGATAAAAGACCAGCGTGTCAGGCAGGGTCTTTTTAATTTCTAAATAGTGTGACATCATTGGTGAATAGTCTGGCACCTTATACACCTCTTATCTTCTTAATAACTTCCTTTCTTATCATTATACTATCACTACCAAAGAATATGTTGTATCCATCCTTGTTTTCTATTATTTTCCCCACACCATTTTCATGTAGTAAAACAAGATTAACTATCGATGGATTAATGACGCGCACTGTTACTTTGGTAGTTGATGCATGGATATTTCTAACATTACCTACTCCCCCAACACTTTCCAAGAAGTCATCAACAATCTTTCTTTTCCCTAGGTTAATTAAGTCTAAAGCCAGGTAATTGTAGTAGAGATAGGTTATTAGGAAATAGAAGATGAAAACTATCGCTCCTACTATTAAAAAGAGATAAAGATTACCTCTAGTGTAGGTGTCATTAAAGTAAGCAATTAAGTCAATTATATTACCAGGGTTGGCATAATTTAGTGTTCCATTATATGTATAGCCAATAAAAACTCCAATGCTTTGTAATATACCAAATAATAGTCCTGTTGTAACTAAGTGAATCAACAATAAGAAAGGTGCTGTTATTAAAAGGAACAGTTCAAATGGCAACATAGAGCCAAATATAATAGAGACTATAATACTAATTATCAAGAAAGAAATATAGCGTTTACGTTCATTTGGGTTAGTATAAGAAAGCCAAGTTACGATTGCTACTGCTGGTATTTCAAAGAAGTTAATTAAGTAATAAGGTGTTATTAAGCGACCAGCTCCATTACTTACTATCAATGAAGCCTGTTGGGCTGTCCAAACACTAACATCACCAAAGAAGTTATGTCCGGCTCCATTTATCCAGGAACCCCCATAAGTACTAAACCAAAAAGCCTTTTGAGAAATAGAAGATAAGCCAAATAGTGTCATTAAACGATCAAACACCCCATAAATAAAGAGGTTTATAGGATTAGTAATATCACTGGCAACTCTTCTCATAATAAAAGAAATTAAATTTATCATCATTGGCCATAACAAAGTTACCAATATACAGGCAGCAAAGCAAAGAATCATAGTAAATATAACAGTTAGTGTTTCTTTGTCCATATAGCCAAGCCAGCCATCGGAAGAGTGAAAGCGCGTACTACGATAAGCAAAACGACTACACCAAACAACAGCTATAGCCGCAAATATCCCGGTTTGGAAAGGGTAAATCACAACATTATTAAAGGGATTAAAATCCGCCAAAGCAACATTAACACCTAAAATAGAATGATAGAACTCTGTAGAGTAGGTTTGGGATGATATAAAAGCCGAACCTACAAGAAACACTATATAACCCATTACAGCTGCATAAATAGGAGTAGAGGAGTCTTGTCTTCTAGCTACCATTGTTATCACTATCATTAATGGAAAGTTATTAATAATGAAAGAACCGACGAACTGCAAGCCGGCACTAATTGTTAAAAGTGTGTCATTAACTGGTAATACTGCAACAAAGGCAGGATTGGATATCGCACCTCCAAGTCCTAGTAAAATAAAAGCCACAAAAAGGACTTTCGCTGGAAACTGCAACATTTCGAAGAACCAGTGCCAGGATCTCATTATTTGCTCCTAGAATAAAGTCCTTATTCTCTCTACATAATTGGTTGGTTTAAAGCGTGCAAAATATACACCTTTTTCACTTAAGCGACATTCAACTTGTCTTCTGCCTTGTAATTGCACAAAAAGGTGGTCATAACATAAAACACTATAATTAAAGTCTTGTCCAATAATTACTATTTTCCTGTCTTTCGATAATACAAGTGGTGACCCTAAGCTGTGAAAACGGCTATTATGGATTGGTACTATTTCACTTAACTGAATGCTTTCAAGTCTTTCATCAATTACCGCTCCACCAACAGAACGATTAAAGCCAGTTGAGCCTGATTGGGTACTGATACTAATACCTGATCCTCTTAAAACTTCTAAAACTTGATTGTCAATATTTACTTGCATAACCTGAGTTTTTATATTATTTTCTATTCTTATCTCGTTAAACGCATAAATAGGGTTGTTTTCATCTCTGTCTATAACAGCTTGTAAAAGTTTTTTATGTTCGTATCGTGCCTGTTTTGTTAGTAGATCTTGAATAAAAGTTTTTATTTCTTCAACCTTGTAATCATTAAAGAATCCTAAACTACCGGTATGTACACCAACAAAAGCTACATTATTTAAATTATTAATATACTTATGAATAGCTGCTAGTACTGTTCCATCTCCACCGATGGTTATCACCAGTTGAGGATCTCTATCATCTTGACGCCAACCACTAGCATTCAAGAATGTGTTTATTGCCTGATGGCATTGTTGAGACAACTTATCCTCTCTGACATAACATGTGTATTTCATAACTATCCTTTCCTTTTGATACTAATTATTGTAACATAAATCTGTAATGATGAATATGTTGAAGATAAATACAGAGACTGAATATAAATGCCTTGTCACCCATACAGAGTTTCAAAGACTGTTGAAAATCTACAAGGATGATTCAATAAAAATCAAACAAACAAACATTTATTATTGTGACCAGTTAAATAAAATTAATGAACTTGAAGCAATGTTGCGTAATAGGCTCTATAGCAATAGTAATACCTTAACTTTTAAAGTCTGGCAGGATAGTGAACTATTAGAATTTGAAATGGATGATGTCGATATATCAAACGAACTATTTCTTGATGCTCTTGCCAAATACGATGTTTTTCCTCCATTTGAAGAAGTGGCAGAAATGTTAACAATCAGAAGATTGATAGATTTACCTGAAGCACAATTGTGTCTAGATGAAAATCACTATTGTGGTGCAACTGACTATGAAATAGAGTTTGAACTTAAAGAAAAAGGTGATTATCTTAATATTTTTATAGATATTTTAGCCCAAGTTAGCATCACATATGAGCCAAATCCCCTTTCTAAATATCAAAGAGCAATAAAAGCTGCTACTTAGGCAACTTTTTAGTATTTTATTCTTCCTTCTAATGCTTTAGCCAAAGTCAACTCATCGGCATAATCTAACTGACCTCCCATTGGTATACCATGGGCTAAGCGGGATACAGTAATGTTTTTAGTTCCAATAAGTTTACTAAGGTATAAGGCTGTAGTTTCTCCATCAACTGTCGAGTTAGTAGCAATAATCACTTCTTTGACTTCTTGTTCTAGTCTGTTTAGCAACTCTTTTATAGTCAAGTCCTCTGGCATTATTCCTTTTGCTGGAGAAATCTCTCCTTGTAGTACGTGGTATAAGCCAGTATACTGCTGGGTGTTTTCCATGGCTATAACATCACGGCTGGAATTTACAATACACACAAGCTCTTTATTTCTACTTTGATCACTGCATATTGTGCATTTTTCATCTTCACAAAGGTGAAAGCAAATAGTACATGGTTTCACTTTGCTTTTTGCGATTATAATCGCGTTTATATAATGTTGAACTTCTTGTTCCTCCATAGCTAAAACAGCATAAGCATAGCGTTCAGCTACTTTTGTCCCTACTTGAGGAAGTTTACGAAAAGCATCAATAAGTTTCTGAAAACTTGTAGGATACATTATTAGACAACCTCTATTCCATCTTTGCCGAATATTTTATATAGTCTGTTTTCTTCTTCTTTTTCTTTAAATAAGTGACTAAAATCAAGTCTTTCTGCTGGTTTTAAAGGTATTTTTCTAAGTTCTAGTGTTTTAAATCTTTTAACCAGTTCATCACACTTGTTTTGATCTACTGCAAACACTTGTCTTGGTTTTTTTGTGATTAGTTCCATTAATAATATGCCACTGTCTTTATTAGCTTCTTGATTTATCTGCAAAACAATTTCTGGATAAGCGCTTTTTACAATAACAAAGTCCTCACCTACTGCAAACACTTCACTTTGTTTTAAAGCTGTTGTTATTGCGGCATAGTTTATATCGTCAGTAAAATCCTCAATACTATCCCACTTTTGATTTATTTCATTACGACTTTCTTTTACTGCTCTTAATAATAATGATAGTAAAAATTCTTCGTCAACATCTTTAATAACATCAACTACTGGCTCTGCCTTTTTTTCAACAATTATATTCTCTTTTACTATGGTTTTTGCTGGCTCACTTACTGTTGTCTTTGGTGTGTCACTTGTTATATTAATAGCTTTTAATAGGCATGTTTCAAAATAAAGATTGCCGTTACTAGCATTTCTATATTTCTCTACTGATTCCATTAGTAAGTCAACCAAACTAAACAGATGTTGGTTATCTGCTTTTTTAGTTATTAAAATAGCTTGTTCTTCACTACATTTACTTAATAGTTTTATATTTTTAGTTAAACTGTAAACAATACATTCCTTGATAATTTCGGTCATTTCATTAGTAAGTCTTCTAATATCTAAGCCTTGTGAATTAACTTTGTCTATTATCTTTAGGGTTTCATCAATATCTTTATTCAATAAATTATCAATTAACACTATCTTTTCATGATTGGATAATAAACCATATACCTTATGTAGGCTTTCAATATCTAAATAGTTTTGACAATATGCCCCTAACTGATCAAGAATACTTAATGCATCCCTCATTCCACCTTCGGCTAATATGGCAATTTCATCTAACAAGCCTTCTTCATATTGTATATTTTCTTTGGTTATTACTTCCTTCATTTTTTCAATTAGACTGTCTATATCAACCTTGGCAAAATCGAAACGCTGGCAACGTGAAATTATTGTTGGTATTACTTTATATACTTCTGTTGTAGCTAAAATAAATAAAACATGGCTTGGTGGATCTTCCAAAGTTTTTAATAAAGCATTAAAAGCGCTCTGAGTTAACATGTGAACTTCATCAATTATATATACTTTATATTTTGAAGATAGTGGAGCATATTTTACTTTCTCCACTAATTCTCTTATTTCATCAACACCATTGTTGCTAGCAGCATCTATTTCAACAATATCAGGATGATTGCCAGCTTGAATTTCTAGACAGTTATCACATACCCCACATGGTTTCTTTTCACCACTGCAGTTTACTGCTTTAGCTATAATTCTGGCAATAGTAGTTTTCCCAGTACCTCTTGGTCCACACAAAAGATAGGCATGAGCCACTTTATCTGTTTCTATTGCACTTTTTATGGTTGCGACTATGTGCTTTTGTCCTACAACTTCATCAAAAGTTAGTGGGCGATATTTTCTATATAATGCAATGTATGGCATATAACCCTTTCTATTTTTGTACTGTCAATTATATCATTTATTGTGGCGTTTTTTAGTGAAATATCTAGTAATAATTTCAGAACATTCATCTTTCAGTACACCCTTAACTATTTCTGGATAATGATTCCACCCTTTTGTATCAAATGTCTGTATTACTGAGTCTATGGCTCCAAATTTTGCGTCCGGTGCTCCATATACCACTTTCTTTATTCTAGATTGAATTATTGCCCCTACGCACATTAAACAAGGCTCAATGGTTACATACAACTCACAATCATTTAAGCGCCAATCACCAATCTTTTTATTAGCTTTTTCAATTGCCAACATTTCCGCATGACAATAGGCCTTTTTTATTGATTCCTTTTTATTATATGCTTTAGCAATAACTTTTCCTTGATATACAATAACAGCCCCTATAGGAACTTCGTCTTTTTCTTCAGCAATCTTTGCTTGTTTTAAGGCTTCTTTCATCCATTTCTCTTTACTCATAAAATAAAAGGTACACACAAACAGAACGTCTTAAGGCTGCTATCTTCCGATCCTGACCTGATTCGAGTCTGTTTGTTGTACCTTAATAATTATAAATTGGGTTGCTATTTATTTCAAGGGCATAAATTGTCATAACCAGATTGTGTAAAAATGAATGTGAAAATATGATAGCCCATTTTACTTTATGTGCTAATCACCCCAGTCTACTGCTATTCATTAATTGGACTTCTTAATTTTTTGTCGAATTTATGTAACTGGTTTAAGCCTTATCTTACCTTGATTACTAGGTATATTACCTGATATGCAACATTCAACATCATAGTCTTTAATATGGAAAAATCTTTAGACATTTACTTATTTTCATATCTTTCTGGATTGTACTGTTCTATACAGTAAGGTAGATCTGGATACAAGCTACTTATTTTTATGAATTCTTCATAGGTTAAATATCTTGTTTCTACATATCCTGCTTCATTTGCTTCTTTCATATACAGTAATCCAACACATGTGTCACATTCTTCCTTTTTCATATACTCTTGTATCTCTTTATAAGATATTGGATTACTTCTCAGTGCCGCCCACTCAAATACTTCAATTACCCAGCGACGATCTTTAAACATACTAAACTCATAGTCATCACCACTTTCCCATACGAATATTGCTTTCGAATTCCACCCACAAATTCTGTTTTTATCTTCTTCTGCTATATTGAAAGTAAGTAGTACACTCAATTGCGATTCATACGCATCGATACCATAACATTCATTGTTTTTAAGTTCATCATTCCATGTATATATTCCATCAATATCAACATTTTCATAAAACCAATCATAGTTATGTACCATATAAAGTGTTTTGAAGTTAACTAAGACTCCTTCTTCGCTAATCTCACTAATAATCATTTCTATGTAAAATCCGAAGTCCCACTCTAGAAGCACTCTTTCTCCTTCTTTTACAATTCTATCTATTGTTATCTGCTTTGTACTATCTTTGTTTCTAGTTCCATACCATGAATATACTACTCGCAGATCTGCTCTTTTTTTTGGTACTTGATTTTTGTCTAATGAATACTTACCTATACATAGAATAATCATCAAAGCAAGTATATATAAGAACATCTTCCTAATATTCATACTTTTTATTCCTTCTCTTCTAGATAATTTCATCACCATGGTATGCATTTTAATCTTGGGTTTAATTCCCTGTAATCTGGATCTACTCCAG
>Ga0123353_10002283_pt1 | contig 23793 bp, 7 predicted proteins | sample TergutLab28metaG_3_FD_92763 | JGI IMG/M metagenome (GOLD analysis project Ga0123353, IMG submission 92763) | Labiotermes labralis P3 segment gut microbial communities from Petit-Saut dam, French Guiana - Lab288 P3 | ecosystem: Host-associated > Arthropoda: Insects > Digestive system > Gut ... | reverse complement strand
TTGCGCTGACCACGTGACACCCCTCTATCCGCAAAAGTTGGCACTAACTTCGCCGACCGGCGGCGGCCGCTCTGTCGGTATAGTTCGCGTGCGGACTAAGGCCACGGAGTTTAGTTTAGTCTGACATTTGCCATAGCCCATTTCATGGTACTATCATGGCATATGCCACAACCCATTTCATGGTACTATCCTGGAATTTGCCATGGCCCATTCAAGGTACTATCCTGTCATTGTCCATGGCTCATTCTGTATACTACCCTGGAATCTGCCATAGTTCATTTAGGGTACTATCCTGGAATTTGTCATGCCCTATTCTAGGCACCATATGTTGTTTGCCACCACTCATCTATGATACTACCCTAGCATTTTCCTGGAAGGACTGAAGAAACACCAAATCTTTAGTTGGTAGAGATGAGGTCCCAGGATTTTATAAACCCTTTAAAGCCTCCCGGTTACTTTATGTACCACCAGGACTAATATTAAAACTTTTATATTCTGCCCATACAGTGTTTTTACATGTTTAGTCTCGATCTCAGAATAAACATCAATTATTTCCCCATATAGAAGTGACTGATTGGTTTTTATAACTAAGAGTGTTTTACTGCACAGTATAAAATGAATCTTTACATAAGACAGATTACGTTTCACACTCTAAGGGTTATACCATTACTATTAAGCTTCAACTGATATTGAATATTACCACTGGCACTAGTAATACCCAACATAAACTTACATAATACAAGTAATCAACATACTATAAATGTAAGAGAAGCTTCAATCACTGAACATCTAAGTAAAACCCGATACTTGGTTTCGTCAAAACAAACATAAGAAAACAAAAAACTTCAGTGTAATGGTCACCAGGTACAACTATTTCCAAATTTGTGTTTATTTTTTTTCTAGCCCAAACACAAACAAATCCTATTTCCACAGGGTATTGTAATGTTATGGGCCACGATAGCATAGTTGGTACAGCGACTTGCTACAGGCTGGATGATCTGGGGATCGAATCCCGGTGGGGAGTGAGATTTTCAGCACCCATCCAGACTGGCCCTGGGGTCTACCCAGCCTCCTACACAATGGGTACCGGGTCTTTCCTGGGGGTAAAGTGGCCGGGACATGGTGCTCACATCCCACCCCACCTAGTGCCAAGGTTAAAGAAAGATTAGAGCTATACCTCTACTCACCCTATGGGCCTTTGGGGCCTGTTCTAGGGTGAACTTTACCTTTACCTTTATTGCAAAGTTATAAAAAGTAATCCAAAGATTGAAACAGAATGTCAAACACGTCTAAAAAAGGTTACGACTGAAAAAGATTGCTTGCTTGCTTACACCGGAAATGTCTTGAATGTTCATTGACACAGCAGTATAGCCAGAAGTCTTTACAGTCTACAATTTCTTACAGATTTTAACTTCACGCACAGTTCATAGGTTTCCCATACCATCATTACTTTTGACTTTATTACAATGCATTGTTACAAACACTGCAAAATAAAGCAAAGCTGTCCCTGGAGAAGAAATGAAACAATATGGGGATGAGGACAGTACAGCTCCATCCATTCTCCACTTTGGCACCATATGGAGGTGTGTGGCTAGGTCCATGCCATGAACACTTTACCTCTGAGTAAAGAGCCCCAGACCACACTGATTAGGAGGCTAGGTGGGCCCCAAAGCCAGTCTGGACACTTTGGAAAACAGAATGATCTCTTGCCCCTGCCAGCAATTAAACCTTAATTCCTCAGCTGTCCAGCATGTGCCTTACTCACTGTACTAACTGCATTATTCTGACTCTAGGCACTTTACATTTAATTCAAACTGCAGGGATCAAATGTTCCTTACCCTTTCACACTTAATTTACATTTAGTCCTGTAGATTTTACTTTTAGTGTTGGTTAACTCTTGTCAATTCTTTTTGTACTGTTATAAAAATGGCAGAAAAATGTGCATTGTTTTGACAGTAAAACAGAAACTAGAATTAATACAGATGCTGCAAAAAGTAATTTCCACCTAAAGAACAGCAGTGACATACAGTGTGGCAAGTATGCCAGACAATGTATGTATAACTTAACACTGATGTGCATTCGTTCAACCACTGTTGCAGTGGAAAGGCAATAAGTATTACATATTCTGAGTGTGTATTTGTAGCCTTTGGTATCCAGCATGCAATGCACATGCATCATACTGTCATCTGTTGTCTGCTTGGCTCTACAATATTTTTCCACATTATCTCACAAATGGCATGAATGTCAAAAAAATTTACTGAACATAAAACATGTGCTTTGATTTTTTCTACAAATTTGTCTGAAACATTTCTCATTCTATGAAGAAGTGAGTGAGACGTGATCAAAAATGTATATTGGTTTCCCCGTGAAGTACCCTTTATTACTGTCAGATTTTAATGAAATTTAAATTTTCTTCACAAATTTTTAAAAAAATACTCAAAAGTCAAATGCCATGAAAGTCCATCCAGTGGGAACCGGTTGTTGCATGCGGACAGACAGATAAACATGATCAAGATAACAGATGCATTAATAAATCAAGTTAGCAGTTCTCTTTTCACCAGTGGCACTTACTTCATGGAGCAGTTCTTCTTGAGAAGCTAACTGGTTCTCAGTTAGGCAAGAAATTCCCCACACTTTATGGAACCCAAAGGCTCATTACCAGGTTTACAAAAGCCCACCACTTGTACCCACCCTGAGATCACCAGTGGCACATCACAGCAATAAGCACTGAAATTATCAACTTATAAAGCAATTCCATATAGCTATATCAGGATGTTTTAACCATAAAAGTGCACAAGGGACTAGTATTTGGAACAGTATGTGTTAAGCAGCAAAACCTTTTCTGATGCATTAGGAAGAGTGGGGTTATGGCAGTTCCTTGGGTTTGTTATTGCTCTGTAAATAAAACAAAAAATTTGGGAGACTGATATAAAAGGAGAAAAATTAAATGGCTATAACCTTGGTGCAAACAATTTGTAAAAGATGACAATTACCATGTTGTGTTGTGTCAATGCTAAAGGCTCACAAAATCACGGTTTGTGTTGGACATTAAAAAAACATGTTCCTTCAAAGCTAGTAAAAGCACCAACATGCCTGTCATATACCTTAATCATAGTCAAGCATGTATGAATCAGTCTGGCTGTTTACAGTGGTCTGATAATGACTTTATGCCACAGGTAGGCAAGCATCAGAGATTGAAAGGTGACACAATGGCTACACTGATGTTAAATCATGCATCTATAAAAGCAAGTGACAATGTCCAGAAAACAGAAGTTCAACATTACTTGTGAAATACATGCCATCTGGATTGACTGCTCTAATTTAACCAATGGAGAATGGAGTGAATGCCACAATACATGGGATGCTTTTTACAGAAACATGCTAATCAAGGCAATAATCTCAAAACTGTTTTGGAAGAGGTTTTCTTTGTTAGATGCCATATATGGGGTGTCTAATGTCTTGATTATGGCAAAGCCAGTTGCCTTCAGCAAGTCAAAGGAAGAAATAAGTTGAAAGGATTATTTAAAAGTAATCATTAAGTGAATTTCAAGGATGACTGCAGCACAGAGAGTGGATATTTCCAAGTCTCTGAATTATCCATTATTGTTAGTCTGTGCTGCTTCCCTCCTTCCATAACCACACAGCATAAATGTGAATTCACTCCATTAGTATACACTGTTGGCATTTTTATATTATTATATGCATGTATATAGTCACAGTGTGTCATACAATTAGGGTCACATGTACCTGTTTCACTGCACTTTCATTTTTGACCAGAGATGACCAAATTCACTAATACCTCAAGCAGCAAAGCCTGGGCTAATAGGATTGTGCTGTTTGCATGCATATGTGCTCCAACATGTCAATAGCACATTTTTATTCATCTCTTTCATAGAACCAGAATACTAAAGAGAAGGATATTAAAAGGAAAGAGTATGATGGTATAAAAATTGTATGACAGAGTATGTCGCATATTTTTGGCATTGTAAAATGCCTGAAACTTTGATAGTATATTTCACTATCTGAAAAGTTTAAAATATAATGAATATCTACTAGCACCATACTATCATGTGCCAAAATTACATCAACTACTGCCAAGCATGTTATAGAAGTGTTGCTTAAGTTACCCTTACTAGCTTCAACACAAACCAAGCGATACATTTAAGAAAATTAAACCAAGCTAAACTAACACAACCTTAAATTTATCATTCAATTTGGATTTCTTAATTCCTTAAAACAATTACAGGCATCTACCAATGAATACTTGACCTACAATGGCATACTGCTTATACCAGAGACATACAAAAGTGTCAAGATACAGTTAAACACCCCTTATCATCTCATTCTGCTACAATTCTTACAGACCGATGTTCAATGTGTACAACTTGCTTTTTTTTTAATGGGAATAATGATTGTAGGAACTTCTTCATTGGCTCCTTGAATACATTACTGAACGTGAGTAGCTGCCAGTACTACATACAATACCTGCCCTGAAGCTTGGGTATCTAGTTACACGGAGATGAAATACAGAAAAACTTAAAAAATACACGCACCATTCACATAAATAATGAATTCTTTATGCTGTTAAAACCAAAGCTGTAAACGGGGGTGGTCATATACAGTCCAAATAAAAAGGCCGAAATGTCCAATTTTCTACTAACCCTCAAAAAATGTAAAACTTTTCAAATAAACAAATGACCTCCACTTATTCCAACTGTGGTCTAATTAATTAGTCAGACTGGAAATCACTTCATAAATCCCGCTACATAACATGATAGGTGATGTACAGTGAGGGCAGCACCAATGCTCTTGCGGTGTTCACAAAATACACCTGTCATCACACAATTCAAAGCCGTTCACAAATTCGAACGAGCCAAGCGATGCGGGATTCAAAATAAATTAGTCTTGCTTTGTCTTTATTTACGAATGGGCCACAATTCGCTGATAACCCGTTCTGATAAACAAAAACAAACATCTTTCATGTCTGTACAGGACGCTTTTGTCAAAAAGTGTGTACTCTATAAGACAACATATATGCTAACCTTCTTGAGAATTTTCCAGCATTTCCTGAAGTTCCATGAAATTTGGATACGTAATTCCACATGATTTGCCGAATTTTTCTAAAAACGAGCAAATAACTGCAAAATTTGGGTCACAAACACAAGATGCTTCATTATCAGACGCCATTTTCACTCGCCTTGTAGACTACGTTATACAATGTTCGAACAATCTTTAAACATTGACATAATTTCCATACTTACTAGGGTCAATAAAACAAAACTCAGTGAATTCTATTTTTTTATATATTCAAGCATCAATAACCCAAAGTTTTGAAAAAATCATTAATGTTATTAACTTGGGTACACATACGATAAAATTTGTTCAGAAATTCAATATCCTGAACGCTCTAAACTCAATCACTCTTCACCAAGGATAGGTTAGGTTGCGAGTAACCTTCATGAATACGATGGTTACACCTGGCTGCTGATCCGTGTTACAGATAGTCCCTGTACAGAGGTACTGAGGAAAGTAATAAGGAAATTACACTTGCTCCTGAGACTTATGAAGTAACTCAATAACATGGAAAGTAAAAATCGTGCTAGTGTATTGGGCAGGATGTTGGAAGTGGGCCAAATGTCATTCTGCAGTCCCAGAACCGGATCGTATGATTGCAATTGACTCGAGTTCCTTGTCAGTGACGGCGTAGGAGTAATAAACATTTGTTACAGATTTATCGAGTAAAGCTTCAGATCACACGGAAAATGATGAGATACGTACATGATGGTAATCCTCGGATGTATCAATACCAGATAACCTGTTGAATTTTCACGTTTAATGGAAAATTGCTTACAGAACGGTTCTTATTTCACCTCAGAACGGAATAAAAAATTATGCGCTGAGACGACTTAATAATGGTAGTGCTAGTTGTATTTTTTACATTACAGATGTTTTCGATTGCCTTCACAACACATTCCAGGGCAATATCCCTTATCCCAACAGTGGTTGAGGTTTGTCCAGCGGACACCCATAACTCACTGCATGTAACAGAATTAAGAAGTTTATGTTAAGTGAGCACCAACTCTGTATTGCCATCACACTTGAGGATTTGTTCTTGCACATCCACATAGGTGGGACAATTTCAGAGCCTGGGAACAAAATAGAATTAGAATATAATTTATGTAGCACTTACATTTCACTGATGTATTTGATGCAGCAAGTCAAAGCATGAATTTGATACCACGTACAAGTATGAAATATGTGATTTGTAGAGCTTTTCATAGTAATCGTCTAAGAATATTATGTTATGCGGACCAAAAATATAGTTAGGTATATGTACCAAATTCTTATGCAGAACAGAAAGAATGAGCTGCAAGATAATCTATCAGTGGTGGGTGAAATACTCATGTCATGATTAAAGATTTTAATGTTAGGTGGAAGATCATTGTGTACCTTGATTCTTACACATTACACACTTTGTGGCATCTACTGAGTTGGCATTGGCATGTGGAGTTTGTGTCTATGCCTTGTATTTCACTAGTATGGGGGTAATGTATTTAGTACTTTCTTTACTGACTTAATTCCTTACAAATCTGCAGGACATGGAATTTAGTTGTAACTACTTCTTTGTTTTATTACAATAACCTATATTAAAATCAATGCATGTCCTGTTGTTAGAGGAAAATTACATAAAGTCTGTTTTGTCAAAATTTGATGGAAGTTTATTTCCTGTAAACCATTTTTTTCAAATTGGCAGTGGCATCATTACTGCAGTTTTGAAAGTTATCATTTCTTAAACATGTATAATTACCACATCACAAAGGCAGTTTTTTTTTCCCCATAGCTTATGTGACTGTTTATCCAGCCTGTGTAACTCTACAATTTTTGTGACAATCTAATTCCAACTTACCTTTTTCCCGTCTTCCTTCCTGTTGCATTATTCTTGAGCTGCATCACACATCAGTGTCAAAACAAACAGCACTGTATAATGAAAGAAATTTTTAAGATGGTGACACCATGAAAACTTCACTACGGGTAGTCTGTTACATTCATACATAACAGTTTACATACCTTAACAAGCACATACATTTACAAAAATTATGTTAATATAATTTGTAAAATGCCCAACCCGAAACAAATGAAAATGTTCATCTGTTAACTATATCTGAGCTCTGTTTCTTTATCCAAACAGTAGCATCCCAGAAATGGTGGTAAGTTTTAAAAGAACTGTGCTCAAATAGGCATAAACACAACACACCTTTCCTCAGTGATTAAATGGTACAACTGTCTTAACGGGTGGAATATAATTTAGAATAGAGCTACCCTAAATCAAGAGCCCAAAGTTCACAGATGTTGGCATACAATTCTGGATCCTCAACACTTTGTGGTAATTTTTTTTACACACCAGCTGTTTTATCTTTTAAATAACAAACATGGGATGTTATGAAGATGGGAAAATAATTCATATAATTATTTTTCTGAAACAGTCATTTTGAAGGATGCTGTTTGACCTTCACTGTGTGTTAGCAGAGCACTGAAATATTAACCCTTAGCCGCCAAAAGACATATATATATATATATGTCGCACAATGAGCCCTTTAAATAGCTGAACGGCCACTAAAGTGGCTGGGAGGGTGGGGATTTAATTTCGATGTCAAAGATTTAATTCTGGCGTCAAAGGGTTAATGTAACCCATCTACTTTTCCATACGTCAAAGTAAAGATGTTGTTATGCTTGCTATGAACAGCTGAGGGAATCTCAACCTCACCACTAGATGGAGGTGAGTGATGAGTTTCATGCCCCAGCTAAATTGCACCTGTGGAAAGAACCCCCCTAGGCCCATTCAGTAGGAGGAAACACAAAGTGTATTCTCATAAAATGGTACAGTCTGAATCTAACTGCAATGGACAGTTGTTTAGACTGCATAACGTAATGTAGATATGTACCTGTGGGAGTGTTATCCTGCAGTATTAAATGTAGAAGTCCATGTTCAAAATTACAGGAAAAAAGTTTATAAAGAAAGTATAGTACTTACTGTATTAAATCAAATCAACACACTCTTTACAAAACTACTGCATTAGTATATTTAGATCAACTTTAAAGTTTTTATATACACAATGGTTCATAAAATGCTGTCTGCCAGACAGTAACATCTGTTTCTGCAACACTTCTTTCTCTTCAATAGTTAACTTAATTTCTCCCTGTATAGAGAGGAACACACAACCATAAATTTATTAGTACAGTATAAGAACTGACACATATTCAGCAGTAATAATTGTCAATGGAGCTTCAGGAGATCATCAGTACAACTTAAAACTCATCTTAAATATTAACTCTAGTGGAATTATACAGTTACATGATTTGTACAATATCAGTAGCCTAATACATAATAATACATATTTACAGAAAAAGTATATACATGTATTTTGCAACAGAAATATATTTTCTGTGCTTCCTGTTTATTGGCTGCACTGCACTAGATAATTTGTGTAAATGGTATCTCAAAATTTGGCCTAATTTATTACATAAATGAGGTGTACTATACAAATTATCATCGTATCATTGGTTGTATGTATATAATGGTGGATATTAAATCAGTATGAGTTCCAGGTGTAAAATATAAAGGCAGTTATTTCTTGCACTTTTCAAAATTTTCATCTCCACAGTTCCAAATTCTGAGGCTCTGCATGGGAGAACAAAGCTTCAAATAATCTTATAGTTCCACACTCCAATCAATTTAAATTATATACATATATATTAACAACACTGTTGTGACCAACATAAGTAACAACTGTATTTAGCTATCATCTGTGCTGCTGAGCTGGGACTCTAGAATGTGCGTCTCTGTGAAGTTTGTAGGCCTGGTCAGAAAGTCCAACAAAGGCAGATTTATGTTTTACCACTTCATTATGTTATCACGGATATTTCATTACCTTATAAGCTCATTGTTATAAGGTTGTGTAAGTTTGAATGATGGGGTTTCCCATAGGCTTACTTACTGATATTTCTCACAGTAACTCGTAGGGAATTACCATAGGAACAGAATCATAGCAGGGGAAAATGGGCTCAGTTTAGGCCATTTGATGAATCTCTCTTCTCTTTTAGGTTAAAAAAAAAACTCAGTGACTGTATACCATGGCAGTAACACACATTTTCATTATGAGTGAGGAATGATGATAGCAAGAACTCCGGTCTCTGTTATGTAAATGACAATCAGATTCTTTCTAATAGTTTACATTATAAAGTTGTTGATACTTATACAGCTGTATATAAGCTACAGTGCTGATTTCTCTTTTGTTAATACAACAATGGTATTTATGTTCTCTGTATATTAACTATATTTTTTTTTATTAAGGGACTGCATGTAAATCACAGCAGTGGATATGTGAGCATACGGACATCATTCCAGTTTGTAGCTGATATGTATAATGGATTTCATCAGTATTTGGTTATGGGCAGTTACATTAAAGCTTCAACAGGATGCTATGGAAGTGCTGTATGTTTGTTAACTGTAGCAGGAGTACTTGAAGTCACACAATCAACACCCAGTTTGCATGTCAGTTATAGGAAGGCTCAGTATTCAGTCTTGTGTATTTCTGTCCCTTGAATATCAATACTTATTGCCTTAAACATTTTGGTGTAGTGACATAAGAATGTTGATAAAGGCAGTATTGTCATAATGTGTACACTTACATTTTTATTTCCACAAATTCAACCTGTTTTGCAACTTTTTGAGCCTACTGGGGATGTGGTGATTGGTATAACAGGTACTGAAGAATATCAACATCAGTGACCTTTCCATGTCAGAATTTAATTGTTCTCTGTCCCAAATGCTCTCAACAACTGATGGACAGGGTCTAATCATTATAATACTGGTAATATTACAGACTTCATTCTCTAACATTTGACCACACAATTCTCAATATTTATGTACAACCAGTTTCAAATTGTAATTTCTGTTCCTAGTACCTTATGCTGAACTCTTTACATAACAGTCTGTATTAAAATATAACTACAAAAGGACCTATCTATAAGCCAGGTTGCATACATGTTATGCATTCTCTTCTTGTACCAAAGTATGAAATTTACATCTGGATTTGTGCAGGTCCTGAACTGTGGACGTCCACTGTGTCGAGTGTTTTTCTGTTTTACTCAAGCTTGAACAAATTGCTTAATTTTCAGTTTTGTTTTATAAGTGCTAGAACAGGTTGCTGCCAGAAGACCTTCATCTTGGGAAATACCAGTACTTCACGTATGCTGATGTTGTGGTGAGGTCCGTGCTAGGGATCGCCCCTTCTTACTGCTGACAAATGTAAGCAGGTTGCCAACTTTGGTTCCCAGTGAGTGAGAGGACCCATGTGCTGGTTGTGAACCACTAAGATTATGATGACTGGATCTTGCTTCAGTTGGATTCATGCTATATCCAGAGTCTCGCTTATAGTTCTTATCTAAGGAAAGGATAAACATGAGCATTACCTGCATTTCATGTAGCTCTTACACTCATACACTTGGTGCCATATTACATACAGCAGACAAAAACAAAAGCTGAGTTTCAAATGTGAATTATATATGACATACATACAGCAACAAAACCAACTATATTTTTCCCCTCACTTCCGGAAATTATATGGTGTAGTCCATATGTGTGTGTGTGTGTGTGTGTGCACGCCATGAGCACTGCTTCATTACTGAATTTACCGTTGGCCAAAAACTCATGTCTTGTCTTCTTACACAATAGCTTAAAAAATTCATACTGTTTGTCACCTGGAGTGGTATGTTGCAATAACTGGAGCTTACATGGCATATGTGTACAGCAGGTTGTGATGTAGTGGGCAATCCTGACTGGGTGCCTAAAGTGTGGGAACCATTACTGTGGGAGGTGAGGAAAATGGATACTTAGTATTTTTGCTGTTACGTTTATCTATTCATAAATACATCACTTTTAAAACTCTAGCATTTATTTTGTCCACGCTTTACTTCTGGAATTTCCACAGTAGAAATTCCATTCTGTGGAAAGATTTGTTGTGAAAATACAGTTTGAATCTGCCAATGAGGTAACCAACATATTATGTTTGCTTACCTCCACAGATTTCATGTAAAATGTGTGTGAAAGTGCATAATCACACACATCTCTCTGATAGTCATATTTTATTTTCTGTGGTTAGGCAATATTGTAAAACCAATTCTTAATTCTGTGGGCATTACTTTTGTCCTGTCAAATAAATAGCAGGTGTATCTGAATCATGAAAGTGCTTTCCTTACATTCAGAAGGTTTCTATTTAATTTAGTTGGGACATCAGGTTTGTCCATTCATCCATTTTATTAGCATTTTCCCATTTTCTTTTGGCAGAATGCTAAAACACCCCTTTAAAAATGGCAATGAATTGAACAAACTCTCTCCTCCTCCACATGCAGTCACTTTTTGCAACCATTTTTACACTTCATTTGATACAGTGAACCACAGAACCAACATAAAATTAAATAGCACATAACTAAGTACAATATAGCCCTTATTATCAGAACAGTTGGTAACTTTATGGATATGGTGTTACACATCTAGATTACAAGGTTTATTATCATTCTTACACCACAGTCACTCCCCAATTTATGTAAGGGGTTTGTTCTGCAAACCTTTACGTAACTCCACTTTTATGTATGCTGGACATTGACCCATTACTCACCAAACATACGAGTTTGTATTTACACTACACATATAAGTGTGAGTGAAGTTAAACCCTCAGAACTAAGTGTGGAGTGCGGTATATAAGTCACTGGAAACAATTCTTCACAGAGGGCATCTTAGTTTGACACAATTTTTCAGTTGTGTCATGTAGTAATTCCCCGATTATGGAAGTTTACATTCCAAGCATTATGCAGTATTATCCACCTTGAATTTTTTTCATATGTGGTTTATGGAAAAATGTATATAAAGTTCACTTTACATAAGTCAAGACTTAAATAACCTGAGGGGGTGACTGTATGAAGTTCATGGTCAAGTCTGTATCTCAAAATATTTTTTTTCTTTAACTCAGGCCAACTGAGTACAGGATTCTCTATGCCATGTGGATGAAAATGCATTCTTTAAAGAATTCAGTCACTATATCATAAAGACTACATACTTCTGGGCTTGCTGGGTGGTCTTTTCTGGCAACGGGCAGCCATTCTTGCAAGCTGGCGAGCTGCTGGAGGGAATTCAAGACCATCTTGACGATCTTTCTCTACAAGTCTACGTTCCTCTGCCATGGCTTCCAGCCAACATTGCTTCTCTTCTGCTGACCGACAGCAAAACAGTAGCCATTTGTCACGGACACAGCTATACACCTTTAATCCATGCCGTACCATTACACCTAACTGTGGATCTGAAACCATATTTCTTTAATTAAATTTTAATCACCTGTTGGACATCATGTGCTCAACAAAATTTTCTTCACTGAACCAGAGACCATAACATTTGAAGCAAGTAATGCAGTGAACAGGAAATTTTTCCACCATTTCCTTCAGAACTGTTCTATTATGTGCCATTAAAAGCCATGTCAGTCTGGAACAGAAGAAACAGAGTATGGCCATGTTCTGTAATCAGAATACAAAACATTACCTGGATTCGTAGTTAATCTTTCCCTCCCAATGTTCTGACTTGTCCACTATCCCACAACATTATTCTCTGAATTTCAGTCCTACACCTCTCTTACTTTCTATCTTTATTTTCACAGACTTTCCCCTCATATGTACCTATCTTTATTTATACATGTGTGCTGCTCCTTGTCTGTTTCTCATCTATTCTAGCTTCCAGCCATCTCCCTGTACTGCATCATTGATGTCTCTCCTCTGCATGTACATTTTCTTTCCAAATCTCATCCTCTCTCAGCTACAACTTCCATGCTACCACTAGCATCCCTCTCCGTTTTGCATACAGCACCATTTCTGAGAAGTATGGTACACTACAGGCTGTTGGGCATAATTTTATAGTTCTAGTATTTCGAACATGTGCCAGGTAGGTGTTACACCACACACACTGTTCTGGAAGCTGGGTCTGCTTGTCTTCATATAAAAAATGGGGAACATGATGTAACAGGTCCGTATGAAAGAGCAAATCTCAACATCAGGGTCCGGTGGTTGACTGGATCATTCACAAGGGCTCAACAGAACTTTGGATATGCCTTCATATCATGGGTGGTTTGTCCATAAGGGCTGTAGGGCTGCAGCCCTGCTGGAAGTGTTGATAAAATTTACATATCTGAATAAAACTGTTTGTTAGGAGATATATATACATTCTTTAAAAACATATGAATGAAATCATTACAAATTCAAATACTCATAACACACCCTAAGCACTGCAGAGATCAGAGTGGGCTGTGTCCCATTCAGCAATTGTGCAGTGGCTTCAACACAGCTAGTGGGCACACTCACTGAGCTAATCTGATGTTCAGGTGACCGTGCATCGTGGTAAATTCTTATAACCAGACCAACTAAATGCACTAATTTCTCAAATTTATTTTTGGAATAAAACTCTACATGTTTACTCTACATGTCCATCATCAGGAGTTTTTCACTGTACATACAGCAATGGTAAATGTCATACAGGTTTGCTGAGAGCTTGCTACTCCCAAGCTGTCAGCAAACCTGCATGACATATACCATTGCTGTATGTACAGTGAAAAACTCCTGATGATGGGCAGAGGGACTGTCTGAAACATATAGAGTTTTATTTCAAAAATAAATTTGAGAAATTAGTGCATCTAGTTGGTTTTATTATAAGAATCACTGAGCTAAACTGACAATTGCTGCAGCCTGAGTGCAGCCCAGACAGCATTTTAAGGAGGACTTTGTACATCTGTTTAACTTTCCTAATAGTTCAAATGCTGGCATTTTTACCTAGCTCTTTTCAAAACCATATTTGTGAATGTTTTAATTCTAGTAGTTGCAATTTTACAATAAACATGAACAAGAACAGTGTGAAGCATTTACAGAGCATCAATAGTTTGCAATTAAGTCTCACCAAGAAGACTGAGATTAAGAATTTATGTCATGCAACACCTGGTTTAGTTATTTCTCAGTCATAATCAGGCAGAAAACAAGCATATATGAGAAAATCTAACCCTGCTTTATGCACTAAACATAGTGTTTGAGTGGCTGTGCTGAAAGAATTGCTGTATTAAGCCTTTCTGATTAATCATATAATGATTCTAGCTGCAGCTCTACTACAATGTAGTCCCATGAGCCACCACTGCTACCTACTGACTCCACCTGATCTTGTTATGAGTACCTTATTGATCCTTACCTTTTCCATCTGGAACGTCGACAACTTCACTTGTGTCCAAGTGTATCCGTCCTTTGTAAACATAAGTATTCCTCTTAAGGATATCCTGCAATGAAACAAATTGACATGACAGCTTTCACATATGTTCCCTTGGTTTCTGTTTGAAGTAACATATATGTGGAATCAGAGGGTCATGACTCCAAGAAATAAAATTTCAAAGGATGGACGTTTAAAAATTTTGTACTGTGTACACAAAATGCATTAACTAACACCTACCGAAGGAGAGCAACTACAGATGTGACCTTACTACATACACTATGCCAATAAGCACAGCAGCTTGCAAACAGTGATGTAAAACACTTTGCCTCTATATTTGAGTTGTGGCTGTATAGTAATGAAAGTGCACGTCACAGTACAATTTGTGATATCACTCGATATTTTGTCTTATTTTGCATATCTTTATAGCAGACTGATGAATCATGCTCACAGGCAATACAGATGGAGAGAAATGTTCCCCACAAATACAGAACATTTCTTCAAGAACAAATGACTGCTACAACTCACTACCCTACCATAAATGCCTGTCACTCACCTTCTTACAATAGATAAGCTGGTGGTCGAAGAGGAAAAGTGTGATGTTGTTGGTCCACATGCCACTTGTGACTCTCACAACCTCCCCTTGATGGATCAATTGTGAACTATGCTCAATCAAGTCTTGACCCTGTGACAGATGATATTACACATAAAATTTCACAAAAATGTGATTTTCACACATTACTTTCAAACCTCTATAAAGAAAATGACAACCTCTGACACAGGCAGGTCTGGGAACCTACCTGCAACATCATCACCTTCTGGTGCTAATGTACAAGAGTTAGTCAGAAAGTAATGCCTTCTGTCTTTTACCTACAGTCTTCTTCCATCTGTGAAGAAGAGAATGCATTCCTTACTGGTAAAACATACTCTCTTTCTTCTGCAGTCACTGGTGCATGGGGTTCTGCAGTGCCCTGTCATTCATATACTGGTGAACAAATAGGTGAAAATCTTAAGGTATAAGGTCATGACTTTAGGGTAGATGCAGCAAAATGTCAACCAAAACTTTGTGATGGCCTTCATGGTGTGCACAATTACCTATGGTCTGGAATCTTCTCAGAAGGGCACCAATTCTGACATTCTTATTGTGGGATGAAGTTGATGAAGGCAAGCATTCAGACTTCCTAGTGTTTCAACATAGTAGTCAGAGTTACTGTTGCCACCTTAGGCAAGAATTTCAGATGATCAATGCCTTTTTCATCCCAAAGGACTGAAGTTATGATTTTCCCTGCTGATGGAAACATAAGAAATTTATGCTTCCCTGGGGATGTTGTGTGGTAACTGTACATTGATTGCTACTTGCAGAGATCCACAAATTTACCCACAAATTCTATATACCACAAGGGTGACCTGAAGCAAGATCCATACTGATGACCCACAAATATTAGCACCACCATAAGAAATGTAATCACCTGGGAAACATGGTGCCTGGGATTTGTGCATCCCTGGCCACTTGGATTTTGGTTCAAGATGGTGGACCCAAATTTCACCCCCAAAACAATTTGTGACAGGAAGCCCTCACTCTCTGTTTTGTATCAGTGCAAGAGATCAATGGCTATTGTTTCCCTTGTCTATTGGTGTGCAGCTGTTAGCATTTATGGTATCCAACAAGCACAGACAATGGAACAACCAAGCTCTTCAGTAATTGAATTACACTGCAATGCTTAGACTGGTGGAAAGGGTGGAATATAATTCATCTGTTGTCATGGAATCATCATCAATATCAGTGCACCAAATGGGTGGTTGTTGTGAGACAACACTGCAGTGGAAGTGTGACCACTCCATGGTTTGCCATTATTTCTGCTCCTCCTATTACAGCTTCTTTAATCCATCTTTGCCATAACAAAACAGTACCAACATTCACAGTTGCTTCACTACACACTCTGACCAAACATGTGTGACTACAAGTCAGTTTCTCACCTTCAGCAACAAGAACTCAATCACTGCTCATCGTCTGAACATACCTGTCATTTTAGAATCAACTGTGGTGCTATAATCTGTTGAGCTAAACAGGTACAACTACTAGAAATTACTAAGTATGGCCAAGGATTTCAGTGACCTAGTGGTTCTTTTTAAAAAGAATGAATGTAAAGAGAGAAAAAACAGGAGGCATTCTAACTGTCCTGTATAATTCTTAAATACCAAGATATTTCCCGAATAGCCCAACACTTTTGAACAGCTATGCGCAGTTATGTACTATGGGCTAGATGACTCAAATATACTAAGCAACACGTTGCTCTAACTACCATTACTATGCTGTACTTGACATGTATGACAAGCATTCATCCAGTCATGCCATTTCCCGTATCAAAATGATGGGGGAGATATATATAGGAATAAAGGTACCTGTGTGAACAGTGGTTCTGGTACAAAAATAAGGAGATTCTGGTGTATGTTTCAGGAAGTTAAAGTACCACACAGGCATATTCCTTGATAATAAATGAAGTAACACATAGCAATGGCAGCAAAAATTCACAGAACAGAAGGGATTGTCTTAAAACCAAGCAGAAGTAAATGCATATGCACTACCTGAACCAGTGTCACAAAATTAACATGTACTTATCCAGTAACTGAGAAAGGGCAGTGACTGTTCATGTGTTCACTAACAACTACATTGAAAGTATTCTGGAGGGGGGGGGGAAGCATGATCAGTGTCATATCCATAGGTCAAGCTCACTCACCTCCCAACCTTCCACCCTATGCTGCCACGCAGCAAGCTTCTCCAGGCTCTCCATTCTTCGTTTTCGTTCATTAATTAGGACAGCAACATTTCGCATAGCATCTAGTGCCTCTCGAATTTTGTCGTAATCTGCATGGTCAGCCTGAAAACAAAGAGTTTACTTCAAAAGAGATCTCATGTTTCAGTGTTTGTATGTATCAAGACTTATACACAAACAAACAAGAGCTCCCTATTACAGCAGTTTAAAACATCCAGCAAAACTGTTGCAACAGATTCTCTTGATACTCATATTTATGGTTCAGACATAACAAATTCTGACAATAGGCACAAGAAATCAAGATGTACTGCTGATTCAACTACAGAACTTCCTCTGTCCACTACATATGTGGACCACTGCACACTAATATAAATTTTTAAATGGTTATCATCATGCATGGGAAACTGAAGTAAATGAACCTAGATTACTCATTAACTTCACACATAATTTATATTCAACTAAACAATAATACAGCATATAATCTTACCACCATATTTACAACTCACAAATTCTTGTTTCACCTGGAAGCACTGTTATGGAAAGTGGCACCTCTAATCTTAGTCTAATTCTCACAGATTACATGAAGAATTAATAAAGATAATCTGTACAGCAGATTTCACTTTTCTTACATTATTTATCATCACACAAAGTTATATATTATTACAAGTACAAACATATTAACTTTTTTCCGCTCCTTCAAATATCATTCCACCAATTCTCCAAACTCATTTAATTCATTTACCACCAATGATACTTATAATTTTTATGATGAGATATTATGAACACACACCTCTTATTTCTGCTGTAATTTTTAAACAACTGACACTAGTGTTTAAGTCACAGCCTGCACTACTTAAAACATGCACAGATGTGGTTCTGACATGATTCAGTCTGATGTTACACAAGAGACAGCATGATAGAATCATTCTCAGGACCTATTATATAAAACAATTAACTTCATCTTATTATAACTGCATTATGTTGGACAGTCTGAGATATACCTGACAACTGCCTATGTGAAACATCATACTGTTACAGGCACATTGAATCAACAATAGCCACAGACCCTTAAAAGAACCATCTTCATCACTATACAAAGTACCTCACACTCTTCTGTGTGCACAGATTAACTCTAAAAACGAAAAACAAATGAACAGGAAAAAATGAAATTCATGGAGAAAAACTCTTCACCATTTCACTAAGGCAGTGGAAACAAAGCTACCAATCCTATGCCACATCTGTACTTTCCTTATTTGCCACAACACTGTAACACTGAAGTGACAGTCTGCAACACATTGCATCAGTAACAGTGAAAGTTAAATGAGAGGTGCACATTTCAGATGAAATAGACTACACAACATGATCTTCATCCTGTCTTCACACATCCAGGGAATAAATTACCTTACTGCAGGCAGAAGCTTGTGTAATAATGAAACATCAGTATCATGAAATAATTTAAACACTGAATGGTTATTCAAATAATGCAAATGAATTCCAACACTGTAAATATTAGGGGGGGGGGGGGGTGAATTAAGTGTGTATGGGTGGCTCTTCAGTTTGGGGTCTTGAGTAGGGGGTTAACAAGTTCTTGGTATAAAGATGCAGCAAGTTTGAAAATGCTGCACTGGGCTATCACCTTCAATGATATTTTTAAAATTACCTACACAACAGAAAGAGGATAAGAGTTTTTGAACTTGGAATGTCAGGAGTCAGTGAAGTTAAAGTTGGGCAAATACAGTAGCAGTCAGATTGGCCTTAATGTAACAGTATACAAGCATGTGTACCAGATTAATGTGGCTCAGAACAGACAGCAGTCTTGGGTCATGAAGATGGTACTGTACACTGAGGTTCCATAAATAACATGAATTGCCTTAGCTGGCTGCATGACTATAAGCTTCGCAAGAACCTCAAAGTTTTACCCTGTCACTAAGTTTATCACTTTTCACATACAAACAAAATTTCATGCATAATTTACTGGTATATTCATGATGTCTTCATACCAAATTTTACATGCCTAACTACAATAATAAATGTGTTACTGACATCAAACTGAGAGTTACAAATAATTTTTGCATGGCTGCCATGTTATTATTTTATATCCTACAAAAGGATTGCTTCTACAAGAGTTCCACATTTCTCCAACATCCATCTACACCCTTTCAGTACCCTGAATAGACAGCTCTATGGCTGCCCCCACATCACAAATTCACGAGTCCATCATATTACACTGCCCAAAGGAAATTAAAATGTACAGCGTTAAGAGTGGCTTCCAATGGCATACTGTTCATATAAAGATTGTGAAAATTGGTCTGCTGGTTCAGTATTTCGTATGCACAAGTGTGTGTGCACATACCTTGGTGGTCCCATATGCCTATTTTCCTTCCTAAAATTATAGGGCAGTAAAGTATCCTAAAACAAGTACATAATAATGGAGAAGGAATAGAATGGATTATACAAACAGTAAACAGGTGAATTATTTTCTAACTGTTAAATAGTAAAATATATAGAAATCTGAATCAACATTAGTAAATAAAAGAATGTATAAAATCTAATGCATGCGATGATGTATAGAAAAGGGATATATGCTTCTAGTAAGACATATCTAAAAATTATAGTCAGGTGGTAACAGGGGTTGATAATTGGCTGAGTTGTTTATAGGCCACAAGTAAACATACGTAAACTACAAACTGCACCATCACATGGCAGGGATAACATAATTCACATGCTATTCCATGGCATCTCTAGTTATTATTTCCACTGATAACCAAAAGTATCATCCATTCACATATATTTCAGCCCTATAGGGACATTACAAAATCACATTTCCAGTTAACATTGCAGCCATGCATTTTGTAAGTTCTTTCGAGACAGTTTGGTAGCTGGTATTAGCAAAGCAATGATGCTGTAATCCCAAGTGAAGCATACAGTATTTCTTAGCTATGTAATAAATACTGCTGCCATCTGGCTGTTCTATGACAAGTAACTCGTATTTTCATAAGGTTTCCACAAAAACAAAGTACAGCCTTCTCACTCTAAATGCAAGTGTTATCACTACCATGAAAACCAAGTAACTGAGGAACCAGAGTGGGAGGTTCATTTCACTTACTCACAAACTAAGCACATTGCATAAGGCAGACTGAGTAAGGTGCAACACATGTGCAAATGAATGTGCAAAAATTAAAAATATGTGAAATTTTAAGAATCTGTGCCTTCTCCTCTATGCAGAAGGTAAATAGAGCAGGTTTCTTTGAAACATTAGTACCTGCCTACCTCATGACAACCTGTCATATTCCAGGTCGTAACCCTGCCACTCACCAATGTGAGTACTTCAGATCTCATTAACCGCCAATAACAAATTGGGTCTAGTTACATCCAATGAATCTGCTGCAAAACTGTCTCTAATACAAGTTTATGAGGACAGTAGTATCCTTTACTCCGACTGCCACAAGAACCTCAAATAACACAAGCAGGTTCAAGTCTACCCTGAAGCTAATCTACATAATGCCTTTCAAATCAGTTACAAAAACTAAGACTGGTCTTAAGTGCTTTGGCACACACTTGGAAACTGGTGATAGGAGTCATAATTACTGGTGACAAAAAACACGCATGTCATAATCAGATACATTAGTCTTGGACATACACAGATGAAATTTGATATGCCTATTTATGAATTGCAATATTGAGTCCTGCATTTCTAAACTTCTGTGCATTACTCTATTATCACTGTTTTTATCAGCACCATAGTTATGCACCTGCCATATTATTATATTGAATTTCTTTGTAATCTGTACATTCGTTCCCTGCATCCTTTGAAAAAGTCTTGAAAAACCGAAACAAGTATTTAACTCTTTGATGCCGGAATTAAATCTTTGGCGCCAGAATTAAATCCCCCCCCCCCTCCTGGCCACTTTAGTGGCCGTTCGGCTATTTAAAGGGCTCACTGCGTGACATATATAAATATATGTCGCTTGGCGGCTAAGGGTTAATTTACCTATCAACAAAGATAGAAAAACCTGCATTACAAAGTTAACCACCACACCTAGATTTGCCTGCTAGCCAAAGATTATTTAAAGACATATATAATGTTTGTTTCAATTAATTGTTAACTTGCACACATCCTGGCTTTTAGTTAGGTTAGGCTTATACAACTCCAATTTCTGTACAGCTGAGACCTCAGCTATTCGAAAAAGTATCATTTTAATAGGTCACATTTAATTATCTTTCTTTGTATAGTTTTAACTGCCTGCTGATAGCATTTCACTAGAGCCAAAACATGCAGTAAGCAATAAAACTGATATACATTCAGTTGTGATTGACAGTTTGTACCTTGCTTTTACTGTTACACATGAATTTAATATTCAGTAATCTTAAAATATGGATTCACTTCCAGCAATTCCTTCTTGATGCAGACATAGTGGTTGTAGGACATTGCTCATACATGACATACACACCTTTGTATACTTGAGCAGCTCAGCCAACTGAAGAGGATACTTGCAGATGCGCTGGACTGGAGTAAGCAGATACCCATCAAGAGGAATCTCTATAAGCCCACGCATGAGACGGCACGCCTCAAAGAATTTACTGTAGTTGTTGTGTTGATACAGCTCCTGTAGGGTTGCCGTTGCCATTGGATGACTGTTGCAGTACTCTGAATAAATCCTGAAGCCAGCCCACTGTAAGTGCAGGAAGTAACCAGTTCATCTAAACTTTCAATATCTAGCTGTCATTTAAACCATTTCATTGCTAAGACATTTCTTGAAATGCTATTCTTTTTACAGTATTATGCCAAACAGTTATGCCAACATAACAGAAAGATTAAATAATATATGAACCTTTCCTTCATATAATTATTTTATGTGATTCTTCTGCTAGTGCATTGCTTTATCCTTGAAAATTCAGAAACATACTGCCATAAAAATATTTATCTCAGTAATTAACCAACTTGATGCACAAAATTTTTGTTTTACAATAAGTTTATTTCATGCCTCTACCTGTTTCGGGCACGTGCTCATCATCGGGAGGTCAAAATTGCATTACACAGCCTCTGGTATCATCACACCTATAGGTGTCCGTCTCGTGCACGAGGCCACCTATAGGTGTGATGATACCAGAGGCTGTGTAATGCAATTTTTACCTCCCGATGATAAGCACATGTGCTCGAATCATGTAGAGGCATGAAATAAACTTATTGTAAAACAAAAATTTTGTGCATCAAGTTGGTTAATTACTGAGATAAATATACTGAGATGCATGGTCAGGGGAAGGAAGAAAGAAAGAAAGAAAGAAAGGAAAAAAGAAAGAAAGAAAAAAAACATAAAATAGTTTAGTTCTAAAGAAACATGCAACACACATACTTTAGACACAGCATGTAAAGCAGGAAACTTTACAGAACAGCAATTATTTCCCTACACTGCATTAATCGACTGGCTTTTATGCTTGAAACACAGTGTGCTCTACAGACTGAATCTTTAAATAAAATCCAGGTTAATCCTGGCCTCTCTGGGGTTAACCAAGGTTACAGTGCTCCGTTTTAGAAGTCTCAGTACTTCCATATCCTCTATCCCACCTTCACAAATGTTATGTAAGAAGTGAAGCACACTCACATGAGCAAGGAAGCATTCTCCTATACAACTCCGATGTGGGGCATCCCACTCGACGTGGCTCTCCAAATCCTGCAGAAATGTGGACTGAAACTGAAGCAGTTCTTCCAAGTTGCCAAAGATTGTATCAATCTGCTGGGGTGAGAACATGTCTGTCCGTCTCCGACATTCAGCCAGGTAACCCTATCAGATAGAATTACTACCTTATATTTTGGTTGTTGCTGTGCACTTTACTTGTATGCACTCAGATATCAAATATTCATTTGTTGCCCTATAAATATGAAGAAAATTAATCCCGCTATCATTCTTCCCTTATTTTCAATTATGTTACATTTAATTCCCACTAAACATTTGCACAATGTCAGCATTTTTTTCATAATGATACACACAGGCCAAGAGAATTGAAAGCATTTGTAACTCCTGTGTCTTTCCTGCAGCAGTAGTTTTCATACAATCATAGAAGTCTCTGATCACATCACACTCTTCCATTCTATTAAAGAAACATGTCTTGATCACTCTTCCAGCTACAAAATATCAGGGCCCACAGATTTATCTTTAATGTCAACAGAATCTACACTTGTACAGTTTAACTGAATGAATAAATAATTTTTTACCAGATAAGTATATTAAATGTTCTTTGCCTTCTGGATCCAAGAATATGACTTTGCTTCATTCGCAATCCTCTCAATGTGCTGCATGTGTTAATTCATTTACTTGTCTATCTGCCTGTCCTCTGATTCAATTACAGTTGTTACTGACTGACTGGAGTGACTGAATCTTATGAAACTTAAAATGAATGTTATATCATTGAAACCATCACATGTTGACATTTTCTCAGGTCAATGTCATCAGTATTGATATGGAAGCCACATGAACTTCTAGACACAGGGAAGAAAACCACTACCATTTAGTGCAAAGCCCTGTAGTTTGTATGGTTATAGATTTTTTAAAAACATGCAACTTGTATGAGTATACACAATACAGTAGATTTAAAAAGTAAAATACTTTATACTAAGACAACCACGCATGGGGTTTTCGTCTGATGATGGTAACTAACTAAACAATGCAATCACATATCACAATTGTATGGACATATATAATTCCTGTGAATCATAAAACCACTCCACTG
>Ga0123353_10002282_pt1 | contig 23801 bp, 21 predicted proteins | sample TergutLab28metaG_3_FD_92763 | JGI IMG/M metagenome (GOLD analysis project Ga0123353, IMG submission 92763) | Labiotermes labralis P3 segment gut microbial communities from Petit-Saut dam, French Guiana - Lab288 P3 | ecosystem: Host-associated > Arthropoda: Insects > Digestive system > Gut ... | reverse complement strand
CCCTGGGGAGGTTATATGTTTTTAAACGGCTGGCTTCCGGCTGGAGCAACGGAACCGCTGGCGCATTTCGGAGAAGTAGATGCGGCGCTGGATCTTCGGGGAGCAACCCACTTGGTGTTTCACGCCCGAGGTGAAGAAGGTGGGGAAACGGTGGAGTTCTTCCTGGGTGGGTTGGGGCACCATGGAACCTCCCGGGAAATGTATGCCGACTCCACAGCCAAAGTTTCTTTAATCACCACCCTGAGTCAAGAGTGGCAACAATACGAGATTCCGCTGGTTGGCGTCGATCTGAGCCGTATAGCCTGCGGGTTTGGTTGGGTAGCCAACGATACCTCCAACCAGGGGAGAGACTCTATCCGCTTTGCCCTAGACGAGATATACTACAGGTTGGCAGCTACGACTCCTGCTACTCCCTTCCTGCTCCACAGCTATGCCCCGTATCTTCCCGGCGAAGAAGGAGCAGAGATCAACAACTTCGCTTACCTCTATGATAACGCAGTTGCCTTGCTGACCCTGTGCTACGCTGGTGAAGAAGAGCGCGCCAGGCAAATTGCCGATGCCATGGTCTACGCGGTGGCAAATGACCGCACCTTCAACGATGGTCGCCTGCGTAACGCTTACATGAGTGGGGATCCCCGCAGCTTCCCCGGCTGGCAATCGTCCTCTGGACACGACTTTGCCCGGTTGCCTGGGTTCTACGACTTTAAGTCCAACCTTTGGCTGGAAGATGTCTACGCGGTTTCCACTTCTACCGGCAATCTGGCCTGGACTATTCTGGCGCTGTGCGAGATGGCAGAGATGCTGCCGGAGAGAGCCGACTATCTCGAAGCCGCTGGTAAGATTGGCGATTTGGTCCTGACGCTGGGTGACACTCAGGCTAAGGGAGGCGGGTTTAGCGGCGGCTTCCAGGGTCACGACGGTGATTCCCAACCGGCGCTGTTCAAATCTACGGAGCATAACATCGATCTGATCACCGCCTTCGCCCGCTTAGGAGAACAGACCGGGGAAGGAAAGTATCAGCAGGCATCGGCGGCAGCGCGCTCCTTTGTTTTGAGTATGTATGATGCGGAGCGAGGATGCTTCTACACCGGAACTGAGGAAGATGGCGTCACCATCAGCAAAGAGATTATTCCTCTGGACTGCCAAACTTGGGCACTGTTAGTGCTGGGCGAGGGTTTTAAGGAAGCAGATAAGGTGTTGGGTTTCATCGAAGAGCATCTGGCGTATGAGAGCGGGTATAGCTTTAGTGTTGGGGTCGACGGTATCCATGAAGGTGTCTGGTTTGAAGGAACCGCTCAGGTTGCTCTCTGCTATCTGTTTCATGGACAACTGGAAAAGTACCAGGAGATCATGGCCTTTCTCAATGACCCTGAACACCGTTTACCTGATGGTGGGATTTACGCTGCCGACCGCAACGGCCTACCCACTGGTTTCTATATTGCCGGTAGCGGAGCTCCCTGGACCTACGACCAACGTCAGCATCTTGGTGCTACAGCCTGGCTCTCCTTAGCTCAGCAAGGTAGGAATCCCCTGAACCTTCCTCCGCTGTTTTCGGATCTGGTTTGTGTAACAGTTCGTTGAAGCAGTGTGGATTATTAATATAAACAGAGCATCTCAATAAATACCCTGCCTTTGGCTTCTTCTTTCGCTTTCAAATTTTCAACGGAAGGCGAATAAAGATTACCCTTCGTCGCCTTGCTTTCACAAACTACAATCAATTTATCTTCCACCTTTCCGTCAAGGTTGGGTGCGTTTGTCCACATTTTGCGGATTTTCAAACCGTTTTTTCAGTTTTCCATATAAGTTTTCCATACTTTTATCTCCATCATTATCCAAAAACAAGCAAAATGGGACGCTGTCGCTGTCCCGATGTTTGATAACACAGGCACAACACTTCCCGTTATTCTCGCAAGTCTTTTTCGGACAAGCGCACTCTACGACATTTACGCACCCCATATGGCAAACCAACCTTTCCGCTTTGTTCTCGCCAGGAAACTACTTAACAGGCTTATTCGCCCGAATCAACGCACCCGCAAAAACGCCGCTAAGAGTGCTATGACTATTACAAGGATCATCACATGAACAGCCATCTTCGGTTGAAACTTCAACATCATACGGATGGACAACTTCAATTTGCGCATCTGTAAAGCCACAGTCATGTAAAATCTTAAGGTAATCATCCATATGCACAGCCCCCGCCATACAACTGCACCACAATTCCACACTTGCTTTTAACGTAGGGTCAAACTCCTGCGTAGCAACAACATCGGCAATCCGCAAACGGCCACCCGGTTTTAACACCCGGTACGCCTCGGATAGAGCCTTTGTTTTATCATCTGATAAGTTGATAACACAATTTGACAACACGACATCCACGGTTTCATCGGTGAACGGAATGGCCTCAATATAACCTTTAATAAACCCGACATTCGTAACGCCCATCTTGGCTTTGTTTTCATTTGCCAAAGCCAACATTTCATCGGTCATATCCAAACCGAATACCTGCCCGTTTTCTCCGACATAACGAGAAGCTAACAGGACATCAATACCGCCGCCACTACCCAAATCCAAAACACTTTCGCCCTCTTTTAGCTCGGCAAAGACAAGGGGATTTGCACAGCCCAAAGAAGCGGTTATAGCTTGTTGTGGTAATGAAGAAAGCTCCATGCCAGAATAGTTTTTTCCAGTGTCAATAACATCGCCAGCACTACAACAGGAATCATAAGGGTTGACTCCCCTCGCCCGCACATTAGCGGCAATACTGCCGTACTTTTCACGAACTTCATTTCGCATACTCTTTATATCTTCGGATTGCGTATCATCACAGTCACCACTATCACAACAATCGGCGCGATCATCACAACAACCACCGACACCACAGCAGTCACTACTATCGCAACAACTATTTTTACCCGTAAAAAACTTTGCCAAGTTATCGGGTAATTTATAAGGTCTATCTTCTTTTGTCCTGTTAATGGCTTTGAGGATGCCATCAACGATCATGGCAACAGGCGGTTGTTCGTAACCTATTCCCTCATAGACGAACACTCTGCAATCCACACTACATCCGGCTATATCGCCGCAATCTACGCAATCGTTTTCTATAAACTCAGAACAGATGTCAACCCCATTAACCCGAATGGTCGGGGAACTTTCAAAGTGGTATTGTTCTGCCAATTCTTTGGTGGAGATATTAACCGAGTTCAGCTTCGCTGTATAGCCTAACGTATCAAGTACGCCAGACAGAACACCAAGAGCTTGTTTCAGGGTTTCATCAGTCGCCCTACACCGCTCACAAGTATTCAAGTCAAGATAGAGGAAATCAATATTGAGATTCTTTTTATCATTTTCTTTAACTACGTCAACGGGGACAGAACAACCACATGCACCGCCGCAACTACAATCAGTCTCTTGCGCTGTTGGTGCATTTGGTGGTGTCCAATCAGTATTCTCCCCGGAGTATGTAATAGAGCCTGATGGACAGAGATTACCACAACCGTGGCATCCATCAATACATCCGTCTGTGTGGACGATTACTGGATACAATGGGCTACTTTTATCAAAAACGCCATGAGCACATTGCTTCACACACGAGCCACACTCCCTACAGCTTTCTTCGTTAATCACAGGATACCAGTTCATAGCCATTTTAATGCCTCCATTATTTTCTTACTTGGAAATATCTGACCTATATTTGAAGTTAGGATGTATCTGCCTGTATTAGTTTTCGCATATCCATTATCATACGCCTTGTTTGCGCGTCGGATTTTGGGATATGGGATAGTGCTTTTAGCATCTTATCGGTTGAAAAGGGTACTCCCTCTAAAACTTTAGGCATAGCTTCGATAAGCTCTGTTTCAAGAGCGTCCGTGAAAACGACAACAGCTTGTATACAACCTTCATTCACTTGTATTTGCAATTCAATTTCGCCCCAATCGAAACGGTGATTCATTTTCTGTGTAAAGGCGATAGAAGGGCCAAAACGCCAATCCCAAGAAGCAAACTTCTCTCTAAATATAGATAACTTGGCACGTGATAAGTTCGCTTCGTCAACTCTTTGTGGCACTCCACCATATATTTCTGCAAAGGAATCCAGTAATACGCGCCGGACATCTTCAACATGCAAGTCGGACAAAAAGTCACACAAATTAACAGTTCGTGCTTTTACGGAAAGTACACCTTTGGATTGCAGTTTATCCGGGGACACATTTAGATAGCGTTCCATCTTTGCATTATCGGTATTAATCAAAATAGTACCGTGATGACAATTACGCCCCTTTGTCTGGACAAAAGCATTTCCAGAAAATTTGCGGCCATCAATTAAAAGGTCGTTACGACCATTTTTTATAGCTGTTAAGCCTAATTTTGACATGGCCGAAACAATCACGTCATACTGACGGGATAAATTATAATCGGCATCGCTAGCTATGAACGAAAAGTTTAGATTGCCGAGATCGTGGAAGACCGCACCGCCGCCAGAGCGACGGCGGGCAAGAAACCCGCCGTCCTGCTCTAACTGCTCAACCCAACACTCACGCCAAGCATTTTGATTGCGGCCTATAACCACAGCTTGGCGGTTTTGCCATAGTAAAAAAATGACTTCACCGGGTTTTACCTGTTCTAATAGCAATTCTTCCAAAGCGAGATTGTCATAGGGAATGGTATTATCAGTTATTAGATAACGGAGTATCACTTTAGGCAACCAAAATCCACAGTCTCATCTATAATGCCCTCCCGATCGAAAAGCATATCATGCACCAGCAATCGCGTCCATCTTGGCGCATATCTCCCGAGAAATAATTTTTACCATATCTTGATGTTTTTCGGTAAGTTCTCGGGCTGACACCGTTTTGGCTAGTGCGACATCCTCACCAAGTATGGCCGCTACATCTACAATGTCGTGTACTTTGCCGCTATATTTTTCGGTGGCGCAGGTTGAACAATGCTTTGAGCATCCCTCCACGGCAATAACAGGGTATTCCTTGGCAAAGTTGCGTTCTTCTTCTCCACCCGCAATATACAGAGGCAAACACAACGTAACGGTGCGATTCGGCCTTAACTTTTCCATTACCCGGCGCGTAGCAAGCCTTGAAATAGTACCACCTAAACATTCTTCGCCACTACACGCGAGAACTCCAACCTTTTTATCGGCCACTGTTCATACCTCCTTACGTAGTTCATAGACGCACTCTGCAATCTCGGCGGCGATCTCGTCAACAATCAACCATCCATCATCTGTTAGTGCCGTCCCCGTACCTGCGTTCTTCCCTTTGTGTGAACGCATAGCGTCTACCGAGCGATACTGTTGCCTTACGATACCCCCAGAGGCCTCCACACTTTTAGCGGCGCACAGCGCAGAACAGCCGTCAACTGTGACGCAGGATAAGCCCTTTACTTTTGCGAGGGCTTCATCTTCTCCAGTTACCAAGTGAGCGAGGCATACAATTTCGGCTTCCTCAGGACAGAGCTTATCGGTAACGGTCAACGCCGCTTCCCGCGCCATCAACCCAAATACCTTTCCTATTCCGCTACAAGGTATAATCTTAATCTTTGACACGGTATTCATCCACCTTTCGTTTTAAGATGGACATATATCCATCGAATACATGAAGCAAGTCGCTGTCCTCGTCAAAGTCCGTCAAATCAATTTCCGCGACCCATCCCTGCTCATAAGGATTTTGATTTAGCATTTCCGGAGCGTTTATTAGCTTTTCATTAATAGCGGTAACAACACCGCTTACAGGGCTAATAATTTCCCAAATGGCCTTGCCCGATTCCATGACCCCTAACTCGTCAAACTGCACTATTTCTGCACCAATCGCAGGAGGTGTAAAAAACATAATGTCCGAGAGGCTTTTCTGCACATAATCAGTCACACCTACACGAGCGCGGTTTCCAGAAACATAAGCCCAAACATCGTTTTCATTGAAATAAAACCCCTCATTTGTGGGCAAGCGAAAAATGAACTTATCTTTCTTGTAGATTTCATAATCCAGACTTGAGGGAAAGAAATCATCAACTTCGCTCATTTGTCTGGCATTATCTTTTTCCGAATCGTTCAATAGTTTCGTAACAGCGCGTCGAACCAACCCCAGGGCATCAGCATCCAAAGACAATCCTGCGCCGAGGGTAACATTTTCTTCTTTGGCGTAATCGCTGACATTAAGTCGTTCCGTAATTTTCAATCTCTTTTCGGCGGCTAATTTGCTAGCACATCGAGTGGCACAACCGTCAATGACCAACAAGGGTTTTTCCTGCGCCAGCCTGTTATACCGTGCTTCAGCGACACGGTAAAACACGGGGCAAATGATCTCGTTGTCCGTCTTTGCGGATAGTTGGAGAGCGATTTCACGTGTCACACAACCGGCGCATTTATCTAAACCGTTGCAGGGAAGGACAGCATATGTTTTACCCATTACTAACCCCTGCCTTGCGGATTTGCTTAATATGGGCGGTCGTTGCAGTTTTTTCGGGGAAGACCAGCGCATCAAGGCCACAGGTATTGGCACAGGCGCGGCAAAAAACAACACAATTCTCGAGATTCTTCACTATTAGCTTGGGCTTTTCATTTTCGCGCACTGCAAAAACATCGTGCGGGCAAAAGTTTACGCATTCCATACATTCATCATCACACTTGTCATAATCAATCCGTGGACTCCAATCGATCTTTGAGCGGGGAATGCCCATAAAAGTTGCTTCGCTCATATTATTTCCTCCTCGAATCCGAGCTTGACAAGCGCGTATTTGACCAACTCAAACGCATTATCTGTTGTCATTTTGCGAATATCTATCGGGACTAAATCCTCTTCGACACTCATACTCGCAGCACTAAAGGCATCCTTGAACAATTTTCTTTGCATATTGGGGGCGCAAGCAGCAACAATGACTTTCCGATGCGCCTTTAAAAAATCCGCAAAGAATCTGTCGCCATCATCATTACATAGTTGCGGATGGATAAACCCAAACTCTACAGGCAATTCGATACGTACTTGATTGACTAAATCCCAAATATCCATCTGCTCGAAACCGGGACATTTTCCTGTGCATACGCACAAAATGAAGCCGTACTTCGTTTTTTCCTCGTTTATAATCTGTTACCTCCTAAACATCACTCATTAGATTTTATGAATAGGTTTGCCTATAATACCCGCACAGGCTTCCCAAAGTGCTTCACTCAAAGTCGGATGCGGATGAATCATTTCTGCTAAGACTTCCACTTTAACTTTTACGGTTACGGCAAGTGTCATTTCCGAAATTAATTCCGAAGCATCTTGCCCAAGAATCTGCGCCCCGATGATTACATTGCTTTCATCTGCCACCACTCTAACAAAACCTTCGCGCTCACCGAGGGTAAGCGCTCGTCCGTTGTTTCTAAATGCAAACAAACCGATGCGGGGATTTATCCCTTGCTTTAAGGCTTCGGTTTTAGTTAAACCCACGGAGGCATATTCGGGTTGAGTATAAATGCACAAAGGAACAGCTCTATAATCGAGGGAGCGACGAAGGCCAACTGCGTTTTCTGCGGCGATTTTTCCCTCTGCAAAAGCAAGATGTGCCAACAATTTCCCCCCAATAACATCCCCGGCGGCATAAATATTGGGAACGCTGGTTTCCATTCGATCATTGACAACGATAGCATCTTTATCAACGGCAAGGGGCAGAGCTGAAAACATATTAGAATTGAGTTTGCGTCCAACGGCCATAAGTACCTTTTGGGCAGAAATGGATTGGATTTTCCCGTCAAGCAAATAGCTAACCGACAAAAAATCTCCGTTCTGCTCTATTTTCTGAATATCCGCTCCGAGCTTAAATTGGATACCTTGTCGTTTGAGTAGTTTTAGTAATTCCCGACCTGCTTCTTCGTCTTCGACTTTCAATAGGTTTTCTTCCATTTCAATAATGGTGACCTTTACTCCGGCAGCTGAAAAAATCGTGGCAAACTCCAATCCTATAACACCTGCACCCAAAATCGCCAACGAGGGCGGCAAATCTCTCATACTAAGTATATCACTACTCGTTAAAACACCGGGTAAACCATTGCCGGGTATAGGGAGTTTCCTCGGTGATGACCCGGTTGCTAAAATCATCTTTCGGCATTGAACATGAACCTCACCCTCTGCCGTTGCAACAACTATCTCGTTTGTCGAAACTACCTTGCCGTGACCAGCTAAAATTTTGATGTTTCGTGCGTCTAATAATTGCTCCAAACCATATAATTGGTTCTTCACTACCCGGTCTTTTCGAGAAACGGCAGTTTCCCAATCAATTTCCTTTAGTTCGTTAATAATCCCATGCTCTTTGGAAGTGTTTTTGATATCTGAAATCAGGCGGGCGGTCGTAAGCAGTGCTTTGGTCGGAATGCAGCCTAGATTTAGACATACCCCGCCAAGAGCTTTTTCCTCTATGAGTACGACATCCGCTCCAAGCTGTGCAGCCCGCATCGCCGCGACATATCCGGCAGGTCCACCGCCAAGTACGGCTATTTCTGCTGTGAGTTTTGTCATATAGCATTCCTGCTTTTCTTTTTTACTCGCAGCAACCCTCTTCGACAGCTGCTACGTAACAGATATAATCGTCTTTCATGGATGTAACTTCATCCCAAAAGACTCGGATGTATTGGACTGTTTCATTATTAAGTGAGTAGTACGTCCACTTGCCCTCCTTGCGCCCGTTTACCAGCCCACAATCGCAAAGGATTTTCATGTGATGAGAAAGCGTAGGCTGTGTGATATTAAACTTTTCTAAAATCATACAGGCGCACAATTCACCACACGATAGCATATCTACAATCATAAGTCTGTTTTTGTCTGCCAGCGCCTTAAATAATCCGGCATTTTTCGCATAGTTAGTATTCAATAAAACCACCTCATATAGATAACTACCTATGCAACATTATATGCTTCACATAGGTAATTGTCAATATGTCTAGAAAAAAATATTTATTACGCCTACCATCCAAAGCGTAAAAAGACCCTGGTGGCATCTGCTGAAGCGCAGGTGCCATCAGGGTTTATCTGTTTGCAAAATGGCGGGAGTATGTGGGAATCGAACCCACCTCGGAACTTCTTAGGCCCCGAACTCGATTTTGAAGACCGGTAGGCACACCAGAACCTATCTACTCCCTTATGTGAAGCTCCCTCTTGATAAAGCCAGGGGTTTTGCGCCGTGTCTACTTAGCACTGACTAAAGAGTATTATATACCACCCTGGAGAGAGAGGCAACTGTTTTGTTACTTGGGGTTATTTTACATACTTGCCAGCTTCACCAGCTTGGCATGACGTGCTTTAGCCTCTTTTTCGGAGAGAGCAAAGAGGCGCTCGGCTTCGGCGGGGAACTGTTGTTTCAAGGTATTGTAGCGCCCTTCATTGCCCAGGAAGGCTTGGAAGTCGCCGGTAAGCTCTTTGAAATCTAAGAGCAAGGGGTTTGCACCATTCTCTTCCAGTTCCGGGTTGTAACGGTAAAGAGGCCAGTAGCCCGACTCCACCGCAGCTTTGGCAATCTGTTGCGAGTTGGTCATATTAATAACATGGTTGATACAGGGAGCGTAGGCAATGATGAGAGACGGTCCGGGATAGGCTTCTCCTTCGCTAATCGCCCTAATGAACTGAGTTTGGCTGGCACCCATAGAGACAGAGGCCACATAGACATAACCGTAGGACATGGCCATTTGCCCCAAATCCTTCTTACGGGTCTTTTTACCGGAGAAGGCAAATTTAGCCACCGAACCGGTCGGGGTGGCTTTAGAGGCTTGACCACCGGTGTTGGAGTAAACTTCGGTATCCAGCACTAAAATATTGACATCGATACCCATGGCGATGACATGATCCAAACCGCCGTAGCCAATATCATAAGCCCAACCGTCGCCTCCGAAGATCCAGATGGAGGGTTTGATATAAATATCTTCCATAACCAGCGCTTCCTTGTAAAGTGCATCGCACTCACAACCACAGCTACCGCACTCTTGATCGGCCAGGAGCAGCGCCGCTTTCAGAGGTGCTGCTGCCGCTTTACTGGCGTTAGCGTTATCTTTGCCCTCCAACCAGGCAGTTGCCGCTTCTTTTAACCCCCACGCTTCCGGCAGCTCGATACTGACCAGGCTAGTGAGAATATCTGCTAAACGTTCCCGGCGCTGAGCGTAGGCAATAGCGAAGCCAAAGCCATACTCGGCGTTATCCTCAAAGAGGGAGTTAGCCCAGGCAGGACCGCGTCCCTCGGGGTCAGTGCAGTAGGGGTTAGAGGGGGCAGAACCGCCGTAGATAGAGGTGCAGCCGGTGGCGTTGGCGATAACCATACGGTCGCCAAAGAGCTGGGTTATGACTTTAATGTAAGGGGTCTCGCCGCAACCGCCACAAGCTCCGGAGAACTCGAAGTAGGGTTGATTAAACTGGCTACCCTTAACGGTATTAACATTGAAGCGGTTCTCTACTTTAGGCAGAGCATGGGCAAAATGGTAGTTCGCTAGTTGTACGGCACTACTCTGCTCCAAGTTGGTCATGACCAACGCCTTACCCTTGGGTGCGGGACAGATCTGGACACAAACCCCACAGCCGATGCAATCTAAGGGAGAGCATTGGATGAAATAATCCATGCCCTCGGCTTCTCTACCCAAGGCTTTTAGGGTGGGAAGAGTAGGCGGTTTGACAGCCAACGCTTCCGGAGTAGCCAGGTAGGGGCGCACTACCGCATGGGGGCAGACGAAGGAACATTGGTTACATTGAATGCAGTTTTCCGGCACCCAAATAGGGATATCCACAGCGATACCCCGTTTTTCGTATTGGGAGGTACCCATAGGGAAGGAGCCATCGGGTTGGAATTTACTGACCGGTAAGGCATCCCCTTTAAGGATATTAATAGGCTGCATAACTTCGGTAACAAAAGCAGGTAAATTAGCAGAGGAAGCAGCCACTTCGTCCTGGGCATCTGCCCAGGCTGCCGGAACGGGAATTTCGATGAGACCATCAATAGAGCGATCGATAGCGTTGTGGTTTTGGTCGACTACATGCTGCCCGCGGCGCAGGAACTGCTTAACTACGGCATCTTTAACGTACTCGATAGCCTTCTCGCTGGGTATCACCCCGGAGAGATGGAAGAAGCAGGTCTGCATGGTGGTGTTAATTCTCCCACCTAAACCTACCCCACGAGCGATGGAGATAGCATCTATAGAGTAGAAGCGGACGTGGCGTTGGGCCAAAATGCGTTTCACGTTAGCAGGAATATGCTGCTCCATTTCGGCGGCACTCCAAGGGGAGTTCAGCAAGAAGGTGCCACCTTCTTTAATATGGGAGAGCATATCAAAACGGTTAACGTAGGAAGGGTTATGACAGGCGATAAAATCGGCATCTTCGATAAGATATGGCGCCTTAATGGCTTGGGGACCAAAGCGCAGGTGAGAGGTGGTGACGTTGCCGGATTTCTTGGAATCGTAGAAGAAGAAACCCTGGGCTTGCAGATCGGTGTAATCACCGATAATTTTGATCGAGTTTTTATTGGCACTAACCGTACCATCAGAACCCAGACCAAAGAACATGCACTGGGTCATCCCGGGAATCTCCAGGTTAAGCTGTTCACTATAATCTAAGCTGGTATAGGTGACATCGTCGGTAATACCAACGGTAAAGCTGTGCTTGGGGTTGGCACTCGCCAAGTTCTTAAAAACTGCCAAGGCCATAGAGGGGGTAAACTCTTTGGAACCTAAACCATAACGACCGCCGATAAGGAAAGGCTTATGAGCTGTGTTGGCGAAAACTGCTGCCACATCCAGATAGAGAGGCTCGCCTAAAGCTCCATTTTCCTTGGTGCGGTCGAGGACAGCCACCCGTTTAACCGTTTTCGGAAGGACAGCCAAGAAGTGTTCGGCGGAAAAAGGACGATATAGGCGCACCTTGAGTACACCAACCTTTTTCCCTTGTTTGAGCAGGTAGTTAACGGTCTCTTCCACCACTTCGCAGGAAGAACCCATGGTGACGATGATATCCTCGGCATCGGGAGCACCCACATACTCGAAGGGTTTATAACTGCGACCGGTAATATTACCCACTTGCTCCATAACTTGGAGGATAATATCCGGTAAGGCCTGGTAGTAGCTATTAGCCGCTTCCCGCCCCTGGAAGTAGATATCTGGGTTTTGGGCAGTACCCCGTTGCACCGGGTGCTGAGGGTTTAAGGCGCGAGCGCGAAACGCCGCTATATCTTTTTCGTCTACCATTTGCTTAATGTCGTCGTAATTGAAGTAGTCGATATTTTGCAACTCGTGGGAGGTGCGGAAGCCATCAAAGAAGTGCAGGAAAGGAACATGAGATTTAAGGCTTGCTAAATGGGCGATAAGAGCGTTATCCATGCAGTCTTGCACCGAGGAAGAGGCGATCATGGCAAAACCGGTTTGACGAGTAGCCATGACATCCTGATGGTCACCATAGATAGAGAGAGCATGAGCCGCTAAAGCACGGGCAGAGACATGGAACACGGTGGGGAGCAGCTCGCCGGAGATTTTGTACATATTGGGGATCATCAGTAGGAGACCTTGGGAGGCGGTGAAGGTGGTAGTTAAGGCTCCAGCCGCTAAGCTGCCATGAACAGCGCCGGTAGCTCCGGCTTCCGACTGCATTTCGGCAATGTGCACGGTTTGTCCAAAAATGTTTTTGCGTCCGGTAGCCGACCATTCATCGCTGACTTCACCCATAACCGAGGAAGGGGTAATAGGGTAAATAGCGGCTACATCGCTTAAGGCATAGGCTACATGGGCAGCTGCTTCATTGCCGTCCATCATGCGCTTGGGCATAGGCATAGATTCATCTCTCCTGTCGTTTGGTGTGTCCGAAGGAAACTCCCTGTTTCCTACTTCGCCGCCAGCGATGGCACTTCCTGCTTTTGGCAACAAGCTCTATGCAAAAAGGTACGTAATATGTTATTATGTATCTAACGAATATGAAAAGCTACCAGAGTAGCGGCGGCAGCTACATTAAGGGAATCTACCCCGTTAGCCAAAGGGATATGCAAAATGGCATCACACCCATGAATAAGAGAAGACGGCAAACCGCTACTTTCGTTACCCAGCAGATAAATAGCCCTAGGAGGCGGCTGATGCTCAAAAAGAGAGCTTCCTCCCACCGCTGTGGCTAAGGCATAGGTGCGCCAGCCATATTTCTTAGCCAGCTGCAGCAGCTCTTCTCCCGAAGCTACACTAAAAAGACGGGTGCGAAAGATATGCCCCGCCGACCCTTTAATAACCAGAGGCAAAGTTGGCGACGGTGTTCCTGCCGCCGGCAAGACCATACCCTCTAAGCCGGCTCCGGCTACGGAGCGGGCGATGATACCTACATTTCCCGGAGTCGTGACATCAATAACTGCCAACAGCCTGGCGATAGCCGGAGCTTGTTGCATCTGAGGTTCTAAGGGCGAAATGAGGCGTAGGGCGATATCGGCTGCTATGCCCTGGTCTTCATCCCGGTGTTTAGTTATGCGGGAGAGCTGCAGGCGGGGCAGGCGCTTAACCGCTATCTCTTTCGTTGCCGCCATGTCTAAAAATTCCTTTATTCTTTCATCTCCCAGCTCCATGGCTAGAAGCAGACTGGCGATCCTGGGGTTAGGGTGGTGAACCAGAGCTTCCCAAACCACCTGGCGTCCATAAATAGTCGTCATATCGGCAAACTGCGCCTTTTTAGCTAAATATTCCGGGGAATCGGTAAATTCTTGCCTTTTTTTACCCATATAATTTTTCTCTCACTTTCGTCTAAAGGAGTTGGACTCATGAATCCCAGGAACCGCAGTAGTATCTTCGACCGTCCCCAGGGGCAAACCTTTGCCGAAGATTGCGACATGCTCTTTTTTTGCGAAAAAAATGCCCAGACTTACCGTCTCTGTTACGGCGGAGCTCCTCTCAACTCCAAGCGCTGTACCCCCTCCGAAAAAAACAGTATGCTCATGCTGAGCGAAATGGTGCATCGTTTGCAGATGATTGATAATGCCGTCAAACGTTGGGACGCCGAGTGGTTGGCGGCACACCAATCAGACGAAGCTGCCGCTACCGTCCCTAGCGAGGAGACGCCACCCCGCTTTGACCAGAGCCAGGCTGCTTCCCTTTTGTCTCCCCTTCCGACCCCACCAGACCTTACTGCCCAGGTCGCTCAGGGGCGAGAAACTCCACCTTCCGATAGCCCTTCCCCCCGCCAACCATCCAGACCCTCTGCGCGCCGTAACCCTTAGTACACCACCTAGAGGCTGAAGACTTTGTCCTCAGCCTCAGACTGTAAAAAAACCGTTTTCATGTTTCTTGTTTCCTACCTAACGTATCTTAAAGGGATAAAAGTAACCTCTTTTTGGCGACCTGCGCGTCAAAAAGCAAACTTAATTGCAAGAACATAAATTAATTCGCCGAAGAGCGCACTCTTAAGGCGAGAGGCTGAAGCCTCTTCTGACCAAACACTAGGGTAATATATTAATAACCAACTGCTGAGGAGTGTCTTCGCCTTGTTGCACATTTTCAACCCAGCGAGCTTGGTTACTCGGATCGGCGGCAACCGGTTCTTTAAGATACAGCTCCTTAACCAGCTGCTGCAGTTGATGGGGATTACCGTAGACATGGACTATATTGTTATCTCGCTTAGCTAAGCAGCCAATATCTCTAGCTAAATTATACACCGTCTCTAAGGTAAAGGAGCCGGTTTCGGTTACCCAAGCAGCACCCGGATCCTCCGGTGCGACTAAGGTAACAGAACTCTCCCCTGTCACAGCTTGAGGTGTACCGCCTGTGGCCGAGGTTTCAGGTAAAGGAGATGCCGCCGGTGGCACTGCTAAAGTAGCTAGATCGGAAGGTTCCCCAGTTAGAGTGCTTTCACCCCGGGCGGTAAATTCCGGTGCCGTTACCCTGTTACCGGAGTTTAAATAGCTTTGATCCTGGCTACTTAGAGTGGGAGCTTCCGTCTCCGGTGCTGCCTGTATGCCAAAGGAAAGCCTTTGCTCATCGTCCATTTCCGCTTCATCTTCAGCTTCCAAGGTAGCTACCGGTTCGCCCCTAAGCTCTTCTTCCCGAGCAGCTAGCTCGGTTGCCCGGGTTGTCCCTTGAAGGTTAGCGGCATTTTGTACGAAAACTAGGGCGGGGGTACTCCAACGCAACATATCTGGAGACGGGACAGCTCCAAGGTTATAGCGCCCCGTATTTTGAGCCATAGTATTATCCTCTGGAAAATCCCTTTCCCCTGAGGGGAGATCTCCGACCGAAGGTGTCCCTACCCCCCTTAGCTGAGCCACCTCCACGGGTACTCCGGGAGCCTCAACAGCATCGCTAACTAGAGAAGACCTGTTCCAGGGCAGATAGTCCTGACCGGCGAAAAAAACCACCAGCAAGATAGCGGCAGCCGCCACCAGTGGACGCCAGGCTTGCTGACGTTTACGAGGCAACGCCTCGTTGTAGGAGATAGGAATACCCCGAGGTAAGGGGGTGACAGGAGCTAGGCGGGGAGCGCTACCGGTTTCGCGTCTGGCTACACCGGAGGTGGTTACCCCTACCCCTTCCCTTCTGCGAGCTTGCTCTACTTGCTGCATAATCCCAGCGTGCAGCCCGGCAGGGATTTCGTTCTCTGCCAGAAGCGCCAGGTTTTCCCGCACCAGGGAGAGATCTGCCAATTTGGCAGCGCTGGTAGCTGAGGAAAGCAAATGACTCTCCAGGGCTGCTTTCTCCTGGGCACTTAGCTGTTGGGACAAATATAACTCTAATAGATCATCAATATCCGGTTTACTCATCGCTTTCCACCTCCTCTAACCTGATTAGCCTTATGAGTGCGCTCTTGGGCGGATTTAGGTTTGATCTTGTAATAAGGTTTGTTCCTGTAATAGTGAACGCATTCGATTCTCACCTACTCATTAAGACGCAAATAGCCGTCGTATTGTTCCCTTTCAGCGATAATTCTTTCTTTGAGAGCGCTGCGCGCTCGCGAAAGGCGCGATTTAACGGTGCCTAAAGGGCACTCCAACTTGGCTGCTATCTCCTCATAGCTGGCATCCATCATATCTCGCATCACCAAAATCCAACGTTGCTCTTCCGGCAGGCTTTTAATGGAACGTGCCACCAGTTCACTTAGCTCCTTCTTTTCCGCCTGCTCCTCGGTGGGCAGGGTCGGATCGGGAGGGTCATAATAAAGCTCGTTTTCATCATGGGAGGAAGGAGCATCCAGGGAAACCGTCTCCCGCCGAGAGCGGCGGCGCAGAAAGTCGATGGCGGTATTTCTCACCAAACGGTAAAACCAGGTGTTAAAAGTAGACTCCCAGTTAAAACTCTTAATATTTAAGTAAAGCTTCACAAAAATGTCTTGGGTAACATCGGCAGCATCGCTGTCGCTGCCGACCAGGGAACGAGCCATGGCATAGGTCTTCTTTTCGTAGACCTGCACCAGGAGTTCGAAGGCTTGCATATCATCATGTTGCGAAGCTTGCACAATATAACGTAAGTCTTCCTCACTTAAGGTAGCCAATGCTGTCCCACCACCTTTACCATATTTTGCAGCTTCTGTGCCTCGCATTATAGCAGTCTAAGCTAGGTCTCGTCAAATTATTTTGGAGGTTTTTTAGGATGTGTGGTCGATATATTCTTTTTTCCCAGGAAGATATAGCCGAAATTACGGCTCTTCTCAAGGAGATTGAGGAGCGTAACAGGATCCAGGAGGTACGTCCCACCGACCTAGCCCCGGTGCTAGTAGCCGCTCCCGAAGGCGATAACGGCTATCAGGTAACCCTGATGCGTTGGGGTTTCCCCCAGTATGGCAAGGCGGGGGTCGTGATTAACGCCCGCAGTGAAACCGCTGCCAACAAGGCTATGTTTAAAAACTCTCTCCGGGAGCGGCGTTGCATTGTACCCAGCAGCGGCTACCTGGAATGGTCTGGACCGGCTAAGTCCAAAGTGCAGCACTATATTACCCAGCCTCAGCCTTCTCCCCTCTATATGGCCGGCTGTTATAACAGCTTCCGCAATAAAGAGGGAGAGCTAGAGCAGCGTTTTGTCATTTTTACCACCCCTGCCAACAGCTCGGTAGCCGCTATTCATAACCGCATGCCGGTCATCCTCCTACCGGAAGAGCTGGATAACTGGCTTTATCACCCCCAATACCCCAACATCTGGCAGCGGGAGCATGTGCAGCTGCAATATAGCAACGACGGGCAACTGGAGCTCTTCTCCTGTTCCGACTAGCTTAAGAGCTAAAAATAGCCGTCTGGTTTTGGTTATACAGAAAATAGCCCTCGCCCTGGCACGGCTCACCTATTGCCTTTGTCGTAAGGTACACCCCCGGCACGAGGCGCCATAGAGCTTTGTGAGGAATAAGCTAACGCTACTAATGTAGCTAGGTAAGGGATCATTTTGTAGACCGTACTGTTAATAGGTAGGGAGCTTAAAAAGGAGATACCCGAATAAGAAGAAGCGACGGTTTTCATCAAGCCAAAGAAAAAAGCCGCTCCCAAAATACGCCAAGGGCGCCATTGACCAAAGATGAGAACAGCCAAAGCTAAAAAGCCATACCCCGAAACTGTCGCATTAAAGTTGGTGGAGGTAGGAATAATAAAAACCAGCCCACCCATACCGGCTAAGGCGCCGGAGATGGCCACTCCGGCATAGCGGAGGGCATACACATTAACCCCTACGGAATCCGCAGCTTGCGGATGTTCCCCGCAAGCCCTGAGGCGTAAACCAAAACTGGTTTTATACAAAACCACCCAGGAGATAACCAGCAGGATAAACCCCATGTAGGTGGTAATATAAGAGCGCTGGAAGAAGAGCGGACCGATTACGGGTAGATCGCCCAAAAATGGAACTGTATCGATGCGAAACTGATTAATAAAAGGTATTTGCTGCACCGTGCGTAGCATCCTAGCCGTATAAATAGCAAAGGCCGGAGCAAACATATTAAGAGCGGTGCCACTGATTATCTGATTAGCCTTAAGATGAACTGAAGCATAGGCGTGGGGTAAGGCGGCTAAAACCCCCGAGGCGGCTGCCACCAAGATAGCCAGCAGGAGTGCCGGCTGCCCCGGTAGCGCTGCCTGGTAGGTATGGATAAATAAAATGCCACAGAAGGCGCCAATAATCATAATACCTTCCAAAGCAATATTGAGAATACCACTTCGTTCAGCGAACATCCCGCCTAAAGCCACAATCAGCAAGGGGATCGAAAAAAACATAGTCTGTTGCACTAAAAAATAGATAGTAGTTATGATCCTCCCCCCCTTTCGGCAGTAGGCTCCCCTTCTTCTTCCCTCTCCAATAGCCTCCCAGGGACGAGGCGTCCTTCTAAAAAGTTTTTAAACAAAAGAGCAAAGGCCGAAAAATAGATAATAACTGCGGTGATAATTTCAATAACTTGGGGAGCGAAGCGGAAAAGCTGCATATTGAAACCACCCACGGTAAGATAAGCGATAAAAAGCCCTGCTAAAACAATGCCTAGAGGGCTGTTCATACCCAGCAGCGCTACCGGAATACCGTTAAATCCTTCCGGCGCCAGAACATCCACCACGTCCAGGCTTTTGCCGGCACCTGCTAGGTAGAGAAGACCTCCCCCCAGACCAGCCAAAGCACCGGAGATCATCATGGAAAGGATGATGCTCCGGTTTTCGTTGATGCCCGCATAGCGTGCCGCGTCTCGGTTTAAACCACAGGCTTTAAGCTCATAGCCAAAGGTGGTCTTTTCCAGCAAGATATAGAGCAAGATAGCCGTCACTGCCGCTATCACAATCCCCCCGTTCACGCTGGAGACACTGTTGCCCACCCGAAAAATATGCTCGAACCCCATTTTAGGTATGGTCCCTCGGGGAGGCACTCGCAAGGTTTGGTTCCTTAAGCGGTCGTAAACGGTACGGGTAATCAGAAAGTTTACCAGGTACATACCTATATAGTTAGTCATAATGCCAGCAATAACTTCGTTGACGTTGCGCCACGCCTTAAGCACCCCCGGAATGAGCCCCCACAAAGCCCCTCCCAAGGTAGCCGCGCTCAGGCCTAGGATCCAGGGTAAAGGTCCGGGAAGGGCTAGGGAGCGAATGCTCACCAGGATAGCTAAAAATGCTCCCACCGTGAACTGTCCGGAGGCTCCTATATTAAAGAGACCAGTCCGGCTGGCGAAACCTACCGCTAAACCGGTCATGATGATCGGGGTAGCGAAGTAGAGCACCTGGCCGATATTGCGCATATCTGCCACACCGCTGCTCAGAATTACCCAAAATGCCCGCACTGCTTGGGAGGAGTTGCTGATAAGCATAACTATAAATCCAGCGGCGAGCCCTACCACTATCGCCATCAGGGAGGAGATAAAGCTGGTGACGGCGCTTGAAGCCAGCAGTTGACGCCAGCGGTTCATACCATCACCTCCCGCTTCGACCCAGACATATAAAGCCCCAACTCTTGATAAGATACCTGGAGAGGCTCGACATCAGCCACCAACTCACCTTCGTAGATGACCAAAATACGGTCGCTGATATTCATAACTTCATCCAACTCCAGAGAAACCAACAAAATGGCGGCACCCTGTCGGCGCTGTTCTATCAGCTGCCGATGAATAAACTCAATAGCACCGACATCCAAACCTCGGGTTGGCTGCACTGCCAGCAGCAGACGGGGTTGACCATCGATCTCCCGTGCCAGAATAGCCTTTTGCTGATTCCCCCCCGACATACTACGAACCATGGTGCCAGAGCCTTGTCCAGCCCGAATATCGAAGCGAGAGATAAGTTCTTGGGCATAAACCGTAATAGGTGCCAAACGCAGGAAACCTCGGCGGCTAAAGCGGGGAGTAAAATACGACTGGAGGATAAGGTTATAAGCAAGTGAATAATCTAGAACTAAGCCGTGGCGTTGCCTGTCTTCGGGTATATGAGCCATCCCACTTAAGAGGCGTTGGCGAATGGAGAAGTTGCTTATCTCCCGGTTATCCAGATAAACCGAGCCTGCAGCCGCCGGCAATAAACCGGTTAAAGCATAGACAAGCTCGCTTTGCCCGTTGCCATCTATTCCGGCAACACAGACAATTTCCCCTGAGCGTACGGTAAAAGAGACATTATTAACTGCCGCCTTTTGGGTCACCTGGTTTAAGACTGTCAGATGGTGCACTTGCAGCACCGCTTCCCCCAACTCCACCTCACTCTTAGGGGGAACCAAGTCCACCTTGCGTCCCACCATCATTTCGGAAAGCTCCTCCACCGTAGTCGTGGCAACTTCGGTAGTAGCAATATGGCGCCCTTTGCGCAATACCGTGCAACGGTGGGCAATGCGCTTAATCTCTGCCAATTTATGAGTTATAAAGAGGATGGATTTCCCCTCCTCCACCAACCCCTGCATAATTTTCATCAGCTCTTCAATCTCCTGAGGGGTAAGTACGGCAGTCGGTTCATCCATAATAAGTATTTCGTTGTCTCGGTACAACATTTTTAAAATTTCTACCCGCTGCTGCATGCCGACGGTTATATTGGATATTAGCGCATCGGGGTCTACCTCTAGACCGTAGCGCCGGGAAAGCTGCAGCACACGTTCCCGGGCTTCCTCCATTTGTAGCATACCACGCCGGGTGCTTTCCACCCCCAGGGTAATATTCTCCAGTACTGTAAAATTGTGCACCAGCTTAAAGTGCTGATGCACCATGCCAATACCATAGCGCGTTGCATCTCCGGGACCATGAAGGTGAATCTCCTGCCCATTCTTTTTAATGACCCCTTTATCGGGAGCATATAAACCGAACAAAATAGACATGAGGGTGGACTTGCCGGCACCATTTTCGCCTAACAGAGCATGAATCTCCCCCTGTTTAAGCTGTAAAGTTATATCGTTATTAGCCATTACCCCGGGAAAGCTCTTAGTAATGCCACACATTTCGATAAGAAAGGACAAAAATACACCTCCCCAGGTGGAAACCCAAAGGGAGCTGTCTCGCCCCAGGCAAAACAGCCCCCCCTGCTATGATAGACGGGGGTTTCCACCCCCACACCTGTGCCACAAACCGCTTACAGCCGCACTATTTTTAGCTTGCACTAAATTTGGGGTGCGTCTACTCTTAGTCGAAGTAGGTTATGACCACTGCTTTTACCGGCAGATCGGTCACATGATCGGCATCGGTATCTTTAAGAAGCTCAATTTCGCCATCCATAAGTTTGGCAAAAATGGTATCGTATTCTTCCTGAGTAAAGAGATCGAACTTGGAGCTCTCCATAGGTAAACCTACGCCGGCGTTCTTGGAAGTAAAGACCAGCGCCTGACCACCAGGGAAGGCACCGGCATAGTAGTCGCTGATGGCCGAGTAGACCGATTCTCTTAACCCTTTCATCGCGGAAGATATAACGGTGGGAGACTCGCCGGATTGATCCACGTCAACACCGATGACATAGCCGCCAGATTCCTCCGCAGCCGCCATGACCGAGTTTCCTACAGCGCCGCCGCAACCAAAGATAACATCGATACGGTCGGCAAACCAGGCAGCAGACATGGTTTGGATTTCCGGAGTGGCGTTGAAGCCGCCGGTGTAGTGATAGTTTAAGCGTACCGAATTGTCGGCTAAACCCAGCTCCTGAGCCGCATACTCAGCACCTTGCACAAAGCCGTAGCCAAAACGAATAACGGCAGGCACAGCCATACCACCCATAAAGCCTAAGCTGGTGGCGCCGTCTCTAACCGCAGCGTATCCCGCCAAGAAACCGGCTTCTTCTTCGGCATAGAGTAGACCAACCACGTTGTCGTTAGTCTGGAAAACGGAGTAATCTTCGTTATGAGGAACGCCGTCTACCAAGATAAAGCAAACCTCCGGATAGAGGTCTTGGGCGATAAAAACAGGAACTTCAAAGAGAAAGCCTGGGGTGACAATAACTTTAGCGCCACCCTTGACTGCCAGTTCGATGGTATCCAGGTAAGCATTTTCGCTTTGCTCCGCAGGCTGGTAATACTTGTGGGCAATACCTTGCTCCTCAGCATATTTGACCAAACCTTCCCAGGAACCCTGGTTAAAGGATTTATCGTCGATGGTGCCAAGGTCGGTAATAAGCGCCAACTCGAAGAGATCATCCCCAGGGGGAGGGGGAGGAGGGGGTTCGGTAGGAGCAGCGGTAGGAGCAGCAGTGGGAGCAGCAGTAGGTGGGCTGGTTGGAGTACTGGTGGTACAAGCAGTAAGGGTTACTACTAAGGAAAGAAGCAGTACGAAGATCGAAACCTTCTTCATAATATACCTCCTATTATAAAGTGATGCTTCTACCCATTTTTAAGGTAGTGCAATATGCCTAGGGCACGTTTTGCAGTATAGCATATGGTATAGATGATGTAAAGGAGTAGAAGCCCAGCTCCTACTCTGCTATATTCCAGCCCATAACGGTGGTAAAGGCTCTTTCAAATTCGCCAAGTAAGATACTGCCAATATCGGTGTTGATCATCATGGTAAAACCAGAGCCGTTAGCGGGGCAGAAGACAGCGTTGGCTTTATAGCCATGGTTCGAACCGCCGTGACCAAAAATAGGACCCATAACCGATGTACCGACTCTAAAGCCCACGGCATAGGAAGAGAAATCGAAAACTGCTGTGGTTAAAGTTTGAGCACTCGCTAAAGATAAGGGGTTTGCCTCCCCCTTAAGGGACTTCATGATCGTAATGCCAAAGTTGGCTAAATCGGTAGGTGTAGTCCACAACCCCGCTGCTGAAAGCTCCGGCATAATATTATAGCCATCCAGGAGCTGTCTGTCGTAAGAGTTATAGCCGAAGACTATTTCCTGCTCCTCTTGCCGCTCATAAAGCTGCTCGTAGCTGCTATGCACCATGCCAAAGGGTTGGAAAACTTGTTCTTGAAGCATGGTGTGGTAGTCCAGCTGCAAAGCATCGGCTACTGCCTTTTGAGCCAGGAGATAGCCACCACCGGAATATTGCCACTTGGTGGCCGGTTCCATAATCAGTTTCAGAGGCAAGTTATTGGCAGGAGGTAGACCCCGCAGAATATCTACCAACTCGGGAATAGTTTGGTCTTGCTGGTAGCCGGCAAAACCGTGAAGGTTGAGTCCGGCATGGTGGCTGAGCAGGAGACGCAGGGTGATTTTTCGAGGAAGAGCATCGAAGGTGGGAAGGGTATATCCTTGCAGGTAGTTGGCCACATCTTCGTCTAAATCCAGCTTCCCTTGTTGGGCTAAACGCACCACCGCTGTGGCAAAAACCGGTTTGCTAATCGAGCCAGCCTGGAACATAGAACAGGGGGTGACGGCGCTTCTGCCCCGGCGGCTACGCAAGCCCCAGGTATAGACTTCACTAATGGCGTAATCTTCAATTAAAGCTATACTAATAGCCGGAGTGCGGCACTCCACCAGGCGTTCCTCCAGGGTTAACCCCCCGTAGAACTCCTGAGAGCGCATCCGGGTAATTTTACTCATGGGTCATCCTCCTTCAAAGCTGTAGAAGCTACCTGGGATGCTACACCCCGGCTCCTACATACTTACATATTTCGGCCAAAGAATATTTCTTCCATTTCTTTTTTAATGCGCTCGGCAATTTTGCGCCGGGCGCCCGGCTGCAACTCCTCAGCGGCAACGCCGAAGAGATAATTGTCCAGGTCAAACTCCTTTAGCTTGCATTTGGTATGAAAAATATTTTCCTGATAGATATTGACATCGATAAAGTCGAAGCGACGGCGGTATTCGCTGGGGATATAGTTTTGGATAGAGTTAATTTTGTGGTCGATAAAAAGTTTGCGTCCGGTAATATCCCGCGTAAAGCCTCGCACGCGATAATCGATAGTAACAACATCGGTTTCAAAGCTCTGTAACAGGTAGTTTAAGGCTTTAAGGGGGGAGATGTGGCCACAGGT
>Ga0123353_10002281_pt1 | contig 23801 bp, 26 predicted proteins | sample TergutLab28metaG_3_FD_92763 | JGI IMG/M metagenome (GOLD analysis project Ga0123353, IMG submission 92763) | Labiotermes labralis P3 segment gut microbial communities from Petit-Saut dam, French Guiana - Lab288 P3 | ecosystem: Host-associated > Arthropoda: Insects > Digestive system > Gut ... | reverse complement strand
TCAAGGGTACTGCGCCATATTTAACAATTATTGGTTGATGGATAAATTGGTTTTTCCATTTTGAATCTGCTTGTTTTACTCTCAATTTAATGCTCTATAGCTAAAACAAGCGTAAAACATCCTATTTTGGTGTTTTTATTTGGTGCAGGGGTGGGATTCGAACCTCGCCGTTCATGGCGATATCGCCATAACACTCACTCCTCTTCGCTAATTCTCCATCTTTCTCTTCTTTTAAGTTTTAGTGCTGATCCCTCTAGAAAGCTCATTAGCAAGTACTGTTTTTGCTGTTGCGCCAGTTTTCACGATTTTCCTGACCTCAGGAAATTCGTCATCAATAGTGTGTCCGCTGTTTTGACAACTATCATGGTGCGTTGGATAACCTTGGCTTGATATTTGGGTAGAGTGTATGTCCAGCGCGGTACTGTTACCCGTTCTTTTAAAGTATCACGTTATGTTTATTGGTCTTCTGTGTTATCGTCTTTTGATTCGTAGAAATATTCAATACGCTTTGGTGTTTCTTTTTGTGGAAATGCTCTTCGTCGTTCAAGACGTTCTCTTGCTTCTATAAGGATTGTTTTGATTTTTGTTTCAAACTCTGCTTTTGGCGGCAGATGAGTCCAGTATTCTGCAACAGCTATACCAGCTTTATCCATCTCAAGAAGCTCAACTTTTTCCCGACTTGCAGTCGCACATAGGATAATTCCTATAGGTGCTTCTTCGCCCTCTTTGCGCTCATACCGGTTTAACCATTTCAAATAGAGCTCCATTTGACCCTTATAAGATGCCTTAAACACCCCAAGCTTTAACTCAACCGCTACAAGTCTTTTCAGTATCCGGTGGTAGAATAGCAGATCCAAAACAATATCTTCATCATCAATAATCATGCGTTTTTGACGCTCAACAAAAGTAAACCCGTGTCCAAACTCTAGCAAAAACGCTTCAAGCTCCACAAGAATGGTTTTCTCTAGGTCTGCTTCAACAAAATTCTCTTTTAACCCAAACAAATCAAGCAAATACGGATCCTTAAAGACATTAAACGGCACAGTAGAGTCTTTTGATAGTTCAATGTTTGCTATTTCTCTGCGTTCGTATGCTTTGCGTGCTATCTGTTGACGCAATTCACGAATACCTAACTGTCTAACGGCGGTTTCGTTTGCGTAGTATAGTCTTGCTTCTTGGGTTTTTAGCGGTAATATTTCTATGATGTGTGACCAGCTTAATTGTGTCGACAGTGTCGTCACAATCTCTTGGTTTGAGAATGTTTTGCAAATTGTATCATACGGCGTAAATTTCGCATCTCAAAGGTTTTTCCATATTTTTCTGCCAATTGTGTCGACAGTATCGACACAATCTGCCTGCCATAAACCGCACGCTCATCCCCCAGCAAAACCGAATTAACATACTGCCCAACTTCCCAAAACATCAAAGTAGTTTCTTGACTGACGTGCGCAATAGTACGTTTTTTTGCGGTTCTCTATGATTTCTGCTACCCGCAAAAACAACAAATTTTCATCAACTTGTGGTGTATCTGCTATGGTGTGTTTCTGTTTGTTTTTCCTACTTATCGCCATCGCCTAAACCCCTCAAAAGTTCCGCTGTTAATGTATTCTTTGCTTTTATTTAGTTTTACGAACAACCTATCTATTTGGTAGTATGTGATTGGTGAATTGGGCAATATTTCTTGCCATGGTTGTGTTAGGTGCCAGACACACTCCCCGTCTATTTGCACTGTATGTTGGATTCGAACCCACATCAATACCAACCAACTGATTTTTACAAATATACATCGCTACATACTAACCCTTCAAATTGACCTGAATGGTTGTCCAAACATGCGGATATAAAAAAGGCTATACGCTCACTTGTTGATACACTAACTAACAGGGATGGTTCTAAATGGCTGACTATTGTAAAATGTGGAAAGATTTAAACATGGATCTAGAAACTCCTGATCAACTGTGTAAGTGTTGCCCCAAGCCTTTGGAGCGGTATATTTTTTACAGAAAAACTAACTCCGAGAATATAGTGCTAAACATTCACAGCATAATAGACAAACACGCTTAAATTGGGTAGTTTTACTGTGAAAATTGCTATTATGGAGTATTGTGAACATGTCTGATTTTTGTAAATATGAGGTGCATAAAATGTTTTCTAGGTATTTTGCAACAGAAAATAAATGTGAGGTTGTTAAAATTATGTCGCAATATCTGGGCCTGCTTGCAAATGGCACCTTAAAATATGTGGATAAAGATCAGGCCCTGTTGAGGGGTGAAATTGATCTCTACAAACAGTTTTTGGATTCTGAGTGTTTGCCTATTAATTCAGAATGTCCTGAAGAAGTACTAAAGCAGTTGTCCAAATATTTCCAGCGTGCTGTTCAGTGGGAAAACGCTGAAACGATGCTAAACATTACACCGCCGGCTAATTTGGTAAGTATTGCTAGTTCGGCATATGCGAGTTTGTTTAATCCTAATTTTGCACAAGATGAACCCTCGGGTTACTTGTTAGCTACCGAGTTGGTGGTTACAAAATTTTTAGCCGAGTTAGTAGGTTGGGATGTTAAAAAGGCGGGCGGGGTGTTTACCTTTGGCGGAAAAGGTATTGGGTTGTATGCAGGCAAAATTGGATTGGTCAAAGCCGTTCCCAATGTTAGACGGTTAGGGGTTGGCAGTAGTCAAGCCGTAATTATTACTAGTGATAAGGCTCATCCGTGTCATTTTGAAATTAGTGATTGGCTGGGTCTTGGTAGTGATGGCTGTTTGAGTTTACCCACTGTTGCAAATGGTCAAATGGATTTAAAAATACTAGAGGATACACTAAGAGAAAAATTAAGTCAAGGTGTAAGAATTGGTTGTATTATTATTAACGGTGGAACAACCAATGAGGTTATAGTTGATCCTATTAAAAAAATAGTGGATATTAGAGATAAGCTTGTTTGTGAGTTTCAATTGGATTATCGGCCCCATATTCATGTTGATTCTGTGATTGGCTGGGTATGGTTGGTTTATAATTACTATGACTTTAAGAAAAATAGGTTAAGTATGTCCCAAGTAGAGCAGACAAAAATGTCGGCTATGTGCGATAAAATTTCTGAGTTGAAATATGCTGATTCGTTTGGGGTTGATTTTCATAAAACAGGGTTTTGTCCCTATATTTCAAGTTGTATAATGGTGAACGATAGGGCTGATTTGCACGCATTAGGTGGTAAATCGGCATATGATATCGATTCCTTAAAACATGGGGAGTATTCGCCCTTTGAGTGGACTTTGGAGTTGTCTAGGGGATCTGGTGGTCCAATTTCGGCCTATACGGCATTTAAGTTATTTGGTGTAGAGGGTTTTCAAGAATTAATACATACTATGTTTTCTAATGGTGAATATATTCGCAGTTTATTAAATGAAAAAAATGATTTTGAGGTAATCAATAATGAAACGGAAGGATTTGCCACTTTATTTGTAATTCTTTCCCAACCAAACACAGTGCGGTACAGCGACTATATAAAATTAGACGCGGACACGCCCGAGGCAACGTCTTTGTTGGTTTACAATCAACAGTTCTTCTTATTTTTATTAAAAAAACATGAGGCAGGCGAGATTGGCTTTAAGATCACATTTTCCACGAATTATAAACCCCAAGGTGCCAAAGTTAAAACGGGGTGCTTGAAAATCTATCAATCCTCACCCATAGCAACCAGAGAAAAAATTCACAAAGTAATCAACCAACTGATTGAGTTAAAGAAAGAGTTTGATAACAGCAACAAAACCTTTGAAGCACAAATAAACCAACCAGCCGACTTTGTTTACCGAACTCAAAAAGATGTTGATTCAAGAAAAATTTACTAATGGCGTATCTAAACAGGGCAGGTTTGTTTGATTTTTAGGTATCATTCTCTTCAGAATTTTCGTCTAACTGGCACACAATTTGATGGTTCTGTGCTGGTTTTTAGCTTATGATTGTGCCTATGTTTTCGCCTCGTACGGCGGCTAGCATGTTTTGGGGTTCAAAGCCGCTTACAACCACTGTTTTTATACGGTTGGATTTGAGGATTTTTACGGCTTCGGGGTCGATGATTTGATGGATGCCTGCTTTGTGTTCATTTTGATCAAATACCGCCGATAGTTCTTCAAAGCTTAAGTGGTCGAGTTTGACTGCATCGGTGTGTTTGCGGGGGTCTTTATTGTAGACTCCCTGCTGGTCTGAACCTTTCAAGAGCATATCAGCCGCTATTTTTTCTGCAACTAAGGTGGCTACGGTGTCGGTTGTGATTCCAGGTTTTAGCCCGCCCATAACTACAATGTGGCCCATAGTAAGCTCTTCTGCGGCTTCTTCTAGGGTAACTGAGACTTTGTTGCCGGTATATTTGTCGAGTTTTTTGAGGAAAAGTTGCGCAAATAACCTTGAACAGGAAATGGCAACCTCATCTTGGGCCTCCATGGCTAACTCGAGCTCTTTGGCAAATCCGATAAACTGTCTTGCTAAAGCGCCGCCTCCGACAACAACCACAACCTCATGGCCTTGTTGTTTGAGCAAAACGATGATATCTGCATATTTAGCTAGTAATTGAGTGTTGATGGGGTTTGCAACTACGCTACCACCTATTCGAACCACAATACGCATCCAGAGTCCTCTTGGTTGTTATGGTTTAGGAAGTTAAAAATCTTTAATACCAAAACCCACTTTAAAACACAAGGGACCTAGATGTCTTTCACTGAAACGTATACTCTTCAACCAAGGGAGCCCCTAGATTTTGCGTTGAGCTGCCAGGTTTTCTCAGACGGCACCCCCACAGTACGTGCCTATTTGAATGGGGAGTTTAGCCAAGTCCTGCAAATAAACGGTGATTTAGTCCTGGCAAAAGTTGTTGACAGCGGAAGCACCAAAAAACCCTGTTTAACAATCACCCTAAAATCCAACAAATCCTTGACGGCTAAAACTCAACAAACCGCACAAGAGACGTTAAACTATATCTTTAATCTAAATTTTGACTTAACCGCCTTCTATTGTGAGGTCCAAAAAGACCCCATTATGCACAAAATAACCCAGCAGTTATGTGGCTTCAAATTCCCCACTACACCCACAGCCTTTGAGGGGTTGGTAGATGCTATTGTGGAACAACAAATATCGATCAAAGTTGCACGTACCATAGAAGAACGACTTGCCCAACGATTCGGCAATAAACTCGAAATCAATAATGAAACCTACAGCGCCTTTCCAACCGCACAAAACATAGCTGAGGCCTCTATTAGTGATATACGGGCATGTGGGTTGAGCCAGCGCAAAGCGGAGTACATATACAACGTTGCACAACACATTCTATCGGGTAAGCTCGATCTGGAGGCCATGAAAACTAATCCCCATCCAGAGAGTGTAATCAAGGTGTTAGATGAGTTCAAAGGGATTGGCCCTTGGACTGCTGAGCTCACTTTGCTTAGAGGTATGCAACGCTGGGATGTTTTACCTGCCGATGACTTTGGTATAAAACGCGTCATCTCAACCTATTACTACGGAGGCAAATCCATAAAGACGTCTGAGGCCCAAGAAACTGCCAAAACCTGGGGAAAATGGCAAGGACTGGCCGCATTCTATCTTATCTTAGCTGAAGCCAAAAACATCCTTGTTTAGTCCAGTTTGTAGTTTATTTTCGATAGTTTAAAGGCTGAGATAATTCGCGAACTGCATGCAAAGTAGTATCAGCATTTAAAACGTGTATGGCGATAAAACATGTCTTTTTTGCGGAATAAAAGAAAGTAAACAAAGGGGAGGCTATGTTTAGCCTATTTTTCGTTTGTGAGGTATTCGTGGATGCTTTTTGCTGCGATTTTGGCGGTGCCCATTGCGCTGATTACGGTTGCTTCGCCGGTTGCTATGTCGCCGCCGACGTAGACGCCATCTAGACTAGTTTTATAGTTTGTGTCGTTGGCTATGATACCGCCGTGTTCTGTTTTGAGGCCGGGGGTGGTTCCTTGTATGATTGGGTTGGGGGTGCGCCCGATGGCTACGATTACGGTGTCTACTTCTAGGGTTTGTTGTGAGCCCTCGATGGGGACGACGTTGCGTCTTCCTGAGCTGTCGGCGTCACAGAGTTTCATGGTGATGGTTTCCATGGATTTGACGTTGCCTTCTTGGTCGCCGTTGAATTTGGTTGGTGCGGTTAGGTATCTGTAGATGATGCCTTCTTCGTCCGAGTTTTCGATTTCTTCTTGGCGGGCGGGCATTTGGTCACGTGTGCGTCGATAGATTATGGAGACTTCATCGGCGCCTAGGCGTAGGGCGCATCGTGCTGAGTCTAGGGCTACGTTGCCGCCGCCTATGACGGCTACTTTTTTGCCGACTCGGATGGGGGTTTTGCTCTTGGGGAAGTTATAGCTCTTCATGAGGTTTGCGCGGATGAGAAATTCGTTAGCGCTATAGATGCCGTTTAGGTTTTCTCCGGGGACTCCCATGAATTTTGGTAATCCTGCACCAGTGCCGATAAAGACTACTTGATAGCCATTGGCGAACAATTCTTCTACGGTAAAGATTCGGCCAATTAGGGCGTCGGGTCGGAATTCTACGCCTAGGCTTGTGATGTAGTCGATTTCGGATTGGACGATGCGTTTGGGCAAGCGGAACTCAGGTATGCCATACACCAAGACTCCTCCGCCACAGTGAAGGGCCTCAAAGAGGGTGATCTGATAGCCTAATTTAGCTAAATCAGCGGCGACAGTTAATCCTGCTGGTCCGGCGCCGACAACAGCTACTTTTTTACCATTTGACTCTTTAATGGGTGTGGCAACGATGCCTTTTTTCTGCTCAGTATCTGCGGCAAATCGTTCTAGTCGTCCAATTGAGATTGGTTCGCCTCGTTTGCCCAGAATGCAGGTTTTTTGGCATTGCTCTTCTTGGGGGCAGACTCTGCCACAAATGGCGGGTAGGCTGTTGCGTTCTTTGATTTTAGCTATAGCCGCATCATAATTTTTCTGCTGGATAAGTCCTATAAATCCGGGGATATCTACACCCACAGGGCAACCCTCGACGCATTTGGGTGTTTTACAGGTTAGGCATCGCTGGGCTTCAGCTACGGCTTGTTCTTCAGTGTAGCCTAAAACGACTTCTTCAAAGTTTTTAGTGCGGATCGCTGGTTCTTGTTTAGCAACTTCAACGGCTTTTAGCCGATTATTGGGTGTGTTTAGTGGTTGTGACATTTACAATGACCTCCAGTGGGCTCAAAAGATAAGGCTTGTTTTTCTTCTTTGCAATAGCCTCTGAGTCGCAGCATGAGTTCTTTAAAGTCGACTTTGTGGGCATCAAATTCGGGTCCATCCACACAGGCAAACTCGGTTTTACCTGCGATGGTAACTCGACATGCTCCACACATGCCCATTCCATCAACCATGATGGGATTGAGACTTGCAATGGTTTTGATACCATAGGGTCGAGTTATATCCGCTATAACGCTCATCATGATGGGGGGTCCAATAGCAAAGGCGCGATTGAATTGGTAGTTTTTCTCAAGTAAGGATTTTAAAACATCACTTACAAAGCCTTTTTGGCCTTTGGTGCCATCATCGGAGGTAAAGTAAATTTCATCAGAAACGGCGCTCATCTCTTCTTCGAGTATGAAGAGTTCTTTTGAGCGGGCGCCAATGATTGATATTACTTTATTTCCGGCTTCTTTTAGTGCCCTAGCAACTGGATATGCCACTGCTGTGCCCAAGCCGCCGCATATGATAACTGTTGTGCCAAAGTTCTCGATTTCGGTGGCATTTCCCAGGGGTCCAACAACGTTTTGGATTTTTTGTCCTACTTCGAGGTTGCCCAGTTCAGTGGTGGAAAAACCGATTTCTTGAACAATATGAGTAATTGTTCCTTTTTCTTTATTCCATGCGGCAAGTGTGAGGGGTATGCGTTCGCTGTCTTGATTGACTCTGAAAATAACGAACTGACCCGCTTTAGCTTTCGCCGCTATATCCGGTGCATAAATTGTAATTTCTTTAATCACGGGATTCAACTGTTTCTTTGCCGTGATTTCGTTTATTTGAAATTTCTTTTCGGACATTTTTCTCCAAACCACACCTGGCCAGACACTTATAAAAATTTGGTCCCTTCTTGATCCCATTCTCATCTAAGGATTATGTTTTTAGATACAATTTAGCTAAAGGTCCATTGGAATTGTGAGAGGGGTCGAAAGGACTATCGGGGGTAGATGCTAAAAAGTGTCCCCTCTCACAATATATAGGCACATATTGAGCCTAATAAAAAATTTTAACAAATATATAGCAAAAAAATGGGTAATAAAAACACCTGCATTTAACTGGTGATTTTGAAAGCACCAAAAGAATATACACTAAACTGCACAAGCAAAGCTTAATTCCCCAAACACTACACTAAACAAGTGAACACCATGTGCGCCCTAAACTATCGCTTCAAGCTCTGGGTAGTAAACGATAAAAATGAAGCCATCTTTGGCGACGGATTAGCCCAGTTACTCGAAGAAATAGCAAAACGCCACTCCATTTTAGAAGCCTCCAAACAACTGGGCATGTCATATCGCTATGCGCTACACCGAATAACCCTTGCCGAAGAGCGCCTAGGCGAAACACTGGTTATTCGCATAAGAGGCGGCGCAAAAGGCGGCGGATCCTCCGAAGTTACACCATTTGGAAAAACCTTAGTAACCCAGTTCAGACAAACACAAAATAACATAGAAACCACACTCAAAAAACCAACCTAACCCCTAAATAGCAACCTAAACAGAAAACTATCTCGCTATTCACTTAGTTATCCGCCAAATATGTGCCCAATGGCATCAGAGAGTATCTTACCAATACTCTCATGAATTACCAGATTTGCGCGGTTGTCATAGGGGGTTTCAGTTTTATTGATAAGCACAAGATTAGATCCGCCAAAATAGCGCAGTAAACCTGCGGCAGGATATACCATAAGGGAAGTTCCGCCAACAATCAAACAATCTGCCGCTGCAATCGCTTCTATCGCCAAATCCATAACTTTTTTGTTTAATTGTTCTTCGTATAAAACTACCTCGGGACGAACTAAGCCGCCGCATTCGCTACATTTTGGAATAACCCCCGGCTCACAATTTTTGGCGTTAATAATATAGTCTAAACAATATTTTTTATCGCATTGTATGCAGTATTGGCGATGGTTTGAGCCGTGTAGTTCAAGCACATTTTTGCTTCCTGCAACTTGATGTAGTCCATCGATATTTTGCGTTATTATAGTGGACAGCAGGTTGTTTTGTTCAAGTTTGGCAAGAGCTAGATGGGCGGCATTTGGCTTTGCGTCTTTGTATATCAGATTTTCCTTATAGTATCGGAAAAATAATTCGGGGTTGTGTTCAAAAAATGTTCGACTCAAAAGTTCTTCGGGTTGATAGCCGTAAACTTTTTTGGCTGTGTATAGGCCCTTTTCGGAGCGAAAGTCAGGGATATCACTCTCGGTTGAAACGCCTGCGCCCCCAAAAAACACTGTGTTTTTGCTGTTCTGGATTATACTTGCAAGCATTAGGGCACCTCAAAATCTTGTGAGGTGAAATTTGCATAATATCTGCCTGATTGGGCAGTGAATTTTAACACGCAATAATCGGGATCGGTGACCCCTTTGGAATAATATAGGGTATCGCCGTCACGCCAGATCATCTCTTTAGCGGTACTGTCCTCTAAAACAGTCATAGTTCCAAGTAATTGAACACCGCGAAAGAAGCGCTTATCAAAAAAATATATACACGCCTTGGGGTTTGCACGATATTGTGCCACGCGACGTGAAGAGGTGTTGGTGGTGAACCAAAATTCTTTGATACCCTCTCGTTTGCGTGGCGGAAGCATGGCTTTTAGGTTAGGAAATCCCGCGTCATTTATTGAACCGATAAATGCTACTGTTTGCTTATCAATCAAATTACCAATTGTTTGTTCAGGATTACGCAAATCATATCCCCATTCTACGCCTTAGAGACGAAGCGTTACAAACGTCAAGTTTAGCTTGCCCTTAAAGTTTATGTGCATTTCTTTGGGACAATTAAAATGTTGTATCTTCGTCGGGTTTATTTGCCTTTAAGAGTTGTTTTAGGGTTTTGTGGCATTTGTTGCATTCAAGCATGGCGTTACCGCAGTGAGGACAGTACAACTCTCCATTTAGAAGTCGCTCTAGAAGTGTTAATAGTTCTGCTTTGTTGTGCAAGTCTAGCTCTGTGTCCACTTTAACCGCAGTTTCTTGGGCGGGTTGGGGTGGTTTTTCTTCATTTATAATTTCTTGATAAACTTTGGAGATGCTTGTTTTTCCTTCGCGAAGTTTTTGTTTGTCATCTTCGCTGGCTTTTTCTATGATTTTTTTCCCCGCTCAAGAGTTCGGGTTGATACACCTGCTTTTTTAGCAACCGACTCAGCAGGTTTTATCTTAAGTTCAGGTCCAGAAAAAGCATCTGTATCCTCCTCTGCATCATCATCGGAGAGGGATTCTTCTTGTTGTTGTGGGTTGGATTGGTTTTTGTTTTTTTTGTTTTGTTGTTTTGCTATGGCTTTTTCGATTTCTAGGAGGGGTACGGCGAGTTCGATTAGTTGAAAGTTGTTTAGGGGGCGTCGTCTGAGGTTGGCTTCTATGACGAATTTTTTTTCAAGCAGTTTGTCGTCGAATTGTTTTACTTCAAAGTCGGGTTCGATTTCAAGTTCGGTGCAGGCGCGGAAGCGGTGGTGACCGTCGAGGACTTCGAGGTTTTCGTTAACAATAATGGGGTAGTGTTGGCCTTCGGTTTCTATGGAGCGTTTGAGTTCGGTGAATTCTTCTTCGGACATTCGGGGTAATAGTTTGTCGTATTCAGGGTTTAGGTGCAGGCTCATTGATGCTCACTCTTCTTTGAGGGGTTTAGGTATTTAAAGGGTGGTATGGTTAGGGGGTCATTAATTGTCTGCTTGAGATAGTGTAGATAGCGAGATTGGGGTTTGTTTATGTTGTAGATGAAGTTTTGTGTTTTATTTTTTTGTTTTAGGGGGTTGGTTTGGGTTTGGGTTGTTAGTTTTGTGTGTTTTTGTGTTGGGATTGCTTGCACCGCAAGTATTATTAGACGGCATGTGTTTAGCTTCTTGATCAGTCTCATCATTGCGAGGGTATCACTCGCTATAATGCGATTAACAAATAATCAATCAATCTAAATAGATAATAATTTACAGGAGTTGCATATTTACGGGAACATCCCAAACCTTTACTATAAAGTACGTTGTACATGCTAAATTTGAAATCGAAGGTATAGTCGAAAAGCCAGATGTTATTGGCGCAGTTTTTGGACAAACCGAAGGCCTCTTTGGACCAGAACTTGATCTGCGCGAACTACAAAAAACCGGCCGTATCGGCAGAATCGAAATTGACCTCCATTCTAAAAACGACCGCACAAACGGCTCCATCACCATCCCCACCAGCCTAGACCGCGTATCAACCGCTCTTATCGCCGCAAGCGTTGAGAGCATAAACCGCGTCGGACCCTGCAGCGCCAAAGTCAACCTTGAACGCATCGAAGACATACGCGAAGCCCGCCGAAAAGTAATCATCGACCGCGCCAAAGAAATCCTCCACAAATGGAACATCGAATCTATCCCAAGCGTCGATGAAGTCTACAAAGAAATCAGCGACACCATGAAAGTCGGCAAAGTCGAAAAATACGGCCCCGAAGAACTCCCAGCCGGACCCGGCCTAGAAGGCTCCAAAGACATATACGTAGTCGAAGGCCGAGCTGATATCATCAACCTCATGCGATGCGGCATATTCAACACCATCGCCCTAGAAGGCGCCAAAGTCCCCGAATCCATCAAAAAAATAACCAAAGAACGCAACGCCATAGCACTCCTAGACGGCGATCGCGGAGGCGACCTCATCCAAAAAGAACTCCTCCAAGTAACCAACGTCAAATACGTAGGCCGCGCACCCCGAGGCAAAGAAATCGAAGAATGCAACTGTAAAGAAATAAACGAAGCAATCGAAAACAAAATCCCAGTAGCAGAACTACGCGAAACCACTAACACGCCCACCCCCACCACTACAAACAAACCCTCCCAACCACCCACACCACCACAAGTTCACCAAATACCCAAAAAAGTCGCACCCACACCAACACCCCCAGCACCTGAGCGCCGCAAAATCGAGGTCCCCGAAGCAGTAAGCCAAGCCGCAAAAGCACTCGTAGGCACACTTGAAGCAGTAATGCTAAACGAAAAACTTGAACTAATCGAACACCTGCCCGTCAGCCAACTCGCAGAAAAACTCCAACAAACAACCGACGTAAACACCATCGTCTTTGACGGCATCATCACCCAACGCATCGTCGACATAGCCGCCGACAAAAACATCAAACGCATAGTAGCCTCCCGCATATCCGAAGCAGTCAAACCCGCACCCAACGTCGAACTAGTAACATTCCAACACGCCCTACCCCCAACATAAACAACCCCTTCCTCTTCTTCGTCGTCTTATTTTCTTCACCCTTTTCACAACATCAGACAATATTTGTACGACACATCAATTCACAATGTTCTGGTTTCTGTAGATCCCGAACCAAAAATATCTGAACAACTTAAGTCGATAGAGTTTTTTCGAAACCCTTATCCGTGCCCCAAAGTTTACCTAGAGTGAATTTTTGTTGGTATGTCATATGAGTTATAAGGTGCAGTTAATAAACCCCCAAGAAAAAGACCGCTTTTTTGAAAATTATGCGCCCCAATTGCTCTATACAAGTAAAGCCGATATCTATGGTTGCTGTATTAAGCTCTTGACAAATTCCCGCCAAATAAAGGATCTGTGGGAAGACAATTTTTATAGCGCAAACGAAAACATCCGCAGTCATGGGCGCCTCATCGTGCTCCAAGAATCCAATCAACCCATGAGTGTTCACTATGATCCCTACACCAAAACAGCTTTTCTCATAAATGTAGACTACTACGGCTGGATCAAAAGTATAGCCCTTGCCCTTGCAAGTGATATTTTAGAGGATGAACATCGCATCTACTCTGTTCATGGAGCGGTTATTGACATTAGTTGTTTGGGAGTATCTATTATTGCACCCTCTGGAACGGGTAAAACCACTCATTCCTGGGGGTTGCTGCGAATCCCAACGGCGCGTTTAATCAGTGATGATTGGTATTTTGTACGTCTTAGTTCACGCGAGCCCTTAGCACTTGGCTCTGAAAAAAACACCTACATCCAAGCTGATATTGGCAAAATCTGGAATGAATATGAACAGCTGGTAGATAAGGCACGATTAGATGAGCGGGGTAGAGCAATAGTTAATGTACGCTGGATAGTGGGTGGGGGCGGTGTTATTCCCATGGCAACATTGCACAATATTATTCTGCTCAAACGCGACCCCACCGACAACCAGATCATAACACAGCTAAGTGTCAAAGAAGCCCTAAACTATATGCGTGAGCACGACTTCTGCAATCCCCATCAACTAGTCCGCGATAAACGTAAACTAGAACTCAGAACCAACTTTTTTGAACAGATCTTTGAGAAATGCAAGATACATCTGATAAACACCACCGGTACCCCGCAACAAACCCAAACCGAGATCCGAAAGCTTTTAACGTTAACAACCCCCTTCGATACGAAATATTCTAATTAGTTTACAGGCAAGCCATAACTAAAGAGGAAACAGCTTGAAACTACTCTACATAGCCATCGACGGCATGGGCGATCTGCCAATCAAAGCATTAGGCAACAAAACCCCCCTTGAAGTAGCACACACTCCCAATCTAGATTCACTGGCCCAAAGTGGACAAACGGGTCTGATGTACACCGTTGGTAAAGGAGTGGCACCAGAGAGTGATGCCGCAGTAATTTCTCTGTTAGGTTATGATCCCTTCAAGTACAGTCCAGGCCGAGGCGTCATCGAAGCCGCCGGCGCAGGCTTAGAAATGCAAGACGGTGATTTAGCTCTGCGGTGCAACTTTGCAACCCTAGGCACGGGCAAAACCATTCTAGACCGCCGAGTTGGACGCAACCTCACAACTGAAGAGGCTATCGAACTCACTGAGGCTGCAAACAAGCAAATCAAGTTAACCTCCTATCCAGCCGATTTTGAATTCAAAAATACTCTTGGTCACCGTGCGGTTTTGCTCATCAAAAGTAAAGCCCAGCCCCTTTCCAGCGCTATCACAAACAGTGACCCCGCATACACTACAATCAATGGTATCGGTGTTGCCCAAATCAATGTTGATATGATGTTAAAAACTGTCCAACCCACCGATAATACTGATGCGGCCAAAGTCTCGGCAGGCTTAGTTAACGAGTTCATCGAAAAATCTCACACTCTTTGGGAAACTTGTCCCCTAAATATTCAGCGCGCAAAAGAGGGTAAACTCAAAGCAAATGTTGTTTTGACACGTGATGCAGGTCATTTACTGCCGAGATTCTTCAACATAAATCAACAATACCAGCTCAGTTTTGCCTGTCTTGCAGATATGCACACCGAACGCGGTATTGCCCAGCTTGCAGGTATGGATGCCTCCTTGCTTCCCCCGCCTACCTCAAACATCCAAGCTGACCTTGAACTTCGAGTAGAAGCACTTCTCCAAGGGCTACCCCATCATGATTGCTTCTATATCCATCTAAAAGGTCCCGACGAACCAGGTCACGACGGCAACTATAACCTAAAAACAGACCTCATCACAGCCATTGACAAATACTTCTTTGGCCCGCTCCTTAAACAAATCAATCTAAAAGACACCATTATTTGCGTAACCTCCGATCACGCCACACCCTGTGAAAAAAAAATCCACACCGATACACCTGTTGCAGTATTGATTGCCGGCGGTAAAACCAACCCCAGCAATAACCCCGCCAAATTTTCCGAGAGAGAATGCGAACAAGGTAAATTGGGCCTCATTGAGCAGGGTTATGAATTGATGCCCAAACTTATGGAACTATTCAAAAAATAGCTCAACTCCAAGCGCACAATATGCGGTAAATAAACTAGGTAAACAAAGTTATTGGCATGGCTAGTTTACACCATATATTTTGCTCCATTCCCTTTGTGAGACCTTCAATAATTTGTTCTTACCCATAAAATGTATGGAACATACACAAGATTACCCTTGTTAAAGTTCTATATTTTTAGAATTCGTTACGTCTAAGCTGAATAGAACACGATAAACAAGTAAATTTCTGTTAGACTTATAATCAGTTGTAGTATGATTAATATTATAAAAAAAGGTGTGGAGAAGTTAATAACGGAGTGTAATTAAGACATTTACCTTGTTATCAATTTTGGGGGCGTCTTCGTCGCCTACTTTGTCATTGTCGTTGCCGATTACAATTCTAAGCGAAGCGGGTAAGACTGGAAATATTAGTGTATGCTTCTCATTTGCTTTGCCAAAGTATTCTTTGAATGAAATAGGCGAACCATTGTATGTGTAGCTGACTTCAATGTAGCAGGTATCAGTTGAATTTGGTGTAGCTTCTACTACAATGTAGCTGGCGTAGCGCATTGTTTCGTGATAGATGGTTTCTTTGTCTCCTGCGGTGTGAACTACGGTTTTGTTGACGATAAGCTCGGACTCTTCAAGGTTTACGATCTTTCGCCAGTCTTCAGCTCTTTTGTTTGCAGCGGCTAGTTCTTCGTTTAATGTTGCTATTCTATTGTTTAGGCTGTTAATTGTTGCGGTCTGGTCGGGGTTTTGATTTTGATTTTGCATCAAAACCGCTATTTCGTTTGTTAATTTCACTATTTGGGCATTTAGATCTTCAATTTTTTTGTCTTTTTTGTCTAACTCGGTTGTGTCATTGGTCTTGAGGGTAAATGCGGCTATTGTACTTGCAGCCAGTATAATGCAGATTAGGCCTAATGCAATCACCATTATACTGGGGCTCTTTTTTGTTTGAGTCTCCGGAATCATTTGAGTCTCTTCCGCTTCTTTGTGCTCTTTTGAATCTTAAATAGTTTTTCCATATTCTATCCCCTGACTGTATAACCTGAAAGGGGTAGTTAGTATTTGATGTTTAGATAGAACAGCACAAGAAGAGCCGCCATCTCAAAAAGGTCAGGCAGAAATGCAAATGGACCTAGGCCGAAGAGTCCAAAGCCTAAAACACCAATTACAAAGGGACTCCAAGCTACTTCCTTTATGAGTAGAAAAGTTGCAAATAACAGCAAGCCTATGGTAAATTCTGATTTGGTTCTTAAGTAGATGCTTACATAACTAACAATTAGAACTGAAATTAACACTACATTTATGGTTGAGAGTATGGTTCTTGCCCAATAATATAGCTCAAGATCAGCCGGATTGGGACGATATACTCTTGCTTCAAAAGGAAAAGGCTGGGAATTTTTCACTTCGGTCTGGTAGAAGGTCATTAAAACTGCAGCACAAACAGATAGAACTAACAAAGCGATAAGCAGAACCAATATGGCTTGTTTTCTATTCATCATTTTCTCCCTCTTACTTGTTCTCCTTTTTCTACTTTTTCCCGATTTTCTTCACAATCTCCTCAAACAGACCATAGTTATCCTCAAGAGTCTGTGAAAGAAAATATGTTGCCCCATACCTATCCCCAACAGAGGTCACCATACGGTTTTTTTCCAGCACCTCTAGATGATGCCGCATAGTTTTGTAATCCATCTTGAGCAATGATGCCAACTGATTGGCGTTCTGGGGCGTTTCTTTTAATGCATCAATTATTTTCGCACGAGTCAACCCGCCTCGGGTGCCTGCAATTAACCAGCCCAACACATATTTTAGTGAACGAGCGTTTACAGACATCCAGTTGCCTCTCATGCTTCTTGGGGGAATGTTATTCTGTTGAGGTTATAAAGGTGCGCTTTTTAGACCCAACAAAGAAGAAATTAGACAGATTACAGATCGCCATTATTAATTGCCACCATGACAGATACCGCCAGTTTTACGCTACAATCACACCCAACAACAGCCTAATACAATACTGATCTTCTGCTCTTACCAGTTGCACAGGCGGTTAATTTCGATAAAAAAGAAGCAGAAGCAAGTTACAGCTAATTTGGGTACAATTTGGGTATAATTATGAAAAATTATTTAATAATTATAATACTAAAGATGAGAAAACCAAGAAGACTTGAATAACTGGAAATATAATGCTGACTAAGGTCTGTTCAGGTTTTTCTTGTCAAGTTAACATGCAGGTGTTGTATATGGGAATAGTAAACCGGGCAGTAAGAAACATTTCAAGACGAAAAATCAGAGCGTCGCTAGTTATCATTGCACTTAGTATCTCTCTATCAATTATGATCTCCATTCCTGCAGGGCTCATGGCTAATCAGGAAGCGGCAAATGATATGGCTAATAATTTAAGTTCAACCATAACCGAAACCGGTGAATCAATCACTCAGGCGCTAAGCCAAATAGATGTCACCATGTCTTCGCGGTTTGCCGGGTATGGGTTTAGTCCTGATGCTACCCCCACAATAATCCAAGGGGGCCAGATACCCCGAGACGGACAAGTCCTAAATCCATCCAATGCACCAGGATTTGGTGATAGATATGGCGGGTTTAGAGGCGGCGAAATATCAGGTCAGTTTGGCGGGGCCCTGCAGGCATCCACACCGATGAATCAAGAGCTCTACTCAGACATAAGCAACATCAACGGCGTTGCTGCGATGTTGCCCTCACTTGAAGCCTCCGATGGAAGCCAAGAACAAACCCTAGAAATGATGGGCCGATCCTTCACGACCCAAATCATTGATTACACCATAAAAGGCATACCCCTAACTTCTGAGTTGCTATCATCATACAATATTTTACCCTCAAATATTGTTGCAGGACGAAACCTTCGAGCCGATGAAACCGGCGTAGTTTTGCTTAGCCAAAATAATTCAGCATTTTTCTCTGCAAAAGTCGGCGACACCATTACCATCTTTGACACAGACTTTATCGTTGTAGGCATCTATGAACCCAGCGCATCAACCGATAATTTGATTCTCTACATGAATCTCTCTGACGCCCAAACCATAACCAACAACACCGGATACATAACAAGCCTCAAAATATTCACAACCAGCAGTGAGGTAGTCAACACAGTAGTTGAAGAAATCAGATCACTCCACCCCGAGGTAACAGTAATTACCGGACAAGAACGCCTAAACCAACTGGAATATATGCAGTCAAGATACAACGAAGCCATAGAAAGCTCCCAAGCATCCATAGCCGCCACACAAGCAACAGCACTCCAAGAAATCATCGTGGTTGTAGCCGCAACCAGTTTAATTGTGCTCTTTGTGATGCTCTACACAGTGCGAGAACGCACCAAAGAAATCGGCACTCTCAAAGCCATAGGATTTAGCAACCGAGCCGTCATGGCACAATTCATACTCGAAGGCCTCCTGCTAAGCACCATTGCAGGCATAATCGGCGTCGCCATAGCCAGTTTTGCCGCACCAACCCTCTCCTCACTACTACTCCCAAGCGTCCAATCCAGCTTAGGCTTTACCCTCAGCGCAACCGGACCCATTGTTGCCGCAACAACAAATCCAGTCACTTTGAGTGTTGAACTTGTGTTAGCAACACTTGGAGGAGCCATGCTACTTGGTGTGTTGGGTACGCTCTACCCATCGTGGAGAGCCGCAAAAATACGCCCCGCGGAGGCAATGAGATATGAATAACCCAGTACTGCAAATCGAAAACCTAACCAAAACCTACACCCTAGGCAAAAATCCAGTTAATGCCCTAACGAATCTAAACCTACAAGTCAACCGAGGCGAATTCATAGCCATTATGGGTCCAAGCGGAAGCGGCAAAACAACCCTGCTAAACGTCATCGGATGCATCGACAAACCCACAAGCGGCAAAGTCCACCTCGACAACATTGATGTCACAAACACACCCGAGAACAAACTCTACAAAATACGCCAAGACAAAATGGGCTTCATCTTCCAATCCTTCAACCTCCTGCCATATTTAAACGCCAGAGAAAACGTAGAACTGCCTCTAGAAAACAAAATCAAAAACAAAACAGAACGCAAAAAACGAGCAAGCGAACTCTTAGGTCTTGTCGGCCTCTCAGGCAGAGAAAACCATCGCCCCCAACGCCTAAGCCAAGGCGAACAACAACGCGTCGCCATCGCACGAGCACTAGCCAACGAACCCGCCATCATACTAGCCGATGAACCCACAGGCAACCTATACAGCCAAAACAAACAAGAAATCATAAAACTCTTAGCAAACCTCAACCTAACAAGGGGCACCACCATAATCATGGTAACCCACGACATACAAGTGGCAAACCACACAGAACGCATGCTTCTACTAAAAGATGGCAAAATAGTCACAGAAAAAGCAGGCCTGCACATAGCCAAAAAACAAAGCAAATGTCCCCACTGCAACTCATCCATAAAAATCAGCGATGAAACTTGCCCGACCTGCAAAAAAGCACTCTTTGAAACAGACGAATTCTTTACCACATAGATAGAAAAAACGGGCAAACACAGTTTTCCACCCTTTTTTGTCTTCAGATAACTCATTATTCATATGGTTTTAGGTTTGTCTACCCATAGGGTAACCAAAAAAATTCTGCGTAAATCTTACCCTGATCAAAGCACACGATAGACTGTGTTCTAGCACTAAAACGTAAAATATACAGATGTACCAATTGATAGGTTTAAAAGGTAATCAGCTAACCAGTTGTTGGTGAAAAATTTGGGCGTGAAAAATAAAAAAATCGCTATCCCAATCATAATCCTTTTGGTTATCAGTGTCGCGCTATGTCTAGGTTTAGGTTCAATACTTAGTAACAGTCAAACATCAAACACACAACCAAAGAGTATTGTTTATGGCAAAGAGACAGCCATTGAAATTGCTTTGCCTTTTGCTCAGGCATATGCCCAAGAATATAACCGTACCCTAACAACAACCAAAGCAACTCTCAGAGAAACCGATAGACCTTATTGGTTCATAGAAATTGGACTTGAAACTGTAGAAAACCCTGAATCTAAATATCACCTCAAAACTCCTGGTTATGAGGTAACAGTATGGGCAGATACCGGAGAAATATATCATCAATGTGTAATACCTCCGTATAGTGAGCAAGATTTTAAAATCTCTCTTGAGAAGGCAATTGAGATCGCTTATCCTATCACTCAGGTATACGCTCAAAATAACAATCGCACCATAGCAACAACCGTAACAGGCTGGGCAGGTTATGTAGATTCACGCCCATGTTGGCAAATTGACATAAACTTTGAAACAATGAGCGGCGATGAGAAAGCACTACATTTAGTTCATGGACATCCATACGGAATCCAGGCATATGCAGTCACTATCTGGGGAGATACCGGAGAAGTACGCTCACAAAACGAACAAGGCTACTACTAGCTAAAAGATCACAACAAACCTGTTCACACTCAAATTTACACTACAACAAATGACGCTTCAAATCATCTAATAGATATTTTGTCTGTGAAAATATAGCGAAGAAAAGCTTCTTTTAATCAATGCAACTCTAAAACGCTGTTCTGTTCACAAAAGTACGGTATTCGAGCCCTATTCGGTGTAGTGTTAAATAGAGGGGGGTGTTAGTCAGTTCGTTCGTGAACATCATTACCCTCAGTAGCGGTGTTGCCATAAATTTCACCGCCTAATCTATCAACGGTTCCATACATGTTGTATACTCCACCACCATATCCCTGTGCGGTGTTGTTAGTAATTACGCCTCCAGACATCTCAAAATGACCTTTCCACATAAATACACCCCCACCGCCAGCATACCAATCAGAGACAGTTGCTGTGTTACCCGATATTTTACCGCCCGACATCTTAAAAGTACCCTCATTTACATACACTCCAGAGCCACGTTCGGCAACGTTATCCGAAATCACTCCACTAACTAACTCAAAAACACCACTAGCCGAGATGTCTACCCCGCCTGTGTTACCGGAAATTTTGCCATCAACCATAATAAGAGTACCAATAACAATTATACCCAAACCTGTAGAACCAGCCTCATGGGTCACAATAATACCATCAATCGTTAATCTGCCGCCATTCATAACACGAATAACACCCTGACCATCCCAACCAACTAATCTAAAAAAATCAGTTTTACTGTCACTTGTTAAGGTAATATCTGCACCTGTTGGAATGGTAAGTTCAGGACCAAGAAAAATATCGGTAGTAAACGCAATAGTTGTAGGCACACCAACCGCGGCATTATTAATGGCTTCGTTAAGCTCAGACGCAGTCTTAACACGTATAAGACCATCATCGTCTACTATCAAAGATCGATATACAAACAGAGCAGAAACCAACACCACGACCGCAATTATCACAGAAACAACTATCAGAGTTCTACGATGTGAAGCATTTAAACTAGACTTGGGTGTAACAGCCACACAATAACCCCCATTAAATTGAAACTAAATGATACATATGACTCTTATTTCTTTCTGTTCATCTGTGTAATTTTGCACTCGCAGGTTATAGCTGACTAAACTATATCAATTTATTTGACACGGCAGTTTACACCCATCAATGAATCATGCTAAAACACTGCAAAGAATCATTTTAGACAATGTACATCATGTTGTAGGGTTGTTACAGCCACATAGGGATATGTTAGGATAAGGTAATTTTAGTGTGGTGTTGGATTTGGTTCAACCAATTTTTAAATGTCCCTTCTGTGATGTTCCGCCCTGGCACACCCGTATGATGTTTTGGAAACACATCCATGAATGCTTACAGGCTACCCAGGGCAGTCAAAAGATTCAAGTTGCTACGGTTGTTAACATAGAAGAACCGATATAATCAAGTAGTAAGCATTAACAAAATCGGTTAATAATACTATTTTTTGTCTATCAGTTGGCAGTTATTTAGATGACGGTTAGGGTTAGGGTTGATTTGATGCTGCTTATGTTTCGGATGCGTTTGAGTACGTCGTCTTTTATGTGGTCTAGGGAGTCACCTTTGACTTTTGCTACCAAGTCATATGCGCCTAATGCGAGATAGACTTCTTGAACTTCTTCGATTTTTTTTAAATCTGCAAGCGCTATGTGGCTTGATTCTGCTTCGGCGGTTATAAAAATAAATGCACTTCGTTTAGGCTTCAAAACAGGTTCTTCAACAGTAGTAGTGTTGATTATTGGCCTCTGCTCTATCAAAATGTTTTCCAAATAATTCAGCTCCAATATGATTAATTATTTTACATAGAACTGTATTAAACCTAAGTTGCTGTAATGATGTAACAACAAAGCAATATATGCGCCATATTAGCGCTAATAAGAGGAAAAAGAAGGTTGGTTTTATAGTCAGTGTTAACTGTCGGTTGTTTGTTTTCTTTCCAATGAGAATATTTCGTATTTGTTGCCTAGTACTTTTCGACCATCTAGATAGTCTAGCTCTACTAGAAATGCGATGCCTGAGACTTTGCCGCCCATTTTTTCTACGAGTTCAAGGTTTGCTTTAGCGGTGCCGCCGGTTGCAAGTAAATCATCAATGATAAGTACGGTTTGATCTTTGCTGATGGCGTCTTGGTGGATTTGTATGGTGTCGCTTTCGTATTCTTTTTGGTAGGTTAGATCAATGCATTTGTAGGGGAGTTTGCCTTTTTTGCGAATTGGGACAAATCCTGCGTTGAGTTCGTATGCTATGGGGGCTCCGATGATAAATCCGCGGGCTTCGTTTGCAACAACTAGATCGATATTTTTGTTGCGGTAATGGTCGGCAATTTGTTTGATGACTGATCGGAAGCAGGTGGGATCTTTTAGAAGGGGAGTTATGTCCCAAAAGACTACTCCTTTGAATTCTGGGATTCTTCGGATATGGTCTTTGAGATTTATTTTATCAGGGTTATTCATCCTTGTTTTCTCCTATGCGAAGGCGCTTTTTAGGGCTTGGTTGCAGTTGCAGGTGGGAGTGTTGGGGGTTTTTGTGATGGCTTCGGTTATGATGCGTTTTACGTTTTCTACGCCGGTTTTCATTATGTTTACGATGTCATCGACGCATACGGCGTGGTCTTTCCAGCAGTCGTAGTCGGTTACGGTGGATATGTTGGCGTAGCAGATTTCTGCTTCTCTGGATAGGACGACTTCGGGAACCATGGTCATGCCGATTATGTCTGCGCCCCATTGTTGGTAGAGTTTGGATTCTGCTTTGGTTGAGAAGCGGGGGCCCTCGATGCAGATGTAGGTGCCTTTTTTGTGGTGTTTGATGTTTAGGGTTTGGGCGGTGTCAAGGAGTACGTTGTGTAGTTGGGGGCACATGGGTTCTGCGACGGATATGTGGCATACTTTGCCCTCTTGGAGGGTGTAGAAGGATTGTTCTCTGCGGGTGGTGCGGTCAATGAATTGGTCACAGAACACGACGTCGCCGGGTTGGTAATCTTCGCGTAGTGAGCCCACGGTGGATGCGGCTAAGATGCGTTTTACTCCTAGGCGTTTTAGTGCCCAGATGTTGGCCCGTACGTTTATGTCGGTGGGTCGAATGGTGTGCAGTTTGCCATGTCGGGGCAGAAACGCTACCACTCGTCCGCCTAACTCGCCCACAGTGATGGTGCCGGAGGGTTGGCCATAGGGTGTATCTATGGTGATTTCTTGGATATTTTTGAGAAGTTTAGGGTCACAAAGACCCGTTCCGCCGATTACTCCAAATTCAGCTTGCATGTTTTCTAAAATGCAGGCGCTGGGTTAATAAAAATAGCGACAAAAAACCCAACCAAAAATTGTGCAACTATCCCGTAGATTTTCGCGTTAAGTTTTGTTGTCTAGGTAGGCCTTTTCGCGTTAAGTTTTGTTGTCTAGGTAGGCCTTTTCGCGTTAAGTTTTGTTGTCTAGGTAGGCCTTTTCGCGTTAAGTTTTGTTGTCT
>Ga0123353_10002280_pt1 | contig 23807 bp, 19 predicted proteins | sample TergutLab28metaG_3_FD_92763 | JGI IMG/M metagenome (GOLD analysis project Ga0123353, IMG submission 92763) | Labiotermes labralis P3 segment gut microbial communities from Petit-Saut dam, French Guiana - Lab288 P3 | ecosystem: Host-associated > Arthropoda: Insects > Digestive system > Gut ... | reverse complement strand
CAGGGATTCGAACCCTGGAGGCCTTTCGGCCTACAGCATTTCGAGTGCTGCACCTTCGACCACTCGGACAACTCTCCATATAAGCAACATAAGTTCAGCGCGGGGTGGGGGTGGCGGAGAGAGTGGGATTCGAACCCACGGTACCTTGCGGTACGACGGTTTTCAAGACCGTTCCGTTATGACCACTTCGGTATCTCTCCATTGTATCAGGTATTATAGCATACGCACCGGGGGTTGTCAAGGGGGATTTTAAATGCTATAATGTATGCAGAGAAAAAGCTTGAAGGAGAACGGTTGATGGTGTCCAAACGCCTGCTTGCCCGCGCTGCGCACAGCTATGGCTTTCAAAAGCGGACGCTGCATTTTATCAGCGAATCCACGAATCAAATCTATAGCTTTCAGAAAGATGGCAAATGGTATATCCTGCGGTTTTCCCAGCGGCCCATAGAACAGATGCTTCAGACAAAAGCAGAGATGGATTGGCTCTACTACCTGGCAAGCCACGGCATCGGCGTCTCCCTGCCGCTGCCCGCCGGTAACGGCGCGTTTGTGCTGTCAACAGAGGACGGCGGCAAGCCCTGTGTCATCTCCGCTTTTGAGGCGCTGCCGGGCAGGAATTGGGACAGGAACAACCCCGATTTGTGGAATGCCGACGTATTCTATCTCTGGGGTAAAGCGATGGGCGACATGCACAGGCTTACGAAGGACTATTCGCCCTCCGGCGAAGCAAGAGGGTCGTTCACAGGGCGGGATACGGTCAGAAATTCATTCAAGGACTGCCCCACGGTGAAAAAAATCCTGGAGGAGCTGCAGTGCGAGATGATGGCGCTGCCCAAAGACAGGGACTCCTACGGGCTGATTCATTATGACCTGCATCCGTGGAATTTCCTGATTGACGGCAGGCGAATTAACGTGTTTGACTTCGATGACAGTCTCTATGGCTGGTTCGCCCTGGACATCGGCGTCGCGCTGTACCATGGGTTGTGGTGGGGCCGGAAAAACGACGCCGGGCATGACTTTACCGGGGAAATCATACGGCATTTCCTGCGGGGCTACCGTTCGGCATATGATCTGAGTGATTTCTGGATTTCAAAAATACCGCTGTTCATGCGATACCGGCAGATATGCAAATTCAGCTGGTTCTATGATTCCGGCCATGCGGACGGCCACCAGGAGGAGAGAATGCGAAACATCGAAAACGGTATGTTGTTCAACGATCTCAGCTTGCGTGCCGTTGAACTTATATTGGAGAGATAGGAAACCCCATGACTGCGATCTACACAGCCGACATCAAATCCGACATGCCCACGGCGGACCAGGCCCCGCGGCGGGTGGACATGGCTCTCGCCATGGGCCGCATGTCCGGCGCCACAGTGGTGAAGCTCATCCACGGATATGGCTCCACGGGCAGGGGAGGACGCATCCGCACGCAGGCCCGGCGGTACTTGGGCGAGCTGCGGGACAAGGGTAAGATCAAGGGCTTCATCCCCGGGGAGGATTTCTCCATCTTCAACGGGGAGACCCTGCGGGCATTCCAAACCTGCGCCGCCCTGCGGCAGGACGGCGACCTGGAGAAATGCAACAACGGTATTACGATCATTTTATTGTAGAGGAGATACACAATGCGCCTGGACAAATACCTGAAGGTTTCCCGCTTGGTGAAGCGGCGCCCGGTCGCCAACGAGCTGTGCGACGCGGGCCACGTGGAGGTCAACGGCAGGCCCGCGCGGGCCTCCTACGAGGTCAAGGTGGGCGACGTGCTCACGATCTCCGTCGGTGCGCGAAAAACGCGGGCGCGGGTGCTCTCCGTGGCGGAATATGCCACGAAAGAAAACGCGGCGGGTATGTTCGAAATCGTGGAATAACCGCAACCGCGGTCGAGCGCCCGGAGGGGCGCTTGTGCTATGCTATGTGTGGAGGTGGGGTGGCCCATGGATGACAAAGTCGCCGCCGTGAACCGCATGCAGGAATACATCGCCGCCCACCTGGACGGGGAGATCACCCTGGAGGCCCTGGGCGCCGCCGCAGGATACAGCAAGTACTATGCCGTGCGGGCCTTCGGGGAGCTCACGGGGAGGACGCCCTTCGCCTACATTCGCGCGCTGCGGCTGACCCGGGCGGCGCAGGCCCTGCGGGACGGCGGCGGCGGGCTGGTACGCAGTACCAGCCCTGTGATCGACGCGGCGCTGGACAGCGGCTTCGATTCCCACGACGGCTTCACCCGGGCGTTTATGCGCGAATTCGGCGTGAACCCGCAGGAATACGCGCGTAAAACCCCGGCGGTGCGCTATTTTGTCCCCTATCCCATCGCCGCCTACTACACTTTGAAAGAAGGCGCAGAACCCATGCCAAAAGAAAAAGTGCCGAGAACAGTCACGGTGACCACGGTGGAGCGCCCGGCGCGCAAGCTGATCTTTCTGCGCACCGGCGGGCGCGGCTATTTCAAGGACTGTGAGGAGGTAGGCTGCGACTGGGAGGGCTTCTACAACAGCATCCCCGAAAAATTCGACACCGCCGCAGGGTGCCACCTTCCACGTTTCCTGGTCAAACCCGGCACAAGCGGGTCTGCGTTTTGCGTCGAGGTCCCGCTGGATTACAACAAACCAATCCCTGAAGGCTACGAGAGCGCCGAGCTGCCGCCCTGCACGTATCTCTATTTTACAGGGATGCCGTATGACGATCCCAATGACTTTTGTGTGGCGATCGGAATTGTGAATGAGGCTGTCGGCGCCTACCCCTTCGAGCGGTTCGGATGGAAGAGGTCTGAGAACGGGCCGGATCTGGGTATGGGCGCGGACGCGGAAACCGGAGCGCGATTCGCCATGCCGGTCGAGAGGGTATAACACAAATCTCTTGCCATCAACGTCCGCGTATGCTATAATCGTTGCAACAACTCAAAGGAGTAGAAGCATGGATTATTGCGCATATGCGGACGTCTTCATGGGCTGCGAGGAGATGGATCTGCCCAAGCCGGAGGGGATCGCGGCCACCTGGTATTTCATCAAGGCGCAGTGCGGCAACACCTCCCCGGCGGCGGCACTGCCCTTCGGCAAGATGACGGCCGGGCCCTTCTCGGGGGGCTACCCCACGGGCTACGGCGACCACCTGATCAACTGCTCCGGGCGGCCCATGCGCTTCGCTGCGGGGAGGAAGCTGCTGGGCTTCTCCCACCTGCAGCACAGCGGCACCGGCGCGGTGGGGTATTACTACAACTACGCCGTCGTCGCGCCCCATGCCGGGCAGAGGCCTCCCAGGCGGGGGCGGCGCTTCGCCATGGAGGGGGAACGTGCCGCGCCGGGATACTACGTGGTCGATCTGGAGGGCACCCGCTGCGAGCTGACTGTGGAGCCTGAGCGCGCGCTGCACAGGTATGCCTTTCCCGAGGGCGGGGGCGTGGTATCCGTCGATTTCACCAACGACGGCCTGACCGAGGGCCACGGCAAATTCGCCCCGGAGCAGCCGGAGCTGCAGATCATCGATGAGCGTACCGCGGGCCTGTCGGGCATCTTCCAGGGGGTGAAGCTCTACCTGGCCGCGCGGTGTTTCTCGCCCTGTGCAATCGCGCCATGGAGGGACGGCAAACGCCTTGGCGCAGACTTTGCGCTGCCCGGGAAAGAGGCCCTGCTGGCGGTGGCAATTTCGGCGCGCAGCATGGAAAAGGCCGTATCCCTCCTTGGCGAGGAGATGGACTTCGACCGGGCGCGGGCAGATGCCTATCAGACCTGGAACGACGCCCTCTCGCGCGTTGAGATCGACGCGGAGGAGCGCCTGAAGGGGATATTCTATTCGAATCTGTACCATACCCTCGTCAAGCCCTGCGACTGGGGAGACGACGGCTTTCTCTACGACGGCGGGCCCTTCATGGCCGACTTCATCACCCTGTGGGACATGTACAAGACGCAGCTGCCACTGGTGTTCGCGCTCTATCGGGAGACCGGGCGCAAAATCGTAGAGACGCTGCTGCGCACCGGCGAGACCCTCGGCTTCCTGCCCAACAGCCTGGGGCTGTCCTCCAACTATGCCCATGAGAACAAGCAGGCGCGCATGCTCGGGGCCTACGCGCTGCTCTCGGCCTGCCACATGGGCCTGGTGGACGACCCGGCACGCATGCTGCGCGTCATCGAGCGGGATGTCTTCTCGCCCGGCAAGCGCGATTTCACCGAGGAGCACCGCTGCGCCTCGCACACCTGGGCCCTCGATATGGCCGACGGCTGCGCCTACGCCGCGCGGCTTGCCGAGGAGATAGGCGAAACTGAGATTGCCGCGCGCCTGGCTCCGTTGGGCAGGCTCTGGGAGACGGCCTACGATCCGGCCACCGGCCTGCTGTCAGCGGACTCAAAATACTACGAGGGCACGCTATACAACTATTCCTTCCGCCCCTGCGCCTATATGGACGAACGCATCGCCCTTTGCGGCGGCCCCGGGGGCTTCGCCCGCGCGCTGGACAGATTCTTCGGCTATGGCGCGCGTCCGGTACGGCAGCCGAAGACCGGCTTGCCCATCCCGGCGGGCATGCGCATGGGTCGCTTCGAGGGCTTCAACAACGAGCCCGACATGGAGTCCCCTTACAGCTATATCTTTGCCGGCCGGCATGACCGCACCTGCGAGGTGGTGGCGGCGGGTCGGAACTACATGTTCACCGATGGGCGGGGCGGGCTGCCGGGCAACAACGATTCCGGCGGGCTCTCGTCATGCCACATCTGGAATACCCTGGGCCTGTTTCCCGTTGCGGGGCAGGATCTGTTTCTCATCGGCACGCCGGGCGTGCGCGGCGCGAAGCTGGCGCTGTCCTCGGGGAATACCCTCGAAATTACGGCGAAAAACACTGGGGAGGGAAATATCTACGTCCGCGACGTGCGCTTCAACGGGAAGGAGCTGCAAAACTTCATGCTGCCCGTGAAGGAATTGCTGCAGGGTGGAAGCCTCGCGTTTGAGATGGGCGATAGGAAATAAATAAAGCGAACAAGCCCTGGAAATACAAGGCTTGCTCACCTGGCACGGTACGCTGAAAAAGATACGCTTCATCAGTTTGTATAAAGGGTACAGCGATGCAGACATGACACCCAAATTGAGATTGATGTGCGTTTCAATCCCTGCCGTCCACGCGGACGGCGACCATGATGTCGTGGAATTCTGTAGTGGTTCGGATGGTTTCAATCCCCGCCGTCCACGCGGACGGCGACTCGACCGGGCTTCAAGGTCCAGAGGGTCCGAAGGGTTTCAATCCCCGCCGTCCACGCGGACGGCGACGTCTATGGGAAGGTATAGGGTTGCTGTCAACGGCCTGGTTTCAATCCCCGCCGTCCACGCGGACGGCGACTCTGTCAGCATCTCCGTCACATTAACCAACACGCCGTTTCAATCCCCGCCGTCCACGCGGACGGCGACGAGGAATAACGCAGCTACTATCCATGCCGTCAGGGTTTCAATCCCCGCCGTCCACGCGGACGGCGACCATGCGGCGGCCTGTCTACCGCCTCCCACGCGATCCCGTTTCAATCCCCGCCGTCCACGCGGACGGCGACGCTGCCCCTGGCGTCCACGGTGCTGCTGTTACAGGTTTCAATCCCCGCCGTCCACGCGGACGGCGACCACCGCGCCGATTGGATAGGATACAGTCACTTTCGTTTCAATCCCCGCCCTCCACGCGGACGGCGACTTTGGCCTGCACGTCGAATTCGCCGCGTCCATTGTTTCAATCCCCGCCGTCCACGCGGACGGCGACGCCGATGATGTGCTTACGCTGTTTTCGCTGCTGTGTTTCAATCCCCGCCGTCCACGCGGACGGCGACCTGCCGGGCAAGACGCGTATCAACCTTGCCGATGTGGTTTCAATCCCCGCCGTCCACGCGGACGGCGACTTGGTTAATGTGACGGAGATGCTGACAGATTTTTTGGTTTCAATCCCCGCCGTCCACGCGGACGGCGCCCCCGATCTTCTGGCCCAGCGTGTCGGTCAGGTAGAGTTTCAATCCCCGCCGTCCACGCGGACGGCGACCGTCCAGGGTGAAGCGCGGACGCTTTTGCACCATGTTTCAATCCCCGCCGTCCACGCGGACGGCGACCCCAGCGACATCCCCGCACTGTTGGTGCCTTTCCTGGTTTCAATCCCCGCCGTCCACGCGGACGGCGACTGAATCGCTGCGTCAACGATCGCTTGAACGTCTGTTTCAATCCCCGCCGTCCACGCGGACGGCGACGAAAAAAAGGTAGAGAAGCACAATAATTTGGTGGTTTCAATCTCCGCCGTCCACGCGGACGGCGACATGAACTCATCCCCTACATCGCTGGGTACATAGGCGTTTCAATCCCCGCCGTCCACGCGGACGGCGACTCCTCTGTTTCGACGGACAGGATGCGGATGCGGGAGGTTTCAATCCCCGCCGTCCACGCGGACGGCGACGTTGTAGTTGTCGTTGGTACGATAGTTGTTGCTTTCGTTTCAATCCCCGCCGTCCACGCGGACGGCGACCATCCGCGTCCCCGGCTACGACCTATACCTCATTGTTTCAATCCCCGCCGTCCACGCGGACGGCGACCTGCTCGATGCGCCAGGCGGTCAGCTTGTTGGCGTTTCAATCCCCGCCGTCCACGCGGACGGCGACAAGCGCGGCAGGGCCTACAGATACGCAGAGAGGGCAGTTTCAATCCCCGCCGTCCACGCGGACGGCGACGAGCGCGAATACGCCAGCGTCATCGTTAAAGGCAACGTTTCAATCCCCGCCGTCCACGCGGACGGCGACTCGGCGTGGACTACGACGAAAGCGAGCCCATATCTGTTTCAATCCCCGCCGTCCACGCGGACGGCGACGATAGCTGATAAACCACCGCACAACGGGATAGCAGGTTTCAATCCCCGCCGTCCACGCGGACGGCGACTGGGGTAACGGACAATGACGAACAAGCCTGATTTGTTTCAATCCCCGCCGTCCACGCGGACGGCGACTTGTTGGTCGTGGGGGAAAAGATGCAGTTCTTGTTGTTTCAATCCCCGCCGTCCACGCGGACGGCGACGCTCTGTTGCGGCGCAGGCCGCGAAGAACAGCCGTTTCAATCCCCGCCGTCCACGCGGACGGCGACCATGGATGAAAATGCTCTCCCTACCGGCGTAACAGTTTCAATCCCCGCCGTCCACGCGGACGGCGACAAGCGGACCCCGCCGAAGGGCGGGCCCGGGCGGCGTTTCAATCCCCGCCGTCCACGCGGACGGCGACCTGCGCTATCTATGGATCGGCAACCATTATACCGGTTTCAATCCCCGCCGTCCACGCGGACGGCGACAGCGAGAACCCTGATCTTTTGCATGGCGGAGCCTGTTTCAATCCCCGCCGTCCACGCGGACGGCGACCTGCCCAACGCTCTCTGCACCTCCGGGCTCGACCTGGTTTCAATCCCCGCCGTCCACGCGGACGGCGACGGAGCGCATTGACAGAAAGAAGGGGGCGTTTGCTTGTTTCAATCCCCGCCGTCCACGCGGACGGCGACCCATGTGCGTTATCCTTTCCACAGTTTGATTTGAAGTTTCAATCCCCGCCGTCCACGCGGACGGCGACCGACCGCAAACAGTCAAAACCTGGTGCGCAGCGGTTTCAATCCCCGCCGTCCACGCGGACGGCGACCACCGCCCGCAGCCTACGGAACTGGCTGCTTTCGGTTTCAATCCCCGCCGTCCACGCGGACGGCGACCATAGAGGACGTGGAACGCGCCGCGCTTATCTGCGTTTCAATCCCCGCCGTCCACGCGGACGGCGACCGGCCCATGCGCCGGGCAGGTAAACGGTGTACATGTTTCAATCCCCGCCGTCCACGCGGACGGCGACTGCCACCGCTCGAAATCCCCGGCGCTTTTTGGATGGTTTCAATCCCCGCCGTCCACGCGGACGGCGACTACTTCGAAGCTAGTACCTTGAAGTATTTCGGCGTTTCAATCCCCGCCGTCCACGCGGACGGCGACCCACGCAGTCGAACAGGCGCACGGTGGCCCATGTTTCAATCCCCGCCGTCCACGCGGACGGCGACCGGAAAGCGACCTTGCCAACGCGCAACGGTGCATCGTTTCAATCCCCGCCGTCCACGCGGACGGCGACTCATTCTATTCTCGTATTCGGTTATGGTCATTTGGGTTTCAATCCCCGCCGTCCACGCGGACGGCGACCGGCCCACGCGCCGGGCAGGTAAACGGTATACATGTTTCAATCCCCGCCGTCCACGCGGACGGCGACACCCACGCGCCGGGCAAGTAAACGGTGTACATGTTTCAATCCCCGCCGTCCACGCGGACGGCGACGAAAGTGACCTTGTCAATGCGCAACGGTGCGTTGTTTCAATCCCCGCCGTCCACGCGGACGGCGACAATCCCACGGTGTGCCCGTGCGGATTTCGAGCATGGTTTCAATCCCCGCCGTCCACGCGGACGGCGACACCAAAAGATGCAAGATTGGAAGGCCCAATCACCAGTTTCAATCCCCGCCGTCCACGCGGACGGCGACGGTCTTAACGGCAGATAAGGTCATCCGGGACTGGTTTCAATCCCCGCCGTCCACGCGGACGGCGACCCGCGAGGTGATCACCAACGCCAAGGATAACGCAGTTTCAATCCCCGCCGTCCACGCGGACGGCGACACTTCTTGTGTTGACCGACGCCAATAATAGCATCGTTTCAATCCCCGCCGTCCACGCGGACGGCGACCTTACCGCCCTGTCATACCGATCGCCGCCGCCGAGTTTCAATCCCCGCCGTCCACGCGGACGGCGACGGCGGTGCGCTGACGAAGGGTTGCTTCGTCCATTTCGTTTCAATCCCCGCCGTCCACGCGGACGGCGACACAGCAGGAACGGCCCAGGTTTACGGGCGGCTTTGTTTCAATCCCCGCCGTCCACGCGGACGGCGACTTGACGAGCGGCGGAAAAAGCAGATCCAGCAAATCGTTTCAATCCCCGCCGTCCACGCGGACGGCGACTCCCTCCATCGCGGAACGTCTGGCCAGTGTTTTTCGTTTCAATCCCCGCCGTCCACGCGGACGGCGACCAAAAAGAAGTGGCGCAGGCGTCTCTCGACAATGTTTCAATCCCCGCCGTCCACGCGGACGGCGACTCTTCGGCGGTTCGGTTACCGTCTTGTGCCGAATGTTTCAATCCCCGCCGTCCACGCGGACGGCGACTGGGCCAACTCCAGATAACGCACCGGGTTCTTCGTGTTTCAATCCCCGCCGTCCACGCGGACGGCGACGGGCAGAACCCAAACGGGTAGGGCGCGTTAATGTTTCAATCCCCGCCGTCCACGCGGACGGCGACCACAGCCGAGCAGGTACGGCAGAAATTCAAAGACGTTTCAATCCCCGCCGTCCACGCGGACGGCGACCCCTCCATCGCGGAACGTCTGGCCAGTGTTTTTCGTTTCAATCCCCGCCGTCCACGCGGACGGCGACCTCAGCCGTGCGCCAGTGGGAACAGCGGCGCAAGGTTTCAATCCCCGCCGTCCACGCGGACGGCGACATTTACCGGCGATCTTAACACTGGCGCGATGCAGTTTCAATCCCCGCCGTCCACGCGGACGGCGACCCGCTCCCGCACCATCTTCGCCAGGGCCAACAGGTTTCAATCCCCGCCGTCCACGCGGACGGCGACCCATCGGCGTTGCCCAGAATACGGTTTCTAACTGGGTTTCAATCCCCGCCGTCCACGCGGACGGCGACGTTTATCGATCAGGAAAAGGCTTTCGACGTACTGTTTCAATCCCCGCCGTCCACGCGGACGGCGACAAAAGAATTGCCAATGCAATTAAAGCCGTCATTGGTTTCAATCCCCGCCGTCCACGCGGACGGCGACGTGCGCGACGACGATGAAATGCAAGCTCTTGTGGAGTTTCAATCCCCGCCGTCCACGCGGACGGCGACTATCTCAGCACGGTTGGCATGAACCAACTGCTGGAGTTTCAATCCCCGCCGTCCACGCGGACGGCGACCCCTGCTGGGGAAGAGTTTCCGCAGCTTAGTCAGTTTCAATCCCCGCCGTCCACGCGGACGGCGACGTGCCCTGTCGCTGTACGCCTACGCCATCAGCGAGGGTTTCAATCCCCGCCGTCCACGCGGACGGCGACCCGCACAGCTGCTGCCGGGCTTCAGCCATGTGGAGCGTTTCAATCCCCGCCGTCCACGCGGACGGCGACACCGCAATTGCAGGGATAGAACTCGTTGAGAACAGTTTCAATCCCCGCCGTCCACGCGGACGGCGACCGGCCCACGCGCCGGGAAGGTAAACTGTGTGCATGTTTCAATCCCCGCCGTCCACGCGGACGGCGACTGGAGGCCGGGGCCGTGACCCTTGCCACGGACGCAGTTTCAATCCCCGCCGTCCACGCGGACGGCGACGCAGCTTGACCTTCGTCCCATGCGACACCTACAGCGTTTCAATCCCCGCCGTCCACGCGGACGGCGACGCGCTATGGCACGCACCACGACCCCGGCGAGCTTGTTTCAATCCCCGCCGTCCACGCGGACGGCGACAATGCAAGACCCCCCCTGTTGTCCTGCAAAACGGTTTCAATCCCCGCCGTCCACGCGGACGGCGACACTGCCCGGCGATGAATACGCCGGGATATGGCACGTTTCAATCCCCGCCGTCCACGCGGACGGCGACAAGGTTGCGCGTTCTACTGCTGCACCTACTATCCCGTTTCAATCCCCGCCGTCCACGCGGACGGCGACTGACCGCATACGCGCAAAGGGTCTGGTAGCTGATGTTTCAATCCCCGCCGTCCACGCGGACGGCGACGATGACAATAACTGAATACAAAAATAGAATGATGGTTTCAATCCCCGCCGTCCACGCGGACGGCGACCGCACTGTGGCGTTATCCTCAGTCGGGTTTTGTAGGTTTCAATCCCCGCCGTCCACGCGGACGGCGACCATGGGGAGTTCGGGCCGGAGCGCTCTGTCTTTGTTTCAATCCCCGCCGTCCACGCGGACGGCGACGCGTGGAGCTTCGCTCCATCAAGCGCCATGAGTTGGTTTCAATCCCCGCCGTCCACGCGGACGGCGACTGGGCTGGCGCGTGGATCTGCTCATGTTTCCGCGTTTCAATCCCCGCCGTCCACGCGGACGGCGACCTTAAAAAACGTCTAGCCTGCCATAAAGTCAAGCGTTTCAATCCCCGCCGTCCACGCGGACGGCGACTCATACCCGGCAAGCACCTGATCCACCATCGAAAGTTTCAATCCCCGCCGTCCACGCGGACGGCGACGGCTTGTTCGAATCCCCTCCGGGGAAGCTGGTGGTTTCAATCCCCGCCGTCCACGCGGACGGCGACATTGTCTGTACAGGGTAGGCAAGCTGAACGTAAGTTTCAATCCCCGCCGTCCACGCGGACGGCGACCGTAGAATTCATGGCGGAAAAATCCGTGCGCAGGGTTTCAATCCCCGCCGTCCACGCGGACGGCGACCGAAGCGCCGCGGTGCTAAGATTTTTTGAAAGAGTTTCAATCCCCGCCGTCCACGCGGACGGCGACAACAGCCTCCCCAGCAGATTCCTTGACCTTATGTTTCAATCCCCGCCGTCCACGCGGACGGCGACGACAACAACATCCTCCTCCACCTCGCCGCGCATGGTTTCAATCCCCGCCGTCCACGCGGACGGCGACGCCAGCACGCGGCGGGTATGCGCCACGCAATTTAGTTTCAATCCCCGCCGTCCACGCGGACGGCGACCATCGCCGTCCAGGTCGTTGATGGTTTCAATCCTCGTTTCAATCCCCGCCGTCCACGCGGACGGCGACGGAGATGCGCCACAGTTGGCCCAATCCACCATGGCGTTTCAATCCCCGCCGTCCACGCGGACGGCGACAAGGCCGCGCGTCATCTTGTGATCGGTGAAAATGTGTTTCAATCCCCGCCGTCCACGCGGACGGCGACCGAGGCCCGCGTAAAAAGGCGGCGCAGCTCCTCGGTTTCAATCCCCGCCGTCCACGCGGACGGCGACGCCGGCCTGCTGGAAGGCTATGCCATGCAGAACGAGTTTCAATCCCCGCCGTCCACGCGGACGGCGACGCGCGCAACTGCCCGCTGCGCTGGGCCAACTGCATGTTTCAATCCCCGCCGTCCACGCGGACGGCGACCCCGCCGAAGCAGGGGGCGATGTTGGGTTGACAGTTTCAATCCCCGCCGTCCACGCGGACGGCGACTTTATAAGGTATTGGACGGCATCATGCGCGACAGTTTCAATCCCCGCCGTCCACGCGGACGGCGACCCCCGCCGAAGCAGGGGGCGATGTTGGGTTGACAGTTTCAATCCCCGCCGTCCACGCGGACGGCGACCGCCTCGGACCGGGGTGCAGCGTCGTAGCCGTCCGTTTCAATCCCCGCCGTCCACGCGGACGGCGACGCAGAATCACCGGGACGGAAGTGTGACCAGGAAAGTTTCAATCCCCGCCGTCCACGCGGACGGCGACCTCGCGGCAGGAGTATGACGCCGCCTTCTCCGGGGTTTCAATCCCCGCCGTCCACGCGGACGGCGACGAAAAAGATACGTCAACAAATAAATTCCCGATTTGTTTCAATCCCCGCCGTCCACGCGGACGGCGACTACAGCCCGATAACCCTGGGTGAAGCGCTTGCCAGTTTCAATCCCCGCCGTCCACGCGGACGGCGACTGATCCCGCTGCCCCACGGATAAAGGTGAAGATTGTTTCAATCCCCGCCGTCCACGCGGACGGCGACCCCCGCCGAAGCAGGGGGCGATGTTGGGTTGACAGTTTCAATCCCCGCCGTCCACGCGGACGGCGACTACCACATGAAACACAATCTGTCAACTGCGAAACGGTTTCAATCCCCGCCGTCCACGCGGACGGCGACCCTCGTAGGGTGCGAGGATTTCCCGGCGAATCGCGTTTCAATCCCCGCCGTCCACGCGGACGGCGACACGTCCGAGTGTGACTACCGTCCCGGCAACCACGGTTTCAATCCCCGCCGTCCACGCGGACGGCGACAGTCCCGGACTATTCGACGATCCGCTATAACCCCGTTTCAATCCCCGCCGTCCACGCGGACGGCGACGGATGATCTGAAATGATAAAACACCAGATCATCAAGTTTCAATCCCCGCCGTCCACGCGGACGGCGACAAACTATGCCGAATTTATCATTATGCCCCGAAAGGTTTCAATCCCCGCCGTCCACGCGGACGGCGACCACCGCCCCCCGAACCCACCTGATCGCGTTCCGCGAGTTTCAATCCCCGCCGTCCACGCGGACGGCGACAAGGACATCCCGCTGGACGTGATCAAGCAGTGGCTGTTTCAATCCCCGCCGTCCACGCGGACGGCGACACGATTCGCCGCCTCGTTGTAAGAAGGGGGACATTGTTTCAATCCCCGCCGTCCACGCGGACGGCGACAAAAAATGGGATATATCCCAGGGCTTCCCCGAAGGTTTCAATCCCCGCCGTCCACGCGGACGGCGACGTGAGGCGCAGGCCGAAAACGAATTCGACAACCTTGTTTCAATCCCCGCCGTCCACGCGGACGGCGACGACTTCAAGGCAATGGCCGACACGGTGCAGCGCGTTTCAATCCCCGCCGTCCACGCGGACGGCGACGGAACGCCGCGGGCAGCAGTGCGTATGCGCCACGGTTTCAATCCCCGCCGTCCACGCGGACGGCGACTGCGAAGTCTCGACAGATTTACTACGACTTGATTGTTTCAATCCCCGCCGTCCACGCGGACGGCGACGCCCGCAGGAGTTGACGGAAGAAGAAGCTATTGCGGTTTCAATCCCCGCCGTCCACGCGGACGGCGACAAGGCGGCGGGACAGGTGATAGAGTGCCGCTGTGTTTCAATCCCCGCCGTCCACGCGGACGGCGACTGCGGTGTTCGACGGCCCCGGGCTATCATACACGGTTTCAATCCCCGCCGTCCACGCGGACGGCGACCAAGCGGGTTCACGGCAGGATTCGCGGAAACGCTGTTTCAATCCCCGCCGTCCACGCGGACGGCGACCGCCGCCGGCATAGATTTCCCGGTATTCTTCTTTGTTTCAATCCCCGCCGTCCACGCGGACGGCGACGGCGTCTGGCGCTTCAAATGTAAACACGACGGTGTTTCAATCCCCGCCGTCCACGCGGACGGCGACGACGTACTTATACGGGTTGACCAGGTTCTCGCTGTTTCAATCCCCGCCGTCCACGCGGACGGCGACGCTTCTGTCCGGATTGTGGCTACGATTTTTCGGGGTTTCAATCCCCGCCGTCCACGCGGACGGCGACCCCCATACTTGCGGCAATAGCGGCGGCGGAAAGGTTTCAATCCCCGCCGTCCACGCGGACGGCGACTATCAAGACCGCCGCATGGGTGCGCAAGCAACTGGTTTCAATCCCCGCCGTCCACGCGGACGGCGACGTGCGGGGTGGCTAATCGGTCGCGGGTGGGATGGTTTCAATCCCCGCCGTCCACGCGGACGGCGACACCACATGAAACACAATCTGTCAACTGCGAAACGGTTTCAATCCCCGCCGTCCACGCGGACGGCGACAAGCGCCGCAGCAAATGCAAGGCAATATCCCTGTGTTTCAATCCCCGCCGTCCACGCGGACGGCGACGTTACCGCCCCCGGCTATGACCTCTATCTCATCGTTTCAATCCCCGCCGTCCACGCGGACGGCGACGGGAGGAATTACCGCTTGAAATAAATCCGACGCGTTTCAATCCCCGCCGTCCACGCGGACGGCGACCTGGTGCGGCGTCTGCTCTGTCGGCTGGAACGACGTTTCAATCCCCGCCGTCCACGCGGACGGCGACTTGATCATGTGCTACACCGGTTGGCGCATCGGCGTTTCAATCCCCGCCGTCCACGCGGACGGCGACCTGGCCGGACGTGCCACGATGGAGGGACATTCATGTTTCAATCCCCGCCGTCCACGCGGACGGCGACACTCGCGGCAGGAGTATGACGCCGCCTTCTCCGGGGTTTCAATCCCCGCCGTCCACGCGGACGGCGACATTTACCGGCGACCTCAACACTGGCGCGATGCAGTTTCAATCCCCGCCGTCCACGCGGACGGCGACAGCAAAATTGTACAAAAGAGAAGCGTTAATAACCATGCTTTTCATAAGATCCAAGAAAACATTGCGCACGTTTAAGACGGTTGGGACAATCCTCCTTGTTTTAGTCGAAGTAATTTGCATAATTCCGGTGCGAACCTTTTGGGATTTATATGGTTGCTTCGGGTTCGCACAGCATTTAAAGGATAAGGGGTTCTTCTACTGAAAAGCCAGACTTTGCTCCCACGTGTACCACTTTGTTTTGATATCGGTTCCCAAGATTGTAAAAGCGCAGGCTATCTTTTTCGCTGTCGATTAATTGCGTCAACTCGTGTTCAAGCACGCGCAACTGCGTGGAATCCAGCACGCATTCAAATACGGAATTTTGCACGCGCTGGCCGCGGCTTTCGCATTTTTTTGCTACCCGGTTCAGGCGCCTGCGCCCGGCGGCCGTTTCGGTGTTCACGTCATAAGTCACAAGAATCAGCATTATTTTTTCTCCTCGATGATGGCTCTAAGTTCATCTGATGTGAATATGGCTCCCCTTTCATGGTGGATCATGCGGTGACAATTTGAACATAGACATTCCAGATCGGTTTTGGGATCAATCACAACCTCTTCATCACGGCTGTGTAGGGGTTTCTTGTGGTGTACTTCGATAAAGCCTATGCCGTGGCCGCCATAGGTCTTTTCAAAGCTGAATCCACAAACGCAGCAGCACAACTCGCCGTATTGTTTTATATGCCATTGAATGGCAGCGCTTCTGTTTACTGGACTTCTTTCGTATTTGGTAACATAGCACTGTATTCTTTTGCCCTCGGGAGCGGTTGGGTTATAAACTATACTTTCGGAAGTATCGTCAGGGAGGCTCACTCGCTTCATGGCTTCGACCAGATTGGGCTTTAGTTTCTGCCAGAAGGGTGAGCTTTCTTTATTTTGGCCATAGAAAAAGAACGCCCAATATCTTGTTTTTCCATCTCTATGCAAGCTAAACTCAACATTATATTTTTTTGCAATCCGTATTGCATGTCCTTTTATCTGTCCATTCACATTGTCGCCGGCATACCCCAGCTTTCGGGCTATTTCCTTCCCGTATGAGGCATAATTCTTGACAGAAGAGAAAAAAGCGTTTAGTATCTGTATGTTATTCTCATGGGTGACCTCCTCATCTTGCAGTATTGCGACCCACTCTTCCACAGTAAGCTGCCTTACGCCCTCGTCATATGCCCGATAGCCAATGTTCTCGCTCATTCTCAGTCTCTCCCTCATTTCCACAAAAATGGCGGATATTCATCCAGATCGCCTCGCAGCATACGCGCCAGCAACAATGCCTGCGCATATGGCACCAGTCCCCACTCCATCTTTTCCTGCAAAAAGGGATGGGTCAGGCTTTCTTTTTTGCGCGTTTGCCAGGCGTTTAGAAAAACTTTGCGGCTCTCGTCCTTCAGATGCACGACGCCATTTTCAGCCTGCAAAAAATCGGAGGGCTGTATTTCTTTGCGGTTGATGAGTGTCAGGACAAACCGGTCTGCCATGACGCCGCGCAGTTCCTCCATCAAATCCAGCGCAAGAGAACATCGCCCCGGCCGGTCTCTATGCAAAAAACCGGCATATGGATCCAACCCCACGCTTTCCAGCGCGGCCTGACAATCATGCGCCAACAATGTGTAGGCAAGCGAAAGCATTGCGTTGACAGGATCGGTGGAGGGCCGCTTTTTCCTGGTTTCAAAAGAAAACTGCGCCTTGTTGTGTAGAATCAATTGATCAAAATTCTGAAAATACACCATGGCCGCGCTGCCCTCCAAGCCGCGAAGTTGGCCCAGCGTTTCGCAGTTGAGCATTTGTGTCATTACAGAGGAAATCTGTGCTGACGCATTTTTTAGCCGATCCGTGTCCAGCCGCATGGGATAATCCCGGGCTGCCCGCTCCAAAATCCACTTGGCGTTATGAAGCTTGCCGAACAAAAAACAACGGGCGATGTGGCAGCTGTTCGTCTCGTCATCAGAAACCCGATATTGCGTTTTGCGCAGGGTGATATTGCCGTGGGCCTCGCCCTCCACCCGAGCCAGAAAGTGGCCGCTACCACTGCAGAAACTTAACGCGATGCCACGTTTGACGCATTCGCCCATCAGCGCAGGGCTCGCGCCGGCATATCCAAAGGTGATAATACCTTCCAGGTTCAGCAGGGGTACCCTTAATAGGGTTTCATCTTCCTTTCGCACGCAGACCGTTTCCTGCTCCAGCGCGAGGTAGCACTCCGGCCGCGTAACATAGAGTGTGTTAAGCAATTTTTTCATGCGCTGTCCTCCATGTGCTGCTGCAGGTATTGCGCCACCGAGCGGGTATGCCTGCACAACGCCGGCAGACAGATTTCCTGCAGGGAGCACCTCTTGCAGAATGCGCCCGGCTTTACCTTTGGTGTATACCGCCGCCGGAAGAGTTCCTGCATCTCGGCCGCCATGGCTCTTGTCTGCCTGCGCAAATCTTCTGTAAAAGACACTGTCTCGCGGCGGCGGGATTCATAATAGAACAGCACCCCCTGCGGGATTTCGCAGGCGAGCATCTCCTCCAGGCACATCCCCTGGGCGCACAGCTGTAACCTGTCGCAATCATTTTCCTGTGGCTTTCCGCGCTTGTACTCCACCGGGCAGGGCAGCCAAGTGCCTTTTCGTCCATGCAAGGGTATTCCATCCTCGCAGGCGTAAAATTCCACCACATCGCACACGCCACTTAGTCCCAATTCCCGTGAGCTGACCTTGAGTCCCCGCAGAATTAGGAGATCGCCGCGCTTTTCACGCAGCGCGTCGTCGTGCGCACGTTCGTGCAGAATGCGCCCATCGGCAGTGAGCACGTTTTCCACCCATTGGCGCTCAATTTCAATTAGGGCCCAGCGCCGTCGGCAGACGGCGAACTGGTGGATGCCCGAGAGGGGGAGGTAGTCGTCTTCGGTCATTGTATCCTCAATTCTCTTGCCCACGCAGGCGGCGACTTGGCAAACGCGATTACCACCCCGCCAGCGACCGTGTTTCAATCCTCGCCATCCACGCAGATGGCACGCCTTTTCAGTGAGGATGAGCACCTCGCGTTCCTGGTTTCAATCCTCGCCACCTGGTGACGACTTCACAGCATCTCAACCAATTCCACCCCAGCAGGCAGCTGGCGGTCAATCGAAATCTCATAATCCGTATAGGCCCTGGCAGGTGCATCGCCGCAGATACGCCGCGCTTTTACCTTTTCAAACAAAACGTTGGCCGGGGCGTTGCCCAATTCGCTGTCATGCTTGAACACCAGCAATTTGCGCGCCGCCATTTTGCCCCGCGCCGCGGAATGATCCTGGTCAAACATATTCAGCAGGCTCTGCCAGAACAGTTCGAGGTCCTCCTCATCAAAACCGGTTTTCTGCGCAAATTTCGCCGAGATGAACCCTTCCACACGATAAAGCGCGTAGGGCACGGCGTATTTGCGGCCCATGGTACGGTTTTCACCGGCCTTTTCGCTCTCGTTGGTTGCCGCCATGCGGGTGATGGTGATCTCCTGTTGGAAGATGGGGTCCGCGCTGCGGGCGAAGCACAGCTGCACAGGGCCGCGCACCTGGCCGCACTTCGCCTCGCCGGTGTCCATAACAGCCCCGAATGTGCGCACGTCGTAATAGTGCCCGCACACCCAATTTTGTGCTTTCATGCGATCGTCGTCGTCGGCTTTCTTGCTTTTTTTCAGTTCACAGGCCTCATAGGCCTCCTCCAGCTTTTTGTTCAGGATCGCGCCCTCGGTGACGAAAATGTCGTAACTCTGTGCACGCTCTTTCGCGTATTCCACGTAATTGCGCACCTTGCGCTTCAGGCAAACGTCCGTGACGATACCGTGGCCGGTCTGCGGGTCGATACGGGGCATATTGCCCGCGTCGGGGTCGCCGTTGGGGTTGCCATTTTCCACATCAAAGTAGAGGATAAATTCATAGCGGTTTTGGATGGGCATTACTTGGCCTCCTGTTCTGCATTTGTATTTTCTTCTTTCGTATTGCTATAAAACGCCTGCCGCTGGTGGTAGTAGCCAATGAGAAATCTGCCCTGCTCCTCGGCGCTGAGCGTCCGCGGGTACCCGGAGGAGGGGATTTTGTCGTGAATTTCTTGTATGAGCTTCTGATGGCTCACAACGCCCCCTGGATGCTCGATCTTTTTTAGGTGCTTTTCGAACAGAGCAGCCAAGGTGGTGAATACCGTGCTGGGCGTTGCCAATGCGGCGTTGAGATATTTGTCCACCACATCGGCATTGACTTGGCCTAACGCATCATGCTGCGCCTTTTGGAACACCGCCAGCATGCGCCCCAAAAGATAGGCCTGATTGGTCTCTTGCAGATTCAATCCCACAGTCAACATCTCCTCCTTCTGATTCAACCGGTCTTGCCGGTTTAAATAACCTTTGAGCACCGCCGCGCGGCAGCGGTTGACTCTCGCGTCGGCGCGCACGCGGCGCAGGATCGCCATATAAAGCGTGTAGGGATACAGGGTATCCCAGAAAATGCTGCGCAGCAGCGCGCTTTCCAGCAGCGGGGGAATGTTTTCGATTTTACCCCCCACGGCTGTTTCCCGCAAAATCCAATAAGGCGTCAGTGCAACGGGGTCATTTTTGCCAAGAATCACCTCGCAATCCCGCAGGTGACGCAGATAGCTCTCCAGGATATGCCCGAAGCGCTCGCGGTAAAAAAAGCGGATGCCGATGCGGCCATCGGAAAGCTTGGCATAGCCCAGCAGGCAGAACTGTACCTCGTGATCCAATTCCATGGGCATCTTGCCGGAATATAATGTCATCAGATTGGCCCGGATTTGTTCAGAGCTGATTTCGTCCACTGCGGAAACATACATCATATCCCCAAAAATATCTTCCTCAAGTCCTGCACTACGCTCCGCCCAAAACACCACCTTGTCGCCGCCCAGACGGAAATAATGCCGCGGGTCGCTTGCCAGGGCTTTCAGTGCCGTGGTGTATTGGAACTCCGCGCGCAGCGAGACCGGGGCATTGCCGCCCTGCACCTTGCCATAGGAGCGAAAGGCCTCCTGCTTGAAGCTGACAATCGTGGCGTTGCCCTCAATACCTTTGTGTATAAGGGCCAGGGGCTCCTCTTCGCCGGTAACCAAGCACTGCGCTATTGCATTATCCTGTGTCTGATTGGAAAAATACCGCTCCCACGCGCGGCGCATGGCGGGACGTTTGTGGAGGTATTCAGCGCCGTCACTCTCCAAGCGGAACACCAGCAGGTCCGCCTTGCCAAAGCCCCGGCCCACGGGCGGTGCCCCCTCAAAAAACGCAAGGATAGCGCGGGCACCGTCGTCGTCTACATCGGCCAGTATCTCTTGATGCAGCGCCTTTGAAGCTTCCCAATACTTTATCCCAGCAGCATCAGCCAGGAAGCATATTGATTTATCACAAAGAAAGTAGGATTTCTCTGGCGTGGGATCACCTGCGCGCTTGTGGTGATTGGGAACCACCAGCTGTGTTTTCTTCTTTTTTTCGTCCAGCAGCGAAATGACGTCGCGCACATTCCCTTGGTTGTCCAGTTCAATGCAGCCGCTTACCTGTGCGGTGGAAAACCCATACCGCGGGGTGTCCTCATTTTCTTTTTCCAGCCGTTCGTAATACCCACAAAGAGCCTGCAATATCATTGCGCCACCTCCTCCCGCACGTCAATCACCCCATACTCCATTGCCGCCCGGAAAAAGCGCGCCGGGCAGCCTGACGCCTGGTATTCCATATCCCACAACATCCATCCCAGATCGCGGGTTTCTTCCTCGGCATAGCAGCTTTCGGGGCGGGACGCATCCGCTTCCAGCAAGCGGAATGCGGCGGGAAATTCCCGGCAGCCAAAGTAGGGCTGATGGAAACACTGCCCTTGCCGTGCACGCCGCAGGAAGATGTTGTAGAATTTTTCCTGAGTATCGTCGTCGGTCAGTTGTTCCCGGCATAGGGTGAAATGCGCGTCGATGATGTACGCCACATCACGCAGCAGCAGGGAGGCCCGCTGCTGCCGGTCCTTCTGAATGAACTGGCGGGGCATTTCCCGCCCGCTGTCCTTCATCGCGGATTTTACGGCGCTGACGCTCATTTTACCGCCCAGCTCGTTACGGCGCACAGAATCGAAAACGATGGGGTTGAGCACCGTAATCCGGTCGATATGCCAGTGCAGCCCCGGGTGCCAATAGATGGCCTCCAGTATTCCACGGGCGGCCGAGGGCGTAATGACGTCGTAGCTGACGCGCTCGGCCTTCATTTCCGGCCGGGTGAACAGGGCGTAATCCCCCGTGACATGCAGAGAAACGCCGTAACCCATACGCTATTCCTCCTTCTTACACCATACATTCAGTGTCTTCCAAAAGACCTGTTTCCTGGCTATAGGTGGTATCGTTGCAGGGGTCCAATACCCACGCGCCATGCACAGGCTCGCCTCTTGCATCCACAACGTGTTTCAAGTTGTTCATGCGCTCCGCCTGGTATATGCTCACGGCGTAGCGCTGCAACTGCCGCATATTTTGCAATGGCGCCTGCAGCAGTTCCAGCGCATGGGCGTCATAGGGGATAAATACGGTTTCCGCATCGCTGTCAATGAACTGAAAGGCTTTGCCAATGGTCTCGAAACGGAAATCCATATACCTCAGGGCCTGGCTCCATTCCGGCAGAAGTTTGAGCTCATCCAGGCGCGCTTCGTTGTGGTAGCGCATGTCGAAATAGGCCGCAACCGCCTGCGGGCAGCAGGGGTCGTCGGGGAACCGTGCCAGCACCTTCCGGCCAAAATCCGTATTCTGCTGCAAATAGCGCGGGGTACGCACGTCCTCCGGCGCGAATATGTGAAAATCGCCTGCGGGCAGCCTGCCCTCCCGATTGCAGCGCCCCGCGGACTGGGCAATGCTCTCCAGGCCCGCCTCCGCGCGGTAAACACAGGGCAGGTCAATGTCCACGCCAGCCTCAATTAGGGAAGTCGACACCACCAGGCAGGACAGGTGTGCATCGAGCCGGTCCCTGATTTTTTTCAATATCTCCGTGCGGTGCTGCGGGCACATCAGCGCACTGAGATGAAATATGCTGCCCGCATCCCGCCGGGGCTTCCAGTGCGCGTAAAGCGTTTGGGCGTGGGCCCGCGTATTCACGATGACCAGAGCCTGGGGCCGCGCAAGCACATGCTCTGTCAGCGCGTCGTCGGAAAGCGCGCCCAGGTGCGAGATTTTTACCCGGCGCAGGGCATCAAACAGGCGCTCCGGCTGCGGGACGATCTCCCGTGGGTTCAGGGACTGCATCCAGTTTTCTTTCAGGTAAGGCTGCGTGGCGGTGCAGAACACCACGGTCACGCCGAAATCAGCCACAAGGCTTTTGAGGACGGCAAGAACGGGCCGCAGCAAACGGTCCGGCAGCGTCTGCGCCTCGTCGATGATGAGCACGCTGCCAGCCAGGTTGTGCAGCTTGCGGCAGCGGGAGGGCTTGTTTGAAAAGAGGGAATCGAATAATTGGGATGTGGTGGTGACGATCAATGGGGCGTTCCAGTTTTGCGAAAAGAGGCGTACACGGTCGGCATCATCGTCTGATTTGCCGGACAAATCTATGTTTGATTGGTGCTCAAGCACAATATGATCGCCAAAGATTTTCCGGAAGACATCGGCTGTCTGCTCCGTAACTGTAGTGAAGGGCACGGCATAGATCACGCGTCGCTTGCCCTGCCTGAGCTGCTCCATGGCAAACGCGAGGCTCGAAAGGGTTTTGCCGCCGCCGGTTGGGACAGTCAATGTGAAAAATCCTGAAGATTCCCTTCCCGCGCGCAGGCAAGCATGCAATACATCGCGGCGGGCAGCATATACCGGATTGGTGATTTCATACCCTAGCAGCTCGTCCAGCTTCTTTTGATAGGGCTCCCAAAGCGCCTGAACGTTCGCCACATGGGCACGCATCCGGCTGCATTCCGGCGACATGACGCGCTCTGTGTCCAGGTAATCTGCATCCACCAGGCAGGAAAAAATCATGCGGATCAGCAACTGCAAATACGCGCCGCGCTCTTCCTGTGCGGCAAGCGCAGGTTTGTGTAAGCATAGGACTCCCAGTTCTGGCAGTCCCAACAAAAAAGGATTGCTTGCATCCAATGTTTTATCAGATAAATCGCTCTTGAGATCAGTAAAATCCGGCAGACCTCCGTGGTGTCCCTGTACACAATAGGCCAACAGCTTACCAATTTTTTCGCCATAGAGATTCAGCGCCGCTTTTGCACCCGCGCTTTTGTGATCGACATGTTGTGCAAGCCCGTGCAAGCGCTGCTGAAATTCCGGTGCCGCTTTGCCGATATCGTGCAGTAGCCCAATAACCTGCCCCAAAGGCTCCGTGCCAAACGCGGAAGCGAACGAAGCAGCCAGCTTGGCGGTTTCACACAGGTGATCCTCTAAAGTCTGCCATTCCGATTCCGGCAAAGGCTGCCCCGTAGGACTACAGACGGTATGAGCATAATAAGTGTCACTCAATCGATCACCTTATCCCAATAATACTGTTTTGAGGAGTATATCATATATTGGGGGAAAATGTCAAGTTGAATCGGATAAAATATTGAAAAAAGCTACCTAGGCCCTCCTGAAAAAGCGTCTTTTTTGTCGGCGGGCGGCGCGTTCTTCGGCGGGCGTCCCAGGGGTTTTGCTCCGAGCGTAATCCCCAGCTCCTTGCACAGCTTGCGGTTTTCGCGGGTGGTAAAGGCCTGGTCAGCCAGAATTTTGGACGGCAGCATGTGAAAACAGGTGTAATAGTCGAT
>Ga0123353_10002278_pt1 | contig 23814 bp, 23 predicted proteins | sample TergutLab28metaG_3_FD_92763 | JGI IMG/M metagenome (GOLD analysis project Ga0123353, IMG submission 92763) | Labiotermes labralis P3 segment gut microbial communities from Petit-Saut dam, French Guiana - Lab288 P3 | ecosystem: Host-associated > Arthropoda: Insects > Digestive system > Gut ... | reverse complement strand
ATAATCGACCGGCCCGGCAAGCTGCTCCAAATATGCGGTATATAAAGCTTCAAAAGTACAAAACGACGGCGGCTCCCCCGTCTCCAGCCCGCACTGCACATTATGGAACTTGTCACGGCCATTATGCAGGGTCATTTCCAGTGCCTTCAGGAGATTGATGCCATTGTTCGGCGTACCCGTGCTCAAGCCCACCAGAACATACTCACCGCAACCGAAGGGAACATATTGTTCTGCTTCTTCGGTTGAAACGCCGTATACTTTCTCCACTGCCGGTATATTCGTTTCATCGGAATAAATAATGGGAAATGTGCAGCCTTCCCCGTTCACTTCCATCGCTTTTTGAAACACAACATCCGACATGCCTTTATAGTAACGGAGCGTCAATTGCGGCACCGTCTCTTTGAACCGGCGCGACGCTTCCATAAAAACCATGGCGAGGCGATCGGCTTCTTCGGGTTTGTTCCGTCCTTTGCCGCCGATGATGATGCGGCAGTCGTGTATTTTTCCTATCTCTTTGAAATGCTTGTATAGCCCCAAAACGAGTTGCACGGCTTCTTCTTCGGTGATGGCTCCGCTGTCCATATCATGCGCATATAATGCACCCAAGACATCGTCCAGCCGTCCGTAATTCATCATGTCTGAGCAAACGGCGTACATCCAAAATAATTGCAGCCCCTCTTGGAAGGTTACGGGCGCGTGATGCTGGATGTTTCGTAACGCGGCAGCCATGCGGGCAAACCGCGCCGCGACCTCACCGGACGCGCCTGCGGCCATTGCCTCCGTTTCCTTGCGATACCGCTCGCACGCATCGCGTAAACTTTGTATCCACATATGCAAAGCCCCATAAAAAGAGGGTTCACTCTTCCCCTGGGCCATGCGCCGGATTTCATCATCCAACCCATCCAGGCCGAGGCGGATCAGTTTATCGAAGTCCACATTGGTTCCTGCAATCCGCACGTCGCAGTTGGCCAAACCCGGCGTCTTGTAATCATGGGCCGGTTCAAAGCCATACCGGGCGATAAACGCATCGTTCACTTTTTTTGCTGTGTTTTCCAGCTTCCAAAATGCCGCAACCGCTTCGGCTTGCATCACAATCTCCGGGCTGAGCAACCCCCGGCATTGATCTAAAGCGTCCAGGAAGGGCCGCTCGTTAAAATAATAAGTGTACAGCCCCCCATACTGTGATGAAAATCCCACGAACCCATGTGAAACCCGCCCGGCGATTTCATCTTTTTCATCGATGGGGTGCAAAATCGTTTGCAATTGGAACTCCACGCATTTTGCCTCGCGGACAAAAATGTCGCCGGTATAGGCTTTGTAGATATCGGTAAAAGCAAGGGCATCGGTTATTTTTTGGACTAAATCCATAGTAAACCTCCATCTTCTTGACATGTCTGCATGAGGGGCGAGAACCAAATGCACCACTAATTATATAGGATAAAGATAAACGATGCAAGGGCATGTCATCGTCGAAAGCATAAAAGACAGCCCTAGACGCTATTGTGTATCCGGGGCTGTTTCTGTATAATTATGTTGACAAAGAACAAAGAATTGAGGTGAACGATCATGAACACCTATCGTTTTTTATATGGAAGCGGATCGGTAGAGCTTCCCCTGCCCGAAACCGCACGCATCAAGGTATTACAGGGCCGGGTGCAGCCTGCTATCGGCGACATTGGCGCGGCGCTCCGCGCCGCCCTGGAACACCCCATCGAGGGGCCCTCTCTGCAAACATTTTTGCGGCCTTCGGATCTTGTTACGCTCATCATCAGCGATATGTCGCGCTTTTGGATGCGGCAGGATCTGGTCATCCCCCATCTGGTATCTTACATCCGGGATCAATGCGGCGTCCCGGCCGAAAATCTGGTGATCCTGGTGGCTACCGGCACCCACACCGGTGGCGACGAGAAGGATTTACGTACGCTGGTTACCGATGCGGTATATGATGCCGTGCCGACGCTCAACCACAACTGCCTGGACGGCGGTCTTGTGCACATCGGCGTCACAAGCCGGGGCACCCGGGTAGAGGTCCATCCGCTGGCGGTAGGGCGCAAGGTCATTGTGCTGGGCGCCGCCGCGCAACACGTGATGGCAGGGTACGGCGGCGGCCGCAAAAGCATCTTGCCCGGCATCTGCTCCTTGCGTTCCATTCAGCAAAACCACGCCCATGCGCTGGACCCTTGCGCCCCTCGCTCCAACCCCTCCATTGGAAACGCGGTGCTGGAAAACAACCCGGTGCACGAGGATATGTGCGAGGCCGCGGCTATGGTGAAGCACCTGTACGCAGTCAACCTGGTGATGAACAGCGAGATGCTTTTGGCGAGCATCACCGCCGGCCACTGGCTCAAATCCTGGCTGAAAGCCTGCGAGACGGCGGACGCCATGTACGCGGCGCCCATCCGGGAAAAGGCGGATGTGGTCATCACGAGCTGCGGCGGTTATCCCAAGGACATGTCTTTGTATCAAGGGACAAAAACCATCGATAATGTGGAGAGCGGCTTAAAGCCCGGAGGCACGCTCGTCTTGCTTGCCGAATGCCGGGAGGGCGGCGGCCCCGCCGAGTATTTTGACTGGATTCACGCGCTGCATGCCGGTACCTTGGACGCCGATCTGCGCGCCAACTTCACCATTCCCGGCTACATCTTTTATTTAAACTGTGAGCAGGCCCGGCGCTACCGCATCATGATGCTGACGGTTGCCGACCCGAAGCAGGTGGAAAAGATGAACATCCGTGCGTACAGCGATGTGCGGTGGCTGTTGGAAGACCTGGACCTGTCCGGCAAACTTACGTATGTGATCCCCAACGGCGCAACAACAATCCCAAAGATGCTCAGCCAGGAGGATGCGTGCAAATGAAAGAACTGGTAGCAAAACGTTTTGTCCATGCAAAGGATAACGTTCTGGCGGCTGCGGCCGCCGAAAAGAAGTCCTTTTCCGATCTGATCGACCTGTCTATCGGCGATACGGATTTTACCACCGATGAGCGCATCACCAAAGCCGCCATGGAGGATGCGTTGGCGGGGCACACCCATTACACCGACCCCCAGGGCGATCCGGAACTCATCGAAGCCATCCGGCAATTTTATGCGGAAACCTACGGGATGGAACTGCATAAAAATGAGATCTTCGTCACCGCTTCCAGCTGCTTCGGCATGGAGTTGGCGCTGATGGCCCTCCTGGACCCCGGTGATGAGGTGTTGCTGTTTGCGCCCTATTTCCTGCCCTACAAGGAACAGGTGGCCCTGGCCGGAGGCGTCGCCGTGGAGGTGCCTACCTTTGAGAAAGACGGTTTTGCCATCGACCCTGCCAGGCTTCAGGTCGCGATCACGCCCAAAACCAAAGCGATGATCCTCAACAATCCCTGCAACCCCACCGGCGCAGCCTACGATATGCGGGTCTATCACACCGTGGCGCAGGAGGCACAGCGGCATGACCTGGCGGTATTGGCCGACGAAATCTACACCGATTACATGTACTCCATCCCCTTTGTGCCGCTGCGCAAAGTGGAAGGCATGGCGCAGCGCACTGTCACCCTGAACAGCTTCTCCAAAAACTATATCATGACGGGCTGGCGTATCGGCTATATCATCGCGCCGCCGCAGGTGGTTGACGCCATGCGCCGCATTAACGAGAACATGGTGTATGCGGCTCCTTCCATCAGCCAGCGGGCCGGCCTGCACGCGCTGCGGTTGCGCAAAGAGATCGGCGACCGGTATACCTCCGTATACAAAGAGCGGGTGTTCTACTGCGCGAAGCGCGTCAACGCCATCCCCAAGCTTTCCGTACGCGAGCCCGAGGGAACGTTCTATTTATTCATGAATATCCAACAGACCGGGCTTTCTTCGGTGGACTTTTGCGCAAAGGTATTGCGCGAGGCACATGTGGCGATGGTGCCCGGCATAGGCTTTGGCATGGCGGGCGAAGGGTATGTACGCATCGCCTGCACGACGGCCATGGAGAACCTCACGGAAGCCTTTGACCGCATCGAAAAGCTGATATTTGATTAAAAATACAGAAAATTTGAAAAAAGGCTTGCAATCTTGAAAGATATGTGTATAATAATTCATCAGAGGCGAATACGCCATCCAACATGGGAGGGAAACATGATGAAGAAGTTTTTTGCACTGTTGCTGTGCGCCACGCTGTGCGCATCCATCGCCACCTGCGCGGTCGCGCAAGACGCCATCTCCTCGGTGGAGGCCAGTGATTTTGCCGAGTTCTCCGGCGCTACCATCGATGCCATCAAAGCGAAGGGCGTGCTGGTTGTCGGCACCGAAGCTACGTATGCGCCCTTTGAGTTCCTGGACGAAAACGCCAACTTTGCCGGTTGCGACATCTGGCTGGCGGAGCAGATTGCCATCGCCCTGGGCGTCGAACTGGAAGTGATGGACATGGCTTTTGACGGCATTATCCCCGCTGTGAAAGCCGGCCAGGTGGATATGGGCATTGCCGCCTTTACCGTCACCGAGGAGCGCGCCAAAGAGATCGACTTCTCCGAAATCTATCAGCGCGACCAGCAGATGCTGGTTGTGAAGAAGGGCAATGAGGATGTGTACACCAGCAAGGAAAGCCTGGCGGGCTTGCAGGTGGGCGCGCAGCGCGGCACCATCCAGTCTTTGCTGATCCAGAGCGCCCTGCCGGAGTCCATCCTCTTTGAGCTGGATAAATACCCCTCCCTGGCGCTGGAAGTCGCCAACGAGAACATCGCCGGGCTGGTGGTGGACGGCGCCGTGGGCGACGGCCTGATCGCCAACAACGCGAACCTAGCGGAAGCGAATTTCGCCTTTGATCCTTCGGAGGCTAACTTTGGTAAGGCCGCCGTGCTGGCCCAGGGCACCGACGACCTCAAGGCCCTGGTGGACGCTCTGATCATACAAGTGGTAGAAAACGGCGCCTTCGCCACCGCTTACGATGAAGCAGTTGAAAAGGCCAAAAACCTTGGTATATAATACATTTCCGCGTCATCACGGGCAGCGGATTCGGCATCCTGGCAACAGGGTGCCCTTTCTGCTGTCATAGCCGAGCGACCCACACGAATTGAGGCATTGCATGGAGTTTCTTGACAGCATTTTGTATTTTCCCGACCGCATGTGGAAAATCTTTTCCCGCTATGGCAACTTCTTTGCCGAGGGCGCCCAAAACACGTTGCTCCTGGCTGTCTTCACGGTGCTCTTCGGCACCGTGTTGGGCACCCTGCTGGCCATCATGCGCATGGGCAAGCTCAAGCCTACCAGATGGTTGGCTATGGCCTACATCGAGTTTATCCGCGGCACCCCGCTGATGATCCAGCTGATGTTCCTGTTTTACGGGTTGCCCCTTTTGGGCATCCGGTTCCCCAAGGTGGACGCGATCCCCAACTTTGACCGCTTTGCCGCCGGTATCTTTGCCCTGAGCATCAACTCAGCCGCCTATGTAGCGGAGATCATACGCTCCGGCATCCAGGCTGTGGACAGGGGCCAGACCGAAGCCGCCCGCAGCCTGGGTTTCAGGCATGGGCAGACCCTGCGTATGGTTGTGTTGCCGCAAGCGGTGAAAAACATCCTTCCTGCCCTTGGCAACGAGTTTGTCACCATCATCAAAGAATCGAGCATCGTGTCGGTCATCGGCATTGCGGATCTGATGTACCGCACCAACGGCGTGATTGCCATCACCTATATCCAATTGGAATCGCTGGCCGTTGCCGCCATTCTCTACTTTATGATCACTTTCGTTACGTCCCGCCTGGTTGCGCTAGCAGAGAGGAGAATGGGCAATAGCAACAGATGAGTTGATCGTGGTGGAAAACCTGCACAAGCATTTTGGAAAGCTGCAAGTGCTCAACGATATCAGCGCCACCATACGCAAAGGCGAGGTGGTGTCGATCATCGGGCCTTCGGGCAGCGGCAAATCCACCTTCCTGCGCTGCCTCAACCTGCTGGAGGAACCCACCGGCGGCCGCGTTTTTTTTGAGGGCGTGGATATTTGCGACAAAAAGCGGGATGTCAACGTCTATCGCCAAAAAATCGGCATGGTGTTTCAGCAGTTCAACCTGTTTAACAACATGACCACACTGCGCAACATCACGGCAGCGCCTATGCACGTTCTGAACATGACCAAAGCCAAAGCCGAGGAGCGGGCCACGCAGCTGCTCCACCGGGTGGGGCTTGCGGACAAAGCCAACAGCTACCCCTCCCAGCTAAGCGGCGGGCAAAAGCAGCGGATCGCTATCGTACGCGCCCTGGCTATGGAGCCGGACGTCATGCTGTTTGACGAGCCTACCAGCTCCCTGGATCCAGAGATGGTGGGCGAAGTGCTGGCCGTCATGCGGGATCTTGCCGAAGGGGGCATGACCATGGTGGTGGTGACCCATGAGATGGGATTTGCCCGGGAGGTATCTTCCCGCGTCATGTTCATGGACGAAGGGCAGATTCGGGAAGACAAACCCGCCAAAGCGTTCTTTGCCAATCCCGAGGATACGCGCCTGAAGGATTTCTTATCCAAGGTTTTATAGTGTATAGATCCCCTCGCCGCGTTCATGCCGCCTTACCCACCGGGTATGGGTCTATATTAGCATCTACAGGCGCCATGGCCGCCCCCATGTTGTTGGCATCGGGGATGCCCAAATCCACCACCTTGCCGCAGGTGACACGCGATACGCACACCTTTGCCTGGGGCGCTTGATGGGCGGCGCGCAACAGGGTGGAGCCCACGCCGGTCACCGTCCATTGGGCGGTTGGCGGGCGCTGGTTGCCCAGCTCCAGGGGCGCGCGATACTGACGCTCGGCGGTGCAAAAGTGGCTGCTGGCCACACACACCGCGCTGTCGGCCATGCCGCCGTCAATCAGCATGCCCCCCACGCACAGGGACTCCGACATGGTGGAGCAGGCCCCGTACAGCCCCACGTAGGGCAGCCCCAACTGGCGGGCGGCAAAGCTGGCGGCGGTGATCTGGTTGAGCAGGTCGCCGCCCAGTAAAAAGTGCACGTGTTCGGGTTCCATGCCGCCCTTTTGCAGGGTGAGCCGTACGCAATGCTCAAACATCTTGCTCTCGGCGATCTCCCAAGTCTTTTCGCCCAGCAGATCGTCGGCAAACACCTGGTCAAAGTGCACGCCCAAGGGCCCCTGCCCCTCCTTGGGGCCTACGATGGAGGAATACCCGGCCACTCGCGGCTTGGAGGGCAGGTCGATAGTCTGCGCGCCGACGCGCTTGTTTTGCATGGCCGCTACCTCCCAAAGATAGAGTAGAGTACGCCTACGATGACCGACGCGCCGATGCCGTATACCAGCACCGGCCCGGCAATCGTAAACATCTTGGCTCCCACGCCGGTCACAAAGCCTTCCCGCTTAAACTCCATGGCGGAAGCTACGATGGAGTTGGCAAAACCGGTAATGGGTACGATGGAGCCCCCGCCCGCGTATTTACCCAACCGGTCGTACACGCCGATGCCGGTAAGGAAGGCGCCCAGGAACACCAGGATAATGCTGCTGACCGTGGTAGCGCCCACTTTGTCCAGCCCCCAAAGGGCGGTGACCCCATCGAAGATAAGTTGCCCGATGATGCAGATCACCCCGCCCACCCAAAACGCGCGCAGCAGGCCCTTGCCCATGTCGCTCTTGGGCGAGAGCCGTTCCACAAGCCGCTGATACTCCTGGGCTGTCTTACTCTGGGGGCCGTTTTGCTGTTGCTTGCTCATGTTATCTCCCCTTTTTGGTTTCGTTGCAGCCATGCACCGGCGGTTTCCCGCATGCGGGTCTCCCGGTTGCCGGGCCGAGGCTGGGTGGTCAGCGCGTATTGCACGGGGATGTGGCGCAATTCGCAGGGTGAGGTTGGGGTTTTATTCATGGGTTGTATCTCCTTTCGCCGAAGGCACATGGCCGTAACCTTGTAGGGGCGGCCCTGTGTGGCCGCCCTGCCACATGAGCGGCCGCATCGCTTGCAGGCGACCACATAGGGTCGCCCCTACAGAGGATTGCACGGTATTCGTCATTCAAACCCAAACACCGTAGCCAGCAGCGCCCCCGCAGCCCTGCCCAGCGCCAATGCCCAGGCCAGCGCCCGCAAATGACCTCCAAGTCCAGTCCGCTCAAAGCATTGAGGCAGCACATCCAGCGTTTCGCTAAGCGCCGACGCCAGCATGCCCACAAACCCACCGGCCAGCAGCATAAACACCAGCAACAGCCAAGTTCCTTGCGCCACCGTCCAGCCCATGCAGTCCATCAACGCCCCGCCCGTCGTGCCCAGCATAATGGCCCAGCCGCACTGGCGGGTGGTGCCGGCGTTGAGTATGTCCATCACCCGCATAGGCAGCTTTAGCGCCAGCCATAGTGCACAAGAGGCCAAGCCCACCATGCCTCCGGCGATCAGCGCCAGCAACACCCCCGCAGCTTCAGCCACGGGGTTCGCCCTTTCCTCCCCGAACGTATGCCGCGGAATCCCGCGCCATTTGCAGCTGGGTTTGCCGCCGGTACTCGCTGAGTTTGATGTCCAGCGGCGAGGCTGTTTTGCGGCCCATCAGCGCATAATAGAACGCAACCCCGCTGCCCACGCCTAACGCGTACGGAAGGGCGATCCACCAGGGATTGGTTGAGCCGTGGCCGGTGAGGATTTGCGCCACCGAACGCTGGGCTTCCAGCATGTTGACATCGGTGTGGAACCAGGCGATGGCCATGGCGCTGCCTGCAAACAGCAGCGCAAACGCCAGCGCGGCGCGCAGGCCGCCCCAGCGCGGTTTCCGCTCCCGCTTGCAGATCAGCGTTCCCTGGGCGCTGCCCAGCAATACCACCGATTCCTTGGGGTAGTGGGCCTGGATCTCACGGATCAGCGATAGGGCGTCCACCTTCCACACGCCCACGTTTCGGGGCGCGTTGATGGGCAGAGCATGGAGCTTCAGCGACGCGTCGGCCAGCACGTCGGCGACCTCGCCCAGGCGGGTTGGGTGGCCCGGCTCGATGGTGGTTGACTCCCGAAGGCGCAGATAGATCATCGGTCGTCCTCCCGCGCGATGTACTTCATCGTCCATTGCGCGTCGGCAAACCGGGCCGGGTGCCGACTCTGCCTGCGTTCGGTCACCAAAATCCCGATCCACACCATGACGGTCAACAAAGCCAAGAGCACCGCGGTCAACGCCAGCTTCTCCCGCGTTTCCTGCATGCGCAACCCACCTCCCACACACCTAGTATGGAAGGGGATAGAGGAAAAATGAGCGGTTTGCCTACACATCCCATGGGAAAATCACCAATGGGAAAATAGCGCCTCGATGGTAGGATTTGCAGCGATACGATTTTTATACCAACTGAAGAACACAAACCCGCCGCTCACATAAGATGCATGGAAAATGCATGGAAAAAGGAGCAGGCGCAACATGATTTTTTTGCTGGCCGCATCGCTGAGCCTGGACGCTCTGGCCATCGCGGTGGCCTACGCCCTCAAATCCACGGATATACCTCTGCTTTCGAAGCTGGTGGTGTGCGCCCTCTCCATCTTCTATTTCGGCGTTGCGGTTTTTCTGGGGGGGGCGGTCTCCAGCTTTTTGAGCCCGAATGCCGCAAAGATCGTGGGGATCGGGCTGATGGCGTGCATCTGCCTGTGGACGCTGCTACAGGTTTTGCTGGGCAAAAAGCAGGGTTCCCCGGGCAAACAGGCGATCCAGAACCCCATGCTTTGCGATATAGATCAATCCCATTCCATCAGCCCCTTTGAGGCGGTTTTCCTGGGCACCGCCCTGTCCGTAGACTCCATCAGCGTGGGGATCGGTTATTCCCTGCTGGGCCCGGTGAGCCTGTTCGCACCGCTGGCGGTAGGGCTGTTTCAATTCGCGTTTTTATGCCTGGGCGGCTGGATCGGCCGGCGGTTCGCCGCGCTGCAAGCCAAGCGTACCGACCGCCTGCAGTTGATTTCCATCGCGGTGATGTTTGCGCTGATACTCATTCGAATATTTGATTAGAATATTCGACTAACCCTTCCCCCGATAGCGCCGGTAACCGGGCCATGCGGCTTCGTCGGCCCGGGCCGCCTCCCGCACCGCATCCGCGCCGATGCCGGGCAATGAGGCGGCGTAACGCGCCAGCGCCTCGCTGCGCTGGGCGGCGCTCCGTTCGGCGTCAAACAGGCCGTTGGCGCGCAACCAGCCAGCCAGCATGTGATACGCCCCGAAGGGCGACCCCCCGCCGACCACCGCGCCCATCAGCGCGGCATGCCGCCCGCTATTGCCGTACCAATCCAAGGCTTTCTCCACATCGTGCAGCTCCTGTAACTGGGCAAAGGAGAGATCGGGCGTACGCAATACCTCGTAGGGAGGGTCGGGCGCGTAAGCGATGCCCAGCTTGCCCGCGTCACGGCGCAGGCCGCTGCCGGGCAACAGCTTCAAAAAACCCAGCTGCAGCCTGTGAGGGCGCAGCGCGTACACCAAATCAAACCCTTGGGCAAAGCTGGCCCAGGTTTCCTTGGGCAATCCGGCGATCAAGTCCAGGTGCAGGGGGATGTTATCCGCCTGCCGCAATATGCCTACCGCTTGGGCAACGTCCTCAAAGCGCCCGGCCCGCCCCACGGCTTGCAGCGCCTCGGGGGAGGCGCTCTGTACGCCGATTTCAAACTGAAAGCGGCCTTGAGGAACGGTAGCCAGCAGCGCCAAACTTTCGCTGTCCAGCAGGCGGGCTTCGATTTCGAAATGAAACACGCAGTCGGTGTCCTGCGCCAGCAGCCCGCGCCAAATCTCCCGCGCCCGTACCGGATCGTAGTTGAAGGTGCGATCCACCAGCTTGATCAGCTTCGCGCCGCTCTGGGCCAGTACGCGCAGTTTCTCCACGGCTTGGGAGGCAGGCAGAGCCCGCACCTTTTCGCCCGCGGATAAGCAAAACATGCACCTAAACGGGCAACCCCGCGATGTCTCCGCATACCAGATGCGCCCCGGCTCCACATCCTGTATATTGCCGTAAGGGTCGGCCCATCGCTGGGCCGACAGCGGTTGGGATGCCTCCCAAAGCAAGGGGCCCTTCTCACCTCGGGCAAAGGCGGCCAGCAGCGCCGGGTAGCTTTCCTCCCCTTCGCCCGCCACGATGGCGTCGATGTACGGGTGCAGCGCTATCATTTGGGCAAGATCAAATGAAACCTCCGGCCCGCCCAAGGCGACGCGCAAGCCGGGCATGGCCCGCTTGAGGGTGCGGGTGAGGGAAAACACCCGCTCACGGTTCCATATGTAGGTGGAGAAGCAGACCGCATCGGGCTGGGTAGCCCAGATGGCGCGGAGCTGCACGGCGAAGGGCTGGTTGGCGTGGAGTTCCAACACCGTGTGCGCCACCTCGGGCAACGACTGCCCCACCGCCGCGTGCAGGCAGCGTACGGCTAGGTTTGTATGCACGTACATGGCGTTGATGGCTACGAGGGTTACGCGCAAGAGAATTCGCCTTCTTTCCTGGCTTTATTGCGAAGCGATCTTCATGCCTCCGGCATAGCATATAGGGCGGCCCCCAAGCATAAAAGGAATCAACGTGGGTAAAGAAAGGATTGTTTGCTTATGCGCCCATGCATGTACTTCGACAACGGAAGCGCCTCTTCGCTTCCGGCGCCCATTTGCGGCTGTCCGCCAAGACTGCCAAGCTGCCATGGGCAGTCGGGCCCCCCGGGCCCACAGGGTTTACCGGGCCCTCCCGGCCCCCAAGGTTTTCCCGGTCCTCCCGGCCCCCAGGGCCCCCAAGGCGACCGCGGGCCCGAAGGTTCTCCTGGCTCTCCCGGCCCCCAAGGCCCTCCTGGCCCTCCCGCTCCCGAAACAGAGGGCGGCATCCCGGTGGCGGTCATCAGCGTGGCCATTCGGCCAGGTTACTCCGGGCAGTGGTTGCGGGCCAACATCTACGGGCAACCCCTGCCCGGCGACCGCCTGTACCTGCGCCGCCTTTCCCGCTCCGGCAGCAACCCGCCCCGCCGCCACTCGGTCAAACGCATGGGGCATCCTGTCAACCCCAGCGGCGCTGCGGGCGGTTATCTGTCTGACCACCTGGTGAACCCAAGCTTTTTCCACGGCAGCAAGCCCTGGGGATATGATTATAGCTCGCCTATACAAACCGAGTGGGAGATTAGCAGCCACAACCAGGTGATCTGGCTGATGCCCCTTGCCAATTTCTTTCCGCTGTTTCGCCAGAGAAGGCCGGATGTATACGTGACCACCACCCGGAACGCGCGCAGCTTTGCCATCGATTTTGTGGTGGCGCGCCCCAACGAGGAGAAAACCCACGTGACATACGGCCCCGCCTCCAGCTTTTTGCGGATCCGTCCCCACGTGTACAGAGGGCGGCTCTATCACTGGAAAGTAGAATTCCGCTAAACGTGCACATTTTTTTGAACGACCGCATACGTTGGTGGTAGATAAGCGATTTCTTGGGGGGTGGATGGAGTGTCCGTTGGCTGCTGCTCCGTTGGAGTAGCGCTGGCTGCGTCTCCATGGGAGGCGCTCAGATGGGCGCTCCATCGACCCCCTGAGAAAGCGTAAGATTTTCCGGGCAGCGCGGGCCATGACGGCACGCGCTGCTTTTTGTATGGCAGCCGGATCAAAACAAGCTATTCTTTCGCTGAACGTGCACATTTTTTCGAACAGTCGCATACGTTAGTGGTAGATAAGCGATTTCATGGGGGGTGGATGGAGCGACCGTTGGCTGCTGCTCCGTTGGAGTAGCGCTGGCTGCGTCTCCATGGGAGGCGCTCAGGTGGGCGCTCCATCGACCCCCCGATCTTCCTTAGCGCAAGTAATAATGCTCTCTCCCCTTAAACTCCTCCGCCCGAAAACCCGCCTCCAGCAACACATCAATCCGCGCAACCGCGGACGGTATGGCCTTTGTCGCCATCGTTTTTGCATCGAACAATTCGTAAAAGCTGCCGGTGCACACGTCCAGCAACTCCTTGAAGTTCACTTTGTTCTCATAAGGGGAGGCGATATCGACGCGCAAAACGCCTACGTCGCCGCCAAACATCTCAATGGTACCGACGGCTTTCTGTATCGATTTATCGATAATCGCAAACCGCACAAACGCTTCTTGCTTGTATGCCGTGAGCCAAAAACCGATGCATTCGGCCATTGCTTCCACCGTATAAAAGTTGCATATATGCGAGAAGTTATCGATGTTGAACAGCTCCTGCGCCTTGGGATCGGAATAACAAACCAGCAAATCCTCGGCGTCGGCTTCGGACACCAGCCTCAGCGAAAAATGCTCTGTTTCCAATACGGGGCAGTTTTTGTAGGGTTCATTCATGTTGATGATCCTCCTTTTCCTTAATACCGCATGTTTCGATTTTTTGTATGAATTCAATGAGCCTATCTTGAATGATTCTTCGCTCTTCATCACAGTAAAAAGCGTGGTGCGACTTGGTTAATGTGAAAAGGGTTCTTTGTGTGTTGCATAGCCCTCGATACATAATATTAAAACTCCTGTAGGAGGTTGTTTCGTCATTCCTTGAATAAAACATAGTTACGGGAACAGATATCTCCGCTAGGCGTTTCTTCGTTTTTTGGATGAGGATATATAAACTGATAAGCGGTTTAATCATAAGCGGATAGAAAAAGAAGCTGGCCTTTGCAATGCTGTTTGATTTCACATACGTAGCCTTGACCTCATTGCTCGGGGAGAGCATCAGCAAGCGCATTTTGCGCAAAAGGGATTTCAAATTGAATACATGAATTTTGAGCGGCGTAGAAATCAGAACAGCGCCCGCAATTTTGTTTTCTTTGTTTAAACTGGCGTTTAACGCAAGCAACCCGCCCATAGAATGGCCAACGAGAACGATCTTTTGATAGTCATGCCTTATTTTGTCCAGTTCGCTTTGCACATGCCGCTCCCAGTCGCCAGCGCCGGATCGAGCAAAGTCCTTCATGGAGCCGCCGTGTCCCGGCAACAAAACGGAGATACATGAGCAACCGTTGCTATACACGGCAGCCGCTAAGTCAGTGAATTGAACAGGGCTTCCCATCAATCCGTGTATGAAGACGACTGCGGTCTTTGCATTATTGCATTTTTGGCTGCCTGGAATGTGCACTAAACCACCTCCTCCAACCATTTTTTTGCTTCTCTTTTTGCCGCCCTCATGGCGGTTGGAAACGGCAACGCATCCAGCCCGACTGCATCTACCCAGCGACATTCTATCCTATCCTCAGGCCCTTGAGCGATAAACCGGTGCAATCGCATTTCCCACACCCGGTGGGTGAATACATGCTTCGCTTCACCGGCGTCCCCCGCCCATTTGGCGGACAGATGCAACGCGCGGAGCAGCGCGTCGGGCTTCCAGGCGTCCAGGGCGTTGGGGAACTGCCACAGACCGTGCAGCAAACGTTCGGTGCGGCGCTGCACCAGCACCTGATTGCCACACCGAACGATGGCCACGCCTCGCTTCTCTACCAGCGGTGCACGGATACGCCGCTTCACGGGCAGAACGTCGGCATCGCCTTGGCGATGAGCGTCGCACCAATCGCCAGCCGGGCAGGCCTCGCAATCCGGTGTGCCGGGCACGCATACCCGCGCGCCCAACTCCATCATGGCGTTGTTGAAGTCGCCGGGCCGGTCCGCAGGCACTAGCCCGTCGGCGTACGCCCGAATCGCTCTCCCCACGCTGGGTATGGCGACCTCCTCCCGGATGCCCGCCACACGGGCGATCACCCGCTCCACATTGCCGTCCACCGCCGCCACCGGCTGTCCAAAGGCCATGCTGGCAATAGCGCGGGCGGTATAGGGGCCGATGCCGGGCAGCAACTGCAGCCCATGAGCGTCGAAGGGCAGCGCGCCGTCATGCTCCTCCACGATGCATTTTGCGGCCTTTTGCAGATTGCGGGCGCGGCTGTAGTAGCCCAACCCCTCCCAGGCTTTGAGCAGTTCCTGTTCGGGCGCTTCTGCCAGCGCATGCACGGTGGGGAAGCGCTCTAAAAAGCGCAGATAATACCCGATCACCGTCTCGGCCCGTGTCTGCTGGAGCATCACCTCCGACACCCATATGGCGTATGGGTCGCGGGTATCGCGCCAGGGAAGGGGCCGATGGCTGGCATCGTACCAAGCCAGGAGGGCGGCGGGGAAATCTGTGGCGCTCATGGGGGCGCTCCTTTCTGTCCACCTTGCAACGTTGGCGATTGGGAATGGCGGGCGCACAATGTGCGCCCCTACAGGAAAACGGCGTGATTTTGTAGGGGCGATCATTGATCGCCCGCCGTTACCTGTGCATTCTACCATGTCTTATGTGGCAGCCGCATTTCAAAAACCGATGATTTTTCGCGCATAATGAAGCATTCATGAGATAATCTGCAATATCAAACAATTGTACCGATATTTGCGTAAATATGCCTGCTGGTTCCTCTTGCCACAAAAGCGGGTTATGATTTACACTAGCAATGCTCGTTTAGCACTCACCTGGGTCGAGTGCTAACAACAAGAGAAATCAATCAAAGGAGGATATCGCAATGAACGTCAAACCCCTGAGCGATCGCGTGGTTATCAAGAACCTCGAATCCGAAGAGACCACCAAGTCCGGCATCGTGCTGCCCGGCACCGCCAAAGAAAAACCCCAAATGGCCGAGGTATTAGCCGTGGGCCCCGGCGGCGTGGTGGACGGCAAGGAGATCACCATGCAGGTGAAGACCGGCCAAAAGGTGATTTACTCGAAGTACGCGGGCACCGAGGTGAAGATCGACGGCGAGGATCTGATCATCGTACGTCAAAACGACATACTGGCCGTGGTGGAGTAACCGAAAACGCACATAGTAAAAAGGAGGAGTATCCGTAATGGCAAAGCAGATTATTTTCGGCGAGGAAGCCCGCCGCGTGCTGGAAAAGGGCATCAACGCCCTGGCCGACACCGTCAAAATCACCTTGGGCCCCAAGGGCCGCAACGTGGTGCTGGATAAGAAGTTTGGCGCGCCCATGATCACCAACGACGGCGTGACCATCGCCAAGGAGATCGAACTGGAAGACGCCTTTGAGAACATGGGCGCCCAGTTGGTGAAGGAAGTCGCCACCAAAACCAACGACGTGGCCGGCGACGGCACCACCACCGCCACCCTGCTGGCCCAGGCCATCGTGCGCGAGGGCCTGAAAAATCTGGCCGCCGGGGCTAACCCCATGGGCCTCAAGCGGGGCATCGAGGCGGCTACCGAGGCGGCGGTCGAGGGGCTCAAAGAACTGTCCAAACCCATCGAAAGCAAGCAGTCCATCGCCCAGGTGGCGGCCATCTCCGCCAGCGACGAAGCCGTGGGCCAACTCATCTCCGACGCCATGGACAAGGTGGGGAACGACGGCGTCATCACCGTGGAAGAGTCCAAAACCATGAAGACCGAACTCAACGTGGTGGAGGGTATGCAGTTTGACCGGGGCTACGCTTCCTCTTATATGGTGACCGACACCGAGAAGATGGAGGCCGTGCTGGATCAGCCGCTGATCCTGATCACCGACAAAAAGATTTCCAACATCCAAGAGATCCTGCCTATCCTGGAGCAGGTGGTGCAGGCCGGCAAAAAGCTGCTGCTCATCGCCGAGGATGTGGAGGGCGAAGCCCTGGCTACCCTGATCGTCAACAAGCTGCGCGGCACCTTTACCTGCGTGGCGGTGAAGGCCCCCGGCTTCGGCGACCGCCGCAAAGCCATGCTGCAAGACATCGCCGTGCTCACCGGCGGCCAGGTGATCAGCGAGGAAGTGGGCCTGGATCTCAAGGAAGCTACCATCGATATGTTGGGCAAGGCCCGCCAGGTGACGGTAGATAAAGAAAATACCACCATCGTGGAAGGCGCGGGGGATTCCAACGAAATCAAGGCGCGCATCAACTCCATCCGCGCCCAGATCGAGGACACCACCAGCGATTACGACAAAGAGAAACTGCAAGAGCGCCTGGCCAAGCTGGCCGGCGGCGTAGCGGTGATCTCGGTGGGCGCCGCTACCGAAATCGAGATGAAGGAGCGGAAACTGCGCATCGAGGACGCGCTGGCCGCTACCCGTGCTGCGGTGGAAGAAGGCATCGTACCCGGCGGCGGCACCGCGATGCTAGCCGTGCTGGGCCGCGTGGGCGCCGAGTTGCCCAAGCATACCGGCGACGAAAAAACCGGCGTCCAGATCGTGCTGCGCGCGTTGGAAGAGCCCATCCGCCAGATCGCAACCAACGCGGGCATCGAAGGTTCGGTGATCGTAGAGACCATCAAGAAGAGCGACAAGGTCGGCTACGGCTTCGACGTACTCAAGGGCGAGTACGCGGACATGGCGGCCAGCGGCATCATCGATCCCACCAAGGTAGCCCGCTCCGCGCTGCAAAACGCGGCCTCCGTGGCGGCGATGGTGCTCACCACCGAGTCCCTGGTGGCCGACCTGCCGGAGAAGAATCCTCCTCCCGCTATGCCTCAGGGCGGCGGTATGGGCGGGATGTACTAAACGTTTCAGGTTTTCAAAAAGTGGGCGCTTGCCCACTTTTTTTGCATTGCGTGGCCAGGGGCATAGCATGGGCGGCCATGCGCGATAGGGCGGCCACATAGGGCCGCCCCTACACCGGAAACGGCGTAACCCCTGTAGGGGACGCTGCCCTCAGCGTCCCGTGCGCCGCACAAAATCAACGCAGTTTTTGTGCAATACGGCGGGATGCCGAGGGCGGCATCCCCTACAACCCAACCTCATCCCTTCGCCCACTCGCAGGCCTTACGGAGAACTTCTTCCGCTTCCTCCTGGTTTTGCAAACGCACATCGATGTACAGGCCCCTGTGGGAAAGGCTCTTCACCAGCTTTAAGGTATTCTCTACATTGTCAACGCCCATCAGGATCAGGTTTTTGCCCGCGCTCTGTATCCTTTCGTAATAAGGGAACCAGCAATCGTCCCAAATCGGGGCCGCGCCGTCCCCTGGAACCCACTGGATGGCATCCAGCCTATCGATGGACAGCAGGTGATCCAAATGGGGCAGTTCCCCCGCCCCATCCAGGTGATAGACGCTATGATCCAAAAAATCCACATGCCTGCGCAGGGAGGGCAGCACAAACTCGGCAAAGGCGTCGGGGGAGATCATGGCGCAGAAATCGCACTGCAACGGATAATAGCGTTTGTCGCACCACAAGCCCATCCAGGTGGTCATACCCTCCTGGCCGGCTTGCCGGGTCATGGTGTCCACGCGATCGTAAACAGTCTCGAATATCTCATCGATGAGTTCCACGGCTGTTAAAACCTCATCGGGATGATCGTACAGATCCAGCAGCAGGTTCTCCGTGCCCCTTAGGGACGCCAAAATGTCCATGACGCCGCCAAGGTCGGTCATGCCGGTGATGTAGCGGCCCTTGCTTCTTTCGGCAAGGAGCCGGGTCATCTGCTCCACCAGTTGATAGACCTCGGACTTTTCGTCGAAGCCTATCTTGCTCAAATCGCCCCAGTCCTGTATGGGCCTGAACTCGTGGCCGAACCAAACCGTATTCCACGACCACGTGTGGCTGCCGCCGATCATAGCTGCCAGCGACCCGGGCCCAAAGTTGGTCCAGCCCCGGGGAAAGGCCTCCCCAAAGAAAAGCGTGTTGGCCAGGTGGTGCTCCAGCTCCTTGTGCCGAAACTCCATGTCGGTCCACATCTGCGTTAGGGAGAGAGGCCGGAGCGCTTCGGTTGGTTTTTTTACCGGCGTGGTGATGGACAGGAGCGCGCGCTCTGCGGCCTCCCTGTTCCAAAATGCCCTGTAACGATTCTTGACCTCCGAACTGATTGCTTGCATCCCCATCCCAGCCTTTCTTTTATTTGAGTGCTTCGAGCCGTTTTTGAAAATAGTTTGTCAGTTGCTCGATGCTGCCCTCCAGGCCGCTCACCTGGGCAGCGCGGCCCTGAGCTAGGCAACCGCGCCCACCGCCCCGAGCCAACAAGGCGGGATTCACCGATTGCGCCAACTCGCCCATGTCCAGCCCCAATCCCTCGGAACAGCACAGCACATACTGGACGCCTTCTTCCGCCCGTGCCAGCAGGAGGGTCAGCGTGCCGGCCGTCTCGCAAAGGGCGGCGGCCAGCGGGCGAAGCTGGGACGGGGGCAAATCCACCAGCCGGGCGATCAAGCGCCTGCCCTTCACCTGCCGCGCCTGCTGATCCAGCTCCTTTGAAACCGCATGCACCAGCTTGGTTTGCAGGGCCTTGTGCTCCCGCTTGATGCCCGACAACTCCCGCCGCAGGGATTGCAGGGCCTGGGGTACGTCCTCTTCCTTGCAGGAATGGGCACGGGCTATATCCTGCACAATACCGCGTATCTTTTGCAGGTAGGTCACGGCCCGTGCTCCGCATACAAAGCTGAGGCGCACGCCGCCCTTGTAAGGCTCCACCCCGGTTACGGCGATCAGGCCGACCTCCCCCGTGCGGGCCACATGGGTACCGCAGCAAGTACAGCTGTCGCCCTCGGGCATGTACACGATGCGCACCCTGCCCTCCAACCCCTGGGCCTGTTTGCGCAACGCTAGGGAAGGCAGCTCCTCGGCCTCCACGTACCGCAGGCAAACGGTTAGGTTGTTGTGCGCCAGCCCATTGGCTTTGGCCTCCAGCGACTCGATCTGCTCCTGTGTCAAGGGTACATCCAGATCAAGGGTGGAAGACGCGGCGCTCATGTGAAAGCCTACGTTCACCGCCCCGAACAGCTCCTTTGCGGCGAAGGACAGGATGTGCTCCCCCGAGTGCTGCTGCATATGGTCGAAGCGCCGCGGCCAGTCGATGGCGCATGCTACTTCCTCCCCGATCGCAAAGGGAGTCGAAACGATGTGCAGCACGCCTTCGCCCTGCTCGATCACATCGGTTACATCACAGCCGCCGATTGTGCCCCGGTCGCAGGGCTGCCCGCCTCCCGCAGGAAAAAACACGGTGCGGTCCAGCTCCAGGGCATAACCACCCTCCCACTCCCGGCAGGCGATGACGGTGGCGGCAGCGGTTTGGAGATAGCTGTCGTTGAGGTAGCGTTTCTCGGTCATGGGTGGCCTCCTTTAGTGTACATGTAAAATGTTTCAAATTTTCGAAAAAACAGCATCCTCCCTGTTTCCATTGCTTAAACAACATGTAACATGTTCAATATATTGCTGCGCCTATTATTACAAATTCAAGATTTTGAATTTTATCTCGAAAGAATGTTTGCCTTTTCTTCAAAATTCTCCGATATATTCAAATTTCCTCACTTTCCATCTTCATAAAAGCTGCATATAAGAACAATTTTCTTCTTGCACTCACTTCATAAATATGTTAGACTAAAAAAGCCCTGACGAGAAAATCCTGCCCGACCACTCGTCAAAGGGCTAATGTAGGGAACCAGGAGATAGAAAACGGAACGTTTTTTGTCCCTGTTTTCCTTATCCCCAACATATAGTATCATCTGCCTTCATGATTGTCAATAGATTGTGTAGAAGTTCACAAACAGCATTGCTCCCAAGGAGGAAAAATGATGAAGCTGAACATTCAAAAACTTGCCAAGGATCAGAACATCTCTATTCCAAAGCTTGCAGAGCGTGCAGGCATACACTATCGTACCCTAAATGAGATAACGCGTCAGAATTCTGGAAACATCAAAACCCTGGTCAAGATTGCGGATTCTCTTGGGGTCCCGGTAGATGAATTGATTGAACGCGAGTCGGATACCAGGAAAATGTCAAATGGGAATACTGTTGAAAACAACATAATACCCATGCCTAATGGGCATCAATACAGCCATGCACTAGATGAACATTATTATTCAAGCAATGATAAACCTATTGAGGCAATGAGTGATGCTGACATTCGACAAAAGCATGAACTTGTACGGCAACGCAAGCCCCAGTTGGCTAATAAGGTGCACAGGGTCGCCGAAAAGACCCTTCCTGAAATCCTCTTCTTGCAAGAACAGGCATTTGTCTTGGAAGAAAAAGAAGAAGCACATGCTGCGCTTCAATCTATAGAAAGAGCCTTTCTACGTGCTAATCACAATGAAGTAAAATACATCGACCCGAAGGCGATTGCACTTCTCTTGGATTTATGCAAAAAGCTACACGAAAAACGCACGATTCATACAATTATAGAAAAGTACACCTCTCCTTCCTATGTTCAGACTCAATTCGTAGCAGCTATGCTAGCAATCTTTGCTGAAAAAATGTCCTATAATTACGATGACTTTTTTGATGACGAGTTAGGTTTTTTGTATTCGGCGTTAGATAGTCAGCTTGTTAAGGAGGTATAGAGAAAACAAATAAAACATATAGAGATGCATAACAATAACTCACTGGAAGAGTACTCACAATTTTGAACACAGAAAGAAAGAGGTGGCATAATGGAGATTTTTAGTATTATCCTCGGTTTCATTAAGGACATCCTTAATAAGGACTCGATTACTGCTACCGACTACTTTTTCATTGTATTTGCTTGCGTGTGTATTGTTTCTACCGGTGCAATAAAGATTGTTCGAAAGCGGCGCCATAATCGTCGAGAGGTTAGGGCGACCGGTGAGAATGAGTTCAAAAGAGATTTATCTCAGTTTACCTCACAATCCGGGACGCGAATCGGTGGCCCCCAATTCTACATTCATGAAGTTCATTTAATGCTGCTTTCAGTCGAAAAACTATGGTGCCATTCTTCCTCACTGAGCAAAAGAACACGGATTCAACTTAGCTGGCTCAAAGCTCAACTTGAGAATCTGGCAAACGATCTCAACGACCTCCCATTAGCGCATGATCGCTTTCTCTATGGGCAGGAGAGTATGCTTTTTGATCCATTAACCGAGATTGATCGTGCTGATCAAACACAAACCATAATTAGCTTTATATCAAAGGATTGGAACTCCGTTCTTGAAGAATACGGCTACGAAGATCATGAGGCCCTATATAGGAAAGCGAAGAAATCCAATCTATACATAGGCAATGAGAGTGACTTTCCCCTAAGGCAATACCAAAAGCTCCGAGAGTATTATATCAACATCATATGTGGTATGCACTACAGGAGTTTGAAAGAGCAACAAGGTCGATTGCACATACACGCTGCAAAGAAAAAGAGCAGAGTGTCCTAAAAGAATAGCGGCTCGTTTCTAATCCAAATCAAATGACGCCCCTCCCCTCCCCATGTTATACTTTCCCAATAAGGGAGGGATGTTTATGAATTGTAGCCAAGATCATAGCATCAATGTGCAAAGCCTGCGCAAGGCCTACGGCCCTGTGGAAGCCGTGGGCGGAATCGATTTTTATGTGGAAAAGGGCAAGGTATTCGCCTTTCTCGGCCCCAACGGCGCGGGCAAATCCACCACCATCGACATCCTGTGCACCCTGCTCAAGCCGGACAGCGGGCAGGTGACCGTAGCCGGGCGCCAGCTTGGCCGGCAGGATGCAAATATCCGCTCCAAGATCGGCGTGGTGTTTCAGGACAGCGTGCTCGACCGCCTGCTCACCGTGCGGGAGAACCTAGCCACAAGGGCCCGTTTCTATGGGCTTTCCCAAAAGGAAATGGGGATTGCGCTGCAAACGGCCATCGGCGCGGCGGACATCGGCGAATTTGCGGGCCGCCCTTACGGTAAACTTTCCGGCGGGCAGCGGCGCAGGGCCGATATCGCCCGGGCCCTGGTCAACACGCCGGAGATTCTGTTTCTGGACGAACCCACAACGGGCTTGGACCCCCAAACCCGGCGCAGCGTGTGGAACACCCTGTTCGACATCCAGCGCAGCCGGGGCATGACGGTGTTTTTCTCCACCCACTACATGGAAGAGGCCGCCATGGCGGATTATATCATCATCATCAACAAGGGGCGGATCGCGGCCCGGGGCACGCCCACCCAACTGAAAGAGCGGTTCGCCCAGGATACCCTGCGACTGGTTCCGGCGGACACAGCCGCTTTAGAGCAAAAATTGGTAGCTTTAGGTCATTCTTTTGACCGGCGCGAAGGCGGGCGCGTCTTTGTGCCCGTGCAAGGCCAGGGTATGGCGGCGACCCTCAAGCTGCTCAACGAGCTCGCCCCGCTGATCACAAACTTTGAGGCCGTGCACGGCACCATGGACGATGTATTTTTGCGCGTGATTTCCGAAGGGGCGGAGGAGGTGCAAAGCGCGTGATCAACCTAGCGATTCGCAATTGGCGCCTGTTTATCCGGGACCGGTCCACCGTGTTTTATTCCCTGATGGGCGTGCTCATCATCATCGGCCTGTACGTGCTGTTTCTGGGCGACCTGATGGCCGAAGGCGTGGGCGGCGGCGAACACGGCGTGCGGCTTGTGGACACCTGGATCATGGCGGGCCTGATCGCCGTATCTTCCTTCACCACCACCTTGGGGGCCCTGGGCACCATGGTGGAAGACCGGGACCGCAAGATCAGCAAGGACTTCAGCGCCGCGCCCCTGGGCCGCTGGCAGATTTCCGGCGGATACCTGCTCAACGCAACTTGGGTGGGCTTCTTTATGAGCTGCGTCACCTTTGTGCTGGCGCAGATATACATCGTAACCCGTGGGGGCAGCCTGCTGTCTCTTCTTAATATCCTTCAGGTGCTGGGCGTCATCGGTCTGTCGGCGGCGGCATCGGCCACATTGTTATTTGCCATCACCTATACGGTGACCAGCAATCAGGCCTTCGGCGGGGTGAGCGCGGTATGCGGCACGCTGATCGGGTTTATCACCGGCATCTACCTGCCCATGGGGCAATTCCCGCCTGCGGTGCAGATTGTGATGAAGTCCTTCCCCACCACCCATGCCGCCGCGCTGATCCGGCAGATCATGACCGAAGGGCCCATCCAAGCTATGATGCGGGGCGCGCCCGATGTGATGATCGAAGAGGTGCAAGCCACCCTGGGTATCGTACTGCGCTTTGGCGATTGGAAGGTGCAGCCCTGGGCCCACGTCGCGGTGCTGGTTGCGTCGATTTTGGTATTCTTTGGGATGCGGGCCTATTT
>Ga0123353_10002277_pt1 | contig 23814 bp, 17 predicted proteins | sample TergutLab28metaG_3_FD_92763 | JGI IMG/M metagenome (GOLD analysis project Ga0123353, IMG submission 92763) | Labiotermes labralis P3 segment gut microbial communities from Petit-Saut dam, French Guiana - Lab288 P3 | ecosystem: Host-associated > Arthropoda: Insects > Digestive system > Gut ... | reverse complement strand
TTTTTTTTTGAAAAAATTTAAAAACAAAAATGACTAAATTTTTTTTTGTGAAAAAATTATTTGTCTCCTTTAAGGGTTCTCCCCTCCCCCCCCCCCCCCCCCATTCTGTCCCACCATTATGCATTGGTATTTGTAAATGCTGTATACCATTGACAGTGTAATTTCTGTGGATCACAAAACTAAACCAACTTGAGAATTTTCGTAAGGGCATAGGCTACTGTAAAATTAAATTTGTCACTACAGAAGGTATCTGCCAGTTTGGTATTCCAGTAATATGTTCTGTGAAAAACACACCATCCTAGTTTGACATTGTTATCAATTGCAAGGTCTGTTTAGGGTTATTATTACTCTTCACCTTTGATATGATGTATCGACATTTTGTTTCCTTTTTGTTTTGTTTTCTGTTTTATTTTCTTCTTGTCTGTTTATCTCCTCTTGGCCGCTTGTGATATTAATGTGTTACGGGTATTGCATCTTTCCCATCAACTGTTCCACTACCACATTTGAGTTACTGATTGTCTTGCTATCCCTACTACACCTACTGAGACCTGTCATGGTTAATACAAAAGCAGAGCCATGTCATTTCAAATGTCTTGAAAATTGTTTTATTGATATTGTGATGTATTTTCCAGAAACATACGAATGTGCATTATTTAATTCTTCTGTATGTGTGAAATATTGAGTCCTGTTGTTATTTCTTTGTTTCTTTTGCAGTCCAACAGGTGTGTTGTAGTTGAGTGTATACATATCCTGTTTCTCCCTAAATATATTTCCTAGTGGAGATTTAGATTTCCTTCTTCAATCTCTACTGTATGTGACACTGCCACTTGATTAGCTCATTTATACTCTTTTGAAAACTGCCATTTTAACTAATTTGGCTGTGGCAAATGTTATTTCATTGTGGCCCGCTGCAGTATTCCACATTTGGAAGTTTCAGGGTGTAACAGTGTGTTTTTGGGATATGGCCGTGAGATGGAAGGAGCTGACTGGGAGAAATGAAATGAAATAAGATAAATAGATTTCATGATTAAAGCCTTTGAAGAAATGGGGTAATTTTGTGGGCATGTTAAAAATGGATTGTGAGGCAGTAAATTGGATTGAACTGGCTCTTAGCATTGTCTGATGATGACAGACTGTGTTATGTGCAGAGTTGGACCTTCATATTGTCGTACCACAGTGTTGGGCAATGCAGTAAATCCTTGTTGAATGTAGGGGTTACTTCCATGAAATTTGCAATGTTGAGAGAATAAAGGTAAAACAGAACATTTTATCAGTCCGATATCATTTTTTGCTATCCAATAAACACATCTATTTAGATCATGTATGTTTGGATTTTATTCAATACTGCTACATGTTATGGCTGTGCATCGGCCATCTTCAGGTAGGGTATTTGTATTGAAAGAGTAAAAGGGGAGAGGCTTCTCCTTACAAACATTGGGTGAAGAGTTATAATAATTATTCTGAAAATGAAATAAGTGACATTAAATTAATGTATAGTTTAAGCTGTAGTATCAAATACAAACCAAACAACAAGATATTTATAGTTGTGTTATTAAGTAGTAAAAATAACACTAGCTTGATAATACACGCAGGAACGACGTCATTTAAGAGAAGATTTTGTGTCACAGAAATTGATTAAAATTCCTAGAGTCTGGTTGTTGAAGGTCCTGCCAGCTGCCTGTGAAAACATTGTTGGTCCTTTAGTCACTATAATTTGTCAGCATTTAAGCATTGGGGTAATGTTGAGGATCACTTGTTTGTGCTACAAAGTTTCAAAATGCTCACGCACTGTAGTTCAGTTTGTATATGCTAGATTGTAGGGAGCAGTAGGCTTGAGTACCAAATATACATGTACACACTATTTTTAAGGTGTACACTGTTTTGTTAAGGGAAAAGAGATTCTTGGTTTGTAACATACTAGATGCTATGTACTGTTGATGTTGATTGTGCTGTATTGCAGGCCCTGTTTTCTGGAGAGGGTTGTCCTAGACTAATATCATGTGAATTTGCACACAACAATTCTTGGTATGTGACATTCGAGTCTGATGAAGATGCGCAGAGAGCATATAGGTTCCTAAGGGAAGAAGTCAGGGAGTTTCAGGTAAAGTGAGATGTAACAAAGTCTAATGTTACTACCATATATTTTCTAAGCGCACATACATGAGAAAGTACGTGGTTCAGTACCAGTTTGGTGTCAGCATGACAAATCATTTGGAAGTAATAATGCTGCAAGATTGTATCAATATTGATGAAATCTAGACACTTACTTGAAACTTCACAAAAGTTCTAAATGGGTTTTTAACTTTACAGTACATATGTACATGATAAATACCTGTGATACAAAGTAGTTGGTTATTGCATGTTTGTGGTGCTGGTAATTTAAATAATTGACCTTCCTAGACATGACTGAAATTCGACAGTTTTTGATGTTACATATGACAGAAAAGGGTCAAAACATGTAGCAAGTTATATTTTAATAAAATCATAGTTGACCAGCTGAAACATGATTGGATATATTGTTTATATTTTTTTACTTTTAAATTTTTTCATTTTGTGTATTTTTGTTTTTTCATAAGTATGTTTAACATAATTTTTATGTCTATGTACTCATATTACACTTACTCTATAACACATGCAAGTTTTTACATTCGTTGTTTCTATAATGGCTGTATGGATCAAAACCATGCTGTCCGGAGGTGCTTACTCGAACCAAGTTTAAGTGTTATTACAGAGGATGTCTTTAGTGCTATATCTGCTTGCATCATTTGCAGGGTAAGCCTATAATGGCACGTATCAAAGCAAAACCAATGAATAGGCTTCCCATGCCACCAGTTCCTGCTATGGGTGCAGCAATGAAGAATGGTTACCGCACACCTCCTGCAGCATTGTATGACCCCAATGCTTACCAGGGCAGTCAGCAGAGGTTTCTATACACTAATGGTAGCTCAATACCTCCTAGTGTTAGCTATGGAAATCAGGTTCATGTATATGTAAGTACCATTCATACTGCTGTTTCTTCAGGACAGAACTTATGACTAGATTTTGCTTTTGTTCTTAACTTTTAACTACTCGGTTTAAATGCCAAGTGTATCTCTTGATGACTGGATTTCTTATGGCTTAGCATGGGCATTTGCATATCCAAAGTGCAGCGTGCAGGCACAAGCAGCCGGTTTGCCAATACATTTTAGAGACCAGCATGTGGGCATTAAGGACAGTAAAGGTTAACTTTTTCCAAAAACAGCTTGCATGGAAGTTCAGTGTGGTTTAATGTTGTAGTTTTTTCAGAGTTGAGGTGTATTCTGTGAGGCATGTACACAACATCTGGCTGAACACAGAATCTTCCTGTAGAATCTATATTAACCATTTCTGTTGTATATTATAAATTAACAGCATGTTAGGACATGACCTTGAAGTTGCAGTCATGCTGGGCACCAGATGTATGAATTATGAAAACTGATGTCCTTGTGTAGAAATTGCTGATACTTTGTACATTATTTCTTTTAGTTTGTACTTTGTGTGTAGTTTATTTGCCAACCAGTATGCTGTTATTTTGAGCATTTATGTGATTGTTTGAATAATATCATCTATACAATATGTTTGCAGTAGATTGGCTTCATGATTGTGCTGTTCAACAGAACTGGTTACAAAACCTTACTGTCACAACAGAGACTGGCATGTTTGCACAACTGTAAACTTGTGTGGTTTCAAAACAGCAGTTCTGTGGCTGCATGTACAGGTTATTTTGAATCACCAATTTCCTGGAATAAGTGTCTTAGGATTTTTTGTGGACATGGTTCTGAACACAGTGCACTATCATCTGATGTTTTGTCTGAAGGAGTGAGATTCTACTCTAGGGGTGAAAGGAGTTGGAAAGTCTGGACTATTAGTACATGGTGGATGTCAGAAAATGTGGATCAATACTTAATTGTGCCTTGCTTTTGTGTAGAAGAATGCTGGTAGTTCAAGTTTGTCTGATGACTAATGTCGGCTGACTTCACAAAACTATGGGAATCATGATGTCCCAGACTTAAATATGACCAGTAAATTTAACAGACATAATTTGGAGATGGTTCTAGACAAAGCACCAACCATATTGACTGAAGTCATCTGTGTGACTTCATGCCACAGTTGCTCACGACCAATTTTCTGGCCAAAACCCTGTGGGAAGTCACCATATGAACTCTTAAGTGGTTCCTTCAGCCATAACCTGTGTTCTGTCCTTGGAATGAAAGATTGAGTCTCATGCCTATGAAAAGGGTATAATCTTGTATATTTATGTATTTTTTGACATGAGAATAGGATAATGAATTTAATACATCTTTTAGTTGTCTTTTGATGAATTTGTGTCAAGTTTTTTGATTTTTTTTTTCAGACTTTCCAACAGCAGCCATTTTATCCAAGTATGATCCAGCCATGGACTACAAGTCCTTACTACGATATTGGCACTGTATTTTCTGTGAATGGTCTTGCACCACAGGGATCATTCAGTAAACCACCAAGTTCAAGATACATCCCTCGCAGGTAATATATTATGTACTTAGGACAAATACCTATTGGATGTTTCTTTAGACAACCTATTAAAGCAGGAATTGGATAGTATAGTGTTGACACATTGATGTCCAGCAGTGCGTTAATACACTTTACAGTGGTTTCTATTTCTTCTGTTGGTTCAGGCAGTCCCAGGTCTGTGTATTGGTCTGGAGACTGAAAGCCTTGATTGAGATTAAATAAATAAATAAAATAAATATATGCTGATGGCTCCTAGGACCAAGTGTGTCAGAACTAATTATGTCTAGCCCAGATAGCAGTATCTGGTGATATCTCTGTTGAAATAAATAAGGAATTATTAGCTGATAATGAATTTGACTACTTGTTGATATCTTTGTTAATAGTGGTAACTGTTTTTTGGCACATTGATGTCCAGAATATTGTTAATGAAGCTGTTGTGTCTGTCTCTGCACATGTAACAGCTTGAGAGCAGCTGGACAAATTGTCATGAAATCTGATGTTGGAGAATTTTATAGAAAATTGCCAAGCTTCTTTCATTTAGATCAGACTTGTTTTAACAGTCACGTTCCATGAGGTGTGGCCTGTATTTCTGCTTGCATCTTAGGTATAACTTGGTAAATTTGTATTGGAGTGAGAAACTACGGTGAAGAGTGAAAGACATTTATACCTATAAATTTTCTTAGTCAGCACTAAGATGTGTGAGACAATTAAATGAAAGGAACTCTGTATGTTTTGGACTGTATATTACGGTCATCAACAGTCTTCAAAAACACACCTTGCCAGGAATTGAAACAGTTTTATTCTTTTTTTAGTGTTCTGTTACAGCATGACTGAAGCATGTATTGAACATGATTAATTTTCATTTAATGTTTGTTCTTTCATTGGGCATTAAGTCATTTATGTTGCTTATTCAGTGTATTTTGTTGTTTCTGAACATTCTTTATTTTTTTTAATGAGTTCTGTGTGGATTAGACTGAGAGCAAGGAGAAAAGGAGGCATTGTACCCTGCCAGAGTAGCTTTCTTGAGTTTGAACTTGAATATGGCTCCTCTACAATAATATACTTGTGCAATGTCATTCTTTCTTCTGTGGTGCACATAGCAGGCTATGACTGTAACAGATGTTTGTGAGAATAACTTATATGTCCTCTAAAGCAGTGGCTGTCAACCTCATATGAATCACAAACTGATAAAACAACAGTGGGTTTCAGGTAGTCTTTCTTAAATTAAATGTACAAATTGTAGTCTGCATGGTATGCATTAATTGTAAGTGGTATGGTTAGTGAGGTCTGTGAAAATACAGTGTACTCTTCAATTATCCATATATGACCATAAGTGCGAATGGGTAATGAAGAAGGTGGGAAATAAGCGTGATTAAGCGTCAAGTGCTCGAACAAAATCACCAATACAAACAAAAAGCAGAGACTGTTTATGTAAACAGTATGCATCTGCTTGTAAATTGTGTATTTTATTTCTAATAAATTACAGTTTTATTTTTTGCTTTGTGGTTTAATGAAGTATGTGCATTGAATTATCCACATTTCTCAATTATCCTTGCACCTGTCTCTCCACAATTACCCCTGATAATTGAGAGTACACTGTATAGTATTTGACTCTTTGGAACAGAGTTCTTGAGAATCAAGTGCAACATTCTTTTTGTGAATCTAGTAGTCCGTGGGCAAGTTACAAATTCCTTGCCTTGTGTGACACCTAACTTTCAGTACTGTATTTGAAAGATCATGCCACTATGGACATTGTTTGCATTGTGAACAGATTAAATTGACAAAAGGAAATGAAAAATTGGGCAGAGATTGAAAGGTTATTTTTGCACATGTAATAATATTTGAAGCAATCAGCAATGACAAATTGCAAATTGGCAGGGGTTTTGAGATTGCTGGTTGAGAATTACTTCCTGGAGGCATTGTGGGCAGTTAAGGTACTGGTAGTGTTCTTTTCTACAGAAACAAACGAAACCAGCCTGGTGGTGATCGTGGAAGTTTAACAGACAACAGTACCAGCTTGGTGAGACAATCCAGCTCTTCACATTCATATCACCATCTAGGAGGAACAGGGAATGTTAGTGGTGCAGTGGCTGTTGCCAAGAGCGTGAGCAGTAGTACCGTTGTATGTAAAGTACCCCCCCAGCAGCCCATTGCTGGAGTAAATGCAGACAGTCATTCCAAGACACATCATCCCCCAGTGCTACAGGACAGCAGTGACCCAAGCAGCACTGGACCTAGTCAGAGTACTCCTTGTGGCCCTCCTCAACGCTCGGATAGTGAAGACAATTCCTACAGGCAGTCAAGAGAAACCTTGGCTAACAAGGAACCCATGCCTCCAAGGTAATATTTACTTTTAATTTTTATTATTGGCATTTTCTTGTTTTTATATTTACAGAATGTGACTGAAATATATGAATGGAACAAATGCCTTGTGAGATTTGGGATGCTCGCAGCCTTGGTGAATCCCATCCTCCAGATGTATGGGCAGGTCTCTTTTTATGCAAGTCAATTTTACATGATTTCACTTTAGTGCCAATTAAAAATTGTACCACTTCTTGAATTTATATGGTAATTTTTTGTCTATAATGGTTTGGCATAGATGGTAGTGGTCACGTGGATTATATGTATGAAGCTATCAGAAAGTGTTGTCACATGCATGCCATTATTTGTATGTTGGATTGAATACATCGGTGATGTAGCCTGTGGCTCATTTTGTTTCCTTCAGTAGTGCTGGTCTTTCATACCAAAAGTAGCTGGGGAACATAAATCTACATCACCTAGTTCAATCCCAGTCAAAAATTGGTGAAAGATAGTATTAACCCTTCAGATGCCAAGTTAAATCCCATCTGCCATCTGCTGGCATTATTAGGAGTTCACCATATTCTCCATGTTAGCAGGGTAAGGGTTAGGGAGAAATTAGATGTAATAACCTGGCTTGATAAAGGTGAATGTACTGCTGGTATATCATATTTTTAGAGTCTCTGACATGTTATTCTGAAATGCTGAATGTAAGAAGGATGAAGGCCTCTTGGAGATGTTTGAGTTCTTACTTTTACATGAAAAGTATGTGACCTGGACCTCTGTTTTTGTATTCCTATTGGAATGAAAAGTATCAAAAACTGGATGTGAGTCTCTTATTTACATATATGCACGTGCGCACACTATAGTAATGTGCATGTTCTCTATGTACATTACGTATACTCTCTACATACCTGTATATGATATATATGATTAGGCAAACACAGTACAGGGAAAGGTTGTAAATCCCCTAACCACTAGGAAGTAAATTGCTTTAAGTGGGAGTTTCGTACTTGATCTGTGTGTTTTTTATTTGCTCATTATTTTTCAGTAGCATAACCCTGGCATAAAATGTGACCTGCCTTTAATGCTTTATAGTGTGGGAAAAATTTACAGATGTTGCAGAGGACAACTTTTCTGTTCCTCCAAGACTTAATGCCAGACTATGCAGCATCACATCCCAGAATATGGGTCAATTTTGAACTTGTTGCATACACATTCTGTGTAGGCTGTCAGGGTTTGCTGATATTGCAAAGCATGAACAGAAACTTTCTTTCCAACAATTCTAGATACAAATGGCACAGAGTGCCTTGTCATTTCATAATTTAATTTAGTGATGTTCATAATAAACAGTTTGTGTAAAGCATGGAATTTGAGGATGGTGTAGCTCTTGGCCACCATGTGTGAATCTCACTATGTGGTAGTTTTTAACTAGCATACAGTAATCACAAATCACAAAGGTTCTTGAGCGTTAATGCATGAATTCCAGGTCACACCTTTCTGCTACCATGTAAGAATTTGTAGTTACTTCTGTGTATTTCAGCCACTAAGTAACTAGATATCAAAACAGCATTATAGTTGTCAGCAGACATCCAAGCCAAGCAGTGGATTATTATTCATAATGTGCCATTTCATCATGACACTGTGTTAACAATTTGTTCTTTATTTACCTGAATATAAGACGGGAATTTGTTCTGTATTTACCTGTGTAAAAGACAGGGATTTTTTTCATAATACCTCATCTGAGAAATGAGGGTCACCTTGCAGTTGTACACAAAGTTAAATACATTTTATAGGGGCATTGTCAGAATATTTAGCGAGGGAGGAGTCTTATATTTTGGTAAATATGGTATGTACTGCCTGGGTAATGAAAGTGCATGAATGTAAGACAGGAAGTCTGCCCAGATTCAGTGTTTAAACTAGTGTTCTTAAATCTTCTTACCACAGGATATGTCACTGTTTGCATCATTCCTAAGATATAAGTGCTTGATTTTCTCTACTGATATTCATAGATCTTCTGAAATTTATGTTATGTTACTTTTCTGTATATGCATGGCCTTGGCTTTTTGGCTTCATGTGTAGCCTCATCTGAAGTGAACAGGAGTTGAGTGAATGTAATTTCACCAATATTTTTTATATTTGTAGCATAGTATGAGTAGTGTAAACATCAGTGAAAATTTCTGCTTGATAACTTGGAGATGAAATAGAATACCGCTTTCTTGTAATATATAATCTCCATCTTTCGTGGTGACTGAATTCAGTAAAACTTTCTCAAGCTAACGGCTGCATCATGCGGTTGAATGGCAAGTAAACAAACATTTTGAAAACCATCTCTTTTCTCATAATTGGGGAGCTGACAAGAACAGAGATGGTTTTCAAAATGCCGGTTTACTCATTGTTCATCCACCTGATGCGGCTGCTAGCGCAAGAAGTTGGACTGAAATTAGACAAAGAGTTGTACACCAAAACTTAGGATCTGTTATAGCTCACTCAGTACAGTGAGTAGTAGGCTGCAAACTGGACAACTAAGGAATTAGGGCTTGATTCCTGTCAGATACATGAGATTTTTTTACTTCAAAGTATTCAGGCTGGCTGTGGGGCCTACCCAGCTTCCTTTTCAGTAGCTACTAGGGGCTCTTTCCAAGGTTAAGCCACCAGGGCATGAAGTTGATCACTCACATCCATCTAGTGCTCAAGTTCAGAATGCATGGAGCGACATCTCCACTCCCTTATATGCCTTCATGCGATGGTGCTTAATTAACCACTGGGACAGTTTTACCTTTGCCTTGTTGATAATGTACCCAACAGTGCCTATGATCCTATTATATGTGGACAGATGGACAGATAGTTGCATGATGAAGGTAATAGGCACATATTTATGTTTTGTTATGAATGTGCTGATTACTGGCTGCACAATCTATGCGGAGTGGGCATGTGCAGTTTTATGGTAAATTTACTGCTCAGCACGTTCTTACTTACGCTGACATTTACAGTGCACCTCACTGTGGAAATGTCTCAACCCTACTACACAGATTTCAGTATAATATTTTGGAACACATGTATGGTGCATAGCCTCCCCATAATGAAACTAAACCATTCACATCATTATGGTTTTGCTGTGCACTTTGCATGTATGTTGCAGTCATGGTGATGAAAAGGATTTTCATAGTGCTTATACTGCCTGGTGTCAAGTTTATAATTCCAGACTCACGTTTCTTTACCTGTTGTATATTTTAGGAATTTTTTTCATTTATTTGTGCACATTGAAGCAGGCCAGAAGTCACAGACAAGCAGATTTCTTTCTATTCTTGTGTTAGTAGTAATGAAATAAATTGGTTCAAAGTGAATCATATTTACAAATCTTTGGAAATGTTATTTTACCGTGTTACTGGTCACTGCTGATAGAAGGATGCTTATTCTTCACACACAATTGAATTGTTTTTTGTTTTATGCCCTCGGGATTGGTTGAATAAGACAGACACATGGAAAGAACATTGGCCGTAGACAGCTGAATAAATGGAATGAGTTGAATTTGTCATTACTAGCACATCTTTGCATGGTGCGGTTGAACTGAGATACAAATCCAGTTCCAGTGCTTTTTATCAGACCTCATGTGTGATTTCTACTTGAGTAAGTAGGAATTACAAGAACATGAACATGTGTATTATTGTTCCTATTAGTAAAACTGGAGATGAAATGTGACTGACACTTTCACTGGAATCTCACATTTTAAAACATTTAGTCTGTTGTCATCTTTGGTTTTCCATTTCACGAATGAAATTATGAGTGATAAAAGGGAATAAATGGAAGCAATCTTCATTGCTTATGTAGCTACCTCAAGTATGCCTTATGTCTTATGATGTTGCAATTCAAAGCTGATGTGTTTACAGTATTAACAAGTATACCCACACTGTAATAATTTTATGATTTATGAAAATATGCTTTTCATTTTTTAATAATGGTCCATCTTTGTACATATTTGTGAGCACAGAACTCTATTGTAAGGGATATTTTTGATTTGTGTATTTTAGAAATAGCTGATTTTGGTGGCTGGATTTCAGATGACTAGAATGTACTTACTGTACCATCTGTTCATTGCTTTGGAGTGTTGTTGTTCTTTGTTGTGGTGGTGTTTCTTTAAGTTTGGATATGCAAGTTTGATTCTCTTGTATATTAAACTGAGTTGCACATCCCTGTATCTTCACTGAATTACTCCTGAGGGAAAGTTGTGTATCGAGGTCTTCTGTAAGGTGTACTTTTTGTTTTCATTATGTTGTGAATTTAAAATTGCTTGCGATTATTGCTACTTGAATGCCGTTAGGTTATTAGAGGTGTTGTGTGTATGTGTGTACATATATGCTTTGGAGTGGAACTGCATGATGTGGATAGCTACAAACTTACATGGAGGCAATGTGGTAACTGTGTAGCGTGCATCAGCATACTTGGTTGGTGGCTAGTACTGTGCATAACCTCACTTCGGGAGAAACAGTGACAGTAAAAGATGCAGGACCAAACCTACAAATGCCGGAGCCTTGCCTGTAACACACATGTTTGATCCTGTTCATGTTGCTGCATTTGGTGAGGTCGGCTGATTTCTCCGCTGTTGACTTTGTAGACATCGGCGGAGGAGAAAGGAGGATGAGGTGATTGGTCCTGGAAGAGCGTCATCCATGATGGGGAGTGGCAAACCTACCTCAGGTGGTAGTCCCCTGCCCCTAAACAGGGACAGCACTGGAACAAATTCCTCAAAGGGATTACAGTTTGATCTAGAGGCCACTGCCTTTCCCCCATTGCCAGGTTTGGAAGGAGGAGTTGGTGTGAGTGCCAAGAGTATTCCTCCAGTTGAAACTGTGCAGGTGGACAGTTCAAGTTCTCATTGGGAAAATAGGTGAGTTAGTACTAGGCATTGCTTGTGAATGTAGTACAGTAGATTTGCTGCTCGGTGTAATATTTTGTCAGGATGAACAAGTCATCATCCGAAGAAAAACACGTCTAAGGGTTTCAGGCATAGAACTCTCCATAAAATAGATGTAGAAGGGCATTAGTTGGTTGACACCCCTAGAGCCCACATGAATGCATTTATGTTGATGCAGAAGGCTAGAGCATCTAATGGAGTAGCAGCAAAATTGTGTAGTCTTTCCCGTAGTGCCTTTATATTAAAAACAATATTGGTGTTGATTCAGAGAGATGACTGTCCAAAAGATCGTCATTTTGGCCGTATAACTAGGCGTGATCATCTGTCATCTTTATTGCGTATCAGCTGCATGGAAATTTGTGGTCTTAATAAGAGTCTAAGAAGAATTGAAGCAATTTGCAAAATGTGGTTCAGTATTGATATCTGGCACTGAGAATCAGCACTGTACTGTAAACGCTTGGAAATCTGTAGAAAATGTGGATGCATGGTGCAGGAAATGAAATTGTTCATCACCTGAAAGTGAACTAAAATAGTGCATGCCCTGCTTCATGTATGTTCTGTTTGTTTTGTGGACCACGTTGAGGTGCTGCCTTTGTGTAATTTTGAGGCAAAATATGTTACTTCACTTGATGATACTGGCTTGTCATCAAACAAGGGATGATTGTGTGATTTTATTGCTGTCCATTTGTGATTTCTTAGGTGACTGCAGTACTTTAAAATCTGTGTACAGGTAGGGTGTCTTCTAAGATGTTGCATAATTACACAAAACTTCAGATAAATGAGGGGGCTAATGTGTATAAACACAATAACATTTTTCATAATTAACAAATTCTAGAAATTTTCACATGGCCCCCACTTTTTCATTGCAATTTGGACTGAAAGTGGCTTTTAGTTCAGCAGTTGAATGCTGGTGTGCTGTTTAGGGAGCCTGATGTTTGCTGGTGTACCGCAGTGACCTTGAAATCTGTGTGTTGGTGACTGTACATGACTATGCATCAGACACATTATAGGTTGAGATAAGTTTGTTACAGTTACATTTATAAGTCATACTTTCAGTGCTGTGCAGATGTGATGCAGATAATTTGGACTGTAGTAACAAAATGAGGATTTAAGAACAGTGGCATATCACATGATTGTTTATGAACTCTAAGGGATCTTGCTGCTGAGCAAATGTAAAAAGATTGGAATGTGTCACTGTATGCTGGAAAATATGGCTAGAAATCCCATGATGCAGTGGAGTCTGTGTTTAATATATCTTTGAATGGTGGTTTTAAATGCACAAGTGGAGAAATTTAAATGGAGGAAACTACAGGCTTTGAAAATTCAATGAGGGACCCTGCTGAATTTGAGAAACAAAACAAGAATTCCTCCTGCAGTAAATTTATTCTAAAGTATGCAGAATTTTGGGTACTTTCTTGCTGGTTTTTACTTGTTTAGGTAATAATAGAAGATATGTTTCAAAGCATCAAGGTAATAAAGACAACGCCGATGTGAGACCCGTTTTAATGAGGAACATTGTTCAGATAATTAATTATAATACAACTGTGTGCCTCTTAGATTCATTACATAAAGTTTGTTAAAAGTCTAGCATGCATCGAGTTCAAAACTTTTTCTGTGGGTAGATGATTTTTTTTCTTAGGTGTTGTGCAGAGTGGTTGCACTTGACAGTAAGGAAGTTACCTTTGTCTCTTTTGATGGACCTTTAAATGCTGTAGTGAATGGGTTTGGTGTTTAAGAGTGTGAAAGAATTTTTGACACAGTGGTTGAATGAACTCATCCATCCTCCTTTTTGTCCTTTTAAATTGGATAAAAATGAAAGTGTCAGAAAATTGGTAACATTCTGGAGGGATATATAAATCATGGTATTGAAAGTACAGGTTGGGCCAAAGTATCTTCACTGAGAATCTGTGTACAAAGAAGAGAAAAATTGTGCTGTTAAAAGTATGGGCGTTTTGGCATAATGTGCACCAAAGCAGTGGCCATCATGGATGCTTCAGTAGGTGTAGTTGCTAGTTGACTTAGAAGGCTGAAGGCTTTTTCCTTAAGTGCAGGTCCCTAGTCATGAACCCATTAAGCAACTGGTGTGATACTGCATCATAATCTTCAAGAATTCTCAGATAACAATATTGCAGAACCTAAGTTACATTTTGTAATTACTTGTAGGTTGTTACATGAGAGATTTGGAATCCCTTAACAATAACTACAGATGCCTTCAGCTTCAAATAATTGCTAAATGTGACAGTTTTAGAACAACATTATGGTCATTTGCATGCCCACAGTGGAGGAATGGAAAAGTTAATGGTCCCCCACTGCTAGCAACTGGCCATTCACCTTTCCATGTCAAAGTTATTACTGCTTCTGACAAACACTTCTTTGCAAGCTGTAAGTTCACTTTCGTTCATGTGTTGACGTTCAGTAACTCTACACATGTTCAGCGGCTGCTGAAAGCATGAGCACACGACATTGCTGTTCCAGAATAATGATTTGGCTGGAATAATGTATGAAGGTGTAGTTGATGCATCATTCATTTTTTGGCACAAGAAAGTGATAAACTAGTGTGTTACTGGAGATACATTCAGTGATACGCTTATCCAAAGAACATGTCTGTGAGTATACATTCACCAGCCATGTGTTAGTGTTACAGCAGCAGCACATATGTGGCAGCCTTGTTGTCCTGGAAGGTTTAAAATATTACATTTCCCACAAAGTTTTGAATAATTGCACACCATGAATGTAATGTGGAGTGGTGTATGCAAAGCTTTTGCATCCATGACCTTAGCGTTAGAGATGTCTAGTACTTAACGCCTAAAAATGTGGCCAATTTTCATGTACAGCTTGTAAGTCTCTATAAATGTTTGCTGTTTTGTGAATACTACTTCAAGAATGTAGCACTGAGATAGGCTGCTATAATGCACAAGGTTAGTGCATGGATATCAAAGATGAGTGTGACTCGCGTGTCTGTCATCTTAACTTTTACAAAAAAGAACCAGTGAGTCTGGAATAATGTTTCTCATAAGTGCGCATGTGTTGGTTTCAATAATTAGCACTGATTTCTTGAAGGAAGGTCTCTCGCACCATTCCTTATGTTCCTACTGTTAAATTTTCCAATGTAGGTGCATTTTACCAAACTACCACTGACTGTAGTTGTAAAATTTGGCGCACATGATAATTCTCTGTATCTCGTGACATTTTTTTTAGTGGTTTACTTGTAAACCACTAAACAGTCTTTTTTTTAAATGGTCTAATGTCATGAATTGATCATTGAACATTTTCAGGTATGTATTTCCTTCTTCATACACCATTATTTGCAATTGATTCCATGTTTGTGGATGCTTGTGTCCATAACCTTTGACATCTTTTCAGTGGAGCTTTCAAGCTGGTGTCACTGGCTTACATTAACACACTCATGAGCACTTCTGTTACAAGGTGCTGGTAAGCAGGAGGGAATACATAAGCCTGTTTCTTGTAACACAATATCCTGTGTCTTGTTGCACAATGCTGCTTGCTATTTATTTAGACTGGTTTGTTGTTTGTGCACTTGTGTGGTAGCCAGGGCACTTGCTGATCTTCAGTGCTGAACTACAATGATAATTACTGATGTTACTGAAATAGTGTTCATATGCAACTGCATTTAATAGTAAAGTAATGGTATTTAACATTCAGTTGAATCCATGAATCTCTTTAAAAATGTTCATCATTGCATATTATTCTATTCAGTGTTATATTTTCTCCCCTTTTACGTATGTTATGTAATTGTAATTAAGATTAGCCTTTGCTTTATTTTATGCATTGTAGGTTGTCAGATGTTGTAAAAGGAACTGCCAAACCAAAAAGCACAAACTCAAAAGAAAAGGACAATGGTGCAGTGGTCTGCACATCTCCACGTCCAACATCACCAGCATCTCCTATTCCGAAGGCAGCCTCTGTTCCTGAGATGAAGCCACAACAGCCACCACCACCACCTCCACCACCATCTCAGCAACCTAGTCAAGTTCCACTATCTGTCCAAGCTCAATCCTCTGCAGTGTCATGTGACAGAGAAGCGAAAGATGTGGGGACGAGCAGTGACCCTAGCCTACATACAGTTTCACAAACTCCACCTTCTTCTCCAGACAAGTATGTATGTTTGTGTGTGCACCAGAGGCACAGTGTCCGTCACTGATGAACATAATTTGTGGTCACACAGTACATAACATCATAATTTCTCTGCATTTTAGTATCAGTGTTTTTAAGGGCTTAATGAGCATACATGTTGCAAATTTTGACACTGTTTTATGGAATTGTTTATTTAAATCTGTTGTAAGTCACATGGGCAGTTGTAGGGAAGTTCTGGTTCGTCTCTGTGTTACCTGAGTACGTGACTGTTCCTAGTCCTTGGGTGTCAAATGAGACGCACAGTAAAACCTGCCTTTTATTGTACCTTGTGTATTATATATTTGTACGTGGGGTTAATAAAAGTCTGAACACCTGTACTACTATAAATTATGCCTGCAAATCTGAACACATATCTTGATGCATTTTTTTATGTGACCATGCATGTTCATTTCTTTGTGCATGCATTTATGTGAAAATGCTTATGAAATGAAGTTGTAGTTTCAAAGCATGGAAAATCCTTACCTATCATGTTTGCTGCTGTTTTGAGATGAACGTTGGTGTAAGCTGATGTAAGCGTAGGGTAGATGCTGGCTTAGAAAAAGTCTTCAAAAGTTACAATTTAAAATAATTCCACATTTTGTTTTGTTTATTCCTAACTAGAATATGAAAGTTAAATTAGCTGTAGCACAATGATGGTTGACTTCAGGGATGTGATGCCATATAGTCTTACAGAATTATGCCAGTGTTTCAGAAGATGCTGCAACCTTCATCATCATGGTATAGGAACCAGTGATGGAGGTTGCAGCTTCTCTAAAAGGTCACTCTAATTCTAGACCACACAAAATCACGTCCTGGAGGATGACAACCTATTCACTGTCGTGAGAACCTAAAATCTATATTTGTGTTGGTGTATAATCTGAGTTAGCATGTGATACAAGTGTTGAACCTAGCCAGTGTAAACGTATATATTTCTTATTCAAAAAATCTTTATAGAAGTTACATTTACCTCACAGAATTGGCCACTTTCATTCAAGGTTCCAGTACTAACTACTGAATACTGTACAAGTTTTTTGCGTTCCAGAATTCAAACATGTTTTGTTTACAGGACAGTTCCTGTTGTCAAATGTATGGCTGACAAATCCACTAAGACTGATGATATTCTGCTAAATGGTGAAGTTGCTGGTGTGAGTGGGACTGTGATTTGCAAACCTGGAGAATCTGTTACCAGCAAACAGCAGCAACAGCAAAAACAAGGTTCAGCAAATGCAGTTCCCTCATTTAGCAAACCAGTTCCCACCACAACTAATGCCGCCACAATGACTAGTGCTGTGGTGGTGACAGATGTTGCACCGGCACCTACTCGTACAGTGGTGGCCACCACAACCAGCACTGGTACTGCCACTACAGCTAGCCTTACTACTCCAACTTCAGTTCCAGCTCAGACTGATGTCTGTTCTCCAACAGTAAGCTATATTTCACTGCTGTGTTAATTAATTATTTATTTATTGTATGAGCATGACAGGTAAAGGAGTTACTCCTCACTTGTTAGCTGGGATCAGAAAAATTCTACTTAAAATGAATCCCCTTTAAACAGGGAAATTCTGCCCATAGGAAGTAATGTAAATAAGGGTTATTGAGTTCCAGTTTGTTGTATACCATGCATTTTACAGACTGGTGGCATTTAATTCCAACTGTGAAAAGGTTAATACATTGCTGTTGCTATACAAATTTCAAAACAAGGAATTATTTGCTATATTATTATCATCATCATCATCATCTCCTTTATGCAGGGTATTTATACTTATATTCCTGAGACAAACTATGTCCCTGGGGAATACAGTGTTGCAGCTATTCTGGTGTTACTATTCATGGTGCTTATATCGTTAGTTTCAGTGTTGAATCTATTGTACTTTTACATTAGTACTTTCTGAAGTATGTGTGCAGTGCCCAATATGGCCGTTTTCTGGAGTTCCTTGACTTCATGCTTTCCTGGTATGTTGCTCATGTATTTTCTGAATGACTTTGAAATAGTCCCAGTCGCCCCTATTATTACTGGTATCACCTTTGTTTTTACATTCCACATGCGCTGTATTTCTATTGTAATCTTTATATTTTAGAATTTTCTCGGCTTCCTTTTTAATCACATTTCTGTCTCCTGAGATTGCAACATCTATTAACATACATGTTCCCGTTTCATTATCACGGATTATAATGTATTATTATTATTATTTTACATCTGTTAGTTTGCATGTTTGATTTATGGTGTTGATAAGGATGCAGTAGGGGGTCCAACGCGCCTGAGTTATGCACAAGTGGCACAGCATCACAAGGAGAAGGTTGAACGTATGTTGCGTGAGAAGCAGAATACAGAACAGGAGAAAGAGAAGGATAAGGAGCGGAAGAAGGAAGGAAGCACATCACGTCTAGCACAACATCATGGTGATGTACGAGGTCAGTTCTTAGAAACATGTCTATTGTGTGTGTGCACAAATAACACCAAATGTGCATGTGGAAGTAGCACCCACATATTTAAAAAGAGAAAGTCAAGTGTATAGGGTTTAGTTTTTGTTTTGTTGGTTTTTTTCCCCCCCCCTTTTTTTCTTTCTTTCTTCCCCTGAGAATAAATATCCTGCAAAAGATCCTTCCAATTCTAGTTATTGATATTTCAGATAAAATTACCCCAAAAATTCACAGTCATTAAATGTTATCTGTAGCTAAGAATGGGATTGAAAAGGGTTTGAAAATATCCTTTTCTTATTATTGGGAATGTTAGTGGATTGAGAATTGTGTGGAATGTTTAGTGTACATATTACCCATATCTTAGAGCTGAGACAATTGGTGTAGTGACCAGACTACAGTTGGTGAATGCAAGCTTTGACTCCTGACAGGTACAAGATTTTGTCTTCCCCAGAACTAGATCGGAGGTCCACTGAGATGATCCTGTATCAGCATTGCTTCTTGTCCATTTATATGTGAAGCCAACCCTTCCACGTGGTGTCAGTTTATTCCACCATTTTAAGATCTCACCAGCATTTCAGTTCTTGTACTTCTGTTTGTGGTTGATTCAGGGGTGTGGTTGGGGTGGTGGTGGTGGTGGTAATGGTATTCATCCTTTACCTACTATAGTCTTAGCCCTTCGTGGCTGAACAGGAAAACACTGTCCTGTGAATTAAATGCACTCCATCGACCAAATAGGAAAACATTGTCCCACAATGCCTTGTCTTGTTTAAAATTTTCTGCATTTATAATTACACATCTCTTTTTCACAGCATTTGTCTAAAAGTATTGTATACGCATAAAAGAGAGAGTGAAATGTAATTGTAGTCATAATTGTCACGAATAAAATTTACTTTTTCATGCTAACATTCTTACAGTTTTTCCAGAATTCACGTACTATTTACAGATCCAAGCAGTGTTTCTTATTTTTTCCTCATGTTGGTGAAGTGAAGGAAAGTACCACACGTATAGGCCCATCTGACAGGTTTCTTTTCCTTCATAAACCCCCTTCTGTAAAATCCACACCCTATTCGCCTCCATTATTTCATCAAGAAGACATTACTAAAAAATATCAGTTCAATAATTTTGGTGGTAGTATTTACTGACCTGTGTGTGTTCTGCCTTTCCATATTAGTGCCAGTTGATCCTCAGAAATGCAGTTTAGTGTGATAAAATCTCAAACCGTGGGGTGGAACAAAACCTAATGTTGCATTCTTTACACTTGAATCTCATTCTTATTGCTATGTTTTTGGCAGAATACATAGGTCACCAAATTCTCTTACATTGTATGTGCCAGTGTCTGTTTTGGTTGTTGTCAAGTTTTTTTAGTTAGCTTGTAATTGGAACTTGTCTTTTTGTTAAAACTGCTAACTGGGGAATGGTCTTTATTGATGTGAGGTGGCACCATTTGTTATAACCCTCTGTCAACCTGTGGACTGAAGATACAGTAGGTTGACAGTTTGTGTTGTCAGTCCACTGTATGAAGTTTGTACCACTAACATCATCTGTGTCATTGTCAGAGTCTGATTCCAACACCAGTTCCGTGATGTCTTGGTCTGTAATGTTTTCTCCTTATAGCCTTACTGCTAAATGCACTGTGAAGAAATTTGGCACAAAAAACCCAGCAAGTTCTGACTCTGTGATTCAACCATCAACAGTGCCTGGCCTGTCGCATGTTATTGCTCCAAGAGGGAACAGACTGAAGTGTTCAGTTGAAGTATGAATCTACATTTCATAAAAGTCGCGCAGTCCTTACAGTAGAATGAAGAACAATTGCCTCTGGTCCCATATTACACTGGCCAGAGGAATAAACATATGTGTTCATTTCTTTCCTCTCTCGGTGATTGCAAATGAACTCATCCGCCACAACACACAGATAAGAAGTCAGCTCTACCACGAAACCTAATCATCATTATAAGACTTTCCCAAACAGTGGCTAAGGATATATGATGAAATATACATTCAGCTCCAAATTGTATTATATCACAGAGTCTCAACTTACAGCAGAAGCTATTTGAAAGATATAAATCTAGAACACGAAATTTGGAGCGAAAAATAAATGACATATGAGTGACCAACTAAACTAAACTTTGCAAAATAGTTGGATTTTCTTTGAATTTGTGGAGTGGGTGGACGGATTCATTCGTAAGCATGTACTTTTTATTTTAACAAATTAACTTCAAAAAATGTGTGAAATGCAACAGATAATGTCAACAAGTGTATAAAGGGTCATTTAAAGTGATAAGTACCCTGGCCATTAGCAGCTACTTTGGGATTTAAATTTCTTGCACGTTAAAGTTTAATATTGTCAGTTATACTAATAAACATAATAAATTCTCTGTGTTAGCAGGTTCCATCATTTAACATATTATTATTGTATTTATATAACTTTTTCTTTCTTTTTAAATGGGGTTTAGACTTTTTTATGATTATTTTAATGATTTTCATTGCTGTTGGAATAGATGATTCCCTTGTTTTATCTCATTGTGCCCAGTCTTTTATTTTATGCTGATTTGGTGTTAATGGTGCTACGAAACTGGTTGTGCTCAAGACTGTCATATGTTACTTGTGACAAACCGTGTTAAAGACTTAACCTTGAAGCAGATGGTAGATAATGTTACAGTGCTGTATATGAGTGTGGACACAAAATATTAATGGGAAAATTACAGCAGTTAAATCTGATATCAGAACATTTCTTGTATTGGGCAGGAAAAGCATACAACCATATTTTAAAGGTGTCTCAGTGATCCTAGAGTGCTTTATGTATATGGAAAGTGTTGAGAAGGGTGCCACCAAAAATGGATTATCATCATGAAATTAGTATTTCAGACTTGATTTCTACCAAGTGAGACCGTGGAGTTGTTGCTATATTAAACTGAGGTGTTATGTACTGATCATACTATAAAAGAAAGAAAAACGTCAGAGCAATCCACTGTCTTAGCTTTACTATACACAGTGATCATTAAGTACGAGGTGAATAACAAAAAATTTTCAAGTCCAATTATTCCAGACGCTGAACTCGAAATATGAAATGATTCAAGACATGCTCAGAAGGAGCACAGCTGTGGCAGTTGAATGTGGTGACCCATTTGGACAGCTGGTATCTCTTGGAAGTCCAGGGAATTATAAACACTTACTGTAGGGACAGAAAGTGTTAGCAGCCGATATCAGTCACCAGCTTGAGTTGTGTGCCGAGTATGTGATGGATGACAGAGTGGACCATGAATCTCACCAACGACAGAAAACAACATTGCGTGTGTCAAAGAACTCATTCAAGACTGAAGACTGACTTTGCAGCATAAAGCATCTGACATTAGTTTATCAGGTGGCTGTGTAGAGCATATCATGATGGATGTGTTACAGAACTGTAAGGCAGGGGTGCACAAACCCCAGTACCACATCACTGTGGTGACTAAATTTTGTACAGTTGCGTGTTCTGTTTATGGGTCCTCAGGAACTATGTTCATGTCATCTTTGTGGTGCCTACAACTTTGGGGGACTGCTATCTTTGGAAAATTTGTGCATCCCTGCTATAAGGTGTGTACCAGATGGATGCTTCGTGCATCAACAAACAAAACAGTGTTGCAAGGATGATCGCCTGTCTCAGTTTTCTTCAGCATGTTGTAGCCGCATTGAGTTGTTACTGGTGATGAAACATGAATCCATAGTTCAGTCCCAGCAGTAAGTGATCAGCCATGGAGTCGAAACATCCTGTCTCACCCAGGAATAGGTAGTTTAAAGTGACACAAGTCGTACCATCTGCTGGCAGAGTGTTGTGGGATTTGTTGCATGTGCTGCTGGTAGATATCCTGGAACATGGATGCACAGTTAATGCTGATGGCTACTGTGCCACACTGGAAAGCTTGCGAGTGACCATCACGAGAAAATATCCCAGTCCCAGTCCACGTGATGGTGTGATTCTCCACCATGTTGGTGTCTGACTGTACATGACAACAGACTTCACTTGCTGGAAATGCTGGACTGTGAAATGAACCATCCCAATTGTAGTCCCTATTTAGCACCCAGCTGTCATATGCAATGAAGACAAGAAAGAAACTGTTACCATCACATGGCTGATGCAGCAGATACACAACATTCTGTGTGCCCAGGATGGACAAGCTTACTGCACTCTGTGACACATGTCTCAACTCTAAGTAGGGGACTTTGTTGAAAAATGCATATCGAGGACAGCTTCCTCATATCTTGTGAGTTTCTTATATTTAAATCCTGCATTTGATGTATGGATACTGTAAACTTACCTTCTGATACACCTTTGTAACTGTGGAGGAGATGCATGGAACCTCGCAAATTCTGTTTAAAATAGGTAAGTATATCCTGGATGACAGGTCACAGTTATTACAAAATTTTGTATGCTAAGACCTAATATTTGTGGGTCGTTAGTGTGGAACTTAACTTCATATCACCTTTCAGGCACCTAGAATTTTGAGGTGGCTGTTGTTTTTTGGAAAATTTATGCATCCCTTATGTACAGGATGGAAGATGGAACAAACTATCCCACATCCACCTTTAAGAGTTACGTTAGCAGTAATCGTGAAGTGTTACACATGAGTCAGCTGCATAAGCATATACTGTTGTTCTGTGTTTAATTGTGTTGTTCTGTGTAATGTTTGTGTACAAATGTGTACTGTACTGCCACCGGGTGTCAACCCAATTGCCGTTAACATATATATCATATCAAACATGTGTCCTGTAGCTGTATCACGCCTCTGTTCAATTCCATTAATTGTGTGAACATTTGTACTAACGTCTACAAATCTTCCATGTTAGAACCACCACAGCGAGAATTCCGAGAGGGTTCTGCACGCTACGGCATGGGACGAGGGGGTCCCCGTCCAGTGTATGATCGCGAACGCACAGACAGAAGTGGATTGAGACGAAGAGATGGTCCAGACAGAGTGCCTCGGTTCCGCGAATACCTTCGCCCACGCTCACCCAAGTAACATAAACAAAAGTGTGCTTCATTGATCTTAGTAATGATTGTCCATTCCCCAACCAAGGGTGGTGCACTTTGCAGAGTTGGAGTGAGTGTGATACACCTGATGTTGACAGGAGTTGACTTTGTTGGAGATCTCGCCCATGTGTCCACAGGGTTCACCAAACTAGAATTACTTCTCAGCAGCTGCAGGAACTTAGACTTTGGCAGGATCTTGACATTTTCTTCTGACCAACGAAATGAATACAAATTAAGGAAGGAAGATGTCCAGAGAAAAGGATTGTATGATTCCGCTCATTCTTGTTTTCAGTGCAGTTGGATCTTGTTAATGTGATAGAGGAGTTATCAAGCCATCAGTTTTAATGTTCTTCAGAGATAATTGGCAGGGAAAGAGAGATCCATTGCAGACATTTGTTTTCATTTTGTGCCGCTTCTGAATTCAAGAGCGATGAAAGCCACAGTTCTATAGTGAGTAGATGTTTAGACAACAGATAACATGCACAGTAGGTCTAACCTAGTGAGACGCTGACTCCAGATAAAGCCCAAA
>Ga0123353_10002276_pt1 | contig 23814 bp, 19 predicted proteins | sample TergutLab28metaG_3_FD_92763 | JGI IMG/M metagenome (GOLD analysis project Ga0123353, IMG submission 92763) | Labiotermes labralis P3 segment gut microbial communities from Petit-Saut dam, French Guiana - Lab288 P3 | ecosystem: Host-associated > Arthropoda: Insects > Digestive system > Gut ... | reverse complement strand
GCGCCCTCAGGCGTGACGGGCGCGCCGCAGGCTTTGCAGGTGAAGCTCTCTTCGCATGGAATATTTCGATATTTGCTCATGTACTCATCGATTCCCCCTTTCGTCAATGCGCCTTACAAGCGAATTGGTGTAAACCGTAAAATGCTTTGGATAAAAATACAGCGCCGTGGGGTTGAAGCTCTCGTAGTCCACGCCCAGGCGGGTGTAGCCCTCTTTGGCCAGAATGGTTTCAACATAGCGCAGCAAATTTGCGTAGAGTTCTGTGCCGCGTATCTCGGGTATGGCATAGACCCCGCAGATGTCCATCATGTCCGGGGCATGGCTTGCGAAGGGCTTGTCGCTATTGCAGATTTTCAGGTAGGCGGCGAATTGGCCTCCCTGCCTGGCCACGAAAACGCGGGCGTCCTTCTGCTTATCCGGATTATCCGGCGAAAAACGCTTTTTCATGAAGTAGGGCGATTCTCCCTCGTACCGGTAGAGCGCCTTGCGCAGGCCTTGGGCCTCCTTGAACCGTTCCCGTGGCAGCTCGAAGAAATCGCCTTCGGGCAAAGCTGCGCCGGTATCGATCATCTTGATGGCGTCGATGCAGCGCATGCCGAAGCCGTAGGTGAACCAGGCCTGCTTGGCGGCCTCGTCGTGGGCATAGAGGCTCACGCAATGGGCCAGGGCGCCGGCATTGACCCATTTTTCAGCTGCGGCCTGGTACATGCGATGGTAGACCCGTGCCCTGTCACCAACGGCAGCGTTAGCGTGCACGGGCGACCACGCGCCCTTGACCGGCGTTGTGGCGAAGGCCTTCTTGAACGGCCCTTGCGCGCAGAGGAAGCCTAGCATTTCTTCGCCGTCGAAAGCTGCCACGCCCAAGTTGTTCTTTGCGAAACGCCGCAAGTCCGGCACCTGTATATCCGGCAGGGCGGGCACGAGGGCGCGTTCTTGCTCGTATGCGGCCCCGGCAAGACGCATGGCCTGTTCAATGTGGGCCTCGGCGAAATCAGTAATAGTCATGGATACTCCTCCAGCAGCATGGCGCGCAGTAGCTGCACGCAGCGTTTTCTGACGGATGCCTTCTTGCTGAAATAACATTTGTAGTGCTTATGCTGCAAAAAACGGTCGGCGACGCGGAAGCCCCAGGCCAGCGCGAAGATATCGCGCACCAGCCGGTCGTCCAGGCGCAGTTCCATGCCCCCGCCGCGCGCGCCGCGGCAGTAGCCCTCGGCGATTCTCCGCCTGAATTCGGGCAGCAGCGAGATATCCGCGTCCGAATAGACGAATACCTCCGCCAGCATATCCACCGCGTCCTCGCCCATCCTGCCGTAGCCGGCGCTGTCCCAGTCGATCAGATAGACCTCGCTGCCCCGGATGATCAGGTTGTCGTTGTGCACATCGCCCTGGCAGAGCGTGGTAGGTAGGCTATCAAAGGCTTCGAGCAGCGTGCCGGCACGGGCGGCGTACTCGTTCAGGACCGTTCGCAGTTTCTTCGAGAACCCAAGCATCGGCCTGCACAGAGGTTTTTTCACGCGGTTCCACCAGAGATCGAAGCTGGAGCGCGCCGCCGGGAAACCCCTCAGATACGGCAGGTCTATTTTTCCATTCAGGTGGAACTGCGCCTGCTGCCTGCCAAGCTTCTCTGCCGCGAGCTCAAGATCGGGCAGGCACAGTTGTTTGCCTGTCCTGCCCTCGATATACTCCATCCAGATGCGGGTGAGGTCGTTCTCCTCCTCCAGCAGGTAGCAGCGCGGCAGCTGAATATCTCCCGCAAGCGCGCCGGGCAGCCCATTTTTGTAGATTTCGTACTCCCGCCGCCAGCAGCCGGGGTCGCCATGGCGCTCCCACCTGCGCTGTGTTTTCACCACGAGTGCGAAAGGCCTGCGACAGTCCCCCGCAACGGCCTCGCCGGACAGCTTGCGCACGTCCCCGACGGTCCCGCCGTGCAAAATCTCCTCGGAAAACACCGCGTCGCGCACAGGCGCACCCATCATAGCGCCCAGCGCGGCCAGCAGCGACGGCTTTTCTATGTTCATATTCTCCCGCCTTTCTTCTTGTTTTTCTGTTGCCTGCTCCACTGGGCGATGGCCTTGTTGCGCGCCCACTTTTCCCGCAGCACACCCTCAGGGTCCTCGCTCCAGCGGGCCTCTCGCTTGAGCTTCCGGTAGCTCTCCAGGCGCTCGGCGGACAGCTCGCCGCTCTCCAATGCGATTTTGATAGAACAGCCCGGTTCGCTTTCGTGCTTGCAGTCGCTGAACCTGCACGGCCGGGCAAGTATGTCCTCTACGTCGGCGAAGGCGGCGCCAAGGCCTGTGCTCACGTCCCACATGCCAAGCTCGCGCATGCCGGGGGTGTCTATGACCATCGCGCCGCCGGGCAGCATAAACAGCTGCCGGTGCGTGGTGGTGTGCCTGCCACGGCTGTCGTCCTCGCGGATTTCTTTGACCGCCATGGCGTCCTCGCCCATCAACACGTTGAGCAGGCTGGATTTCCCCACGCCGCTTGAGCCCAGGAATACGACAGTTTTGCCCGGCTGAAGATAGGGCGCGAGGCGTTCCAACCCGAAACCCGTCAGGGCGCTCAGGGCGACTGTATCCACACCCATGGCGACCTCCTCCACGGCCTGCGTTTGCGCAGCAAAGTCGTCGACCAGGTCCGACTTGGTCAGCAGGATCACCGGCTGCCCGCCGCTCTGCCAGGCCAAAGTGAGATAGCGTTCCACCCGGGCCAATTTAAAATTTTGATTGAGAGAGGTCATGATGAAGCAGGTGTCGAAGTTCGCGGCCACGGCCTGCTCGCCCCGGCCCGGGGTGGGATCCCGGCGCAGGAAGGCGCTGCGGCGCGGCAGGGTTTGGGTGATGACGCTGTCGCCGCTTCCATTAAAATTTATCAGCACAAAATCACCCGCCGTGGGGAAATCCACAGCTTCGGGGCCGTAGTAGACACCGGTCTTCAGCCTGCCAAAAGCAGGCCCTTGGACGCAGACCAGTTCGAAGCGCTCGCGGTGGACGGCGGTCACCCGTGCGGGGAGGAGGTCCTCCTCCGGTTTACCGTTGGGTTGATAGCCATAGGCTGTCAGGTCAATCATAGTGTTCCTTCCATTCGTCTAAGCTGTCTTTTGATCAGGCGATACCAGTGGTCTTCCCGTGGTTTTTTCTCAACTTGCACAACCTTTTTGCCAGCAAAGCGCAGCAGGATGAACAGCGCCATCAGCTCCGCCGCATACAGATCATCATCGGTCAACCGCGCGGCTTCCTTGTACCCATCGATCAAGTGGCAATAAGCCACTCTCTCCGGAGAACTGTCGTTATACGCGAATGTCGCCAGGTCGTATAGCCTGTTGTTGCCCCGTATCTCACCGAAGTCGATGAAGCCTGTGAACCGGCCAGACGCATGGAAAATATGCGGGGTATCGAAGTCCCCATGCACGAGCGCCGCTTCTGGCGTGTCAAGCATCACACGGGCCTGCTTCATGTATTCATGTATCTGTGCTTGATCACTGTTTGTAAAACCGTAGTGCCGCAGGCAGATCAAGTCGTCGGTGAGATAGTTATCGAAGAACTCCAGGAAGCTGCCTTTTTCGCCTTTCAGGGCGTCATGACTGCGCCTGTCGATCCACCCGAATCCATCCACCGGAATGGTATGCACCAGCGCCAGCTGCCGCCCCGCCTCACGCAGAACTTCGCCGGCGCCCTGTTCCGGCCAGGTTTTGTCCATGCTTACGCCGGGGATTTCCTCCGCCAGCATCATGGAGAGGCCGCTTTGCTTTTCCTTGTGCTCGAACGCCATAATTTGTGGCGCACGGATGCCGGCGGCCGTCAGCAATTGATGCGCAGTGACCTCCGCCGCAAAGCTGGCAGCTTCCGGCAAAAAGCGCGCATAGCATGCCCCTGACGGTGCAGCAATCCGATAAACGTACGTAGAACGGCCTTGGGGAACGTGCTCGGCACTCGCGGCATCCGGCAGGTGCTTTCGCACGGCAAGGAGGACATCCTGTTCATCCGGCGCCCGTTCTTTTCTGTTGAGAGCGCGAAGATCAAGCCGGAACTCGCCGAATTTCTCGTACACCTCGAAGGTGAGCAGCCTGTCCTTCACATACGCGAAGCACTCTGGCGTGACGTTGCCTCCGCAATAGATTTCACGACCGATGCGAATCACGCAAACGGTCGGCTCTATTGTATCGTCAGCATATACCATCGCCTTCAAAGGTTCTTTTTTTAGGATCCCCAATGCGCGCCGTGGCAGCGTTGAGTTAAACAGCGCAAGCATCTGCGGGGTGGTTTGTGGCACCAGCTGCATGCATTAACCTCCTCTTCCCCAGCCATAGTTGCATTCGTGCATCACTTTTCGGATCGTATCCAGGGCGGCCTCGTCTATGCCCGGCAGGGCGGACACAAGGGCTTCGCTGGTGCGGCACATCTGATAGAGCGTGCGCAGGTGGGGCAGGCCCTCCTCTATGGCCTTGCGCGTCGGGGGTTCCAGGCGGTCAAGCAGATAGGAGGCGGGCTTCACCCAGGAGAGGTCCGGCGGGGGGAAGCGGCGGTTGAACAGCCACAGCTGCCATTTAGGACAGCGGATGTCCGCTTCGGCATGCCTGCCGCCCGTGATGCCGTCCAGCGCGCCGTCGTAGAGCGGCATGCAGTGGAAGTGCTCCATCGGGCCGCGCCCGACGCCGAACCCGAACGCGGGCCGGAAGCCAAGGCGGGGGTAGTAGTCCGGGTTGCCATGGAGCAGTATTGCGCGATAGCCCATCTCCTTCGCCAGGGGGATGGTGTGCCATACCAGGGCAGTGCCCACGCCCCGGCACTGCGCCCATGGGGCCACGCGCAGGTGTTGCAGGCACAGGGTGTCATCGTAAGTTTTGTCTTTTGTGGTGATTTCGCTGCGGGTGTACATGACCATACCAGCCAGTTTGCCGTCCAGTTCGGCGACAAAGGACAGCGCCGGGATGAACCTGCGGTGCTTGCGCGTCTTGTGTACGTGCAGGTGGGCGTCGGCCTCCCACTGGTAGTAGCCCAGGGAGGAATCCCGGGCCAGTTGTTCCGCGGCATAGTGGTCCTGCGGGGCTTCAAGGCGAATGCAAATGTTGTCGTTCATACTATTTTCTCCAATCCGAACAGTGCCCAGCCCTCATACGGGCGGCGGTAATCGAAGTATATCCTGTACCATTTGTTTGTCCACGCGTCCTCAGGGTCCTTGCGCAGCGCCGCGAGGGATTGCTTTGCGCCTCGGAAGATGTATTGCTCCCACTGGGCATCGGTGCAGCTTGCCATGGCGGTGATGAGATACCCGCTGCGCCGGGCCTCCTCGTAAATTTCCCGCAGAGTAGGCAGCGGGCCGTCAAACTCGACCAGTTCTCGCGGCGGGTTTGGGATTTTGGAATACAGCCTGCCGCACACCAGTTTGCCGCCCGGTTTGAGGAATTTCTCAAGATAGGCGACGCCCTGCGCGAAATCATCGAACAACCCCGTGGAAAGCTCCGTGCACATGACAACATCAAACTTCTCCCCGGTTTTGTGCCCCAGCGCATCGCCGCAGATCAGCTCTATCCGGTCGTTTGTCAGCCGCGCTTTGCCGGCTTTAATGAAGTCCTTCACCCTATCGACGCCCACGCCGGAAATGCCGAAGGCCTGGCACCACGCCTTCAGCACCGTGCCGTAGCCGCAGCACAGGTCGAGCACGCGGCTGTGTTCGTCCAGCCCGGCCTCGTAGCCGAAGCGCAGCAGTTCGTTCACCGGCACCATGCTGATCAGGTGCGCGTTGTCCTCCAGTTCCTCCATGCGTTCTCTATAGATATTTGTTTCCATATGCTTTCCTCCCTAAATTTTAAATAGAAAATACCCGCAGACCAAGCAGCCTCCATCCGGCTGCGCCGCCTGCGGGAAGGTTACTTTCCAAAGCATAACAAAACAAGAGCGCCCCGCGCCCGGTTTCCCTATGCCGCTATTCAGTTACTTCAGGGCAACCTCAAACAATACCGACATTCGCATTCTCCTTTCAGTGAGAAGTTATGGCAAGCATAGCACAGGGCCAGGCAAAAGTCAAGAAAAATTTTCTCCGCAAAGGCTTCCCGAGATTGACAAGCTCTCCTCTTTGTTGTATAATTAAAAGAAGGAGCTTTTTGCGAAGGAGAGGAGTGTGCGCTATGGATTCCACCTCGGCGGCAAAGAAGAGATACCTGGTTTTGGAAAACGGCAAGGTGTTTGCGGGCTTCGCTTTCGGGGCGGACATGGCGGCCGTGGGAGAGGTGGTGTTCGCCACCAACATGGCGGGCTTCGCGGAAAGCGTGACCGATCCAAACTACGAAGGCCAGATTGTGGCGCAGACGTTCCCGCTGACCGGGAACACGGGAATAGGCCCTGCGCAGCTTGAAGACAACGTCCATCTAAAAGGCTATATCGTCAGGGAATGGTGCCAATCGCCCTCGCACTTCACGTGCATGGGGACGCTTGACACCTTTTTTGCGGAAAGAGGCATCCCGGGCCTTTGGGGGATCGACACCCGCGCGCTGACCAAGCTCCTGCGCGGCGAGGGCACGCTGCGCGGCGTATTGACAGATGACCCGGCGCAAGTCGGCATCGAGGCGCTGAAGGCATATGAAAATAAAGGCGCCGTTGCGCGGGTGAGCACAAAAGAGCCTGTGTTTTATCCCGCCGGCAACGCCCACTATAAAGTAGCCCTGTGGGACTTCGGCATGAAACAAAGCACAATACAATGCCTGAACAGCAGGGGCTGCGATGTATCCGCAGTGCCCTATACCTGGACCGCAAAGCGAATCCTCCGCGAAAAACCGGATGGCATCCTCCTCAGCAGCGGCCCGGGCGACCCCGCGCAGTGCCAGGGCATCCTAAAAGAGATCAGGCAATTGCTTGATCAAGATATCGCCACCTTCGGCATTGGCCTGGGGCACCAGCTGCTCGCGTTGGCCAACGGCGGATCGACTGAAAGATTGCACTACGGCCACCGGGGCGGCTGCGCCGTGAAGGAGCTGGTCACGGGGCGCACGCTCATCACGAGCCAGAACCACGGTCACACCGTGGCGATGGACAAGCTGCCCCCGAACGCGAAGGTTAGCTTCGTCAACGCAAATGACAACACCTGCGAGGGACTGGACTATATGGACTTCAACGGCTTCTCCGCGCAGTTCGCGCCCGAGGACTGCTGGACGCCGGGCGGCGAGGGCAACCTGTTCGACCGCTTTGTTTCCATCATGCAAAGGAGGGCTGATTGATGCCGCTGCAACCTGGAATTCGCAAGGTTCTGGTGATTGGCTCGGGGCCCATCGTCATCGGCCAGGCGGCGGAATTCGACTACGCTGGCACGCAGGCCTGCCGCGCCCTGCGCGAGGAGGGCCTGGAGATCGTGCTGATCAACTCCAACCCGGCAACGATTATGACCGACCAGAACATGGCCGACAAAATTTACATCGAGCCATTGACGCTCGAGACTGTCAAGCGCGTGATACTGAAGGAGTCGCCCGACAGCGTGCTCTCCACCCTGGGCGGGCAGACGGGCCTGACGCTCTCCATGCAGTTGGCTAAGGAGGGCTTCCTCGCCCGGCACAGCGTGCAGCTGCTGGGCGCGCGGCCGGATACGATCGACAAGGCCGAGGATAGGCAGTTGTTCAAAGATACGATGATCGAGATCGGGCAGCCCTGTATCCCGTCCGTGGTCGTCACCGATGTTGACGCGGCATTGGCGTTCGCAGATGAAATCGGCTACCCTGTGATCGTGCGGCCCGCGTTCACCCTGGGCGGCTCGGGCGGCGGCTTCTGCCACGACGAACGCGAACTGCGCGAGATCTGCGCGGGCGGCCTGCGCCTGAGCCCCATCACCCAGGCCCTCATCGAGAAGAGCGTGGCAGGCTGGAAGGAGATCGAATATGAGGTAATTCGCGACGCCTCGGGCAGCGCCATTACGGTTTGCTCTATGGAGAACATAGACCCCGTGGGCGTCCACACGGGCGACAGCATCGTGGCGGCCCCGGCGCTCACCCTGGCCGCGGCAGAGGCCAACATGCTGCGCGCCGCCGCGCTGGATATCGTCACGGCCCTGGGCGTGGAGGGCGGCTGCAACGTACAGTTCGCGCTGCACCCCGCCAGCCTGGAATACGCCGTGATCGAGGTCAACCCGCGGGTATCGCGCTCATCGGCGCTGGCCAGCAAGGCCACGGGCTACCCCATCGCCAAGGTGGCCACGAAGATCGCCATCGGCTACCGCCTGGACGAGATCCCCAATGCAGTCACGGGCTGCACCATGGCCTGCTTCGAACCATCGCTGGACTACGTGGCGTTGAAATTCCCCAAGTGGCCCTTCGATAAGTTCATCTTCGCCAGCCGCAAGCTTGGCACGCAGATGAAGGCCACGGGCGAGGTGATGTCCCTGGGCGCAAGCTTCGAGAACGCCCTCATGAAGGCCGTGCGCGGGGTGGAGATATCACGCAACACCCTGCGCGCTTCCCGCTGGCTGAAGACCGGCACAGACGAACTGCTCAAGATGATCGGCGAACCCACTGACGAGAGGCTCTTTAAGGTCTTCGAGCTGCTGTGCCGGGGCGTCTCTGCCGGGCAGATTCACGAGATCACGATGATCGACAACTATTTCCTGCATAAGCTGCTGGGCCTTGCCGAATTCGAAAAGAGTATTTCGAATGAGAAAATCACGCTTGAGCAATATAAGCAAGGAAAGCTGTTCGGTTACCCGGATGTTGCGCTGCGCAAACTCTCCGGCCATGAACTGCCATCCAATGCCCGGCTCATGCCTCCGGCCTTTCGCATGGTGGACACCTGCGCGGGGGAGTTCGACGCGGCGACGCCGTATTTCTACTCCGTGCCGGAGGGCGAGGACGAGAGCGCCCCGGCCACGCGCAGCGGCAGGCCCCGCGTGGTGGTGCTGGGCTCCGGGCCGATCAGGATAGGGCAGGGGATAGAGTTCGACTACGCCAGCGTGCACTGCGTGCATTCCCTGCAGAAGCTCGGCTTCGAGACGGTGATCATCAACAACAACCCGGAGACGGTCTCGACAGACTTCGATACGGCCGACAGGCTTTACTTCGAACCCCTCACCGCGGAGGACGTGGACGCGATTTTGCGCATTGAGCGGCCCATTGGAGTGGTGTGCGCCTTCGGCGGGCAGACGGCCATCAAGCTGGCGAAATTCCTCCACGACGAGGGCTGGCCCATCATGGGGACCTCCTTCGACGGCATAGACAGCGCCGAGGACAGGGAGCGTTTTGACGCGCTGCTGGAAAAAGTCGGCGTAAAGCGCCCGGCGGGCAACACCGTGATGACGACGGAAGAGGCCGTCGCCGCGGCAAACAGGCTTGGCTACCCCGTGCTGGTGCGGCCGAGCTACGTTCTGGGCGGGCTGAACATGTCCATCGCCTGCAACGACGGCGAGATGCGCGAGTTCATGGCGGTGATTCTGGACGGCGGCGTGGAAAACCCCATCCTGGTCGATAAATACCTCATGGGCACGGAGATCGAGGTCGACGCGATCTGCGATGGGAAAGATATATTGATCCCCGGCATCATGGAGCACATCGAGCGCACGGGGGTGCACAGCGGCGACTCCATCGCGGTCTATCCGGCTATACATGTGGACGACGACATGGTGGACGTCATCATCGAGGCCACCAGGCGCATCTCGGCGGAGTTGGGCATCAAGGGCATTGTGAACATACAATACATCATATATCACGGCGAGCTGTATGTCATAGAGGTCAACCCCCGCGCCAGCCGCACGGTGCCGTATATCAGCAAGGTGACGGGCGTGCCCGTGGTGGAGCTGTGCACCCGCTGCACGACAGGGGAGTCCCTGGAGTCCATGGGCTACGGCACGGGGCTGTATCCGTCGTCGCCCTACGTCGCCGTGAAGGTACCGGTGTTCTCCTTCGAAAAACTCCACGGGGTGGACACGCAGCTTGGCCCCGAGATGAAGTCCACGGGCGAGGCGCTGGGCATAGGCAAAACACTGGAGGAGGCCCTGTTCAAGGGACTGCTTGCGGCAGGCTTCAAAATGGAGCACAGGGGCGGCGTGTTGATCACCGTGCGCAAACAGGATAAGCCGGAGATCCCCGACCTGGCGAAGAAATTCGCGAACCTTGGCTTCAAGCTATACGCGACTGAGGGCAACGCGAAGGTTCTGCGCGGGGCGGGGCTGGAGGTCACGGAAGTATCGAAGATACACGAGGGCGGGAACAACACGGCCACGCTCATCGAGAGCGGCGCGGTGCAGTATGTGATTTCGACCAGCGCCAAAGGCAGAGACCCCGTGCGCGACAGCGTGAAGATACGCACGCTGAGCACAAGGCTGGGCATTCCCTGCCTGACCTCCATCGACACCGCCAACGCCCTGGCCGACTGCCTGCGCTCCCGCTACAGCGAGATCAACACAGAGCTTGTGAATATCACAAAAATGCGTACCAGGCGGCAGAGGCTCGCCTTCACCAAGATGCACAGCTGCGGCAACGACTACATCTATTTTAACTGTTTCAACCAGCAGGTGGAGAGCCCCGAGTCCCTGGCCATCGCGCTGAGCGACAGGCACCGCGGCGTGGGCGGCGACGGCGTGATCCTCATCATTCCTTCGGATGTTGCCGATGCGAGGATGCGCACATTCAACCTGGACGGCAGCGAGGGCCTCATGTGCGGCAACGGCCTGCGCTGCGTGGGGAAATACCTCTACGACAGGGGATACCTGGAGCAAAGGAAGATGACCGTAGAAACCCTCAGCGGCACTAAGCGCCTCGCCCTGCACACAAAGGAGGGCAAGGTGCAGAGCGTCACCGTGGATATGGGCGCGGCGGAGATGTTATCCGCCAACCAGAGTGTCGCCGTAGGGGGCGAGCCCTTCGTAATCACGCACCTGAGCATGGGCAACCCGCACTGCGTGCTCTTCTTCGGCGACAGCCCCGACGGCGCGGATGTGGCGCGTATAGGGCCCCTGCTCGAGCACGCGAAGGAGCTGTTCCCCCAACGCGCCAACATCGGCTTCGCGCAGGTGACCGACCCCCTCGCCCTGAAGCTGCGGGTGTGGGAGCGCGGCAGCGGCGAAACCATGGCCTGCGGCACGGGGGCCTGCGCCGCGGTTGCGGCCGCGGTGGAGAACGGTCTGTGCCCCAAGAATGAAGAGATCCGCGTGCAGCTGCCCGGCGGGGATATGTATGTCCGCGTCACCGACGAGACAATTTATCTCACGGGGGACGCTGTGACGGTGTTCGACGGAACGCTGGAAATATAAAAAATCACCCCCTCTTAAGGAGTTATCATGGCTAAACGTACCAAGCTGCGCGACCGCAAGCTCCCCAATTACACCCGCGGGGAAGAGATTTTCAACATGGTGTCGCATATTTCGGGCGGGGCATTCGCCGTGGCGGCGCTGCTGGTCTGCCTGATCGTCGGGGCCTGGCACCGCAACGTGTGGGCCATCGCCAGCGGCGCGGTCTATGGCGCCACGATGATCCTGCTCTACACCATGTCCAGCATCTATCACGGCCTGGTCCCCGAGATGCCCAAGAAGATCTTCCAGATCATCGACCACTGCGCGATATTTTTTCTCATCGCGGGGACCTACACCCCCATCGCCCTGGTGCGCCTGCGGCTGGAGCAGCCCAAGATCGCGTGGGGGCTGTTCGCGTTCATCTGGGCCATGTGCGTTTTGGGCGTGGTGTTCAACGCGATTGACCTGAAGAAATTCCTGCCGTTTTCCATGGTGTGCTATGTGGGCCTGGGTTGGTGTGTCCTTATATTTTCCAAGCAGCTGCTGGCCGCGCTCCCGGTCTCCGCCTACATCTGGCTGCTCTCCGGCGGGATATCCTACACCCTCGGCTCGGTGCTGTATGTGATCGGCAAAAAGATAAAATACATGCACTCCGTGTTTCACCTGTTCGTCGTGCTGGGCAGCGTGCTGCACTTTATCAGCGTTCTGATCTGCTTTATCGATTGATCTGCAAAGGAGGGTTCGCATGAAACGCATCATAGGCTTTGCTCTATTGGCCGCCCTGCTTGGCCTGCCTGACTGCGGCGCACCTGAGCCAGCGCAGGAACCAACCCCGCTTGCCTTCGACACCGGTTTCCAGATCAATACCCACGGCTATAGGGAGGACCTGCCCGGTTCCTACACCTCCCTGCTCGTGCGTTCCCGGGAATTTCTGGACGCGTATTACACCGGCGACCAGGACGGCAGCAAGAGCGCCTATCTGCCCGCGCTGGAAAAATACGACGACGCGTTCTTCAGCGATAAAGTCCTGCTGCTCATCACCAAGGCGGAGGGCAGCGGCTCCATCTCCCTGCAGGTGCTGGACGTATCCCTGCGGGCGGAGATGGATCGCCTGGAAGTGCGGGTGCTGCGCGTTTTGCCGGAAGTGGGCACGGCCGACATGGCTCTCTGGGTGATCGGCATAGAGTTGGACAAAAGCGCGATACCAGAGGGGCTTTCTCCCCATGGGAACTTCCCTGTTACAGTGGAGTTTATTGATTACAACCGGAAAGGATAGATACTATGCTGACAGATGTGGAGATCGCCCAGGGGGCACGGATGCTGCCAATAGGTCAAATCGCCGCCAAGCTTGGCCTGGATGAGGCCGACCTGGAGTACTACGGCGAATACAAGGCAAAGCTGAGCAATGCGCTCTTCGCAAAGACAAAAGACAGGCCCGACGGCAAACTGGTACTCGTTACGGCCATCAACCCAACCCCGGCGGGGGAGGGCAAGACCACCGTCACGGTGGGCCTGGGGCAGGCCATGCAGCGCATAGGCAAGAAAGCGGTCATCGCTCTGCGGGAGCCATCGCTTGGGCCCGTGTTCGGCGTGAAGGGCGGCGCGGCCGGCGGCGGCTACGCCCAGGTGGTGCCCATGGAGGACATCAACCTGCACTTCACCGGGGATATGCACGCCATCACCGCGGCCAACAACCTGCTGTGCGCCGCGCTGGACAACCACCTGTGGCAGGGCAACGCCCTGGGGATCGACCCGCGGCAGGTTCTCCTCAAGCGCTGTATGGACATGAATGACCGCGCCCTGCGCAACACCAACGTGGGTCTGGGCGGACGTGCCAACGGCGTACCCCGGGAGGACCATTTCCAGATCACCGTGGCCAGCGAGGTGATGGCCATCCTCTGCCTTGCCGCGGACCGCGCCGATTTGCGCGCCCGGCTGGAGAGGATACTCGTGGCGTTTACCTACGACAACAAGCCCGTCTATGCCCGCGATCTGGGCGTCTGCGGCGCGATGACGCTTCTGCTCAAGGACGCCATCAACCCCAACCTTGTGCAAACATTGGAGAATAGCCCCGCCCTCATGCACGGCGGGCCCTTCGCGAATATCGCCCACGGCTGCAACTCCGTGCGGGCGACGAAGCTCGCGCTCAAGCTGGCTGATTATACGATCACAGAGGCGGGCTTCGGCTCGGACCTTGGCGCTGAAAAGTTTTTGGATATCAAGTGCAGGGCCGGCGGCCTAAAGCCCAGCTGCGTGGTGATCGTCGCCACAGTGCGTGCTTTAAAATACAACGGCGGTGCGGCAAAAACTGACCTTGCCCGGGAAAATGTCGAGGCCCTGAAAAAAGGCATTGTGAACCTGCGCGCTCATATTGAAAACATGCAGGGCTACGGCTTACCCGTAGTCGTTGCGCTTAATCGTTTTGCCACTGATAGTGAGGCTGAGCTTTCGATCATAAGCACAGAGTGCGCAACGTTGGACGTCCCCGTGGCCTTGACGGAGGTCTTCGCCAAGGGCGGCGCTGGCGGCGAGGCGCTGGCCCGGCTGGTGTGTGAAACCTGTAAAAAACCCACTGATTTTCGTTTTATGTATCCCCTCGATATTTCGATCAAAGAAAAACTCCATGCCATCGCGACGAAAATCTACCATGCCGACGGCGCGCAATTCACCGCGCAGGCGGCCAGAGCGCTGGAACGCCTCGAGGCCCTGGGCTACGGCGATCTGCCGGTCTGCGTGGCGAAAACCCAGTATTCCCTCTCAGACGACCCGGCGAAACTGGGCAGCCCGGCGGGCTTCATCGTCACCGTGCGGGACATATATGTCAGCGCGGGCGCGGGGTTTGTGGTGGCGCTGACAGGGGATATCATGACTATGCCCGGCCTGCCGAGGGAACCGGCGGCGAACAGGATGGACATAGACGATGCGGGTGTGATAACGGGGTTATTTTAAAAAATCCTTGACAAACCTGCCTGCCCTGTATATACTAATATAAATAAATTTTTCGAGGTGCTTCCCATGCGAACCCTCCCCGTGACGCAGTTCATGTTTACGGGCTCCGCCTTTTCCGGGCGGGGCGAATAGGGCATGCTGCAGGGGAATGACAGGCATATTGGCCCGCAGCACAACCGCTGCGGGTTTTTCGTCGCTTCGCTGTTTTCTGGCAAAGTTTTGTTTTATCGCATTGTGAAAGGATTGAATAAGCCATGAAAGATCAACTTACCGCCCTGCGGCTGGCGGCGGCGGCGCGTATCGAAGAGGCGGCTGACACTGCCAGTCTCGACGCCGTGCGTATCGCCTACCTGGGCAAAAAAGGCGGACTGACCGCCATCCTCAAACAGATGGGCAGGCTCCCGGCACAGGAGCGGCCCGTGATCGGGCAGCTGGGCAACGAAGTGAAAGTTGCCATTGAGGCTCTGCTCCACGCGCGCGGCGAAGAGCTCAAGGCAGACGAAACGGCCAAGCGCCTGGCGGGCGAAACATTGGATATCACCATGCCGGGCAAGGAGCGCGTTCTGGGGCATAAGCATCCATTGAGCATCGTGCTGGATGAAGTCAAAGAGATATTTTTGGGCATGGGCTTTTCGGTGGCTTCCGGGCCCGAGGTAGAGAACGAGTACTACAATTTTACGGCGCTGAATATCCCCGAGGGCCACACCGCGCGGGACGACCAGGACACCTTCTACACCACGGACGGCCTGGTGCTGCGCTCGGCGACCTCCCCGGCGCAGGTGCGCTATATGGAACAGCACAAGCCGCCGATTCGTGTTCTCGTGCCGGGCCGGGTGTATAGGCAGGATACCCCTGACGCCACGCACTCACCGCTGTTCCACCAGATCGAGGGCCTGGTGGTGGACGAGGGCATCACCATGGGGCATTTGAAGAGCACCCTGGACCTGATGCTCAAGGGCCTATATGGCGAGAGCACGCGCACGCGCCTGCGCCCGCACTACTTTCCCTTCACCGAGCCCAGCGCCGAGGTGGACGTCTCCTGCTTCCGCTGCGGCGGCGTGGGTTGCCCCTTCTGCAAGGGCGAGGGCTGGGTGGAGCTCCTCGGCGCGGGCATGGTGCACCCCAATGTGCTGCGCGCCGGCGGCGTGGACCCGGAAAAGTACAGCGGTTTTGCCTTCGGCGTGGGGCTGGACAGGCTGACGCTCATCCGCTTCCAGATTGACGATATACGACTGCTATTCGAAAACGACATGAGATTCCTGGGTCAGTTTTGAAGGGAGGGAGAAGACATGAAATTATCCAAAAAATGGCTAAACGACTATGTGCAATGCGCTGTGAGCGATAAGGAATTCGCCGACGCCATGACCATGAGCGGTTCGAAAGTCGAAGGTTTTGAGCGCGAGGGCGCGGGGCTGGAGAACATCGTTGTGGGCCTGGTGACGGAGGCTGTGCGCCACCCGGACTCGGATCACCTGTGGGTATGCCAAATAGATGTTGGCACTGAAACAGTTCAAATCGTCACCGGGGCGCAGAACGTTACGGCGGGCTGTTATGTCCCCGTGGCGATGGACAACTCCGTTATAGCCGGCGGCCAGAAGATCAAGAAGACCAAGTTTCGGGGTGTGCTCAGCAGCGGCATGCTGTGCTCTCTGGAGGAACTGGGGCTGACTCTAAACGACTTCCCGGGCGCGTTCGGCGAAGGCGTTGACGACGGTATTTTTCTGCTGGGCGAGGACTGCGACCGCACGCCCGGCCTGGATATCCAAACCGCCATCGGCCTGGATGACGTGGTCACCGAGTTTGAAATCACTTCGAATCGGCCGGATTGCTTGAGCGTGCTCGGCCTGGCGAGAGAAGCGGCGGCTACCTATCAATTGCCCTTCAATACGCCTGAGCCGGGACTGCCCCAGGGCCATGGCGATGTGAATGACATGCTCAAGGTGCGCATCGACGCGCCGGCGCTGTGCTATCGCTACGCGGGGGCAGTGGTAGAGAATGTCAGGGTAAAACCCTCGCCCCGCTGGATGCGCGAACGACTGCGGGCCTGCGGCGTGCGGCCCATCAACAATATTGTCGATATTACAAATTATGTCATGCTGGAATACGGCCAACCCATGCACGCCTTCGACCTGCGCTATCTCGAGGGCAAGCAGGTAATCGTTAGAACGGCCGGGGTGGGGGAGAGCATCACCACCCTGGACGGCATCGAGCGCAAGCTGGCCGAAGATATGCTCGTCATCGCCGACGCGAACAAACCCGTGGCCGTGGCCGGGGTGATGGGCGGCGAATACAGCGGCATCATGGAGGACACGAAGACCATCGTGTTCGAATCGGCCTGCTTCTTTGGCCAGCAGGTGCGTTCGACGGCGAAACGATTGGGCCTGCGGACAGAGTCTTCCGCCCGCTTTGACAAGGAGCTCGATCCGGCGGGCTGCGTCAGGGTTTTGACGCGTGCGTTGCAGCTTGTGCAGGAGTTGGACGCGGGCGATATCGTGAATGGCATCGTCGATGTCTTTCCCACGCCCAAGCCAGTGTGCAGCATTTCCTTCAACCCGGACTATGTGAATGGCTTCATCGGCATCGACTGCCCCAGAGAAGAACAGCTTGCTATCTTAGGGCGCATCGGATGCACAGTCAACGGCGATATAATTCAGGCGCCCTCCTGGCGCGGCGACTTGGCCGAGAAGGCCGATATTGCCGAGGAAATCGCGCGTTTTTACGGCTACGACAGGATTCCCGCCGAGCCTCTGCGCGGCCTGGCCAAAGCCCGCCTCACTGACGAGCAGCAACTGCAGCGCTTTGTCGGCGATACCCTGCGGGGACTGGGGTGCAGCGAGATCGTCACCTATTCCTTTATCAGCCCCAAGGCTTATGACAAGATTTGCATGCCGGCGGGCTACCGGCACAGCGTGGTGATCAAGAACCCTCTGGGCGAAGATACCAGCGTCATGCGCACGACGGCTTTGCCCTCCATGCTGGAAACTCTGGCCCGCAACTACAACAATCGCAACGAGAGCGCGGCTCTGTATGAACTCGCGACGGTTTACTACCCCGGGGACACGGATGCTGTCGCGGAAGCAAAGCTTCCTGTAGAAAAGCAAAAAATCATGATCGGCCTATACGGCCCCGGCGCGGATTTTTTTACGCTGAAGGGCATTGTAGAGGCGCTTCTCACGCAGGCGGGGATCACGGGCTATGATGTGCAGGCAGTGACGGACGACTTCATGTGCCACCCCGGCCGCACCGCCGCACTGGTCCTGGACGGCGAGGAATTCGCGCGGTTGGGCGAGGTCTCCCCGGCCGTGCAGGAAAATTACGAGTTAGGCACGCGGGTCTATATTGCCGGCATCGATTTCAACGCCATGCTGGAAAAACGAAACCCGGCAAAGATATATGTACAACTGCCGCGCTATCCGGCGGTCACGCGCGATCTGGCCCTGGTGTGCGCCGTCGAAACCCCCGTGCTCGATCTGCAAAAGGCAATTGAGAAAGCCTGCGGCAGCCTGCTTGAAAAATTAAAACTCTTCGACGTATACACCGGCAGCCAGATCGCCGAGGGCAGCAAGAGCGTGGCCTTCAGCCTGCGCCTGCGCAGTGCCAAGGGCACCCTCACCGACGAGGAGGCCGACGCCGCCGTTAAGCGCTGCGTGAAAGCTCTGGAGAAGATTGGCGCGAAATTGAGGGCATAAAATACAGTAGGGACGCATAGCCCTGGCTGCGGGGCGAGGGTATCCCGCAGAACTGGCCCTCGCCGAGCGCAGAGCCGCAGGGGCGAAGTTGATGGATGAAGAGGAGATTGCAGTGCAGCGATTATTCTGTCGTTGCATACCATATTAAAGCAAAGCCGCCCGGTGAGAAAGCCGGGCGGCTTTGCTTTTGCGGTTTACAGGTGCAATAGAAATTCCGTATGAATTTGATACGAGCCGATGGAGCCGTCTTCCAGCTGGTCAGCCTCCCTTATCCAGATCGCAATACGGTAGCTCGTGCCCTCCATCAGCGGGGGATAATCCTCCAGCGCATAGCTGACCGTGATTTCCTGCCCGCACTCAGAAAAAGTAATTCCGCACCCAGCGCAGGGCGTAGCGCCAATCCAGCTTGCCGCCGATGCCCGCGTTATCCGGATAGTTCTTATCCAGGAAAGTGGACAGATGGCGTAAAAACGCGATGTTTTCTTTATAGCGCTCAATTAGGTTGGGATCGGCCTTTTCCGGCGGGGTGAAGCCCATACCAGGGTATTTCGCGAGCCACAAGTCCAGGCGGCGCAGGAAGTCCTTGTATTCCTTGCGCTCATGCTGTGTCCAGGCGGCCTCCGCGCTGGCGTAGACCCGGGGGAATGTCAGCAGGCCCAGCTTTTCCTCGGTGGAGATAAACTCCGTCCACTGGGCGGCTTCGATCCCCAGCGCGGGGAGGTCTTTCCCCTTGAAGCCGATCACGGCGGGCTTATAGTTATATACTTTCTTCATCGTTGTGGCGCCGTGGGGCAGGTCCAGGTATGTCCCGAATTCGTCGGAGAAGATCATGCTCCCGCCCTGCTTCCAGAAGCGCCGGGCGGGGCCGACTTTGCGCGCCTCCGCCCAGTATTGGATCGTCAGGTCCTCCACTTCCTCCGGCAGGCGCTCGGACAGCAGGCTCTCGTTCCAGCAGATGATCTGCTTGCCGAAGCCCCGCAGGTGCGCCGCCAGGCGGGCCGTGAACCAGCCCTGCAGCGCCTCAAAGTCGGCAAGGCCCTCCTCCTCCACGCGGCGGCGGCAGTGGGGGCAATTGCTCCACTCATCCTTTGGGGCCTCGTCTCCGCCCAGATGGACGTAGCGCGAGGGGAACAGCTCAGCCATCTCCTCCAGCAGGGGGAACAGCAGATCGAACACGGAATCTTTTCCCCCGCAGAGGATCACGCGGCGGATGCCCGCGTGGGGGGCGACCTTGACCGGTTTTCCAGAGCAACTCAATTCCGGATACGCGGCCATGATTGCGGTGGCGTGGCCCGGCACGTCGAACTCCGGGATGACGTCCACGCCCCGCAGACGCGCGAACTCGATGACGTCCCGTATCTCATCCTGCGTGTAGTACTCCCCGGCGACGAGATTCTGCTCCTGCAGCAGGGGGAAGCGCTTGCTTTCAACCCGCCAGCCCTGGTCATCTGTAAGATGCCAGTGGAAGACATTCATCTTTACCATCGACGTCAGCTCGATCAGTGTCTTGATGGTTGAAACGGGGAAGAAGTTGCGCACGCTGTCCATCATAAAACCACGATAGACAAAAAGAGGTTCGTCTTCGATATCGCAGACTGGCGTTTGCCCGTCCTCCGTGAGCGCGGCAAGGGTGACCAGCGCCCAGCAGAGCCCCTGCTCGTCGGCGGCTTCGATCTCGATATGCTCTTTCGCCACGCGCAGGCGGTACGCTTCGGGGGGCAGTGCTTCGCTGCGGGAAGCGGTCAGGAATGCCGGGTTTTCTTCCGAGAGTTCGATGCCCGTGCGCTGCGCAAAGACATTGAAGAACTCCATAGCAAAATCCCCGGAATCCACCCGCAGCGCGGCGGGCACAACAACGCGTTCGCCGCCTATCTCCGCCTTGCCGTTGGGCAGGGGAATCAAGGGCAGGAGATCGGCGCCGGCGTCCCCTTTTTCTGTGCGGGTGCACGCGGCAAGGCCCAAACAAAGCGAAATCGCCATGAACAACGCAACTGCTTTCTTCATGATAGAACCCCCGGAAATCATTTCTTCTTGCTGTACTTCAGCACGTATACAACACGCATCACAGCCGCGTCGATCGTCCCGATGTGCTTCACCTTCCCGAACAGGTCAGCCGAGAGAGACACGGCGCAGTTTTTGTCCGTCACGGTCTCCACCGCGCGGGCCTCGTCCATATTGCTGCCCACGCACAGCGCGCCGTTATCCGCCAGCATCACGGCGCTGCGGCGCTTCAGGCCCTTCCGCGCCAGCTTGACGCTTTCCATTTTGTTCGCCGGGTCGAAACGGCCCAGGCGCAGGTTGATCCCCGCGATCTGCGCGAAGTCGTCAAGATAGGGCAGCAGCTTGGCTCCCGCCTTCGAGGCCCGCAGCACGTCCGGCTTCTGGCTGTGCACGATGGCGTTGACCTTCTTGTCGCCTCGATAGATGGCCCGGTGCAGCTCGAGGGTCTCCGGCGCTTCGGCCGCCTCTTCGAAGACTGCGCCCGTGGGCAGCGCCACATCGACCGTCTCCCCGGCAAAGCCCTCGGGGGCCATGCAGAAGGCGTCGCCGCTGCGGAAGCTGGAATAGGCCGCCAGCGCGGGGGCCTGCTCGCGGGGGTTCAACTCCTCCCGCCGGCGGGCGATCAGGTTGTTTATGCCGTCGAGGGTTTCGGCTACGTCGCCCGTAAAAGTGCGCAGGCGCGCCTTCAAAAAGGCCAGGCAGACCTGCTCCAGGGCGTCAGCCACCCGGAATGCCTCCTCTGCGTCCGCGCCCAGGCACAGCGCGCCGTGGTGCGCCATGAGAATCGCCCGGCTGCTCGGGTTTTCTTTCAGCGCCTTGATCACGCCCTTCTTGAGCTTGCCAGTGCCCGGCAGGCCGTAGTCCGCGATGGGCACGGTCTCCCCCACGATGTCGGCCCACCAGTTGGCTGTCTCGATGGGTTTTCCCATCACAGCCGCGATGGAGGCGTTGTGCTGGTGCGTGTGCACTACAAAACCCACCTCAGGCCTGAGTAGGTACGCCTGGGCGTGAATGCCCTTCTCGCTGGAGGGTTTTACATTTCCTTCATAGCGCAGGTCTTTAATGCTTACCTGCACGATGTCGTCGGGCTCCAGACCCTCGTAGGCCTTGCCTGAGGGCGTGATTACGAACGAGCTTGCATCAACACGCGCACTCACGTTGCCCCACGTGCGGGCGATGAGCCCCGTTTCAATCAGTCGTTTTCCCGCGGCGATGACGGCCAGTTTGGCTTCCAGAATGTCCATAGTGTCCTCCTGTATATATAAGTTATTGATTTCGCAATTGATCCAGCAGTATTGCTCGTTCATATGCCAGCACCAGGAATTCCTCAAGCGCCACGTTTTCGTAGCCCGCTTTCAGCGTAACCTCAAGCGTCGTTGGCCCGCGATAGCCCGTTTTCGCGATGGCGCGCATTTGCGTTGGCCAATCCGTCGTGCCGTCGAAGGGCAGCAGATGTTCATCGCGCGCACCGTGATTGTCGTGCAGATGTAGGGACATGAGCCTGTGCCCGAAGCGCGCGAGCATGTCCTCCTCCGGCGCCTTCCGGGCATTGTGATGACCGCTGTCGAAGCAGAAGCCCAGCCGCGGCGCGTCAATCTGTTCAAGCACGTAAGTTGCTTTGGCAATGCCTTTGGCGGAGCACATGTTCTCCACGGCAACGTTTACGCCGCTGCGCTCGGCCCTGTCCGCGATGCGCTTGAAGCGGTCCAAGCCGAGTTGGCTGGCCGGCGGGTGCTCTGCGCCATAGGAGGCATGAATGACCATCGCGGGGATTTCAAACGCCGCGCAGTCGTTCACCCATTGCATGCCGCGTTCGAAAAATGCCTGCCCGGCCGCCGTATCCTCCCAAAAAAGGTTCATATCCTCGAAGGGCGCGTGGATATTCTCAACATACAGGCCCTCTCGGCGGGCAAGCGCCGGCTGCGAGCGGAAGTCCTGCCCGTCCTTACCGTACCAGCTGAGCAGTACGCCGTCAAAGCCTGCCTGCGCCGCCAGGCGGAAGCACTCGGCGAAATCATGTCCCCCTTGATCATAGCAGGGTGTGCATGCAAATCATATCTTTTCAACCCTTCTCAACCCCTCCAGCCTTTTTGCCCGTTCATACGCAAGCGCCAGGAATTCCTCCGGCGGCACGTTTCCATACCCCTCGTTGACGACCTCCAGCGTCGTCGGCCCGCGATAGCCCGTTGCGGCAATCGCGCACATTTGGGCGGGCCAGTCCGTCGTGCCGTCGAAGGGCAATAGGTGCATATCGCCAGAGGCGTCGTTGTCGTGCAGATGCAAAGCCATGAGCCTATGCCCAAAGCGCGCGAGCATGTCTATCTCCGGTATTTCCCTGGCGTTGTGGTGCCCGCTGTCGAGACAAAAGCCGAAGCGCGGCGAATCGATGCCCTCCAGCAGCGCCGCCGCCAGCGCCATTTGCGCCCCGCTGCGCTGGTTTTCCATGGCCACATCGATGTTCTTTCCCTCGGCCCTGTCTACAATCCGCCGGAACCGCTCGAAGCCCAGGCGCGTATCCGCGGGCATGGGGACGCCGCGCTTGTGGGCGTGCACCACCATTGTGGGAATCTCGAACAGCGCGCAGTCGTCCACGCACTGCAAGTGATATTCGTACACAGCTTGCCCAGTGGCGTTGTCCTCCCAGATATGGTGGATGCCGCCGAACTGCGCGTGGATGTTCTCCACCCACAGGCCCTCGCGGCGTGCCAGTTCCGGTTGCTTGCGATAGTCCTCGCCGCCCTCGGCGAAATCCCACCACAGCAACACGGCGTCGAAGCCCGCCTGTTTGATCAGGCGAAAGCCTTCGGCGTGTTTCAGCTCTCGATAGCCAAACCAGTTGAAAATGCTAAGCATGCAGCAGCGCCTCCAATCGCTTTGCCCCTTCATAGGCACAGGCCAGAAACTTTTCCCGGCGGCATAGCTTGTACTTCTTTTTCTGGTTGATTTCCAAAGCCAGCATCCCATGATACCCTGTCGCGGCGATTGCCCGCATCTGCGTGGGCCAATCCAGCGTGCCATCGAAGGGCAGCAGATGCTGGTCGTCGTGGTTTTGGGTCTCGCCGCCGTGGTTGTCGTGCAAATGCAGGGCCATCAGGCGATGCGGCCAGCGGCCCAGCCAATCGAAATCTTTATAGCGCGCATGCCAGTGCCCGGCGTCGTAGCAGAACCCAAAATGGGGGGAATCGAAGCGCTCCAACAGCAGTTGTGCCCGGTCGATCTGCTGGGCGAGGCGCAGATTCTCAATTGCTATGTTCACGCCCAGTCCTTCCGCGCGGCGGATCAAAGCTGCCCAGCGCTCCAGGCCCAATTCGCTCACCGGCGGCGGCGTGCGGCCCCGGTCGGCGTGCATCACAATTGTGGGAATGTTGTAATGGGCGCAGTCCTCCAGGCATCGCAGATAGCCTTCGAGCAGCCGCTGCCCTTCGGGGCTGTCTTCCCAAATGTGATTGATTGTATCGAAGGGCGCGTGGATATTCTCTATCTTCAGGCCATATGCCCGGGCCTGCCCGGAGCGGTCTTCGCTTCGGAAAATTTCTCCGAAATCGTCGCCATACCACAGCATAACCGCGCCGAAGCCCGCCCGGGCAATCAGCCGACAGCGTTCTGTGTAGGGCAGATCATAGCCAAAAAAATCAGCGATCGCAATCATGGTTTTATCAGTTCCTCCAGCCCAACAATGCCGCCCATGCACTCAATTCGCATGCGTGCATAGGCCCCATTGACAAACGCAAGCTTCTCGTCAATAATGCGTTGGCTCAAAGAATAATTCAGCAGCGCCCGGTGCTTCGCGCAAAAGGCCTCCCAGCGGGCTTCGTCGAAGAACGAAAACGCTTCCCAGTTCTCCTCCTGCGGCACACATCTCCAGATATCCGCCCACAGAACCCAACTGCCGAAGTGGTCGAGCATGTCGGCGTCCTGCTGTAGCCGCAGCCACGGTGAATAGCTGCCGTTTGTGGGATCACGTGCGTCG
>Ga0123353_10002275_pt1 | contig 23815 bp, 18 predicted proteins | sample TergutLab28metaG_3_FD_92763 | JGI IMG/M metagenome (GOLD analysis project Ga0123353, IMG submission 92763) | Labiotermes labralis P3 segment gut microbial communities from Petit-Saut dam, French Guiana - Lab288 P3 | ecosystem: Host-associated > Arthropoda: Insects > Digestive system > Gut ... | reverse complement strand
TTTGTGTTCTCTAACGTATGCCCTTCCCCCAAATATTCGACAACACGTTTCCTCAAATCTTCACTGTATCCCATAACGCTTTTCTATACCATTCTTCATCCATTGTCAACTTGGTTGACTATAATTGGCCGGATAAATACGGCGGGCGCTCCTTTTCCGGCAAATTCGGAGACAATGCCGTTTGGAGATTAGATGGCGGCACGGATACGGTGACCGTTGCCCCGGAAGGGTATTGGACGCTATCGGAACCGGGTGATTACGAAGAAACTCTATTCGATTTTGAACAGTACTTAGAAGAACACGGTGTTTGGATCGGGGATATCGTAGAGCGTGTTCATATTCTTGAGGGGATTACTTCTATCGAGGAGGGTGCATTTCGCAATTATTATCTGTTCGAGTTAGAATTGCCCTCCAGTCTGCAGCGCATTGAAGACGGCGCTTTTTACGGAACCGAAGTCGGAAGAGCGCTTTTTCTTCCCGAGAACGTTTCCTATATTGGCAAAGAAGCCTTTTTCGATATGAAAGTTTATGATTTTCAGGTGGACAGCAGGAACAGATATTTCGCGTCGGAACTTGGCGTGCTTTATGACAAGCAAATGACGCACCTGATTTCATTTGTCGGCAGTATGGGCAAGTCCTCTCTGGAAATACCCGTCGGTGTGCAAGTCATTGCCGATGGTGCATTCTTCAAATGCGAAGAACTGCAAAACATCACGCTGCCGATGGGCTTGCAGAGCATAGGTGCCTTTGCCTTTCAGAATTCCGGTATCCGCGAAATTGTGATACCGGAAGGCATTGAGATTCTGGCGGTCGGCACATTCTTAAATTCCGCATTGGAGCGGATTGTACTGCCAAGCACGATCTCTGAAATGGAGTATTGCTCCATGAGCTGTCCGAATCTGAGAGAGATTGTTTTCATGGGACCTCCGCCTGCCGTGATCGGCGAGGATGTGTTTGGGGGCTGCCCCGAGGATATGGTGATCCGCTATCCCGTGCAGTATGCAAGTGAATGGGACAAGAACGGGGTTGCAACTTGGCAAGGGTTCCGAATTCAACCCTTTGACGCGAGTCTCGGCGTGCCGGATAAGCTGTAAAAGCCATTAGGAAGATTTGACGGACGCCGCGCTTTTGTCTATACTTAGCGGTATGACAGGCAAAACAAAACAGCTCGCCCTCTGCGCGCTGGGCGCGGCACTGACCCTTGCGCTAACCATGCTGGCCCTGCCCCTGCCGGGCGGGCATGGCTATGTGCACTTGGGGGATATTCCCGTGCTGCTTTTTCCGTTGCTATTGTACAGAATGCAGGGAGGGCGGCGCGGCGCGTGCAGCCTTGCCGCGCTTGCGGTCGCCCTTGGGGCGAGTGGAGCGGACTTGCTTTTGGGATTTGCCATCTATGCGCCCGCGACCTTGTTGATTAAGGGGACTGCTGCCTTTCTTGCGTTGCTTTTGTTCCGTGTTTTCCCGAAAAAAATTCGTTTTCTTGCGCCGTTTCTTGCCTGTTTGGTTATACCCGTTGGATATTGGGGGTATGAGCTGTTGCTTGGGATCGGCTGGGCGGTTTCACTTGTCAATCTGCCGCTGAATGCCTTGCAGGGTTTTATCGGCGCTGCAGGGGCTTGGGGGGTGTATTTGGGGTTGGAGCGGGTGATCATGCGGAATTTATAGAAAACAGACAAATAATACGTCTTTTACGCTTGCATCAAAACCTTGCCACGGTTACAGTATCTACATGAAGAACGCACTAATGATTTGCATTTCTATGTTGCTTTTCTTATCCGCATGCGCCGCGCCCACGGTGGATTTGCCGGAGCAGCTTGTGAACCCGCGCATTGTGGCAGAAGATACGTATTACAGGCTTTACCAAGACGAAAATCAAATTTACTTCTATGCTATTTTCGATAAAGATGGAAATATCGCAAAATCAGAGTTGTTCCCAAGGGAACCGCACATAGAGGTTCACGATAATACGCTTATAAGTATATCCATGCAAGCGGGTACAGGCATAGAATCGCGTTGGACTTATTATTATGATGTTGCGGAAGATGCATTTTCCGATGTTTTCTATACCGTTTTTGGGCAAGAGGGCGGCAGAATTGTATATAGCGATGGTATGTCTATCATCGTGCGCGATATTTTTAGCGAAACAGTTTTCACGCGGACTTTTGACCGCTTTGATGGCATCGCCCAAGATGTAGCGTCTCCCTTTGTCAATGCGGAGTTTATAGAAAATGGGCAGAAGATACGTGTAACTTACTTAAATGAACACCTCGACGCGGTTACAGTTGATTTCGAGCTGAAATAAAGAGGATTTTCTATGGCCAAGAAACTGCTTCAAAAAATCAAGAACTTTCCAAAGAAAAAGCGCAGAATTTTTATCGGCGCTATCGCGCTATCGGTTCTGCTTTTGGCGGCAGGGACTGTGTTTTTGTTTGCCTTTCCCGCATACTATATCAAAATGTTCGGCGTGAAATTGCAGCCATCGCAGGATTTTGCCGTGCGTAACGTGCCTTATTATTTGCAGAACGATCCCGATTGGAGCGGTGATAAAATCGGCGATTCCAACCATGGCTTTGGTGGCAGTGGCTGCCTGATTTGTTGTGCCGCCGCCACAATGACGGATTTGGATGTGCCCGTGACGCCGCCCGAGCTGAACGCGGCGCTGACAAACGCGGGAGGGTTTGACGGTGCCGACTTGATTTGGTATAAAATCAACGAGGTGTATGCGGAGATTGACTATTCCTACGCCCGCGTTTTCGGGAGCGCGGATATAGAAAACCTTCTGCGGGAAGGCTTTCTGCCCATCGTCAACGTGAAATATCGCGGCATAGGCCGAACGCATTGGGTCGTTATCATCGGCGCGGCGGATGGGGAGTTTATCATCTATGACTCCTTGCAGACGAATTGCGAGCCCATCAAGCTATCCGTGCACGGGCGGGTGTATGCGTATCGGGTGCTGGTGCCGGTAGGTAGAAGATAATATATAAACGGAAAGCACCCGTCAAGGTGCTTTCTGCTCGCTTCGGTTTGATGTTACATCAATCCACTTCCCACAAGAATTCCCCGCAGCGTATGCTTGCAATCTGCGTGATGTCGAATAGCAGTGTTGTATAGAAAGCCTCGCCCGTACCCATGCTTCTTTCAAAGCTCCAGCCCATATGACCGGTCGGCGTATCGTGCTCGACGGTGCTGCCATCTTTCAGGGTTATGACAAGCTGCTCCGTGTCGAAGATAAACATTCCCTTTTCGAGTATAGCCCACCAATCTTCGTTCGGCAGATTGCCCCCGTGGAGTTCGGGTGTCTCTCCCGGCAGCAGATATACAATATTGATGCCGATAGGCGAAACCGTGATTTCCATGATGACTTCATCCCGTTCGGCACTGAAGCTACGCGTTTCTGAGAGCCGCGGGACGGGGATTTCCAGGATCCAGTCCCCCTGCGCCAAAGGCTCCCACGAATTGCTTGCGTGTTTTTGAATGGCTGTGATATGCAACCGGAAACTGTCTCCACTTTCTATCTCCGCGCCGTCCTCGCTGAGCCAAAAGACAAAGGGTACGACGTCCGGATCGTTTTCCGTTGCAGGCCAAAAGGACATGCTCCATGCATAACCTGCCATCCGCTTCTCGTTCCCGGCCGCATCCAGCAATACGATAGTATCGCTTTGTGCATTCGTCCAGAGCCGCTGTTCGCCGCTTGCGGGGTGATCGATGAAATAGGAAAGCCGATCGCCCTCCAAGTCTCGTGCATAGCCAACGGCATAAATCATCTTCTTATCCGAAACAACAGAGACGATGTTGAGCTCAATGCCGTTGGAGCGGGCCGTGATGCCTTCATGTACGGATGCGCTGTCTGGCTCCTGCCCGAGTATGCTTTGCCAGATGGCAGTGACGTCTATGGCGCCCGTTGCGGCTGCCGTGGCAATGCCGCCCGCCAGGATGAGCAGGCATAGAGCCGCGACCAGAGCGCCCCAGCGGACAGGCCTGCGAGATGTCTCCGCCTTCTCCTTCTCCCGTGCAAGCGTTTGATGCCAAACGCGTTCCTTTGCGACGGGGTGCATTTTAATGCTTTCAAAAGCAGTTTTGATTTTATTCATAGTCTTCTCCTAATTTTTCTTTCAAGACGCGCCGCGCCTCCGCGATTCGGTTGCGCATGGTCGAATGCGGCACGCGCAGCAGTTCGGCGATTTCCTTGCCGGTATAACCTTCGTAGTAATACAGATACACCGGTGTTTTCAGCTTTTCGGGCAGAGCCAGCAGAGCTGCCAGCACGTCGCCGTTTTCCATCGTATCCTGCGCCACGGCTGTCGCTTCGCTGAGCGCGACCTCAGTGCCCGCACGCCGCTTGCGCATGTTCTTGCTGCTGTTGATCGCGACGCGCAGCAGCCAGGCCTTCTCGTGTTCCGCGCTTTCAAATGCTTTGTGGGTGTTCAGCAACTTATAAAAGGTGTCGCTGACACAGTCTTCCGCATCCGCAGCGCTGCCCAGACGCGAGAAGCAGACCCGATAGACTATATCCGCGTGCCGTGCATAAATGGCTCGCACTCTTTCCTGTTCCTCTTGCAACAAAGCTTTGCCCCTCTCTCTTATTTTGTTGAAACGAATCGTTTTCACCTATAATACAACATAGCAGGCGAAAATGTCGGGAAAAGTTTGCATGATTCAAACAAGTGCACGTTGATATGCGCAGAGGAATCCTGTATAATGGTAACATTAAGGGTGAGCGGAGGTTTTTGTATGGATACTTTGCGTGGTGCGGCCATCGTCGGGCAGTCCGGCGGGCCAACATCTGTCATCAATTCCAGTGTTTACGGCGTGATTCGAAGCGCGCTGGACGATCCCAATATCACCAAGGTCTACGGCGCGAGCCACGGCATACGCGGCGTGCTGGACGATGTGCTCTTCGATATGGGGCAGGAGGACGCACGGGAACTGGCGCTCCTGATGCATACGCCGAGTTCGGCGCTGGGCAGTTGCCGCTATAAGCTGAAGCCCGCGCATGTGGACGACAGCGACTACCGCCGCATTCTGGAGATCTTCCAGAAATATGACGTGCGCTATTTCTTCTACAATGGCGGCAATGACAGCATGGACACCTGTCAGAAAATTGCCGAATACATGCAGCACGTGGGCTATGAGTGCCGCGTGATGGGCGTGCCCAAGACCGTGGACAACGACCTTTGGGGGACGGACCACTGCCCCGGCTTCGCGTCCGCCGCGAAATATGTCGCGACCAGTTTGTCGGAGCTGTATCTGGACGCGCGAGTCTATGACACGCCCATGGTCTGCATTGTGGAGATTATGGGCCGCCACGCAGGTTGGCTGACTGCCGCCGCCGCTGCCGCCAATACGATAGGCCAAGGGCCGGATTTGATCTATCTGCCGGAGGTCGCGTTTGACTTCGACCGCTTCCTCGACGATGTGCAGCGCATATACAACGAGAGCGGGAAAGTTCTGGTCGCCGTTTCCGAGGGCATACACGACGTCGACGGGCGTTTGATCGCGGAATACGGCGCAGAGGACGCGCCCACCGATGCATTCGGACACAAGCAGTTGGGTGGGCTGGCCGCGACACTGACGCGCTTTGTCAAGGAGCGCATCGGCAATGTGAAATGCCGCGGCATTGAGCTTTCCCTCTTGCAGCGCTGCGCCGCGCACTGCGCCAGCGAAACGGACGTGCAGGAGAGCTTTTTGGCCGGAAAGACGGCGGTGGAAGCGGCAGTTTCCGGCATATCGGGCAAGATGGTGGCCTTCCGCCGCGGGGCGGATGAGAATGGGGCCTATCTCTGCGAAACTATACTCCTCGACCTCGCCGATGTGGCGAACAGGGAAAAGAAAGTCCCGCGCGAATGGATCAACGAAAGCGGCGACGGGATACTGCCCCCCTATATCGAATATCTCCTCCCGCTGATTCAGGGCGTGCCGCAGTTGCAATATGAAAACGGGCTGCCGCGTTTCGCGAATTTGAAGAAAGTCCGCGCTTGACAGCGGCGCGCACTGCATATATAATGGCGCGTGGCGGCGGCACTGTCCGCCGCAAACAGGGGCATGATGTAATGGTAACATAGCGGTCTCCAAAACCGTTCTTGAGGGTTCGAGTCCTTCTGCCCCTGCCAGCTTGGATAAATCCGAACCCTTCTCCCATCTTCATGGTTGGCGATGCGTTCGGTTTTGTTTTATATCTCAAATGAGGGTTTATGTATGCAGAGTGGCTAAATCGGTTGCCACTCTGTTGCTATCAAAGCTCTAATCTATGCGGGATTGTTCTTGGCCTTTTGTTCAGCTTGCCACTCAGCAAAAGCTTTTTGCCCCGCTTCGCTATCGAAATATGCTTGGATCGCCGGAAGAATACATCTTGCAAAGGATTCGATTTCATGCTTCGGTGGATTGAATCCATTTGTCGAAACCCTTTTCGTCTTTGTTTTGGTGGATGTCGATTTTGCGGGATAATGTCCTGATAGCGGCACTGTCCAGCATGGAGCGGGATGAGTTTCTGCCATATTGCAGTTGCTTGTTTCCAACATATTATCGCGCATCCCGCTGATCCCGCTGCCGTTCCCGTTTGCGCTGCCATTCTTCGAGCAGCTTTACAATGGTTTGCTCCATCTTTTTTACATCCGTATTCTTGGGGAAAAACTGGCACAAGTCGTCCGCTTTGAATTTGACTTGCTCTTTCTGGTTCGCTTTTTCTTCGGTCATAATGTTGAAAATCCCATCCATATCAAGCCGCCCCTCGGCGGACAGTTTTCTCATGCGTTGACATTGCGACAAGTTGGGCGTCCTATCCTCGCTCTGTATGGTTTCAAGCAAGTCAGCCTGTTCCTTTTTCGGTAGGTGCGAAAGTTCCACCGCAGGGGAAAGAGCAATCTTGCCCTCGTCAACCATCTGCAATATCTCCGGCACTAACTCGGTCAGCCGGATATATCGCTGCACCTGTCTGCCGCATTCGGTCTTGGATATTTCGTCCCGCGACTTGTGGACAGGTTGTCCGCCGTCCGTGTCGGCTGCCTTGTGGACATCGTGTCCACAAGCTATGCCTTGGTGTTTCATAGCGTCCAGTTTCATCTTGTAGGCGTATGCTTTTTCGGACGGTAGAATATGCTCCCTGTGGAGGTTTGAATCCACAAGGGCAATAATCGCGTCCGTGTCGTCCAAGTCGCAAATATAAACGGGGACTTTATCCATCCCCGCCAGTTCAGCCGCCGCCTTGCGCCTGTGTCCCGATATAATTTCATAGCCGCCGCCGTCCAATGGCCGAACCATGATGGGCGACATCACCCCAAACTCGCGGATACTGTCTTGCAGTTCAACGTCCTCTCGCACGGCAAACGGGTTGCTTGGGCAAGGGTGCAGTTCCCCGATGGGAACGATTTTGAGCATTGCTTTCATTCTCTTAAACTCCTTCTTTTTTCTGATTTGTTCTTGTTTGTTGCTTTCGTGCGTCACGGTTTAACCCCCCGAAACTCGGATATGGGTACAAACATAAGCACCTCTGATTTTCGGGGCTGAGAAACGCTGTGTTTTCGGACTTTTTCAAAGCCCAATCCGTGATGCTTCTGCCCTGTATTTCCGCGCCCGCGCAGCGTCGGCCGCTTTACGGACAGGCTCGGCGCAAGCGTCGCAATAAGTCTGTCTGCCGTTAATGGGGAACAGCTCCCCGCACCGCTTGCAGGCTTTCATCGGCCTGCGGTAGAATACGGCTTGCAGTTCGGGGTCGAGCGGCAAAACCGCTTCACGGAAATACTTACACAAGCTGCTGTTCGTAAAGGCGATAGTGGGCATATAGCACTCATCGTCCAACGGCAGGCAGCCGTAATGCGGGTCGTAGTTGGCGCACTCGGATTTGACAAGTCGCCATATCCGCTGTTTCTCTCGGGCAGTAAGCTCTCGGTTGTAGTTCATCGTTCTTTTTCTCCTCGTTCCTTTTGTGATTTGGATTTGTTGATTTGCTGCGTCCACTCGGCTATCTTTTCAAACGGGACGCGACTGAGCAGGGATTCTTGGAAACGGACTTGTTCGCGCAGTTTCTTTGACTTCTCAATTTCCATGCGCAACATACTTCCCACTTCATCCACGCGCCGCTGCATATAGTTCTCCGTTTGGGTGACGGCTTTGTTTACCCGACTATCTGCGGCGCGCTCGACTTCCCGTGCCTGTTTCTCCGCTTCCGCGCGGGCGTTTTCCAATGCCTTGATATGGTCGTCTATGGTTTTTATCTGGGAAGTGAAACGCTCTGCCTGCGGAAACCACTTTTCGAGTACGCCCATTGCCTGTTCTCTCTGCTTCTTCGCATTGAGCGGATTGATACCCTCCAATGCCCGTTCCACCTCGGCAAGCTGCATATCCAACCGCTCGGCGGACTTGAACAGCCACACGGGAATGTGTTTGCGCTTCGTGATTTGGGACGATATACCCCGCTCCAATTCCGGCCATTTCTCCGACATGGTGGCGTGAAAATCCGTCTGCCATTTGGAGAGGGTTGCTTGATTTCCCAACAGGGATTTAGCCGACAATGATTTGCCGCCTTTCGCGTTTTCTACAATCGGGCAAAAAGAAAGATGCATATGGGGCGTTTTCTCGTCCATATGCACCACGGCGGATATGATATTCTCTTGTCCGACTTTCGACTGTATGAATTCCAATGCTCGGTCGAAAAACTCTCGTTGCATTGGCGGTGATAATCCGCTTATAAATTCGGGACTGGCGGTAATCAGCGTTTCCACCATGACTGTAGAATCTTTGCGGGTCTTGCAGCCCGCCGCAGCGATGAGCCGCTTAACTTCGCGGTAATAGGACTGGCGGGGAAGGATGAGGTGATAGTTATCTTTTCCTCGGCTGGTATCAATATCGGGATTGCTCTTGTAGGCTTCCTTTTTCCGCTCGTTGTGCTTGTAGCAGGAAGATACCCCTCCCGCTTTCTTCTTTTGGAATCGTAGTATTGCGTATGGCATATGGTTTGTTGTTTTCCTCCTTTTTGTTTTTTCCGCGCAAAAAAACCGCCCTTCCTTTCAAAGAGCGGTTGCGAGTTTTCTCTGCGCTATGTAATTGTCTTAGTTGTAAATCAAATCCTCTCGTATCATCTCCATAATCCGATTGCGGATGCCATTCATTTTCTGAACCCACAGCAGTTGATTCTCCGCTTTCAGTTGCTCTGTCACGCCCTCAATCTTTGCCATTTGCTTGCTGACAAGTTCCATGAAGTCATAGGCGGCAATGTCAATCTCGCGTAGGTGCTTGTTCAGTTCGCCGGATGTCAGCAGATTCACATAGAATATCCGATGATGCTTTTTGAGATAATTCTTTCGCATTAAGCCATAGACACCAATCTCGTATTCTTCTTCCGCAGGCAGTGCCAAATCCGGCAGATAGTAATCGCCCACCAACGTATAGGAAATCCCCGTTTGCTCATCTGTAATCTGTTTTGCTAATTCGCTCATGTTGCTCACACTCCTTTCACCCTCATTTTGGTATAAAGCAAACAGAATCGCAAACCTGCGAACCACAGAAAGCGACGACTTATTGCCTACGGCAAGGAATACCCCAACGCCGCACAGAGCTTGTAGGCGACTTTCCTCGCGTCCGCTCGGCAGTTCACCCACAAGCAAGAAAAAGAAAACCCCGTTTTCTTCTTCTGCGGCGTTGTGGTATAACACACTACACCTTGCAAGCAAGGTCGTGTGGCAAGGGCGTTGCCCCTGCACCCCTTTTCGCGCCGTTTCCACGGTGCGAAAACCCCGTAAAATGGACACCGCCACACCATTTTGCATGTGTCTGCCGTGTCCATTTTATGGGGTTCCTCAGAAGGGAGTCGTCATGTTCATGCCGTCCCTTCTTCGAGGAAAGAACGCCAAGTTTGCGCTTGACGTTCTCGGCGGTTTGCCACCTTTCCTGAAATAGAAAAAGAGCCTTGAATTTTGACCTTGGCTCGTTTCGCTATTGTATTGAGATATGCTTACTTAGTTGCGCTATCTGCCGGGCATTATGCTTTCATCTTCCTTCTCCGCACACTTATTCAAGCGTAGCTAATCCTGCCAAGAAGCGCAGTATCAAAGCAGCATCTGCTGCGCTAACAATCCCGTCTTTTGTGACATCAGCATTTATTAAGCCCTGTTCATCAATTTCCGCAAGTCCCGCCAAATAACGCAAAATCAGTGCGCCATCGGTAGCACTAACTACACCATCGCAATTGGCATCTCCATGTTTGGCGGTCGATCCCGGTGTTGGGTTAGGTGCTGATGTAGCCGTTGGCGTTGGCGTTGATGTCGGCGTCGGCGTAGGCGTCGGTGTAGGCGTCGGCGTAGGCATAGGTGTAGGCGTCGGCATAGGCGTCGGTGTAGGCGTCGGTGTAGGCGTTGTTGTGGTTGTGGGTGTCGGTGTAGGCGTTGTTGTGGTTGTGGGTGTCGGTGCAGGTGTCAGCGTCGGTGTCAACGGGTCTGGCGGGTACTTTGTCAATATGAGGTTGAGCCTCTCTCCACAAGCATAGAAATTGCCGTCTGCGTCGAGAGCCGTTGTCTTGTAAAGATTGGCACCGACTGTATACGCCGTAGAAATCGCGGCAAAGGTGACATTGGGATCGGTGATGAGCGTTGGAGTACTCCTGCTATCCGTATCGTCAAGGCCAAGCTGACCAGCGTGGTTCAAGCCCCAAGCATAGATTTTTCCGTCTGTGGTAAGCGCAAAGGAGCAGTGTTGACCTGCCGCAATGGCTTGAATGATCACTCCGGGCATATTGACCAATGTTGGGGTGAGGGTGTATCCTGTTGACAGACCAAGGCCGGTTTGACCAGAGCCATTCGAGCCCCAGCAATACAGCTTGTTGTCGGTCGTAAGCGCCATAGAATGGACGCCTCCTGCCGCAATGGCCTTGATGGTGGGATTGCCGGGAAAAGCAACGAGCTTCGGAGTGTATTGAGGCGTTGTGGTGCCATCGCCAAGTTCACCAGCGAAGTTCCGCCCCCAAGCATACAGTTTTCCATCTGTAGTGAGACCCAATGAGAAATCTCCCGCCGCAACGGCCTTGAAGTTTAGGTCATGCCGAATCGGTGTCGGGCTGGTTCTCTGCGTCGCCGAACCATCGCCGACAGCGCCATAGTAATTATATCCCCACGCATAGAGCTTGCCGTCGGTGGTTACGGCCAAGGAGTGACTCATTCCTGTCGCAACAGTTTGAAATCGCAGACTACCTCCAATTTGTACCGGGGCAGCTCTGTTTGTTGTTGTGCCGTCGCCAAGCTTGCCGTTAGAGTTTGATCCCCAAGCCCACAACTTACCGATTGTATCAATGGCTAAGCAGTGGCTAGTTGTCGCGCCAATCTCTTGGAAAGCAGTTCCAGCCTTCACCTGCTCAAATCCGATAAAATCATATGGCAAAGAGCCGCTAAATTTGGCTTCCCACAAGTTCTTGTCATCATCAATGAAGAGCATGCCCGAAAGACGCTTGACCATGGCATCAGTTGGATTTGGTGTTGGTGTCGGCGTTTCGGCAGAAAGAACTTCAATCATACAAGTTGCTTCTTTATCGCCAACTTTTGCTGTGATTGTGGCATTTCCGGGGTTTGTAGCTGTAACAACGCCGCTTTCAACTACTGCAACATTTAGATCTGAAGAAGACCATGCAACGGTTATATCATCAGTAGTATCGGCGGGGTCATATATTACAGTTAAAATGTCGGTTTGATCCTTACTCAAGGTGATTGTAGTTTTACTTAGGGCAATTGACAGCAACGGATTTACTACGGTAACGATACAAACCGCTTCTTTACTTCCAACCTTGGCCGTTATTGTAGCTGTCCCCGGGTTGTTTGCCGTGATCAGGCCGCTCGTTACGCTTGCTATATCAGAATCGGAAGAACTCCATACAACAGCTTTATCAGCGGTTGTATCTGAAGGATTGTAGATTACGGTCAGAGATTCCAGTTGTCCCTTATTGAGCGTCATTGCAGTTTTGCCTAAGGCGATAGAAATCAATGGGATACGTTCTTTGTTTTCCGGATCAAGAGGGAAAGGATCAACATTATCCAATAATTCATCACCATCAAAATCAACGAATGTCCCACTTGCTTTTAGCGTGAACGGTAACTGGTTGTGATTGAAAAGTTTTGTTACCGATACTTTATAGGTAAATTCCACACCTTCATTAGAGGAGTTAGTCAACTCAAGGATTCTAAAGTTACCTTTAGATATAATTTGCTTTTTATTGCCGCTAAATATGGTTTTTTGTTCTTGAGCGGGGACAAAAGTTGCATTATAGTCGCCTGCTATATCAGTTATACCATTAGTTAATGAAGCTGTCACGTTGCTGGCGGCAGTAATAAGATTTCCCTTTACAAGACACCGCGATGTTGGCTGATCCATGTTAAAAGAAGAATATGCGTTAAATTGAGCATTTCCACCTATAGATAAAATTCCATTTAGTTGTACTGTTGACAAATATGACGATGTTCCTGTGACATCCAGCGTTTCATTCACATTTAGAGTTGAATCTGCGTCAATAGTCAATGATTTAGCAGGATTATTGCTTTGAATAGTGTAATTGCCGCTAACATTCAATTGAGACATTACCATTGAAAAATTGCCTGTTGTTTGATAGACGTTTCCGTTTACAGTGAATGCCTTGTTTTGCAATGTAGCTCCTTTAAGATTAATGTCACCGTACCATGCTTCACCCAATAAAGTACTTGTAACGTACAGATTTCTTCCGTTTATAACTGGTGTTAAGGTTGTTGCTTGAACTTTGGCGGCTGTTGTTGTACTTCCAAATGAAATCCCATTTTGTGTATTAGCATTTTCTAAAGTAGCAAACGTAGGTGTTCCTGTTATCGCTTGTGATTGTCCTCCGATAAATTTGACCACATGATTTTGTCTGCCCGGAATGCTAGAAAAATAATTTCCGCCAACTTCTAATAAACCATCTTGCCATGTTCCCTGCGCTGTAGACGAACTAGTTCCCGCAGTGAAATTGCCGTTTGTTATCAAATGGGATGAGTCTTCTGTCATATCAAGTCTGGTGTTGGCATTTGTAATAGTCACATTGCCTTTAGCTGATAAGGAGCCATCCAATTTTACCGCAAACGGCGAAGAAGATGAGGAACCTCGCACAACAACATCACCATCAACCATCAATGTACCTTGTGGCGTAATATTAAGTGTCCCCAAATAGTTGCTGTCATAATTTCCTGTGACATATAAGGTTGCATCATTTATTGTCAGGTTACATGTAGTTCCTGATTGCGATTGATAAAGAGTTCCCCGTATTTGAAAATCGTCATTAATTTTCGCGCCTCTAACGTTAATATCTCCATACCAAGTATCGCCCAAAAAGGTGTTTGTCAAATATAAGCGTTGTCCATTAAGAACAGGTGTGGTTGTTAATGCACGAACTCGGACAGCAGTGGAGTTCCCTCCGAATGAAATCCCGCCTTGTGTATTTGCATTTTCTAAAGTGGCGAATGTAGCTGAGCCTGTTACAGATTGTACTTGCTCCCCTACAAATCTAACCACATGGTTTTGCGAACTCGGAATACGCGAATTATAATTACCTTTAATTTCAAGCAATCCGTTCGTCCAAGTGCCATTCGCATATTCACTCCAATAGTTTAATGGCATCTCTATATTTCCGCCAACGAAAACATAGGAAGATTGTGATGTCATATCTAATCGTGTACCTGCGGCTAAGCTTAAATTTTGTTTGATGTACATTGCTCCGTTACAAGTGACGTTTTTTATGCCACCTGCTGCCGCAAATGAACCATTGACTACCATGCTGCCGCTTTCAGAAACAGTAAGATTTCCATCGTATTGGGGCGTAGCATCGTAATTTCCAGATACAATCAATGTACCGCTTCCTATAGTGAAGTTACTGGTGTTTGAGATAATGTCATTGAAATCTCCTTCAGGTGGATTAGCAGGAAAGTACATGGCCCAGTTAGTCCCTCCGTAATTGCAAAAATTGCCAATCACAGTAAACTTGTGATTAAGCGTAACACCATGGACATTGATATCGCCGTACCATACATCTCCCAAAAATTCTTTTGTGACATAGAGTTGTTTGCCATTATTAACAGGAGTCGTAGTAAGTGCGCGAACTTTTTCTGCAGCAACTTTGCTAATGGTTATTCCTCCACCAGTATTAGCATTTTCTAATATCCCGAAAACCCCCGTTACTTTCTGTTCTCTATTACCATTAAAACGAACTGTATGGTTTTGTCTACTATGAAGGCTGGAATTAAAATCGCCCTTAGCTTCAACAAGTCCGTTTGTCCATGAACTCCTTGGTCCATTGTTGTAGCTAGAGCCAAGCACATGTGATACATTTCCCCATACGATAAAATGTGAAGTTGGTTTAGTCATTTCAAATCTGGAACCAGCATTAAGCACTGTATTTCCTTTGACGACTAATTCCCCGTTTAAGATAAGTGTTCCGCTTGAGTTTAAGGCCATATTCCCGCCGACAAACACTTGCGAATTATCTTCAATGGTTAAAGTTCCGCTATTTCGAACAAGGCTTGCGTATGTTGTAAAATCATTTGATATAACAAAATCGCCACTCAATCTTATTTCAGCTCTTTTATACTCAATCATCATTTTATGAAATGATGAATAATAAGAATTTATATTCTGAGAAACCCTACTAAGAATATATTTATAGGTGCCTCTTAAATCATGTGTTTTATTATGAACTCCACTTAGGAGTTTAGCTAAACTTGAATAATCCGAAGCGTTCCACCCAGGCATATAGTAGTCTTCATATCCTTTATAAACATATGTTTCAGTTTCGATTTTTTCTCCATTCAAATTATAGTAATTAACCGTTCCACCATTTAGCCTATCGGAGTTTGACATATTGTAATTTATATTGTTTCCAATTCTTGACCCACTTGAAATGTTATATCCTACAGTTGTAACCAAGTCGTCCGTGTTCACTATATTAAAAATATTCCAAGCATTTAGTGAATATGCTTTACTTGATGAAGCAGATTTAGGTGCGGCAAAAGTATATGATACAATATTTTGCTTCGCAGTTTCACTTATATTAAGATAATTGGCTGTGAAAATATTTGCGACAGCACCACCTAAACTATGACCAGCTACTAATATATAGTGATTGCTATTATTTATTGATGCTTTTACAAAATAATCAGACACAGTCATACCTAATGAAGGTAATGATACTTCACAAATATCCAAATAGGCAGATGCGGCAGCACGATAAAACCCAAGGTGAAATTCCTCGTAACTTGGAAAGGTTAAATTTGTTCCCCAGTCATATCCATCCTCTGTTCCTCTAAAAGCAATTACAAGCATGTGCTTTTCTTTTCCATCTATCTCGAAATGTTTAACTCCTAATACATAGTTGCTTCCCCAAACCTTATATTCGGTTTCTCCAAATTCGTGATATTGTACATCATCAAATTCTTTATCCACAAAAGTTCTTTCTGGTTCGTTGTCTTTACTGTATACACTAACGGAAAGTATACGAGCAACTTCAGCCAATTCCGGGTCATACATCATTCTATATGTTCCCGAACTCTTTACTGCTTTAACAAAATACTTGTCATTATTCATCTCTTCTTCTGTGAGTTCGGTGGAGGGCTGTGTGATTTCAGTGGGAAGAGATTCGTCCAATGAATCTAGCAAATATGGTATGTAATAAAGTAGATATGTTTCATAAAACATACGGTCAACTTGCTCTTGAGTTATTCCTCCGACATTTACAATTCTAGGTGGCTCAGGATAAGATGGTTCCTGATTAGTCCACTTTTCAATTTCAAGTAAAGCAATATAAAGCTGACGCTGTTCGTTGACGATTGGTATTTGTAAAAGTTTAGCAATTTCAAATGTGACCTCAACAATAGTTAAGGCCGGACTTAACCAAGCAGGCAGAAAACAAGTAGTTCCGGCCGCAATTGACCAAGTCTGATAAGATTTTGAGACCACTTGCATACTTGCAATTACCTTAGTAGCAGTCGGATTGTTTTCGTCTGTCATTTTCCCTATGTTTTTTATAATGTCAACCGAATTCTTAAACAAATTAAGGCAACCACTTATATCAGAAAGCAGTACATCGTCTGGAACAACAAAATCTGTTATTTTCCATAAATATGAAAATTTCTTGACTACATCCACATACAAATCGAATTTGTTAGATGTGCCTCTGAGCGCACTTTTAACTTCTCTGCCTAACTCTCCAGATGAACTATAAAATAATTGCACTATTATGTCCGCTTCATCATCCAATAAAAAGTCATAGTCGTTCGCACGCACTGAAACAGTCGGCATCATGATCATCACCATAACCAAAGTCAAAATAATGCTGGCACCTCTGCGTAAGATTGATTTTTTCATTGAAATTCCTCCTATACGAGATTAAAATAAAATTAAGTATACCCCATATCAAGGACAATTTTCAAAAGGTACACCTTTTGAAAAAAGCCCTTCGGAGGTGCAAACAGCAGCTCCCTTGTCAATACTTGCGGTTTTTTTGTCAAAACGGGGCTTGAATTGGCGTGTTTGCGCCTGTATAATATATAAAAAGCAATCCGGCATAAGGTGTACCTTCTGCCGGATTATTATTTTTTCCTTATCACCTTATGTTCCCGCAAACGCCTGTATAGCGTGGTTTCCGTCAATCCTGTTTGCTTCATGAAATCCGAGGTTCTGAGTTTTCCTTGTTCCCACTGTTTCGCCAATTCACCGAAGTTTTCGGGGGGCTTTTTGGCGGGTCTGCCCAAGTGGACACCCCGAGCCCGTGCCGCCTTAATTCCCTCCGCCTGTCGCTTTTTTATGTTTTCACGCTCACTTTGCGCTACAAAGGACAGAAGTTGCAAGGTCAGGTCTGCGATAAGAGTGCCAACTAGACTTTTCTCTCGGCGTGTATCCAATGATTCCATGTCCAGAACGCAGATGTCCACGCCCTTTTCTTTGGTCAGCATCCGCCATTGGTTCTGTATCTCCTCATAATTCCGCCCAAGGCGATCAATGCTCAGAATATAGAGCAAGTCGCCCGCTTTCATCCGTTTTACCAATGCTTTATATTGCGGACGGTCAAAATCTTTTCCGCTTTGCTTATCTATGAAGATTTGCTGCTGTGGAATCTTTAACTCCCGCATGGCGATAAGCTGCCTGTCCTCGTTTTGGTCTGTGCTGCTGACACGGATATATCCGTAAGTTTTCATTTTTGTAATTGCTCCTTTTTTCTGAATTGTAGCAAGCAAAAACAGCGACCGCCCCGCTTGCCCTCACTATATAAATGGTGATTTTGAAGAAAGTTCAGCGTTTCGCACGATAGTGTAAAATCGAAAAGCACGATGAAAAATATCAGAATTCTTGCATCTTGTCGTTTATTCTGTATAATAAACTCGGAAAGCACGATAAGAAAAGAATTTGGGAATTGAGAATTCTATGGGCAATCAGCTAAAGGGCAATCGTTTGGATGTGAGTTGCTTTACGGTAGACTTTTGGGAGGACAAAGTCTTTGTAGGTGGTGATTGTTTTCCCGCCGGACAGTTTATTGTGGACTTGCTGAATCTTAGTGCCAATACGGTTTTGCTTACCTATCTCAGTGTTAAGAACATGGCAAAGGTTTTGAAACAATTGGAGCAAGGCTTTGTATATGCCCGCGACTTTAATTACGCAAAAGAAGAATTTGACGATTGCCTAACGCTGATGAAAGAGATTCGTCCACTGTCGTTTTTGGATATGGGATATGAGAAATTCCGCCTTGCGGTTATGACGCAGGAAAAGGAACTGGAAAAGTTACAACGATTTTTCGCGTTGCGCAGCAAACTGGCGGAGAATTGCCATCAGCCAAGTTTTGATTGGTACACACCGGATAAAACGGAGCAAAGCCTGCTTACCGATGGTGAATATATGTTAAAGGACATGAGCCGCACATTGTGCTTTTATATCTTCCTTGGCACGGATATTGTGAGAATGCGCGAGTTTGTGAAAGAGTTTATTGCGGAACTGCCATCGCTGGGGAAGTTGAACGAGAGTCACCTTATCAGCAAGCTGACGGAATTATGTGAGTTTGGGTATTCCGAATTGAACATCGACGAGCAAGAACGCCCAAGTCTGCGCGCTCTGCGTTCCGGTGTGGAATATGTCGCTATCCACCACCCGAAGAAGAAGGATGTTTCCATTACTGCCCGAAGGATGATATTCACGCGGTTCCTGGATTTCTTGATTGCCGATTTCTTTGAAGGAATCCATTGCGGGCATTATCCACGCCAATGCCAAGTCTGTGGCAAATACTTTCTACGGCAGGATGCGCGAAAGCAATTATATTGCGACGACTTTGACCCGAATGATTCCAAAGGCCGATCCTGCCGCATGATTGCCGCTGACCGCACCCGAAGGGAGCGAAGTCTTACCCTTGACCATCCGATTAAAAGCGTGTGCGCACGACGGCTCAGTACAATCAACACGCATAAGAACAACGGAAAAATTTCCGAAGAATTCGCGGCTGCGGCTAAGTGCTATGCCCAAAATTGCCGCGATCGGGCGTTGGATGATGATAATTATGCTTTGACACAATATAAAGCAGATATGACCCCTGAAGCGGTCTATGCCTTTGTAAGAAAACAAGACATGAAGTAAGACAGATGTACGATATAAATTACACAAAAAAAGAATACGAGCCGGATCAAGAACAGTGGGAACGCTGGACGGAGTATATGTATCAGCTTGCACCCAAGCCGCCCAAGATGGAATTAGACGAATATATCGAGAAATATAAAGCCACCGATAATTTTCTGTATTTCCGCTTTTTCCTCCATTACTACGAAAACAGGCTCAACGGCGAGGTGGAAAGGATTTGCCGCATATATGGACAAAAGCATAACTTTGAGGACATCAAGCAAACGATTGTCATAACGCTAATCAAGCTAATCCCCAAATACAACCCTGAGTTGGGCGTTCCGTTTCTATCTTTCGCCAAAGTATATGTAACCGCTGCGATTCGCCGATATATAAGGAAATACGGCAGTTGTTATTCCGTGAAGAACGATAACCATTTTCGAGAACTGCGTAAGGCAAACGGGATATATTATAAAGACCCGGAAAAAAGCGCGAAGGAGCGGTTAGCGGAAACCGTCAGTCAAATGGGGAAATCTGAAAAGGATGTTCGGGATTTATTGATTGAAGGAGAACATTTCCGTTACTATGACAGCATTTATGTGGACTTGGAAGATGATTTAGGTGAGCCATATTTTGAAGAATGGGTAATAGATGAATACTCCCAGCCGGAAACGATTGTACCGAACCTGATGCTATCGGATGATATGTTGGAAGCGGTTGAAAAACTCATGCACCGTCCACGAGCCATTTTATTGCGGCGCTTGGGTATTCTTTGCCTGTACTGCGGTAGAACTGGCGAGAGGATTTCTAAAGAGGAAATTGCCAACCACTTTGAGCTATACAGTGACAGCGCAGTGGACAGGACGTTAAACAAAGCAACCGCTGAACTGGCGAAAGTGCTGACCACAAAAGGCTGGTTTCGCGCTATGCACATCAAGCGGGAATCCCAAACAGTGATAAAGGGCAAAACGATTGGCACTACATATTCTTACCGCCCCATGTTCGGCGCGGATGAGGGATTGCTGGAATTCAACCTCACCAAACCAGCCGAAAAAGGATATATCATCGACCGTTTCACCCCGTGGGACAAGGAATATCCGTTCTTCCGGCATTTGGTGCGTGAAGTGGCGAAGATGCAGGAAAAAGGCGAATATGTAAAGGAGCGGCTCTTGGTTTGGTGGAACATTTGATTTATGGAAACACGACCACTAACGAAACTAAGCAGTGCTTGTTTTGGATTGTGTTGCTAATTAGCTAATCTTGCAATACAATAAGGATGTGGTATTTCCCATTTGAGAGAAATGCAGTAAGAATATGAGGAGGAAACGCAAAGTGTCTCATACGACAATCAAAATACAAAACTGTAATAATATTACTAATGGTGAAATAGTTCTTTGCGCCGATAAACTGAACATCCTTTTTGGTCGAAATGGAACTGGTAAATCTACAATCGCACGTGCAATATATCTGGACTCACAGAGCAAATCTCTGTCAGAACTTGCTCCATATGGCCGCATAAGCGCAGATGCTCCACCAACAATTGAAGGGGTGCCTGCAGGAAATATCGCAATTTTTGATGATAACTATGTCAGTCAATATGTGTATCAGCCAGATACCCTCATCAAGGATGCTTTTGAGGTTTTAATTCGTTCCAAAGAATATGATGACGCCAAGACGAATATTGATGAAGCATTGGAAAGAATAAGAAACACAATCACTGGGAAAGAAGAAATTATAGCCTTACAACAGCAAATCAGCGTGCTTATCAATAACATCGAGTTTACAGATAATAGTAGCAAGTTGGCAAAGCGAAAAGGGGGAATAAAAGGCATCCTTAAAGGAAAAGGTGCATATTTTAACCCTCCTGTTGAATTGAATGGACTCCGTCCATTTTTTGAGGAAGATACAGTTTCGAAGTGGGCAGCTTGGCGATTGCAGGGCTATACAGACTTTGGAACTAAAGGCTGCTGTCCGTATTGTTCCACTGGAGACACAGAGCAAATACAGACGATAAATAAAGTCTTTGCTGATAGTTTTGATAAAGCCAGCGTTGAGTATGCCGCCGCAATTGCGAGAGCACTAAACGCACTCGCCGCCTATTTGAATATGGATAAGGCTAATGAGTTGCTTTCTTTGTTCGGTGTTAGAGAGAGCATACCAGTTCTTGAAGCACAGCTTGCAAAACTGGGGGCAGAAGCGCGCTATCTTCACGATCGTTTGACTGCAATAGTGTCTTTTAATGGGTCATCTGTCGACAGGGAAAATGTATCAGAACTTGAAACGAAATTGACAGACATGAAAGTGGATTTTCGAGCCTGCGATTCCTATTTTGTATCGGTGCTGACAAGAACAGAAATGGAGGGAATTAATACCGAGATTGATAACCTACTTGAGAAAGTTGGCTCGCTCAAAGGGGAAATTAGCAAATACAACAAATACATTCAAGACAGAATCAAAGACAGAGAGCAGGACATTAACGACTTCCTAAGTCTCGCAGGCTTTAGGTATGTTTTTGACGTTGAGGTCAGCGGTGAGAACAGGGCGAGAGCCTTACTAAAATTTATCTTACCAGATGGAAATCCCGGCGATATCCAATCGCCTGGAAAGCATTTAAGTTGGGGAGAAAAACATTCCTTTGCTTTAATTCTATTTATGTTTGATGCCATAAGGAATGATTCAAAACTAATTATTCTTGACGACCCGATATCTTCATTTGATAGCAATAAAAAATATGCGATTATCAATAGGCTGTTCAAAACTGGGGAGCGAGGAAACAGTTTCTATGAAAAAACCGTTTTGATGCTCACACACGATTTTGAGCCGGTCATTGACTATATTCAAACAAATTCAGGTCGACAAACCCCAACTTCGGTTTGTGCGACATATTTTGAAAACATTAGCGGTCAACTCCAATGCACTCCTATTCGAAAAAACGATGATCTAATCTCCTCTGTGGTTTTATTTAAGGAACTGGCCACGGACAGTAACATTGATATAGCTGCGAGGATAGGTTGCTTACGAAAATTCATTGAACATCAGTACAAGAATCCACAAGAAGAATCTGATGCCTATAATATCTTATCCAGCTTAATACATGGGCGCTCTGAGCCGACCACTGATTCGGCGGGAAACAGCAAACTGACGGCAGAAAAAATAACGGCTGGTGTCGCTTTTATCAAAAATTTCATCACTGATTTCGACTATGCAACAATACTGGCCCTATGTTCATCACAGAATCTGCTAATTAGGTATGGTAGCGAGCAATCGGCCTACACAAAGATGCTCATACTCCGAGCTTATACCGAGCAGAGCCCTGAAGCAAGAGAGCGCCTTCGCCGTAAAAACGATGTACTTCGAAAATATGTTGATGAAACTTTCCATATTGAAAATGACTACATTTATTCGCTTGATGTGCGGCGCTTTAACATTGTTCCTGAAAACTACATTGCTGATGCCAACACATTTGTATGTGATGAATTAACATGAATCTTCCGATAACAATTGAGCAACGATGGCTATGGTAAAGTTTCAGTGTTGACAGAAGAATAATTGCTTGATACGCTTTCAATAATTCATATCTGAAGGGCAGGTGAACCCAAATAAAAGCTGTAATCTATGCCAGATATTCCTCTGACAATCAGCGTGAGGAATCCATAGAGGGGCAAATTCGAGAGTGCAAGGTTTATGCGGAGAGAAAGGGCATGATGGTCATTGACTCTTATATTGACCGTGCGTTTTCGGCTAAGACCGACAACCGCCCGGAGTTTCAGCGCATGATTAAGGATAGCGCGAAACGCCTGTTTGATGTGGTCATCGTGTGGAAACTTGATAGGTTTGCCCGCAACCGTTACGATTCCGCGCATTACAAGGCTACCCTTCGCAAAAACGGCGTTAAGGTGGTTTCCGCGATGGAGGCCATTGCCGAAGATTCCACTGGAATTCTCCTTGAATCCTTGCTGGAAGGCTATGCGGAATTCTACTCTGCTGAGCTGTCTGAAAAGGTAATTCGAGGAAGAACGGAAAACGCCCTCAAATGCAAATGGAACGGTGGCTGTATGCCGCTTGGATTGAAGGTTGATGTGGAGAAGCGCTTTGTAATTAACCCGCTGACCGCGCCGCTGGTGCTGGAGGCATTTCAGATGTATGCGGCCGGAGTTACGGTCAAGGAAATTGCCGAGACATTGAATGTCAAGGGCATCCACTCCCGCCATGGCGGCTCCATGAACGTCAACAGCATTACAACCCTGTTGCATAACCGAAAATACATCGGTGAATATAGATACCGTGATATTTTACACGAGAACGGCATTCCCGCGATTGTGCCGAAGGAACTGTTCGATCAAGTGCAGGAGCGGCTTGCTAAGAATAAAAAAGCACCTGCCCGATTTAAGGCGAGGGATGAACTCTATCTGTTGACTACTAAGCTATTCTGCGGGAAATGCGGCGCATATATGATCGGTGAGAGCGGCACAAGCCACACGGGAAGAATCTATCAGTATTACAAATGCGCTTCCGCCAAGAACAGAAAGGGTTGCGACAAGAAGGCGGTTAAGAAGGCTTGGATTGAAGATTTGGTAATGGCAGAAGTCGCAAAGATACTTTTAGATGACGTTGTTATTGATCGTATTGTTGATGCCGTGATGGAGCTGCAGGATCGGGAGAATACCGCGCTGCCGTTTCTGCAAAAGCAACTTGATGAAACCAACAAAGGTCTTGAGAATATTGTGGATGCCATTCAGCAGGGGTTCTTAACCTCCTCCACCAAGGAGCGGCTGGTCGCATTGGAAGAAAGCAAAAAAGAACTGGAGATGCAGATTCTGCAAGAAGAACTGTGCCGTCCCAAGGTTTCGGAGGAAAAGGTACGATTTTGGCTGAGCAAGTTTCGGGAGGGCGATATGCAGGATCCAAAACATCGACAGCGTTTGATTGACAGTTTTGTCAACGCGATTTATCTTTATGACGACAAAATCATCTTGACATTCAACTATAAAGATGGTTCAGCAACGGTAACACTGGCAGAGATTGAAAGTTCGATTACATCCAGCGGTAGTCTGCCAAATCATCTACCATCTATTGATAAAAGAAATTTTGTCGATAGATGGTTTTTTGATTGCCCGAAAGTCCAGTAACGGCGGGATTTTTCGGGCTTGGGCATTTTGCATTGTATCATTTCTTGGCAGTAACCAGAGCCGTTTTACGAAGGACACCTGACACGAACCTCGCCTGTTCTCTGGCTATCTTTTAA
>Ga0123353_10002274_pt1 | contig 23816 bp, 21 predicted proteins | sample TergutLab28metaG_3_FD_92763 | JGI IMG/M metagenome (GOLD analysis project Ga0123353, IMG submission 92763) | Labiotermes labralis P3 segment gut microbial communities from Petit-Saut dam, French Guiana - Lab288 P3 | ecosystem: Host-associated > Arthropoda: Insects > Digestive system > Gut ... | reverse complement strand
GCTAGTTCGGCGTCCGGGAGGCTTTCGCGCACTGCGCTTCGGGGGCTGGCTTTCAGGCTCAAGGCAAAGCGGTGCCGAATCATGGCGCAAAAGAGGTTGTATATCTCGTCGACGTCCTGGGAAGCCATCAGTTGCCTGTGCATGACGGCCAGTTCCGAATCCTGCCCCTGCCTCTGCTTCCTTCGCCTCGAAATTATCCACGCGGATACCGCCGCGAGAAGAAGCAAGCCCCCCAGGGCGATCAACACAATGTATAGTGTTTGCCGATTAATACGGAGCGTAAGTGTTGTGTCGTCTGTGCCCATATTTGCGTAGCTCACCTGGTTGATGAGTATCGTTTCCGTGCTGGCTGGCTGGGTGCCGTTGACGACGCCGGGCGGGGGCATCTCCCCCAGGACTGTAATGGATGTCCCCGGGATCTCCGCCCTCTCATACGTTTGGGTGACAGGATCGAAATAGGGGACGGAGACCGGCGCTATTTTCATGGTTCCGGTTTTGTCCGGCACCAGGATCACTTCGAACTCCTTTTGCGACTGGTATTGGTTGTTTATTACGGATTCCGCCGTGCTTTTCTGCGTTTCGTAGACCGTGAACCCGGGCAGGCCGCTTTGGGGGAAAACGTTTTTCATCCCATCCAGGTTGCAGCAGCCGGATGCCGTCGCCCGCAAGATGAGGGAATCTCCGTAGTTGACCTGATCCCGGTCGTATGCGCCCTCCCATCGCAACTGTCCCACAATGCCCGAAAAATCATCTGGTTTGCCATCCGTGGGCAGCGGTTTCACCATCAGTTCCGCCTCCTCCGTGGACAGGTACATCGGCTCGGAGAATCCGAACAGACCGCCCAAGCCGCCCCCATGCCCGGAGTAGTTGTCGACGAGGACATTCACCTGCAATTTGAATGAGGGGATGGTACATGCACCGGACTTGATGGGATCGAGGATCAGTTTCTTGACTTCGAATTTTTCGTATCTGACGCCGTCCAGGTACACATGTTCTCTTTGCAGCTCCTCAGACACGTCCTTGGTGACGACCATGCCGTCGATGGCGATATAGTCGGAAAACCCGAGGCTCTCGACGCTGTATTGGCTGTAGACCTCATAGGATAAAACAATCTTTTCCCCCAGATAGGATTCGGTATGGGACAGGATGGTCTTGACAAATAGCTCCTGCGCGTCCCCGTCCCCCCCGGAGGAACCCTCGGTGACTATCACCTCCAGCGTGTTGGTTTCGTAGGTTTGGCCATTGAACTGGATGGTGGCTTTCAGTGTGAATTGACCCTGCGCCTTGGGCATGACCACATAGTTCAGGGTTTCCTGATGAATTGTTTCCCCGCCGGTGATGTTGATCGAGGTGCTCGAGTTGTGAGAGAGCACGTCGAAATTTTCCAGCCCCTCGATGCCGACGAGCGTGGCGCTTTGGGCATTTTCCATCGTGACGGCGATGCTGCAGCTGTTCCCGATTTGCAGGTTCAAGTTGTCCATATCCAGCCGGAACCGGGGTTCCGGCGCGGCCAGCGCAGGCGCACAGCACATGGCGACCGCGCACAGCGTCAATATAAATAGGACGGTGCTTCGTATTTTACCAGCCATTTGTCCCATCCTTCCCGCCGATAACCTCTTGGTTGTTTTTCAGGCTTTCCTCTTCCTGGGCTTCCAGCATTTCTAGTATCCGGGCGATCTCGGCCATGTTTTGCTCGTCTTCGCCGTCTTCGCCATCGGCGCCCTCTTCGCCGTCTTCGCCTTGCTCGGCTTGCTTGCCTTCGTTTTCCTCGCCTTCTTCGCCCTCCTCCTGGCTGTCGCCGGTTTCGCTTTCCTCGCCCTCGGTCTCTTCGCCCTCGCCCTGCTCGCCTTCGCTCTCTTCGCCTTCCTCGCCTTCTTCGCCCTCGCCCTGCTCGCCCTCGCCTTCCTGATCCATTTCCTCCAGGAGTTCCTCAATCTTTTGCATCACTAATTCATAATTATATTTCAGCGATACATTTTCTGGGTATAGTATCATGCCCTCCCTATAGGCGTCCAGAGCCAGGGCGTAGCACGGCAATTTCTCGTTTGGATCTTCGAGGGCGTCCCCCAGCTTGAAGGCGGCGTTTCCGGCATGCAGGTACTTTTCCAAACTATCGTCGGATTTTTCGTAGTATTCTATGGCTTGGCCGTATGCCCCCGACAGGTAAGCCGCTTGCGCCGCGTTGAAGCACAACGCCCGGTTCTCCGGGGCGGCCGCCAACCCAGCCTCGTACAGTCGCAATGCCTCGCCATACTGCTGCGAAGCATATTGCTCGTTTCCCAGCCGGAGGGCCCTTGCGACGGTGGCGTCTGCGTCCACCCAGCCCGATAACAACAGGGGCAGTAGCAAAACAGCGGCGATTCCCGATAGTATCACGGCTTTTCTCATCCGGTTTCCCTCCTATCCACCCCTCCAGACCCGCCAGTTCCGACTATCCTATCTGTCCCGACTATCCTGTCAGTCCCGCCTGACCCGTCCGCCCCGCGATCGCGATCGCGCCGCGCCCTCGATAGGGCCTGTCGCCTGTCCGGCAAAAACCATGCGACGAGAAACAATAGGATGCCCGCCCCGAGAAAATACTGGTACAGCGGCGAATATTTCTTGATTTGTTCCGTTTCCATGTCATCCCGTTTCAAAAGCGATAGATCCTCCAGCAGAGAGGTGGTTTCCCCGCCCTGCAGGGTCGCCTGATAGTAGGCACCCCGGCCCATCCGGGCCAGTTCCGCCAGAATGTCCGCGCGAAGGCGCGACGTGATGGGGTTGCCATCCTCGTCCTTCATGTAGCCAACCACCGTGTCCCCCGCGTCATTGTACACCGGCACCAAGCCTCCCTTGTCGGTCCCGACGCCCACGGCGTAGATCTTGACCCGGTCGTCCGTGATGCCTTGCAACGCCTCCAAGCCGGAGCCGTCATGCTCTTCGCCGTCGCTGAGGATCAGAATCACCCTGTCGGCGCCGGATGCCCGCTCAAAGGACTCATTGGCCAAACGCAGGGCTGTGGCCAAATTGGTCCCGCCGCCGCTGATCATGTCCGTGTCCATCACGTCCAGAAACATGCGGGCAAGCTGGTAGTCGTCGGTCAGGGGCATTTGGATGTACGCCTCTGACGCAAACGGAATGAATCCAATCCTGTCGCCCCGCAGATGATCCAGCAGGTTCCCCACGATTTTCTTGGCGATTGTCATCCTGTCCGGCGCGATATCGGAGGTGAGCATGCTCTTTGAGGTGTCCATCAGCACGTAGATGTCCATGCCTATCTTGCCGGCTTGCGCGTATCCCGCGAAAACCTGGGGCCCCGTCAGCGCGAATACCACCAACCCCAGGCCTAGGCCGAGCAGTGTCGCCCGGAGCGTTTTGAAGCGCACGCCGCCTTCCAGGTGGAGTGCTGTCATGATCCGGCCCTTTTTCCCGAGGGCCAGGACAAAGAAGGCGACAGCAAGAACTGCCAATATCAGGAAGACGGCATGGAAAGGATACTTGAACTCCAAAATCGGCAAGAAAACACCTCCCTTACATACCTAAACTCACGGGATCTGACCTCGCTCACGCACCTAAACTCACGGGATCTGCACAAAAAAGTATCTATCCAGGACGACGCCCGCCAGTAGCAGTGGCAACGACGCCATGAGGAGCGGGAAGGCCAGCTCGGTATATTCCCGGAAATTATCGTCCTGGAACTCCGTTCTCTCCAGCCGGTTGATGGTGTCGAACACCTGCGCCAGCGAGTCCGAATCCATCGCGCGAAAGTACTGGCCGCCGGTGGTGGACGCGATACGCTTGAGCAATTCCTCGTCAAACCCACCCTCAAACCGCTGATACTGCGTCTGGCCTCCGAACCCATGCACGGGAAGGATCAGCGAATCGCTGCCGATCCCTATGGCATAGATCTTGATGCCGAGGTCCCGCGCCAGCTGGCTGGCCGTTTCCGGATCGATGGCCCCGGCGTTGTTGTCGCCGTCGGTCACGAGGATCATGATCCGCGACGCGGCGTCACTCTTCTTCAACCGGTTCAGACCGACCGAGATCGCCATGCCGATGGCCGTGCCGTCCTGGTTGACCGATTCTATCGACACGCTGGCCAGCGATTCCCGCACGACGTTGTGATCCAAGGTCAGGGGGATGCGCGTGTAAGCCGCGCCCGCGAAGATGACGAGGGAAATCCGGTCGTTCGCCCTGCCGGCGACAAAATTGTCGATGGTTTGCCGGGCGACTTCCAGGCGGTTTGGCTCGAAATCGACCGATTGCATGGATCCGGACACATCCAGGAGCATGGCGATGTCGATGCCCTGCCGCCAAATGGAATCGGCGGCCTCCACCGTCTGCGGCCTCGCCAGCGCGGCGATGGACAGGACGACGCCGCATAAGGCGATGATCTTGCCCACTTTGTGTTTGATGGTTTTGTCCCTGTGGACGCCGCGCAACAGTTTGACGCTGGAAAAATGCAACCCGCGCTTCTTCGCCGCCAGGAAAAATAGGGGTATCACGGCGGGTATCAGAAACAAAAACCACCAGTTTGCGAATCTCATCAAGCCGCACCCGCTTCCAACGCATCAATGCCCCCGACAAGGGTGAGCAATCGCTTATAATGGGCTTGTTGTTCCTCAGGGGCGACATCGACGCCGGTAAATTTCAGCCTGTCGCCCTCGGTCAGCCACGACCCGATTTCCGGAAGCATGGGCGAGAGTGCCTCGATCCCCACCAGTTCGGCGAGGATTTCGAAGGATGTTTTGCCGATGATCCGGAACTGATACAGGCTTTCGAGATACTCTTTGAAATACAGCGTCAAATCCACGAGGTAATTATCCGCCCCGGCGTCGAGTTCGCCGGATCGCCGGAGGAAGACATGGTAGGGGCTGGGCGCCTTGGCCCTCTTTTTCTTCACGATGCCCACGAGGATAAAGCCGCCCGACGCGGCGAGGATCCCAGCGGCGACATAGAAGAGGATGCGCCAGGGGAAGGAGAATCCCGGTGGGGCCACATGGGTGCCTCCCTCAAAGATGCCTTCCCTGTCCAAGTCGTCCAACGTGGACTTGACGTCGATGACAATTTCCTTGTTCCCCAATCGTGCGGTGTAAGTGCCCGGGACAAAGGTCCGCAACGAGAGCAGGAAACCCTCGGGCGACTCCGTGAGTTCCACAATCTCAAAATCTTCGAATGCCTCCGCCAACGCGGCGGCGGAGATATCGGAGAAGTCTGAGAAATCCTCGCTGGTAATCTCCAGCGTGATGATGTCGCCCACGTAGATGTTCCTTGCCCCGTCGGGGACATCCGTAGCGGCAGTATCAGCGGTATCCGCAACCCCAATCGGCACCGTGCCCGGCGTCGTAGCCGTCGCCGCGGCCGTATCCGCGGCCGTCGCGGCCGTAGCCTTATCCGCGGCCGTCGCCCCAGCTGTCGCTACGGCGCCCGCCAAGATCATCAATACCGCGAAGCGCAGAATTCTTTTCATGCCCTGCTTCATGCCCTGCCCCTTCTCCTGAAAAACTGCCGCAAAGGCTTCACATAATCCTCGTCGGTGTAGATGCAGATCAGGTTCCTCTTGGATCCGCCGTCCGGCGGCTCGACACGCAGATCCCGCTTTAGGTTGTCCATCACAAGGGTCTCGCCGGTTTCCAAATCCTCGAACGTGAAGATGGCGCCTGCCGGGATCCGCTCCTCCGCCCGGTCCACGACCCGGATGCGGATCAGGTCGTGGCGGTTTGCGGACGCCTTGAGCTCTTTCTCGTACCCTTCGTCCAAGAAATCCGAGATGAGGAACACGACGCTCCGCTTTTTTTCGATCCGGTTGAAATATTGCAACGCTTGGGCGATATCGGTGCCTGTCTGCTGAGGCTGGAAGTTGAGGATGTTTTCGATGATGGACAGGACATGCCGCCGCCCGCTTTGGGAGGGGATCAGTTTTTCCACCGAACCGGTGAAAAAGACCACGCCGACACGGTCATTGTTGCGGGTGGCGGAGAGGGCCAACGTGGCGGCGATCTCCGCGATGAACTCCTTTTTCCGCCCAAAACTGTTGGATCGGGACATGTCGATGAGCAGGAACAAGTTCAACTCGCGCTCTTCCACGAACTGTTTGACAAAGGCTTTGTCATATTTCGCGGTGACATTCCAGTCGATGCTACGCACATCGTCGCCCGGGATGTACTGCCGGATGTTCTCGAAATCCATCCCTTTGCCCCGGAAACCCGAGCGATATTCCCCGGAAAAGATCTCATCCACCAGTTTCTGGGACGTGATCTCAATCCGCCGTATTTTTTTGGCCAGCTCACTGGAAACCACGGCCCCACACCTCCCGGTTTGCGGATTTTCGTCTATGGCAGGTTCACCTTCTCGAGGATATCCGCAATCAGCTTTTCGGAGGTGATCTCCTCGGCTTCGGCTTCGTAGGACAGCAGGATGCGATGGCGCAGGACATCATACACGACGGTTTTCACATCGTCGGGGATGACATATTCCCGCCCTGCCAGGAATGCCCGGCACCGGGCGGCCTTGATCAGGCAGAGGGAGGCGCGGGGCGATGCCCCGCAGGCGATGTAGGGCGAGGGTTCCCGGGTCATGGAGACAATGTCCAGCACGTAGTCTTCGATTTTTTTGTTCAGGTAGATCTCGTCCACGCAGGCTTTCACGCGGATGATATCCTCCCGGGTCATCACGGTTTCCACGTCCGATAGGCCGGCGTTTTCCTTCGCGTAGCTCTGGATGATTTGCCGCTCTTCCTCCCGTTTCGGATACCGTATCTTCAGTTTTAGCATGAACCGGTCCTGCTGTGCCTCGGGCAACGGGTAGGTCCCCTGCTGTTCCAGCGGGTTCTGGGTGGCGATGACAAGGAAGGGGGCGTCCAGCGGGTAGGTGACCTCGCCGATGGTCACCTGGTGTTCCTGCATGGCTTCGAGCAACGCCGACTGCACCTTCGCCGGCGACCGGTTGATCTCGTCGGCCAGGATGAAGTTGCTGAAGATAGGCCCCCTCTTGACGACAAACTCGCCGGTTTTCTGGTGATACATCTCCGTGCCCAGTATGTCCGCCGGCAGGAGATCCGGGGTGAACTGGATCCGTTTAAAATCTACGCCCAGGGCCTTCGCCGCCGTGCTGGCCGCCAGCGACTTGGCCAACCCAGGAACGCCTTCCAGCAGAATGTGCCCACCGGTCAGCAAGCCGATGAGGATTCCACTGAGCATGTAGTCTTGTCCGATGACGGCCTTGCCGATTTCCTTCTTCAGCGCGATGACCATGGCGCGCTCCTCATGGTATTTTGACATAGCAGGCACAGCAGGCACAGCAGGCACAGCTGGCATAGCAGGTTGCGGGCTTTCCATATAGGCGACCTCCCGGATACAATCTCCCCAAGATTATACTACCTGTCTTTGAAGTGCGTTTGAACGATTTGTGAACATAATGTAATAATATTTTATCATCCCGGATGTATTGCAAAACACGGATAGTTGTGATAGAATAACTTGGTATGAACTCGGGCGGTCCTCTGCCACATACATGGCAAGAACGCCCGAATATTGAGGAGGAACTACCCCATGGATTTAATCCAAGAGCTGACGCGCGATCAGCTAAAGACCGATCTACCGCCCTTGCGGATCGGCGACACCGTACGGACGCATATCAGAATCAAGGAAGGCAATCGTGAGAGGATCCAGGTTTTCGAGGGGACCATCATCGCCCGCAAACACGGCGGCATCCAAGAGACCATCACCGTGCGGCGGCTCTCTTATGGCGTGGGCGTGGAAAAGGTATTCCCCATTCACTCCCCGCACATCGACAAGTTCGTCGTCGTGCGAAAGGGCAAGGTGCGCAGGGCCAAACTGTATTACTTGCGCGGCCGCGTCGGGAAGCGCGCCAAGGTCAAAGAGGATATTTAGCGACATTCAGCGACAACGACCTGTAACGACATGTACATTCAGCGACATCTGCATGAACGACATCTGAGGATCTATCTGACGCCCGAACCAAAGGGGGGACGCCGTTCTCCCTTTTCCTTTGGTTATATTTAAGGGGGATATGCATGGAGTCTGTTAAAACAGATAGCATCGGCCCGCCCAGCGCCGGCTCGCCCAATGCCGGAACGCCGGGGGATCATCCGCCCGACGTTTACGCCCCACCCACTAAAAAGCGGGCGACGCGCTTGGAGAGGGAGCTATTCGACTGGTTGCAGACCATCGTCACGTCGCTCATATTGGTCAGCCTGTTGTTTTCCTTTGTGGCGCGTGTGATCGGCGTGGTCGGGCCGTCCATGGAGTCCACCATATTCACCGGGCAGAAGGTGTTGATTTCCAACCTGTTCTACACCCCGAAAGCCGGAGATGTCGTCGTCTTCACGAAAAAGAACATCAAAGACGACTTGGGCTTGGGGTCGGATGACGAACCCCTTGTCAAGCGGATTATCGCGGTGGCGGGGCAGACCGTCAACATCGACGCCGCCACCGGCGATGTCAGTGTGGATGGCATCGTCATCGACGAGCCATACATCAGGGAACGCACCACCATGGTGGGCAGGATTTCCTATCCCTACACCGTGGAAGAAGGCAAGGTGTTCGTGATGGGGGACAACCGCAACCGTAGCTCGGACAGCCGCCTGATTGGCGCGGTGGATACGCGGTATATCTTGGGGCGCGTGCTGTTTCGGGTATGGCCGTTGCAAGATTTTGGCCCCCTCCCGAACCCGGAATCGAGCGCGGAACCGGACTTGGATCCAGACCTTGACCCGAACTGGGATCCGAACCTGGATCCGAACGTGGGGGCGGAGGGCGTAGATCCTTGAGCGGCGGGCCGCCTGTTGACGATTTAGGAGACGCGCTGGATCTGGCGATAGCGCAACTCACCCCGCGTGAGCGGGAAGAACTCCTCTTTATGCTATGGGTTGCGTCGCCGTCCGATGCCACGCCGTACGATGCCACGCCGTACGATGCCCCGCCGTACGATGCCCCGCCGGCTATGCCGGCGATGGCGCCTGCAACGGCTACGGCGACGGCGACGGCGGAGGGATCGGCAACGGCAACGGCGCCAGCGGCAACGGCCACGGTGACGGGAGCGGAACCGGCCACAGCACCCGTGGAGACCCCGGCGGCGCCTACGGCTACGGCCACGGCGCCTGCGGCTACGACACCCGTGGAGACCCCGGCGCCCGTGGAGGATCCCGCGCCTACTCCCGACCTGGCCATAACCGTGGCGGGGCCCAAGGCGCGCAGTAGCCTCTTCGAGTGGGTCAGGGCGTTGGTCTCCGCGATTGTCGTCGTGGGTGTCTTCTCGCTTTTTTTCGTCCGATTTATCGGCGTGACCGGGAGTTCCATGAATCCCACGTTGGAACAGGGCCAGAGGCTTTTGATATCCAACCTTTTCTACCGCCCCAGGCCGGGCGATATCATTATTTTTGTCGAGAAAAACTACTTTGAGGTCGATGGGATGGCCGTTCCGCTGGTCAAGCGGGTCATCGCCTCGGCGGGGCAGGAAGTGGACATCGATTTCACGACCGGAGAGATTTGGGTAGATGATGTGCTGAAGGATGAACCCTATATCGCGGAGACGACATCCCAGCGCGGCGACCAGGAGTTCCCGCTCACGGTGCCGCCGGGGACCCTGTTTGTGATGGGGGACAACCGCAACGACAGCTTAGACAGCCGGTTTAGCGAGATAGGCTTCATCGATGAACGCCTCGTGCTGGGGCATGTGCTATTTCGGGTATGGCCTATAAACCATATTGGGCCCGTGGGTTCCCTATGGGAATGAACATACAATGGTATCCCGGCCACATGGCCAAGACGCGCCGCATGATTGCGGAGCATCTCAAATTGGTCGACGCGGTCTGCGAGATGACAGACGCCCGCATCCCCGCCGCTAGCCGCAATCCCGAGTTGCATGAAATCCTCGGCGACAAACCCCGGTTGCTGGTGATCAACCGGGCCGATCAAGCCGACGCCGCCGGGAACGCCGCCTGGGTTTCCCATTGTCGGCGCCATGGCCAGGCGGTTCTGCTGACCGACAGCAAGAGCGGCGCGGGGGTGTCGCGCTTGGCGCCGGCGGTCCGGGCGTTGCTCAAAGAAAAAATAGAAGCCGGCGCCGCCCATGGCCGGACAGGGCGTGTTCTGCGCCTGATGGTGGTGGGCGTCCCCAACGTGGGCAAATCTTCGCTCATCAACCGCTTGGCCGGCCGCCGCGCCGCGGCTGCCGAGGATCGCCCGGGCGTGACGCGGGGGCGGCAATGGGTGAATCTATCCCCCGGCCTAGCCTTGCTGGACACGCCGGGGATACTCTGGCCCAAATTCGAGGATGAAGGCACAGGGATGTTGCTGGCCTATACCGGCGCCATCCGGGATGAAATCCTGGACGCCGAGACGCTGGCCGCCCATTTGGCGGCGTTTCTGCAAGAGAGATACCCCGAAGCGTTGGCCTCCCGCTACCGATTGGGGGGCAATGTGGGAGGCCGCGCGGACGACGGTACGGGCGACCACGCGGGCGGCACTGCCGGAGGGGACGACGGCATGACGCTCCTGGCGCGGGCGGCGCGGGGACGCGGGTTCTTGGCCGCCGGCGGGTTGCCGGATACGGAGCGCATGGCGCGGGTGTTGCTGGATGAGTTTCGCGGCGGCAAGCTGGGGCGGTTCACGCTGGAATGGCCGGCGGCGGGCCGCGATCCGCAAGTGGCTGGAGGCGAAGCATGAGCCAGGGCCAGCGCATGGGCCAGCGTATGGCCAGGGCGTGGGTGCGGGAATGGACATGGATATGCATCATTTGATCGCTGGCGTGGACGAAGCCGGACGGGGGGCATTGGCTGGCCCTGTGGCCGCCGCCGCCGCCGTCTTGCCGCCGGGGTTGAAAATAGAAGGGCTTGACGATTCCAAAAAGTTGTCGCGTAAACGCCGGGAGGCGTTGTACGATATCATCACGCGGGAGGCCATCTGCTGGGGGATTGGGTATGCGTCGGTGGCGGAAATCGAATCCATCAATATCCTGCAAGCCGCCATGCTGGCCATGCGCCGCGCCGTATCCACGCTGTCGCCGCAACCTGTCCTCGTGTTGGTGGATGGCAATTACGCCCGGGGCTTCCCGCAAAAAGCCATCCCGATCGTGGGGGGCGACGCGAGGATCCCCGCCATCTCGGCGGCTTCTATTTTGGCCAAGGTCACCCGTGACCGCCTGATGGCCGAACTTGCTGAGACTTACCCGCAATACGCTTTCGCGCAGCACAAGGGCTATGGGACCGCCCTGCACTACGAGCGGTTGCGTGCCTTTGGGCCATGCATCGAGCACAGGAAGAGTTTTTTGAAAAAGCAACATAATGAGTAATCATAATGAGTAATCATAATGGGGATGCCGCATGGAAAACGAAAAGATAAAACGGGGGCGCGCGGGCGAAGACATGGCGGCGCGTCTTTTGGAGTCCAAAGGCTATTCGATTATCGGCCGCAACTGGCGCGTCCGCGAGGGCGAGATCGACATCATTGCCGCCAGGGGGGACATCGTGGCCTTCGTGGAGGTCAAGTGGCGGCGCAACGACCGCTTCGCGGCGCCCGGCGAGTCGGTGACCGCGAAAAAGAGGGCCCGCCTGCGTCGCGCGGCGGCCATGTGGATGGCGGAGTACGGGGAGAAAAACGCGCGTTTTGATGTCGTGGAGATCGTCGCCGGCGACGATGGCGGTGACGGTGACGGTAAGGGCAAAGGGCGCGATCCGGCCATCCGCCACATCGTCGGCGCGTTTGCCTAGGGACTCGGCTTACCAAACATCATACATCTTAAATCATAGCAAAGGATGCGAAACTGATATGCGCTATGTAAGCACGAGGGATAAAAACATCGGCGCCTCCGCCCAGGAGGCCATCGCACGCGGGTTGGCTCCGGGCGGTGGGTTGTACGCGCCGGAAGCGTTACCTTGCAATCGCAATTTCTGGAAGTCGCTGATCGGCAAATCGTACGCCGAGCGGACCGCCGCCGTGATGGGGCAGTTTTTGGACGGCTTTGGCCCTGGCGATCTGGAAACCTTCGCGCGCCGCGCGTATGAGAGCGGCCGATTCGACGCCGAAGGCGCGGCGCCCCTGCGCACCCTGCCCAATGGGTTGCATGTGCTGGAATTGTGGCATGGACCCACAGCCGCCTTTAAAGATATGGCGTTGCAAATCCTGCCCCATCTGCTGACCGCGTCGCTGAAAGTATGCGGCGAGCAACGGGAAGCGCTTATCCTGACCGCCACTTCGGGGGACACCGGGAAGGCGGCGTTGGAAGGTTTCCGGGACGTTCCGGGTACGCGGGTGCTGGTCTTCTTCCCCCGCCATGGCGTGTCGTTGATCCAGGAGCTTCAGATGACGACGCAGGAAGGCGCCAATGTGGGCGTTGTCGCCGTGCGCGGCAACTTCGATGACGCCCAAACCGGCGTGAAAAAATTGTTCGGCGACCCGGCGCTATCCGAGAGGATCGACAAACGGGGGCTGTTTTTCTCATCGGCCAACTCTATCAACCTAGGGCGTCTGATCCCGCAGGTCGCGTACTATTTTTCGGCCTATGCCGACATGGTCGGGCAGGAAGCCATCGCCGCCGGGCAACCCATCCACATTTGCGTGCCCACGGGCAACTTCGGCAACATTTTGTCGGCCCTCTACGCATGGGACATGGGCCTGCCCGTGAGCCGGTTGCTGTGCGCTTCCAACCGGAACAACGTCTTGACCGATTTTGTGCGGGAGGGCGTCTATGACAGGCGGCGTACGTTTTACAGCACGATGTCGCCCTCGATGGATATCCTGGTCTCCAGCAATTTGGAGCGGGCGTTGTTCTTGCTTTCGGGCGGATCGGATGTCCTGACGCGGGACTGCATGGAAAGCTTGCGGGAGATCGGGCGTTATACGTTGCCCAAGACGCTGTGGCAGGTCTTCCGGCAGAGGTTCTACGCGGATTGGTGCGGCGAGGGGGAAACCCGGCGGACCATCGCATCCCTGTGGAAGGAAATCAGGTACCTGTCCGATCCGCACACGGCGGTGGCCTTCCACGCGGCGGGCGCGTACCGGGAGGAAACCGGGGACAAGACGCCAATCCTTGTCGTCTCCACCGCCAGCCCATACAAGTTCTGCGACGCCGTGCTGACGGCCCTGGGCGAAACACCAGCCGGCGACGGGGAGGCGCCGCTGGAACAGCTACACGCCCTCACCGGGTGGCCGGTGCCCGAGAGCCTGCGCGGCTTGTCGAAAAAACCGGTGCGGTTCGACCGGACAGTGACCCCGGAAGGGATGGAGCAGGCGGTATGGGAGATGGTGGGGGCATGATGGGAGAATGATGGGAGAATAGGGGGAAACTCGCATGGCGTTATACGCCCTGGGCGACACGCACCTGAGCTTGTCTGCGGGCAAGCCGATGGATGTTTTCGGCGGCGCCTGGGAAAACTATATGGACAAACTCGCAAGGGGGCTGGGCGTCCTGACCGACGATGACACGCTGGTCCTATGCGGCGATACTTCGTGGGCGAAGAGTTTCCCCGAAGCGCGGGACGATTTTGCCTTTCTCAACGCCTTCCCCGGGCGCAAGCTGATTGTCAAGGGCAATCATGACTATTGGTGGTCGACCGCCACGAAGATGCGCCGCTTTTTTGCCGAGGAAGGGTTTCACACGCTGGATATCCTGCACAACAACGCATGGCTACACGGGGACGTCGCCCTGTGCGGGACCAGGGGCTGGTTTTACGAAGAGGACAACAGCCACCAGGGCACGCACGACGAAAAGGTTTTCCTGCGCGAGTGTATTCGGCTGAAAGCCTCCCTCGATGCCGGCCGCAAGTTGTTGGGCGCGTCGGCGGGCGACCCGGGACATCCGGAATCCGGCGCGGGCGGCGGCGTAGGCGTGGGCGGCGCGGACGGGAATGGCGTGGATGGCGACGGCGGCATGGACGGCGCGGACGGGAATGGCATGGATGGCGACGGCGGCGTGGGCGGCGCTGGCGGGAATGGTATGGATGGCGACGGCGATCCGGATGGGGAACTTCTGGCCTTTTTGCATTACCCGCCGCTGTATGAAGGTTACCGCTGCGACGAGATTGTGGACATCCTCACCCGTTACGGCGTCAGACGTTGCTTCTATGGACACCTGCACGGCCCGTCCCACCAACGCGCCATCGAGGGCGCGTACCGGGGCATTGACTATCGTTTGGTCTCGGCCGATTATACCGAGTTTCGACCGTTTCGGATAACATAGCCTCCTCTATAAGGTTGTAAAATGCAAGCCGACATTGGCGAGAAACAATAGTTTTACGCCTTTTGGTTACGAATTAGTTACGAATTTCAACAAAATGAAAAAAATAGTGGACTATAGCACCAATATGTGGTAGTATAACTTGAAATCATAACAGGGGGCGCCGCCATATGAACCTTATCAGCATGGAAAGGGACGAAAACAATCTTGTTACGCTCACCATAGGGGTCGATGCGGACACGTTTCACACAGCGGTCTCGGAAGTAGCCAGGCGGGAAGCCGGGCGATACAGCGTACCCGGGTTTCGCCGGGGCAAAGCGCCCCGCAGGATGATCGAGACGATTTATGGGCCGGGCGTTTTTTACGAGGGCGCCGTGAATCAAACGTATCTCGCGGCCTATGGGAAAGTGGTCGTGGAACAAGACCTCGAAACGGTGGAAAAACCCGATATCGAGGTGCTGGACATCGGCCCGGAGGGATATTCCTTCAAGGCCAGCGTGCATGTCTATCCGGAGGCCGAGGTGAGCGGGTACAGGGGTCTGCATGCCTACAAACCCCCTGTGGAGGTAAAAATTGACGATATCGATGCCGAGCTGGCCCGCCTTCAAGAGCGAAACGCACGGCTGGTAGCGGTTTCGCGCCCTATCCAAAATAACGACATCGTCACCCTTGACTTCGAAGGCTTTATCGACGATATACCATTTGATGGTGGCAAAGCGCAAAACCATCAGCTCGAGATCGGCTCCGGGCGGTTTATTCCCGGGTTCGAAGAAGCCCTGATTGGAAGGGTTTCCGAAGAGGAATGCCAGGTTAAGGTCACGTTCCCGGAAGACTACCATGTCGACGAACTGGCAGGCGAAGACGCGGTTTTCGAGGTCCGCATCCGCGACGTCAAGGAACACGAGATGCCCGATCTAGACGATGAATTCGCAAAAGATGTATCCAACTTCGATACGCTGGAAGAATTGCGCGGCGACATTCGTGAGAAACTGGAAAAGGAAAAGGCCGACAAGAGCGAGAACGCTTTTTTTGCCGCATTGAACAAACAGGTACGCGATGCCACGACGGTCAATATACCGGAATGCATGATCGAAGAGGAACAATCTTATGTAATGGGGGACTTTCAGCGCGGCTTAGCTGCCAATGGGATGGATTATGCCACCTATAAGAGGGTCGTCGGGCTTTCCGACGAGGATATGCAACGCGACATGCATGACCGCGCGCGGCAAAAACTGACGTTGCGCTTGGGATATGAAAAAATCGCCGAACTGGAAGGTTTGGAGGTTCCTTCGGAGGAAATAGAGGCCGCATACGCCAAAGAGAAGGGAGAATATGGCGAAGGGATCAGCCAAGAGGCGGAGGACATGATAAAAAGGCGCGTGCGCCGCAACCTGCTGATTGCGAAAGCCATACAATTCGTGAAAGACGATGCATTTGCCGACAGCCAACCACCCGAGGAAGTATCCATCCCCCATGTGTCGGAAAGTGAGGAGTGAAACCATGAGCTTGGTCCCGATAGTCGTAGAACAAACCAACAGGGGGGAACGCTCGTATGACATCTATTCCCGCCTGCTCAACGACCGTATCATCTTTTTATCCGAAGAGGTCAACGATGTGACCGCCTCCCTGGTGGTAGCGCAGTTGCTCTATCTGGAAGCGCAGGATCCCGACAAGGACATCCAGTTCTATATCAATAGCCCGGGCGGGGGCGTGACCTCCGGCTTTGCCATCTACGACACCATGCAGTATATCAAAGCGGACGTGTCCACCATCTGCGTGGGGATGGCCGCTTCGATGGGCGCGTTCTTGTTGGCGGCGGGCGCGAAGGGCAAGCGGCTGGTGCTGCCCAACGCCGAGATCATGATCCACCAGCCATCGGGCGGCACGCGCGGGCAGGCCACCGATATCAAGATCCACGCCGAGCATATCCTCAAGACAAAGCAGAACCTCAATCGCATCTTGGCGGAGATCACCGGCAAACCGCTCAGCCTTGTCGAGCAGGACACCGAGCGCGACAATTTCCTGTCCGCCGAGGAGGCCGTAGCCTACGGTTTAGCCGATAAAGTAATCGCCAAACGCTAATAGGAGGGAAACCATGCCAAAATCCGATGATAAACGCATTGTCACATGTTCTTTTTGCGGCAAGCACCAAGATCGCGTCAAGCGGCTCATCGCGGGCCCCGGGGCTTATATCTGCAATGAATGTGTGCACCTTTGCCTGAATATTTTGGACGAGGGTTTTGATACTGTTCCCAAGAGAAACATTGAACCGGTGGACACCCTGCCCAATCCGCGCGAGATCCGCTCCATCCTGGATCAATACGTGGTGGGGCAGGAAAAGGCCAAGATCGCCCTGTCGGTGGCGGTATACAACCACTACAAACGCATCCATTACGGGGGCGGGGAGGATGTGGAGCTACAGAAGAGCAACATCCTCATGTTAGGGCCGACCGGTTGCGGCAAGACCCATTTCGCCCAGACGTTGGCCCGGATCCTGCATGTGCCCTTCGCCATCGCCGACGCCACGACGCTGACCGAAGCCGGCTACGTGGGCGAGGACGTGGAGAACATCCTGCTGCGCCTGATCCAAGCGGCCGACTACGATGTGGAGCTAGCCGAGCGGGGCATCATCTATATCGACGAGCTGGATAAAATCGCCCGAAAGAGCGAGAATGTTTCCATCACGCGGGATGTCAGCGGCGAGGGCGTCCAGCAGGCGTTGCTCAAGATCTTAGAGGGCACCATCGCCAACGTCCCGCCCCAGGGCGGACGCAAGCATCCGCACCAGGAATTCATCCAGGTCAACACGGCCAACATCCTCTTCATCTGCGGGGGCGCCTTCGACGGCATCGACAAGATCATCGAGAACCGCATGGGCAAGAATGGGTTGGGCTTCGGCGCCGAGGTACTCAGCCGCAAGGAGAAGGACCTCACGTCCGTGCTGGCCAATATCCAGCCCCATGATTTGCTCAAATACGGGATCATCCCCGAACTGGTGGGCCGCCTGCCGGTCATCGCGCCGCTGGGGCAACTCACCCGGGACGAGCTGATCCTTATCCTCACAGAGCCGAAAAACGCATTGTCCAAGCAATACAAGAAACTCTTCGAGTACGATGGCGTGAATCTGGAATTCGCGCAAGACGCCTTGGAAGCGTTGGCCGACCGGGCGATTGAGCGCAACATCGGCGCCCGGGGGTTGCGCGCGGTCATCGAGGAGTCCATGATGCCCATCATGTACGACATCCCCTCCGACCACACCATCGAGAAGCTCACCGTCACGGCGCAGACCATCTTGGATAAAACATCGCCGCAAATCGTGCGGAACCCCAACAAGCAACGCCGCCTGCCCCACGGCAAGGTGTCGCCCAAGCCAAAGTCCACGGCGAAACGCGTGAACGCTTCGTAGTACCTTTTGATGCCTATCCGCAAAGGTAAATAATTGATAGCTGCCGAGCGATTCTGTGACATGCTGTCCCCAGGAACAAGAGGGGAGGGTGAAAAATGGCAAGGAAAGCAAAATCAGTCATCTGCGGAAGTTGAGATTGGTAGAGTTCACAGCGGTCTATTGACCTGTGGTATCCAATCCGCGCATAACAGAGTTGTCAATGCCGTAGAACTGTATTAATCTCGAACCGCTCAAAAACATCCTTAACTCAGTTGCTGATCATACGGGTAAGTTGGTCAATATGACAAACACTTTTAAGAAGTCTTATTTGACAAACGTCACCAAATAACAGGTGTGTTATTGGATAAGAAGGAGATAGATGATTTTGGAAGTCACTGACGTAACTGATTCTGTTAAGTAACATCATTAGCTATGGCATTTGCGTGGCGTCCTAACCATCTCGTCTGCGGTGCGTAACCACATCAGCTTTTGCGGTCATACTGCACAGTTTCTGGAAACTGGGAACGAAATAGGACAATAAGGAAACGAAGGATAAAATTAAGAAAGAGGCGATTATAAGTGACAAAAGCAAAGGAAAAAATAGCACTATTTATTGCGTTTGTCTTGATAGTGGCAGTATTCGGAATTAATGTTGCATATGCGGAGGAAAACCTTGTAGAAGTTGTTGAAGAAAGAACGATTTACTCAAAAACATATACTAAGCCGGATGGTTCTCGCCAAGTAGAAATATTTGCCCGTCCGATCCATTATGAAGACGAAGATAAGAACATACTTCCTATAGACGCGTCTCTTATTAGGACAGAGAATGGCTACAGAAACGCGGCAAATTCTTGGACTGTGAACTTTTACGACATAAGAGAAGGACAGAGTACGGTCGAGCTTTCATACAAGGGTAAGTCTATTTGCTTTTCTCCAGTGAACGCAAATGGTGAAGTGCAAGTAAGGAAAATGGAAGAAAATGATTTGTTTGAACCCGTTATTGTTGAATGCTCAGTTCTGTATGCGGATGTATATCCTGGCGTTGATATTTCCTATACAAGCAAACACTCAGGTATTAAGGAAAACATAATACTAAAAGAATACACAGGGGAAAACGAATTCTTGTTTTCTGTTGAGATATCAGGAGTTACAATCAATCAAAACGATAACGGGCTGATTTTCTGTGACAATGATGGCGAAGAAGTATTCAGGATAGCTGATTTGATATCGATAGATGCAAACGATGAAGAGTGCCTCGATATGTCATACGAAATTCTATCAACTGAAGAAAATAGAGTTATATTAAAGTTAAGAGTCAACAATGAATTTCTTGAAAATGCGGCGTACCCTGTTATCGTTGACCCAACTGTCACAGTATATGGCAGTAACCTAAAAGATACTTTTATTGGCAGCAAGGAACCTAATCGCAACTTTAACAGTGGTACAAACTTACCTTATTTGCGTACAGGAAAAGATGACGCTTACTATGTAAGAAGGTCATTGATAGCATTCCCTCTTACAAGTATACCATCAAGTGCGGTTATAAACTCTGCTCAGTTACGTTTTTATGGTCACTCATTTTCCGGCACTGTAACATGTAAATCCTACAGGGTGACTAAGAGCTGGGATTCATTCGACGCTACATGGAACAACATGGCGAGTTTTTACAACTCATCAAGCTATGTAGGCGTACAAACCAACCTCGGCAGCGGGTGGTACGGGTATAACGCTACTTCATGCGTTGATGCAATGCATAAAGGAACAATATCAAACTATGGTTTTATGCTAAAAGACGACAACGAGACCAATACATCAGTTTGGATGACATGGCGATCATCCGACTATGGTGACACAGCCTATTTGCCCAGGCTGGTTGTGGATTATACTGGTGCGACTGTTTCAGTCACGTCTATATCTTTTTCTAAGGATACAATCAGTGTCTCAGTAAGCGGTACGGGTTCGAATACTATAACTGTCCTTCCCTCTAACGCAACAAACAAGAGCGTCACTTGGACTACTAGCAAGAGTAGCGTTGCAACGGTAAATTCTTCGGGGACAGTGACTGGTGTTAGTAAAGGACTAGCAAAAATCTTTGCCACCAGCGTTTCTAATCCAAGCGTTTCCAAATCTTATTGGGTGGTAGTACGACCATCATCAACAAAAAATGTCAGCATTAGCTTCCATTCCGAAGAAACACTTCGCGCTGAGTACTCTAACAACACTTGGGGAACTAAATTTGTGGAGTGGCATAACGCAATTAAGCCATCGTTCTTGAAGACGTTTGGTATCAACCTAACTGATGGTGGACATTACTCTGCCGCTGGATGGCATGATCAGGGGTGCCAGCAGGGGAATAACAACAAATGCGCCTCGACGTGTGGCATAGGAAGCTGTAGTCAAGTTCACCACAAGAGCAGAACAAGAATGTTGAATCTCTTAATTTCAAAAAACTACCCAGCGGCTCTTAATGTATATATGGCTTCTCATGTATGGTGCTATGATGGCGATACCCATGCTCAAGCTCTTGGTTCGGCGTACATAAATGGGAAAGTGGCTGTGGTTGATGCCAGAAAAGTTCAGGGTGATATTGCAATTGTGAGAACAACAGCACACGAACTCATGCATTGTTATGGTTGCCCTGATGTTAGCGATAAAGCAAATGCTACATATCGTTGTAGCCAAGAAAGAGATTGCGTAATGTGGGATTACTTTGATTGTTATGCCGATATGGATACAATGATATTATGTAACAATTGCTACAATCGGTTTAATGTAAGTGCCCATTAGAAAGGAAGTAAAAAATGAAAAAGATCATGGTTGTAATCTTGTCGATTGCCGTATTTTCTTTACTCCTGTGCGGATGTGCCCAACAACCGACGTATTCAGATCCTGTGGTGACAAATAATGCGGAAGCTCCAGTCGAAACGCAGGAAATTGCAAATTGCCTTGCAGATGGTGAAGCATATAACGAAGAAGAATTTCATCAAGGAATATTAAGAAACGAAGGATTATATGCGGCTTGGGGGTTGCTTGAAAATTGGGACTACTATTACCATCCAGTGTATGTTCCCAGGGAGTTTAAGCTTATTAATATACTATTTGCTGGTGGTTACCTTGTTTATAGGTATATTAACGAAGCGGATGAATTATATGAATTTGTATGGAATGTATCAAAAACTGAAGAATCTGTACGCGGATATGGGAAGGAGATTGACGTTCCCGGTGAAACTGATGACATGTATATTACCAGCAAATGTGGAATGGATTTTTACGAGGCAAAAAGCAATGAAGAATACAGGGCAAGTAGAAACAATAGCATATACGGAGATGGTTGGTCAATGACCTTCATCACGCAAGGATCCGTGTTCAATATAGGTATGCCCTTTAGTGTAAACTATTGTGAAGCCGAGTTGGGAAAGATGATACAGGTAGAAAAGGTATACATCAAAGGCAGGTGATTTTCATCAACTCAATTATTCAGCATTCGACGGCTCCTTCATAAGTGTTGCCGTTCGCTTTTGTACATGTTTTTGGGCTGTCGCGAAACGATTTTCTTAAAAATCGTATGCGGCGGCTCTTTTTTTCGCCCTAAAGTCAATATAGCAAAGCATCGATATGCTCTTACACCCTGAAGGGAGGGTTTTTATGCGTGGGCATTCGATGATGCGCTGTTTGATGCGTGTTGGCCTCGTGGTTGTTCTCTGCCCCGTTTGGTTGGGCGCAGTGGCTTTGGCCTCGTCCACGGCCATGGCGGCGGCGGCAACGGTGCCGTCGCCGGTGGCGAAACCGACGACCTCGGCCATCCTCGTGGATGGCGAGCAAATCAACTTTGACGCCTACAACATCGCCGGGTGCAATTACCTCAAGCTACGCGATCTAGCCTATGCCTTGTCCGGCGGCAAAAAACAGTTCGACGTTACGTGGGACGGCGGCGGCAACACGATTCGCCTCTTCAGCGGGCGCCCTTACACGCCGGTGGGCGGAGAGATGCAAACGAAGGGCGACGGCAACAAGTCGCCGTCGCCCACCACGTCCGATATCCTGCTTGACGGCCGCCCGGTGTCGCTCCCCGCCTTCAACATCGGGGGCAACAATTACTTCAAGCTACGCGACATCGCCGCCGCGATTGGCTTCGGCGTGCTGTGGGACGGTCGGCGCAACACCGTTGTCATCGACACCCGCGTGGGCTATACGCCGGAAACCTCGGGGGGGCCGGACACGCTGCCGCCGGACGCATCGCAGCTTGTCGTCGTGAAAAGCGTCGGGAGCCGGGCGCAAGTCTATTTGTATGAGAAAGGATCCAAAGGGCTTTGGACCGAGAACAAAGCGTACCGGGTCAGCGGATGGGTGGGCGCCGCCGGCGTCAAGCGTGACAAGCGGGAAGGGGACAAAGCCACGCCCTCCGGCCAATACCGGATTGGGGAGGCTTTCTACATCGATAAGGCGCCGAAGACAAAACTGGATGTATTCAAGATTACGAAGAACACCTACTGGGTGGACGATCCGAATTCGGCGTACTACAATCAGCGTGTCGAGGGTACGAAACACAAAGACTGGAAGAGCGCCGAGTATATGATCCAGTACAAAACAGCGTATAAATACGGTTTTGTCATCGAATATAACACAGCGCGTGTCCCCGGCGCCGGTTCGGCCGTGTTCTTCCATGTGGGCGCCCGGGCGACCAGCGGGTGTGTGGCGGTCCGGGAGGCCGACATTTTATTGTATCTGAAAGTGTTAGATCGGGCAAAAAACCCTCACATCATTGTGATGTAGTGATAATATTGTGATTATCAAGTGATTATGTAGAAGCGGAATCCGGTGGGGCGGTTTTTTGGGCGGGCGGATCTTGGATCGACTTTCCCAGGAATTCCGGCAGCTTCATGCCCGACATTTCAAACAGCTCGTTCAACGGCGGCAGTGACTTCATCAGCCCCGACAGGAAGCCCGCCGTGGCCGTCTTGCCGTCCTGGCTGGACGCGCCGCCGTCCCAGACCGTGACTTTGTCGAACTTGATGTTCTTCACGGCGTCCACCTGGATGCTCATCAATTGCTCCATCTTGTCGGCCAGCATCAGGCGCAGGGCGCTGTTGGGATCGCCGCCGGCGGCGGCCACGACACGGGTCAAACCCTCGGCCTGGCGCGTGAGCACCTCCTGCGTGCCGCGGGCCTCGGCTTCCATGCGGGCGAAAATGGCGTCGGCTTCACCCTTGGCGCGGCGCCGGATCTGCTCGGCCTCGGCTTCGGCTTCCAACTCCATGCGACGCTTCTTGATTTCGGCCTCCACGATCACGTCGGCTTCCAGTGTGGCATTCTCTTTGAGTGCGCGGGCATTTTCGGCGATCTGCTGGGCGGCGTATGCCGCCTCCATGGCCTTCGCCTCCTGGATCTTTTCCGCGGACACGGCGATCTTCAGCGACTCGGCCTGTTTTTCGCGCAATAGGGCGTTGGATGCGGCGATGATAATTTTGGCCTTGTTTTCGCCCTCGATGGCAGCCGACTCGGCGGCGGCCACCTTGACGCGCTGGTCACGGTGGGCGTTGGCTTCGCCCACGGCGCCTTCGCGATCCTGCTCGGCCACCGACCGCTTGGCGTCGTTGATGGCCTTGGCGGCGGCCTCGCGGCCCAACGCCACGATGTAGCCCGATTCGTCGTTGATGTCGGTGACGTTGACGTTGATCAGCCGTAGGCCAATCTTGCGCAGCTCGGTCTCCACGTTGCGGGACACCGCCTCCAGGAACTTGTCGCGGTCGGTGTTGATCTCCTCGATATCCATGGTGGCGATGATCAGGCGCAACTGACCCAGGATGATGTCCTTGGCCAGCTCCTGCACCTCGGACAGCTTGAGGCGCAACAGCCGCTCGGCGGCGTTTTGCATGATGCCATGCTCGGTGGAGATACCCACCGTGAAGCGGGAGGGGACGTCGATGCGGATGTTCTGCTTGGACAGCGTGTTCTTCAGATCCACGCTGATGGAGAGCGGCGTCAGGTCGAGGTATTCATACGCCTGTACCACCGGCCAGATGAAGGCCGCGCCGCCGTGGACGCAACGGGCGGGACGCGCCTCGCCGCTGCTGCTTTTGCCCACGTTGCCGTAGATGACCATGATTTTGTCGGAAGGGCACTTCTTGTATCGGGAGAACAGCATGAGCAACAGGGAAAAGACGAGGATGACAGCCACGGAAACCAGTATGACGACATAGGGCATGTGGGGTTACCTCCTTATGGAAAATATTGATTGACGGAAATTGATTGACGG
>Ga0123353_10002273_pt1 | contig 23818 bp, 28 predicted proteins | sample TergutLab28metaG_3_FD_92763 | JGI IMG/M metagenome (GOLD analysis project Ga0123353, IMG submission 92763) | Labiotermes labralis P3 segment gut microbial communities from Petit-Saut dam, French Guiana - Lab288 P3 | ecosystem: Host-associated > Arthropoda: Insects > Digestive system > Gut ... | reverse complement strand
TATGATCATTATAAATTACGGACCACACACAAGGTATGCCGTTCAAATTCCTAAGTTTACTGTATTGGGGAGTAGCGAATAAATTACACTCCACTTAAACCATCGTTAGCAGCCAAAAACCAAAGTAGCTCCCAGACCAAAAATCTGATGGCTTCCTCTTTTACCCCGAAATCCCCCGTCGTTTTAAGTATAAGTAAAGATAAGTGGGATTTCGTGGAACTATTTTTTCAAGGGTCTCCCCTAGATAAGAGTTAAATGTTGTATTATACTCTAAGCTAGGGAAAACTGATGAAAAATAAGTATATCTATCATGCCAAAATATCAGAGGAAAAATTCAGGCAGTTACTAAAGTTCTTTTTTCTAGATTTAACAGCAGCGCAGACTACAGAGCTAACTGGTTTAAATCATAACACTGTTGATCGTTTGTATTTAGCTATACGCCAAAGGCTTATTGAGTACAGTTGCAAAACATCTCCCATTAAAGGAGTGTTTGAAGCAAATGAGAGTTATTTCGGACCTAAAAGAGTAAAGGGAAGACGCGGACGAGGAGCAGGTAATAAAACTATTGTCTTCAATCTTTATAAAAGAAATGGGAAAGCATATACTGAGATAGCACCGAATGCTGCAGCCGTTACATCACAAGAGATAATTCGCGGTCATGCCGATATTCAAAGCGTTATTCATACAGACCGCTGGCGCGGTTATGATGGTCTTGTGGATTTAGGCTATGAGAAACATTTCCGGGTAAACCATGGAAACAATGAATTTGCTTTAAGCAACGGTAATCACATCAATGGTATAGAAGGTTTTGGGGGCTTTGCCAAACACAGACTATCTAAATTCAAAGGTATACCTAATGATAAGTTTATGCTACATCTTAAAGAAACCGAATTTCGTTTTAATAACCGTGGCAATAACATCTACAAAATCTTATTGAAGATGCTGAGGGAAAATCCTCTTATCTAGGGGAGACCCTAAAAGAAATATGGCTGAGGAGTTATCTATGAAAAAAATATTTGCTCTTATCTTTGTTTTACTTTTGACTTGTTGTTGCTTTGGCGCAGTAGCTTGTGGCAAAATTATACCTCAATATGAAGATTCGTCGATTGAGATGACCGGCAATATAAGATGGGCAAATGATGGATTTATGTATGCAGATTTAAATATAACAAATAAAACAAATGCAGACATAAAAAACATTCGATACTATTATTATAATATGTCCGTTGCTTTTAATGACGATCCTGATCTCAGGCCTAGTGCTAATAGTGCTTCAGACTCGTTACTCGCCAAAAATAATAAAATCAAATCTGGCGAAACTAAGACCGTCAGTATACAACTTGGTCAATATATAATTGTTGGGACTGACAGAATAATAACCAAATGCCAAGTTACAATTCAATTTAATTTAATTGATTTTAAAAATTATGGTTTAATGCCTTTTGAAGATAACCAGCTATTCTATACAATAGCTGGTTATAAGTAATTTTGAGAGTATTGCATCATTAATGATTAACACAAGGCGTATATTTCTTATCGTTGCCTATTGATATAGAATCTGGAAAAAGGCCCATAGTTAAGTTAATCATCTGTATAGAGCGATATACCATGTACGTTTTAAATGTAAAAAACTTCAAATCTTATAAGCTTAAACATAAAGAGTCAGCGACATCAAGAGTTTGTCGCTGACTCTTTTATTGCTAAATTCTCTCAGTATTATTTAACAGAAGCTTTCGCGCCGGCATCTTCCAGTAATTTCTTGGCAGCAGCAGCAGCATCTTTGTTAACAGCTTCTTTAACAGCCTTAGGAGCAGCTTCTACTAAATCTTTAGCCTCTTTAAGGCCTAAGGCCGTAAGTTCGCGCACTGCTTTAATAACAGCGATTTTATTGGCACCAATCTCCTCCAAAATCACATCAAACTCGTCTTTTTCTTCTACTTCTTCAACAACAACAGCGCTGCTGGCAGCCGGAACGGCCATAGCAAAAGCAGCAGACACGCCAAACTCAGTTTCCAGAGCTTTAACCAAGTCATTTAATTCAAGTATGGTTAAACCTTTAATTTCCTCAATGATATTTTCAATTTTAGCCATTTTTATTTATCTTTACCTTTCAATGTAGTTAGTTTATTTTAAATTTATTAAGCAGCGCTCTCGGTCTTCTTTTTGGCAATAGCCTCCAAGACGCCAACTAAACCATATAAGGGACCTAAAATACCACCCAAAATCCTAGACAAAAGCACTTCTTTAGAAGGGATAGAAGCGATTTCTTTGATGATATCGGCGGAAACACCTTTACCTTCATACATGCCGCCAACTACCGACATTTCAATGCCGGCTTTCTTTAAGTGTTCCATCAGGTATTTGGGAGCAGAAGTTACCCCTTCATAGCTGTAGGCAAAGGCCATAGGTCCTTTGAGTAGTTCTTCCAAGCCCTCAGTGTGAGTAGACCGGGCAGCACGCACAGCCAAAGTGTTTTTGACCACTTTGTAGTAAACTGACTTAACACGCAAATCATTGCGAAGTCTAGTTAGCTGAGCGTTGGATAAGCCACGATAATCGGTGAAAACAACAGAAGCGCTTTTATTGAAAATTTCTTCAACTTCGCCGATAATCAGCTCTTTTTCAGTTTTAGCCATTTCTCCTCCTAAATTTTTTATAAATTAAAGCTCTTACCTTTCGCCAAGGTAAGAGCTTAATATTAAAGCAAAGCTAAAATCTTAAGAACTCTTATCCTCGGAGGGCGGTTTATAAAAAACCATTAAGCTTAAATATATCTAAGCACCGACTGTCTATGGATAAACAGTTTTATAAATTATATGTTCTTAACTTTTAAAAGTCAACCCGACAGAAATTAGCTCGCACCGCTGATTTGTTTAAGGTCCAAGAAAATACCGGGGCCCATAGTGGAACTTACCGAAATACTCTTAATGTAAGAGCCTTTTAGTCCTTGAGGCTTACTTTTTATAATAGCCTCAAGAAGGGCCTGAATATTCTCGGCAATTTGAGCTTCGGAGAAGCTTACTTTACCTACCGGACAGTGGATGATAGCCGTTCTGTCCAACTTGTATTCTACGCGGCCTTTGCGAGCCTCGTCAATAGCTCTGGCAATATCAGCCGGAGCTACCACCGTACCATTTTTAGGATTGGGCATCAAACCTTTTCTGCCCAGAACTTTACCAAGTTTACCGACTTTGCCCATCATGTCAGGGGTAGCGATAGCTACATCAAAATCGGTCCATTCTTCACCGGTAATTTTCTCAATAAGATCATCGGCACCTACAAAATCAGCGCCGGCGTCTTTAGCCAATTTTTGTCCGTCAGCCTGAGCAAAAACCAATATGCGTACGGTTTTGCCTAAACCAGCTGGCAAAAGAGCAACACCGCGAACCTGTTGCTGGGCATTGCGGGGGTCAACGCCCATGCGCAAATGCATTTCCACGGTCTCGTCAAACTTAGCGGGAGCTGCTTTTTTAACCAAAGACGATGCCTCCGCCACTGAATAGGCGGTGGTACGATCGACTTGGGCAGCAGCAGTACTGTATGCTTTACCACGTTTTGCCATTTTAGTCTTCCACCTTTAAATTAATATTTTAAAAACTACTCTTCAACTTTAATACCCATACTGCGAGCGGTGCCCAAGATAACCTTGGTAGCACCGTCTAAGTCCACAGCGTTTAAATCGGGCATTTTGGTCTGTGCTATCTCACGGGCTTTAGCCATAGGAATATATTTATAAGGCTCTTTACCGGGAGTAGAAGCACCTTTAACACCCATAGCCATTTTAATCATCTCGGCAGCCGGAGGAGTCTTGGTAACAAAGGTAAACGAGTTGTCAGCATAGATGGTGATTTCGGCGGGGATAACTTGACCTGACATAGAAGCCGTGCGTTCGTTATATTCCTTGCAAAAACCCATGATATTGATACCATGCTGACCAAGAGCGGGGCCCACGGGAGGAGCAGGAGTAGCCACGCCGGCTTTCAATTGTAGTTTAACGATCGCTTTTATTTTTTTAGATTTAGGTGCCATGTACTTCTCCTTTTAAATTTACAAAAGCCAAGCCTACTCTCATTTTTATAGAGTAGAAGTTAAAATAAAAAGAATTTTACAGTCTTTCCACTTGCAAAAAATCCAGCTCTACCGGAGTCTCGCGACCAAATAGGGAGAGAAGCACTTTGACTTTACCCTTTTCGGTATTGATTTCATCTACCGCGCCAATAAACTCGGCAAAAGGGCCGTCAACAACCCTGACGCTCTGACCAACAGTAAAGGCCAATTTGACCTTGGGAAGTTCAGTAGTCATCTGTTTTAAAATTCTGTCTACTTCATTTTGCTGTAAAGGAGCCGGTTTATTGCCGCTAGAAACAAAACCGGTCACGCCAGGAGTGTTGCGTACAATATGCCATGTAGTATCGTTTAAAAGCATTTGCACTATAACATAACCCGGCAATATCTTACGGCTGACCGTTTTTCTTTCACCGTTTTTTACCTCGACTTCGTCTTCCTTGGGAATGACAACATCGCCAATCTCGGTGCCTAAATCCAAAGATTTTTTACGTTCTTCCAGATTTTTTAACACACGTTCTTCATGGCCAGAGTAGGTATGAACGGCATACCATTTCATATCTTCCAACTTATTTCAAATTCCTTTACAGTACGGTAAATATCCCTTATGCCAAGTCTATGACGTAAGAAATATTTTTACCATAGTTTGCAAAAGCCAGTCCCACAGACCTAGGAAAGTCCCGGCAGTGGCGGCCACCAACAAAACCACAAAGGTCAGGTAAACGGTCTCTTTGCGGGTAGGCCATACTACTTTTTTAAGCTCCCCGATTACATTGCTAAAGCCACTGGGCCTTCTGGGGGCAGCACTGGCTTTGTCATTAGTTTGTGCCATTTACCATTTTCACGATGTCTAAAAGACAAGCGCTACTTGACCTCCTTGTGGAGTGTGTGAGTTTTGCAGCGTGGACAATACTTGTTAATCTCCAAACGCTGTGTATCATTTTTTCTATTCTTTTGGGTGGTATAGGTTCTCTCTTTGCATGTTGGACAAGCAAGATGAATTACTATACGCGTATCGGTTTTTTTACTGGCCATTTTTATTTACTCAATAATTCTAGTAATAGAGCCGGCACCTACAGTTTTGCCGCCTTCGCGGATAGCAAAGCGCAGACCTTTTTCCATAGCGATGGGATAAATGAGTTTAATTCTCATTTTGGTGTTATCGCCGGGCATAACCATTTCCACACCTTCCTGTAATTCAATGGTACCGGTTACATCGGTAGTACGGATATAGAACTGAGGTTTGTAACCATTAAAGAAAGGAGTATGGCGACCACCCTCATCTTTGGTCAAAACGTAAACCTCGGCATCAGCATAGGTATGAGGCGTAATAGAGCCGGGAGCAGCCAAAACTTGGCCACGTTCTACATCTTCGCGCTCAACACCGCGCAATAAAGCACCAACAGCATCGCCAGGTTCAGCCTGATCAAGGATTTTGTGGAACATTTCCACTGAGGTAACGACAATTTTCTTGGATTTGTGAGAAAGACCCACTACCTCAACCTCATCGCCACCCTTAATAACACCGCGATCAACGCGGCCGGTCACTACAGTACCGCGGCCCTTGATGGAGAACACGTCTTCAACGGGCATAAGGAATGGTTGGTCGGTAGCACGCGGAGGTAAAGGAATATAATTGTCTACGGCATCCATTAATTTAATAATAGCACCGCACCACTGGCATTCAGTTTTACCGCACGCACACTCCAAAGCCTTGAGAGCAGAAATACGCACTACCGGCACATCATCGCCGGGGAAGTTGTATTTGGAAAGCAACTCACGGATTTCCATTTCCACAAGCTCCAAGAGTTCCTCATCATCCATAACATCTACTTTATTTAAGGCTACCACAATAGCGGGAACTTCCACTTGGTGTGCCAAAAGTACATGCTCGCGGGTTTGAGGCATAGGGCCATCAGGTGCAGATACTACCAAAATAGCACCATCCATCTGAGCAGCACCGGTAATCATGTTTTTGATGAAATCGGCATGACCGGGACAGTCTACATGGGCATAGTGGCGGTTAGTAGTTTCGTATTCTACGTGCTGAATAGCAATGGTAACGCCACGCTCTCTTTCCTCGGGAGCGTTGTCAATACTATCAAAGGGTCTGAATTCTGCCAAGCCTCTAGCGGCCAAAACAGCAGTGATAGCAGCAGTAGCAGTGGTTTTGCCATGGTCTACGTGACCGATTGTGCCGACATTACAGTGCGGCTTCGTTCTTTCAAACTTCTCTTTTGCCATTTGTTTATTTAATCCCCCCTAAAATTAATTGCTTGATACAATACAAAAGTGGAGCCCACAACTGGATTCGAACCAGTGACCTCATTCTTACCAAGAATGCGCTCTACCTACTGAGCTATGCGGGCTCAAATTCAAATGTTCATTATATAATAAAAGTGGCGACAATGTCCACTTTCACTATACTTTATTTGGATGGTGGATGGGGAGGGATTCGAACCCCCGCAGCCCTTCCGAGCGGCAGATTTACAGTCTGCTCCGATTAACCACTCCGGCACCCATCCACAACAAAGCGCCAAAAAAGCCCAAGAGGGGATTCGAACCCACTAACCTACCGATTACAAGTCGGTTGCGCTACCATTGCGCCACTCGGGCAGATTTTGTCTGCACCATCAACAAACCCGTTTATTTTAGCGAAAAGGTTTATTGCTTGTCAAGGAAGCGATAAGGTAGCTTAGATTTGAAAGCCCCCTCTACCCCCAAATAAACAGTTGATGTGCGTTATGTTTTAGGCTACACTTAATTCTAATGCTAAAACGTTAAGCTGATATATAAAATAAATATTTGGCTTACATTTCGCGTTTAATTATAATGGTAGACATTAGATAATGTAAGCTTTCAAATAACAAACCCGTCAGTTTTGATAAAAATCGACGGCCAAAGGAGATAATATGTTCAACGAACAATTCGGCGGTTTTTATGAATTTAACGATGATGAAATAAAAACTAATAATCAGACGACAAAGAAGAATACCTCGTTTGCCGATTATCAGAACAATAACAAAGAGCCTGAGATAGTGTATTCAGTACCATATGGTAATGAGAATATGCCGGAAATAGACGATTATATAAGTGACGAAGTATTCATGGATATGCAATCTGTGGTGCAAGGCAAATATGAAAAACAATTTATAGCCATGTACACTCTTTTGCAGAACACCTTAAATTTGGCCTTTTTGGGCGACAAAGAAAACCCAGTAAACTTAGATAATCTTTTTAAATTAGTTGATAAAAGAAGTGAAGCATTGTTCAATGATGCTCGTATGCAAAACTTGATGGGCAGAACGCATCTCAAGCCAGCCGATATAGCCAATATAGAAGGTTTTAGCGAAGAAAATGTCGATATATTTGCTCAAGAGACACTTAACTATTTTACTAAAATAAACCCAGAAGACATAGAAGCTTTAGGAGCAGTGCGCACTGATTTTAAAGATACTAAAACCACCGTCCAAAAACGCACTGCCATTTTTGCTTTTTTTAATATAAACCCCAGCCATCCCAATCTGCTTTTGCCTGTTTTCAATATACCGCAGGACTGCACTCCTATAGAAGCTTATTTAGCCCAAGCCATTGCCGGCATTAATGAAGTACGAGCAGAAAAGGGCAATTAGACGTTAAATATGAGTCAAAATAAAGGACGTGTGCATATATTCACCGGCAATGGACGCGGCAAAACCTCGGCAGCTATCGGCACAGCAGTGCGCGCTTGCGGCTACGGCTATAAAGTTAAGGTAATTTTCTTTATGAAGGGTTTTCACAGAGGCGGTGAATATGCTTCTTTTGATAAACTGGGCATAGAATGGAGTATATGTGGTCGTTCTTCTTTTATCGGCCCTAAAGATGTGCGGACAGAAGACATAGAAGCTGTGGAAAAATGCTTCCGAGAAGCTGAAACTGATATGCAAGCCGGTAAATATGACCTTTTAATATTTGACGAATTAAATACGGCCTGCGGCTACGAGATGTTCAGCACGCAGCGCGTGCTTGATTTATTGAATAGACGACAGAACACTGAAGTTATTCTTACCGGACGCTATGCTCCGCAGATATTGATAGATTATGCTGATCAAGTGAGTTTAATAGAAAATATCAAACATGCTTTTGATAATAGTTTAAAACCAAAAAAAGGCATTGACTTTTAAAAGTCTTTATCTAATATTAAAGCTTTTTGAAAAATGATTATTTTACGTCAAATAACGGCAAAATATATAATTATGCTATAATAAATATATCAAAGTTATTAGGAGTAAGCATCAATGTTATTATCGCCGTGCGGCATAGATTGCGAACAATGCGATTATTACAAAGACTGTAGCGGTTGCCATGTAATAAAGGGCCAACCTTTTTATCTAAAGGACTTTGGCGTTGAAGTATGCCCTATGTACGACTGCCCTGTTAATAAGAAGCACTATAAATCGTGTGCAGAATGCGCTGAGCTTCCTTGCAAGATTTTCTATGACTGGAAAGATCCAAGTATGTCTGATGAAGCACATATTAACTCTATTAATGAGAGAACTAGAGTCTTAAAAAATTCATTAGCATAAAATAGAAATGATTAGAAGTGAAATAACGAGAGCATCGGTATGTGCCGGTCGCTCTCTGTTTTTTATGTCCGCAAAGTATCAAAAGCGATTAGTTGCGACAAGACAGAACATTATGCAACTCTTAAAAAATGATAATTATTTATGTTAATTAATTATGTAAAATTAAATGTCATTTTATTAAAAATTGATTGGTATTTTGGACATATTCCTTTAATATTATCTTAATCTTGCTTGAAAAATATTATTTCTGCGTTTACTAAAAAAATTGACCGAGTACTAGTACTTTGTTTATAATAATTTTTATAGTACATTTGTATAATCTACAAAGGTTATATGGCAATATAAGGTTTTTATAACAAAAACGGTAAGAACCAAAAGGAGTTAGCATATGCCCGTTGGAATGCTCATTGACACAACTATGTGCATCGGCTGTCGCGGTTGTCAAGCTGCTTGCAAGCGCTGGAACATGCTGCCGACCAGAAATTCTCAAATTGCTTTTAGCCCCGATATGACCAACCCGCCCAAATTGAACGCCAACAACTACAACATACTGCGTTTTTTTGAATTGGAAAACAGCAATAATGAACTCTCTTGGCATTTTGTACACAAAAGATGTTTTCACTGCTACAGCCCTGTCTGCGTATCGGTATGCCCGGTAGGTGCTTTAAACAAATTAGAAAACGGTGCCGTGATATGGGACGAAAGCCAGTGTTTTGCCTGCCGTTACTGTCAAAACGCCTGCCCTTTCCAGATTCCTAAATTCCAGTATGATTCCAATTGGGGTAAAATTGAAAAATGTAATTTTTGCTGGAATAGAATCGGCAGTAAAGAGGCTGGCAATGATCTTAATATGCAGCCAGCTTGTGCTACTACCTGTCCTGTAGGTGCCATTAAATTTGGACAGCGTGCTGATTTGATTGAAGAAGCTTACGACCGTATTCGTCATAATCCCGAAAGATATGTAAGCTATGTATATGGTGAACATGAAGTAGGCGGCACAGCGGTGGTTTATCTTATGTCGGTTGACTACGAAAAATTGGGCTTCCCCACCGTGGGGAAGGAAATGTATCCTCAATGGACTCACGAGTTCTTAGCCCGTATCCCCGTAGAAGTAGCCGCTATAATTTGTTTACTTTTGGCTATTTGGTACTGGCGCAAGACTAGAATTGAGAAAAAAGCCGAAGAATCTGCAGCAATAAACACTGCTACTCTGCAAGACAAGGAAGAAACAGATAGCAAAAAATCTAAAGGAGAAGAGAAGTAACTATGTTTGAAAAAGAAATCTCCAGACGTGATTTTACTAAAATAATGGGTAGTGCCGCCGCCTTGGGCACTGTTGCTTATTATGCTCTACCAAGTTTTGGTAGTCTGCTGACCGAAGAAGAATATGCTGCTGCCTTAAAAACAGCTAATATAATTTGGATACAAGCTTCCGGATGTTCTGGGTGCTCTGTTTCTGCTCTTAACTATTTTAATTTCGGCAATCAATCAAATATTGGCGATGTGGTATTGGGTAATGCTCCTGAATTAGCCGACAATTTTGTAAACTTCCGCTTTCAGCCCACTCTAATGGCCGGACAAGGCTATGTAGCTATGGAATCATTGAGGCAGGCAGCCAAAGGTTCGTTTATTTTAGTTATTGAAGGCGGTATCGCCACTAAAGACGCTGGTTTTTATGCCGAGGTCGGTATGAACAATGACAATACTCACGGTATTACTATCAAAGAACATATTGAAGAACTGGCTCCTAAAGCCACTGCTATTTTTGCGTTAGGTTCCTGCGCTACTTGGGGCGGCGTACCAGCCGGTAAACCTAACCCAACCGGTATTCAAAATGTTATGGACTTTGTAAAAGATCAAAATATTAAAACCCCAGTCATTAATATACCAGGATGCCCTTCTCATCCAGACTGGCTATTGTTACCGATAGCTATTGTTCTCACTAAAGGACTGGATGCTTTGGAACTTGATAATCTCCTGCGCCCCAAGATGTTCTTTTCGCAAACTTGTCACGATCAATGCCCGCGCAGAGGCCAGTTTGAAGGTGCTAAATTCTCTACCACCCTTTCTAACGGCGATGGTTGTCTCTATTTACTGGGTTGCCGCGCTCCGGAAGCTCATGGCGACTGCCCTCACCGCACTTGGAACGGCAAAGGTCGCTGGTGTGTGGATGCCGGTGGTCCTTGTGTAGCTTGCACCGAGCCATCTTTTCCAGACAATGGTCCTCTTTACTTAAATATGTTAATGTGGAATCATATGAATACTGTAGCCATTGGTTTATTGGGCACAGCAGCAGTAGGCGTAGGCACCGGCTATATAGCATATAAACGCCAACAAAATAAAAAGAAAGCTCAGAAAGCTGCGAAATAATCCTCGCGTGTAAAGGAGAAAAATAATAAATGACTAAATTAATTGTTGATCCTATTACGAGGATTGAAGGCCACCTCAAAATTGAGGTGACTTTGGAAAACGGTAAAGTTGTAGATGCCAAAAGCTGCGGTACAATGTTTCGCGGTATTGAAACCTTAATGGAAGGACGTCATCCTATGGATGCTCCTACCATATCTCAGCGCGTATGCGGTGTATGTCCTACTTCACACTCAGTAGCTTCCAATTTAGCTTTGGAAGATGCCTTTGGTTTCCTCAATAAAGTGCCCGAGAACGGTCGTATTTTAAGAAACATCGTGCAAGGCTGGAACTTTTTGCAGTCTCATATTGTGCACTTTTTCCATTTGGCTGCTTTAGATTATGTGGATGTAACCGCCGTAGCCGGTTATACGGGTAATGATCCAGCCTTACAAAAAGTAGCCGCTTTCATAAAACGTGCTACTGATGCTAGCGATATGAACATGCTCTCTATTTTCTACCCGCGCTACGAAGGTGACTATCGCCTATCTAAAGATATTAATATAAAAGCCACCGGCGACTATGTACGTGCTTTAGAAGCTCGCCGTATCTGTCATGAGGCTCATGCTATGTTTACCGGCAAAATGCCTCACGGCGTTGGTATAGTGCCCGGCGGCGTTACTTGCAAGCCTACAGTAGAAAACATCAACCGTGCAATTACCAGACTTTCCCAGGTGCGCGATTTCATTGATAACTGCTATATTCCCGACGTACTGGCAGTAGCCGAAGCTTACAAAGATGATGGTTTTTCTCAAGGACAAGGTTGCGGCAACTTTATTTCGTTCGGCGTTTTTGACGAGGAAGCAAGCGGCACCAACCTAGACATCAGAAAACGTTTATTTAACCAAGGCATTATCAGTATTGGCGATTTATCCAAAGTCGGCTCATTTGATCACACTAAAATCACCGAAAGCGCTAATGTCGCTTGGTATAAAGACAGTGCCGCTGTTTTCCCACTAGATGGTAATTCTCTCACTAATATTACTAAAAGCGAAGCTTACTCTTGGTGCAAAGAACCTCGCTACGATGGAGCTGTATATGAGCCGGGACCGTTGGCCCGCATGGTAATCAACTACGTTAACGGTGACAAGACCGTACAAACTGCCGTAAATAACGTGCTCTCACTATTCGGCGCTCCTATTACCGCTCTCTTCTCTACTTTGGGCCGCCATGCCGCACGCGCTTTGGAAGCCAAAATTGTAGCTGATAAAATGGCGGAGTGGCTGTTGCAACTAACTCCTAGTGCCCAAACCGTTCATGAATATGTAGTAGCAGACGACCTGCCACAAAAAGCTGATGGCGTAGGTCTGTGGGAAGCTCCCCGTGGCGCTATATCACACTGGTGCAAAATAGATAATGGCGTAATTTCTAACTATCAAATCATCACCCCTTCTTCTTGGCATGCTTCAGGCAAAGACGCAAGTGGCCAATGCGGCCCCATTGAGCAATCTTTAATGGGTACTACTGTCAAAGATATCAATAATCCCTTTGAACTAGTTAGAATCGTCCGCGCTTTTGACCCATGTTTGGCTTGTGCCGTACATATTATTAAGCCCAATGGTGAAACTTTAGGCAAATTTCGTGTAGCTTAAGTTGGATTATCAAATGTCTGAAACTTTATTCCCCGCTCCTGTGTTAGTACTTGGAGTGGGGAATATTTTAATGAGAGATGAAGGCTTTGGTGTGCGGACCATTGAAGCTCTTCAAAAAAGAGAAGACATACCACAAGGCGTGGAGCTTTTAGACGGTGGCACTGCCGGCCACGATTTAATAGACGTCATTGAAAACCGTAAAAAAATCATAGTAGTGGATTGTGTGCGCGGCGGCTGCAAAGCAGGTAGCATTTACCGTTTTAGTCCTGCTGACGTACGCGAACAAGGTAATTATAATATGACTTCGCTGCATCAAGTGGGCATATTAGAAATCTTAGCTTTATCACAAGCTTTCGGCAACCCACCACAAGAAGTGATTATTTTCGGCGTAGAACCGTTTTCCACAGATTTACAGATGAATCTTTCACAACAAATAGAGGATAAAATACCTAAAGTTGTAGAACTAGTGATACAAGAATTGCAAAAACCTATATGATGCATTCATTAATTTTTATGCCATTTGCGTGCTATGAAGACTAAAATTAAAGACTATGCAAACGTTAACCGCTAAAACTATTATATCTAAGTACCGCCCACACGGCTGGTTTGCTAGCAACTATACAATGAATGTTTATCGTGGCTGCAGTCATGGTTGCATATACTGTGATAGCCGTAGTTTATGCTACAGCATAAAAGACTTTGATACTGTAAAAGCTAAAGAAAATGCTCTCATTATTATAGAAAAAGAACTGAAAAATAAACATAAAAAAGGCTTGATACTTAGTGGCTCAATGAGTGATCCTTATAATCCTTACGAGGCTAAAGAAAAGCTTTCGCAAGCAACATTAAAACTCATAGATCAATATTGTTTTGGCACAGTAATTATTACCAAATCACCTTTAGTTGAACGCGATATAGATATTTTACTAAGTATCAAACAGCATTCCCCAGCCATCATAAATTTTACTACTACCACCGCCGACGATAAACTTTGTAGACAGATAGAACCTCATGTGGCACCTACCAGCCAAAGATTTAAAGCTCTGCAAAATCTTAGTTCTCAAGGCCTTGTATGCGGCATTTTAATGATGCCAATATTGCCATTTATAAATGACAATACTCAAAATATAGAACAGCTAGTATTCATGGCTGCTGCTAGCGGTGCTAAATGGGCTTGTATGGACGAAGGGGCCGGTATGACTCTAAGAGATGGTAACAGAGAATATTTTTATGCTGCTTTAGATAAAGACTTTGTCGGTATAAAAGAAAAATATATAGCTACTTTTGCTAGAAATTATGTATGCCCATCCCCCAATCACCATTTAAACCAAGTATTTCAAGAGGCTTGCTATAAACATGGATTATTATACAAACCAGCTGATATAGATGCTCTTATACTCAGTGGTTATAAACAAGCAAGACAGTTGTCTTTGTTATAAGAAGCATATTTAGAGACACTGTTTAATTAATACCGGTATTGTCAAAAAGCGGTATAAAGCTTTCTTTGGCAGCTTGCTTTTGTTGAACAAAACCATTGGTTATACCTAAAGATATAGCATGGTCTACCAGCACCTGATAATCTTTTTTCTTAACTTTATTTTGAAGCTCTGCAAACTTATCAAACAATGGCAACGGGGTGTACTGACTCATCAGGCTATAATAGATATCATTGTCAAAAACAGCAAAAAGCATATCCAAAACTTTCTTGCTATCATCAAGATGAGTAGGTAACAACATATGCCGCACCATAACTCCTTTTGTCATAACTCCGTTTTTATCAAAAGAAGTTTTATCGACCTGTTTAACCATTTCTTGAAGAGCAGCTAAGGCATATTGGCGATAGTTTAAGGCGTTGGAATATTTTAAGGCCAGGGCATCATCGTAATATTTAAAATCCGGCAGATAGATATCTATATAGCCTTTTAGCATTTGTATAGTAGAAATTTTCTCATAACCGCTGCTGTTGTAAATAATCGGTAAACTAAGGCCGTTATTTTTGGCTATATCTAAAGCCTCAATAATCTGCGGCACAAAATGAGTGGGGGTAACCAAATTAATATTTAAAGCCTCTTGTTTTTGCAGATTTAAAAATATGTCACTTAGTCGCTTAATACTTATTTCCTGCCCGTTTTTTAAAGTGCTTATATGATAGTTTTGACAAAAAACACATTTGAGAGTGCAAGAAGAAAAAAACACCGCACCAGAGCCAGCTTTGGCAGAAAGACAAGGTTCTTCCCAAAAATGTAGAGCGGCACGCGCTGCCTTTACTGTGAATGAACTTTGACAAAAACCTAGCTCACCGCTTGTCCTATCGGTGCTACATTCTCTAGGGCATAGAGTACAATGTTTAAGTATATCTAAAACCATGTCATTCAATTGGCAAGCGCTCTACTCCTCCCAGCAGTTTTTTGTTTTGATGATCCCAATTAAAAATAAATATACAGCTTTGCTCGCTGGTTACTGAAGCTAAGGTTTTACCGCAATGAGCCAATAAAGTTTCTCCCAATCTAAAATCAAGCTTAGGTTCTACTCCAGTGCGGTTGCATACCAGCACGGTGGTATTAGTCTCGGCAGAGCGTTTTTGCCAGCACTCTTCAGGCGGACAAGGTTGAGGCGGCCAAGCTGACGGACAGATAAATATTTCTACGCCATTTTCTCGACCACTTTGAGCAATGTGCGGCCTCCAGGCATCAGCGCAAATTAGCACACCGAAATTTATGCCGTGAATTTTATAAGCCATAGTAGTATGCCCGGCACAAGACCAATCTTCACTGCCTTTTTGCACGGCTATCTTGTGATGAGTACCTAAGAAAGCGCCATTTTCATCAAATACTAAACAAGAATTATAAAGTTTTTCGTTCAAACGTTCAGCAGTGCATAACATTAACGCAGTATTATTATAAGCAGCTTTAGCAGCTAAAGACTTAGCAAAATCATCGGGCTGAACCTCTATCCAAGAAGTACCTATGTCTTCATTAAAATAGTAGCCACATAAAGCAAGTTCGGGAGTCACAAATAACTGGGCACCAGCAACCATGGCCTTTTCTAAAGATTTGCTTATAAGTTCTCTATTAGTTTTAATATCGCTTTTCTGACAATCTAAGTGCGCCAAAGCTATTTTAATGAACATATTTTTATCTCCGCATATATTAAATACAACATATATTTTAGCACAGCTCAATATGTTAGTATACAGAACAAACTTGATTGACAAAAGACAATTAATATACTATTATTTTTATACATTTACACGCAGAAAGATAATTATGACCGCACATTTGAGTTATGAATTTTTTGGCATCGAAAAAATAGCTAAACGCATAGTATCACTGGTGCCCTCTTTCAGCGAATCGCTAGATTATTTGGGTTTGCAGAGTTTTCTGGTAGGTGTCACCGATAAATGCGAAGTAGAACAACTACCCCAAAGATCTATCGTCGGTAGCTTTGCCTGTGCCAATTTAGAAAAAATAATAGCTTGTAAACCGGACTTGGTATTAATGTTTACCGGTTTGAATAAAGAATTAAGAGAGCAAATTATTGACAAAACCGAAGCTATGGTTATAGTAAGTCGTCCGTCCAGCTATGATAACGTGGTACAACTTTTGCAAAAAATAGTAAGCTTATGTGACTGTAAAGACGCTCAACAAAAGCTTGATAACTTACTGTCCCAAAGTCAGAAAATACAAAATACCGTAAAAAACTTGTCAAAAAAACGTGTTTTTCGTTTAATGCATACAGAAAATTTAAAAACTTGCACACCTTATTCTTTTCAGTATGATATGATAGAAAGAGCCGGAGGGCAGCCTTTCCCTATAAAAAACCATATTGATGCTTATCAAAATGTATTGCCAGAAGAGTTTAAGGACTTTGATCCGCAATTTATAGTTAGCTGCGGTGCGCACTGCCCCCAAGAATTAAGAGTACCGCATCCCGATTGCCAAAGCAAAGAGCGCCCCTGCCAGCGTACTCTGCAGCATATTTTAGATAACCAAGAGTGGCAAAATATATCTGCCATAAAAGAACAAAATATATATTTTCCTTCTTGTCTGTACATCTGTCATCCGGGAGTATATATGATTTTAGGCATAGAGAAGATGGCACGTGCTTTGCACCCTCAAGCTTTTAAATACTAGAGGTATTGTGTTATGCAAAATGAACTTAAGGATATAAGAGAACAATTAGGATTAGTGCAGGTATATACCGGCGAAGGTAAAGGTAAAACAACTGCTACTTTAGGTTTAGCCTTGCGGGCTAGTGGCTACGGTCTAAAAGTGATAATAGTGCAGTTTTTAAAAGGGCAAAGAGAATTGGGTGAACATCAAGCTGCTGCTAAAAGCGGTCTTTTTGACATTATCCAGCCCGGTCTAATAACCTGTCTTGAAGGACAAAACACCGAAGCCACAAGAGAAGCTTCCAAAAAAGCGTTGGAAATATCTCAAGAAAAAATAAAAGAATGCGATGTGCTAATCTGTGATGAGTTTAATATAGCCGTCAAAAAAGGCTATATAACCATAGAAGAGGCTCTGAATTTTATTAAAAATAAACCCGCTCATACTGAGCTGGTGCTTAGTGGGCGCTATGCTGCACCAGAAATAATAGAGCTAGCTAATTTAGTATCGGTCATCACGCCGCTAAAACATTACTCAAGCCAAGGGCAGAGAGCACGTAAAGGTATAGAATTTTAACAATAAGTTCAAAGCACATTATAACTTTGATAAAAAACCAAAAAACCCGTTAATACGGGTTTTATTGTAATGGTGGGCGGTGATGGATTTGAACCAACGACCTCTGCGATGTCAACGCAGCACTCTAACCAACTGAGCTAACCGCCCTAAAAATGTTAGGTTTATATTCTAGCAAGTTTATTTAGCAGCCGTCAAACAATTTTAATTCCCCTATATATGAGAAACTCCTCCGAAAAGCAGAGGAGTTTCCCCGTACACAAAAGGAGAATGCCGGTCGTCATAATAAAAAGAGAGATGAGAATCATAATAACTAAGAAAGTGCATGATTATTATATCTATTTAACCAATATACTTGTCTTAATTAATATAAACTTGATTATATAATAAATCAGAACTTAAGTCAATAGTTCGCATTGCATTAAATAAAATGGCATCAAAAAACGTAATCTGCTAATCTTACAGCTTAAAATACCTACAAAAACGCCCGCACACTAGAATGCAGGCATTTAAATTAAGATAAATAGGATTATTTTTTAGGCAAGATAATAGTAGCTAAGGTAGCGGCGGCAATAGCTTTAAGTAAGTCCGGTATTATAAAAGGCACAGCAGATAAGCGTAAGGTTTCCCATAAAGACAACTCGCCGCCAATCCATAACCACATCCATATAGTGCCGAAAAGCAAAATGACCATGGCTGCCACAGTCATTACTAAAAATAGAGGAGCAAACTTGCGACTTTTAATCACATGATCCACTAAATAACCGATAAATAGCGCAGCAGCAGCAAAACCTATAACATAGCCAAAAGTTATACCGACAGTAGCTGTAGTCATTACCGGTAGGCCGATAAGTGCCATTACGGCATAGATAGCTACAGATACGCCGCCCCAACGTCTGCCTAAAACGACACCTATAAGCAAAGCACCGAAAGTAGATAACGAGAAAGCCACTGGTGAAAGCGGAGTAAGTATTTTAATATTAGCAAAAAGACCCAAAAGCAAAGCAAAGCCAAAAGCCATCAAAAGTTTAACAAGCCAACTTTGCCCTACACGCCAGTTGTAGATATCTGTGCGTATTTTGTCAAAAGCAAGTACTATAGAGTTCAAAAGCAGCCTCCATCTTAATAGTCTTGTATTGTATCATAAAACCTATCTTTTGGAAAAACCGGGCTTGACCATGCCCACTAAACCCAATTCAACCTCTTTGCCGCAAGAAGGACAAGTGCAACGCATAGTTAAAGCTTGATTCATCACCCGTTCAACGGCAGCAGAAACGACTGAGTCTAAATTATCCATACGGTCATCTACTAGATTAAGGCGAGTTATGGCTTTTTCTATATCTTTTTTTAATTCTTTTAAGGCATCTTCGTTTTTATCTTTTGCCATGGGGTTTTCCTCCATAGCGGCAGGTGCCGCCTGCTTTCTTATATTTAAGTTAAAGCGCACACGCACAGTACGCTCTATATTTTGCGGTTTTATTTAATTGTAATACGAAAAACTCTAAAACCAAAGTTTTTTAAATAAAATCTAGATAAAAAAGGAGGACTTAGCTTGCCCTCCCTTTATTTTAGCCATTTTAGTTGTTTTAGAGCTGCATATTTTTAAAAAGATTAGCCATTTCAATGGCACTCTGAGCCGATACGGCACCTTTATTGCCCATCTTACTGCCAGCTCGCTCAATGGCTTGTTCTAAATTTTCAGTGGTCAAAATACCGTTGATAACAGGCAGTTCGCTGTCCAAAGAAATCTTGGCGATGCCTTTGGCGCTCTCGGCAGCTACATAATCAAAATGTGAAGTGGAACCACGTATAATAGCACCTAAGCAAATAACAGCATCGTATTCACCGCTTTTAACCATTTTTTGAGCAGCCATAGATACTTCCAAAGCACCCGGTACCCAGGCAATTTCTATATTTTCATCGCTAACACCTTGACGAGAGAAAGTGTCTAAAGCTCCTGATAAAAGTTTCTGAGTAATAAAATCGTTAAAGCGTGATACCACAATACCAAATTTTAAACCGACGCCGGTGAGATTACCTTCAAAAATTCTAGCCATTTTCTTTTCCCTTTTCATCCAAATGTAATAAGTGGCCCATTTTTTCTTGTTTGGTCTTTAAATAATAGCGGTTATGGTCGTTAGGGTCAACAATGATGGGAACTTGCTCGGTGACTTCAATACCATAACCATCTAAACCGATAACTTTCTTGGGGTTGTTGGTCATAAGTTTTATTTTGTGAATACCTAAATCAGCTAATATCTGAGCGCCAATGCCATAGTCACGCAGATCTTCAGGAAAACCCAGCTTAAGATTCGCTTCCACAGTATCTAGACCTTCATCTTGTAAAGCATAAGCTCTCATTTTATTGTGCAGGCCGATACCACGCCCTTCTTGGCGCATATATAAAAAGACACCACGGGCATTTCTTTCTATTTGCTGTAAAGCATGAGCGGCCTGTTCGCCGCAGTCACATCTTAGCGAGCCGAAAACATCCCCTGTTAAACACTCCGAATGCACGCGTACCAACGCTTCTTCGTCGGAGTTAAATGGCTCATGACCTTTAATTAAAGCCACATGCTCACCACTGTCAATATCACTTTTAAAAGCAATTATGCGGAAATCACCGTATTTAGTAGGCATATCGGCCTCGGCTATCCTATGTACCAATTTTTCATGGCGACGGCGGTAACTGATAAGATCAGCTACTGAGATTATATGAATATCGTGTTTTTGGGCAAATTTAATAAGAGCAGGCAGACGCATCATATTACCGTCTTCATCCATTACTTCACACAATACACCGGCCGGATACAATCCGGCTAGCTTACATAAATCAATGGCGGCTTCGGTATGACCGGCGCGTACTAATATACCGCCTTCTCTAGCCCGCAAAGGAAAGGTATGACCTGGCCTAACAAAATCGGTAGGTTTACTTAAGGGATCTATTAAAGCAGCTACCGTCGCCGCTCTGTCAGCCGCCGATATGCCGGTAGTGGTACGGTATTTGGCTTCTACCGATACTGTAAAAGCTGTGCCCATAGGAGCAGTATTATTAGAAACCATCAGAGGAATATCTAACTCTTCCAAACGCTCGGCGGTCATAGCTACACAAATAAGACCGCAAGCATTTTTAGCCATAAAATTGATGGCAGCAGTATCGGCAAATTGAGTAGCGATGATGACATCGCCCTCGTTTTCGCGGCTGTCATCATCTACCACCAAAAGCATCCGACCTTCTTTAAAATCTTTTATAGCTTGTTCAATCGTACTCAACATATCCTAAAATCCGTTTTCCGACAAAAATTCCCGAGTGATATTGCTTTGCTGCTTAGTAACCATAAATTTCTGTACATATTTGCCGATGATATCGGCTTCTAAGTTTACTACATCACCCACTTTTAACTCCCCTAGACAACTGTCTTTTCTGGTAGCAGCCACTAGTGAAGTGCTAAAGGTATGATCAGTATGGTCAGTTATAGTAAGTGATACGCCATCTACAGCTATAAATCCTCGTGTAACAATATATTGCATTATGTGAGCAGGCGTCGTAATTTGCATAATAACAGCGTTATCTTGCAAAGTTAAAGACTTTATAATTCCTGTACCGTCTATATGGCCTTGAACATTATGACCACCTATGCGACCAGAAGCTAAAACAGCGCGCTCCAAATTAACTTTATTGCCAGCTTTGAGCATACCTAAATTGGAAAGACGTAAAGTTTGCGGCATAATATCAGCACTAAAGCTATGAGAATCAAAAGATATAACTGTCAGACACACGCCGTTAACAGCTATAGAATCGCCGATTTTAATGTCTTTAAGCACTTTATCGGCTTTGAGGGTGATTTTATCAGAAGAAACAGCGGCAACAACGCCTTTTTCTTCCACGATACCCGTAAACATTTAAAACTAATCCTTTTTAGTATAGCCAGTAACCAGAGTATCATCACCAAAGGTAGCTACAGATACACGCTCCAGTTTAATAGCGCCCAACACTTTATCAGCACCAAAGCCGGCCACCGGAGTTTTGGCACCACTGCCGCCAATAATAATAGGAGCAATAAAGGCCATAACTTTATCTACTAGGCCTAAATCAAACAGAGAACCCAGTAAAATAGAGCCACCTTCCACCAAAACGCTAGTAATACCGCGCTCGGCTAAATATTCTAAAAGACGGTGCAGGTCTACTAAACCGCCCTCGGCCGGCATTTCTATCAATTCAGCATCTTTAGCCTCGGCAAAGGCCAATTTCTCGCTCTCTTTAACTTTGCGTCCTAAAAAAACAATAGTTTTGCCGGGTTCTTTAAATATATTCGCCGATAAAGGGGTGCGACCGGCGTCATCGACAATAACGCGCACCGGTTGGTTTTTAAAAGCGCCGCCATGACCATGACCGCTACGGGCCGTTAAATGCGGGTCGTCTATTAAAACCGTATTAACACCTACCATGATAGCATCGGAAACATAACGCACATTGTGTGCAAAATTGCGGGAATCATCATTGGAAATCCATTTGGAATCGCCACTGCGAGTGGCTAGTTTACCATCCACGCTCATGGCATATTTAACGGTAACAAAAGGTAAGCCAGTGGTAATATATTTAAAATAGCTTTCGTTTATTTGCCTAGCTTCTTCTTCGCATTGCCCAACATAAACGTGTAAACCGGCTTCTTCCAGTTGTTTAACGCCTTTACCTTTAACTAAAGGGTTATCATCTAAAGTAGCAATATATATATCAGTAACGCCGGCGGCAATAATAGCTTCGGTACAGGGAGCAGTGCGACCGTAGTGTACACAAGGTTCCAAAGTAACATACATAGCGGCACGCTTAGCCTTATCATCAGCTTGTTTTAAAGCCATGATTTCGGCGTGCATGCCACCCGGAGGTTGAGTATAGCCTTGGCCAACCACTTTACCGTCACGCACAATGACAGCGCCCACCGCCGGATTGGGGCTAACGTGGCCCATAGCTATTCTAGCTAGTGATAAAGCCTGCTCCATGTATTCCACAACACCTATTCTATCATTTATGATTTTACAATTTCAAAAATATACTATACGTAATTTTATCCTTTTGACGCTTTTAGACGATAACAGAAAATCTAATCGTATTATATATGCAGCTAACTAACTTTACCTGCCAACGGCTTTGATTTATAATATTTAAGGTCTTATCAACCAAATAACAAGCAGGAGTACTGCCATTTATACGCAAGAATTAAACGCACAGCCTCAAAAAAATAATAATCTCAAAAGCTGGTTAATAGATATCGGCATTGCTGTGGTTTTAGCGGCGGTGATTTTCTTGATATTCCAACTGTTTTTTCAGTCTTATCATATTACAGGCGACAGCATGCTTAACACTCTTAACAATGGTGAACGCGTGCTCGTCTTAAAAACAAGTAAGACCCCCCAGCGTGGCGATGTGATAATTTTTAAAGTACCGGGCAACCAAAACGAAACTTATGTAAAACGAGTAATAGGTTTACCTGGTGAAACAGTGCAGATTATTAATGGTATAGTTTATATAAATAGTTCAGCTCTAGATGAACCTTACGTCAACGGCACGCCATATGGCAATAATGCCACCGTTACAGTACCTGAAGGCAGCTATTTTGTCATGGGCGATAACCGCAATAGCAGTGATGACAGCCGCCGTTTTGGTAGTATAGAAAGTAACAGTATTATTGGCAAAGTCTTATTTGCAATATGGCCTATAGGTTCTTGGGGCAGTGGTATTACTTATCGCTACTAAATGTAGGAGTGCAGTTATAAACAACGAAGTTTATCAAATATTTAACGAAAGCGGTGCCGTCTTATACGGACATTTCTTGCTGACAAGCGGCTTGCATTCCGACGTATATTGGGAAAAAATGCGGGTGGTGCAACACCCCAAGACTTGTGAACATCTATGCAAAATTATAGTCAAACATTATAAAGATTTAGAAGTGGATTTTGTAGCCGGACCAACTACCGCTGGTATAATTTTGGCTTATGAAATAGCCAAAAAGCTTAATAAACCTTGTTTATTTGCCGAAAAAGTTGGAGAAGAACGTCAGTTTAAACGCGGATTAGAGTTGTCAAAAGGACAAAAAGTGCTGATTATAGATGATATATTGACTACAGGCAAAAGTGTAAACGAAGTTATAACTGCTGTAGAAAAAGCTGGTGCAATAGTAATTGCCATAGCCGTATTAGTAGACCGTAGCGAAAAGGGCTTAAAATTTAATAATATTCCTGTTTTTTCTTGCTTACGCGCTCCGGCAGTAGCCTATAAACCAGACGATTGTCCAATGTGTAAGCAAGGAGTGCCACTCTCTATTTTGGGCAGTGCCAAAAAGATATAGTATCTGATATTTTTGACTAAGATTCTATTGCTATCTTATATCCGCACAATATCTTTATTAAGAAGCTTTGGGGGTTTTAGAATAAACTTTCAAATTACGCCCGAGGATTTTTAAACTTACATCCGAACGGATGATAATATTGCCTTGCCATCCCCCCCCCC
>Ga0123353_10002272_pt1 | contig 23824 bp, 30 predicted proteins | sample TergutLab28metaG_3_FD_92763 | JGI IMG/M metagenome (GOLD analysis project Ga0123353, IMG submission 92763) | Labiotermes labralis P3 segment gut microbial communities from Petit-Saut dam, French Guiana - Lab288 P3 | ecosystem: Host-associated > Arthropoda: Insects > Digestive system > Gut ... | reverse complement strand
TGTCTGATTCGCCCCAGTTACTCCATCCAGAACAACTTCCGTGTTTGCGCCGTCATCAATAGCGATACTGCATTTCTCGTTAAACAGCAAGTTAGCCCATTGCTCTGTAATGCTTTTTCCTGATTGCAGGCTGGCCCTCCGGCATGCAACATGCCTTATACCGTTCCATACGCGATAGTCGTGAAAACCATCTACCGATCCCTTATACCACGACCTCCACAGAGTTATGTGCCGGTCCATGCTGCTGTTAATATCATAACCCATGTCGGTTAGAAACTTCACCAGTGCCGATTTATCTACCGCCATGATTCCCGCCTCTCCTTCAATGCTTTAGGATTCGCATCTAGCCTCCTTGAAAACCGCCTGTATTTTCGGCCACTGTCTGGAAAGCCAGTCTACCATTTCTTCATTTATTGCCCAATTTGGTCGACTACTAGAATCCCACCCAAGTCCAGCCTCAAATAAAAAGGCATGAATAATTTCATGCCTTTTTGCCCTCTTCAGCACACATCTCATATCCTCTGGCGTCTCTGGCTTTCTCGGTAGGCTGTCCTCCAGAGCCACAACGATCCTTCGTACTGAATCATCGCAGTAGCCATAATGGTCGGCTAGATATTCGTCCTGTTTTACGTCTTTTTCGATTATCGTCCAGGCACTCCCCAGAATATTTACCGCTTGCTTGTATTCACTATCTGGCTTCATTGAATCCTCCCCGCTAATTCTAGCTGCTCCATGCTTGAGCAAATGGAATACTCGTAACCATCAAGCGAGTCTATGTTGCTTGTGCCATCGTCAAGACGGACGTCCTTCACCTTGCTATCGGACCATACAGCCATTTTGAATGCGTCCTGCAACTGCTTGCATTTCCTGTCTATCTTCATTCGCTTTTGAGCAAACAGAGAGCACGTCAGCACGATCCTGTCTAAAATCTCGTGCTTCACGCACGCCTGTACGATACACCGTAGCCTACGCCTTGTGACTGAATTTCGCAGTCCTCTGACCATCATCATTTCAGCGTTGTCTGCAAAGCATGTAGATAGCCCGTATTTTTTCTCTACCCTTTCGATCATATTGATAAGCTCGACATAAAGCTGCTCCGGGTCCAGCATATCTGTAGAGTAAAACTCATCTATGACAACAACCTCTTTATACCTTTGCGTTATCGCTACAGCTACAGCCGTATTTGCTGATTTACCATGACCCCAGTCCACACCGATAAAAATCGCCGCCAAGCGCTTGCCATCGTGCTTCAAGTATTCATCTGCATCCACAAGATAGGCTTCCGGATTATTGGCGAAACTCTCGTATATGACCCCTTCAGCCTGCTTTCGCTGGCCCAGTATATCGCGTTTGTACCATATGGTGTCTTGGTCATATGTTGAGATACGTTGACGTAGTTGTTCGTCACTAATGCTCATGTTGTCCGCAATGGTGAAGTGTCCGTAATTGTATCCGTATGAGTTGTTTTTTTCCTGATTTAATTCATGATGTTTAAGAATCTCCTCATAATACCAGTGTGATTCGGCTTTGGGATTTAGGTCATGAAACACCTTTCGGCCCGGACTTGAGAGTGTACGGTCAAATACCTCTTTCAAGAATATTGGCGTACACTCATTAGCTTCCGTGACATACGCCATGCCGTAGGTGTTGCCCTTAATCAGCTTTTCATCTCCCTTTTTCCCGCCTCCGGACACAAGCACTATCTTTTCATCTCCGCGCAGCGTCTTGATATAAAAGCAATCCCTGTTTTGGTATACACCAATCCTGTAGGCCCCATCAAAGTAATTCATGAGGCCGTAGCCGTCGCAGTCGATGATGTTCAGCCTGGCCGTGGCTATTGATACCCCGGCGATCAGGTGCAGGCGGCCGGGGTGATCCTCCAGGGCGGCACAGAATGCCATCACCTGCAATACGTTCTTCCCGCCGCGCTTGCCGCCCTCAGCCACGTTAAACCATGAATCCATGCATCGCAGCCAGTATTCCTGCTGCCTTTGCGAAAATGGCGCTGGTTTATTCATCTGTAGGCAACTCCCTGTTTGGCACTGGATTGCGCATGAGGTCGGCTAATGTTTGGATATCTTTTTTCCTGCCCTCGCTCGTATGGCGTTCCGTTTGACCAAGATTAAGGTAGCCCTCCAGAAAAGCGAGTGATTTATGCCTGTCAGCAAGCTTGATCTTTGGGCCGTGCGGCCCTTCAGATACTTCGCTGATTAGCTGCCCATCAAACTGATCGCTGTCCTTAACCAATACAGTGCTGCCCTGCACCTGCGCAAAGTCAGTGATGTCGGCAAAGGCGATCCGGGCATGCAGTTCTACAATGTCATCATCGTCCACGCCGATGGCGGCGGCCTTGATATCCCGTAGGCGTATTAGCTCTGCTTGAATCTTAGGTTTTATAAGGGTGCGAGAGCCTTCAACCATAGCCGTGTTGTAGGAGCAGCCGTATGCTTTCAAGTATGCCTGCGTTGCGTTCTTTATCCTGGAGTAGTACAGGCAGAAATCCTTTTGCTGTGGGGTTAATTCGTCATTCTCCTCCACCGCTGCCGCGAGCTGTTGCTCTATCGTTTTGGGTGCAACCGGTGGCTGTGATGGTTGCAACTTTTGGGTTGCAACTTTTTTGCTTTTGGTTGCAGGTCTGGTTGCATCTTTTTCATGCCTCCAATACCGCGCGGCCCAAGACTTCACTGTGCTTTCCGGCACCCCGTGCTTCACGGCGATGTCTTTGTATTTCATTCCGGCTTTCCAGTCGCGCCGGGCGAGTTCTCTTGTTTCCATCCTGCAAAGCTACCACCTCCTGCTTAACTGTTACCACTGCCCCTCGACGATGATATTTTCCTGGCCCCATATGCCTATAGGGTCGTTCATGCCGAAATCCTGTATGCTTTTCGCGATATGCTCAATCTGCTGCGGCGTGTGGGTTTTGGGGTTTTTATCCCAGGGCCGCAGGCTGTCGATAGGAAGCCGCTCGATCTTCATGCAATCCCTCCAGGCATGGCAAAAGCCCCGACCATATCAGCCGGGGCCTTGATGCAATAATTCACAGTACGATTATATCACAGGATGTTTGCAGGGTCAATGCGGACTTTTTGCGGTTTTACTTCAGCAGGATGCAGTCGACGCCGAACATGATAGAGGCCAGGTTATCGACCGCGGTGTCGAGGTCGTCGTAGACCGTCCTCTGCTCGACGGCATACTTGCCCATGAGTTCATCCACCGTCAGCATAGGCTCCGCGATGTAGCGGTCGTACATCGTCTCAAATCGGCGCTTGGCCACCTCTCCGCAGCTGTTGTATACTATGTTGCGGTAGGACGCGATCATGGCATCCACGTGGGCCACAATGAGATTTGTCCGCAGGGCGCTACGCTTGATGCTCTCCACGATCGCGTCGGCCTTATTGGTGGGATCGTACATGAGCAGGAGGATGTCGACCAGCTCGTCGGCCTGCTCCGCGCTGTAGACGGCGTTCTCGGCCATCGCCTTGAACTTGTGGTAGTTGCTCAACAGGGTTTTGATGTTCCGCAGCCGCTTGTCGTGCTCTGCCTTGCGCTGCTCGGCTTCGAGCTGTGCCCAGCGCTCCATCGCGGCGGCGGCCCCGGCCTTCCCGGCGGCCCGGAGTTGCTGTTCGGTAAGGTTCATAATGACGCTGCCCTCCATATGTTGTTATTTTTGACTGGTTAAAAGATAATTCCGTCTGGCTCACCGCCGAGCAGGTCCACCGCGGCCCGATATGCCTTGAGGCTCAACCCCATTTGCTCCGCACGATCCCGGTCCCGAAGGTCTGCGTCGCGGAACTTCTGCCGGACTTGCTCCGGCGTTGGAAGCCATGCCCAAAACTCGACAGGGTTGTTCCAAAAGCTTACGTCGTGTTTGACCCACATCGACCCGAGCTTTTCTGATTCATCAAACCACTTCGCAGTAATAGGACATGGAGAATGTCTGACAATCACAAGGTATATACCAGTGCGCGGCGGCTTTTCCTTCGCAGTGTCGTGCCATTGCAGTACGCTATTCGTCATACGGCATCACCTCGAATTCGTAAACACAGCAAAGCGGGTTGGCGTCATATCCGAAAATCGGCAGGTCTTTTTTGGATCTCAGGGAGTCCCAGAGGCGAGCCCATTTGTTTCGAATAAACTGCTCTTCCGACATTTGTCCTGGAATCGTGTTAGAGTTTTTCCATTTCGCAAACGGTACAAGTCCCATACGGCTTTCGTAGGTTTCCTCAATCTCCAAGCGTCCTGTGCCTTTTTTCAGCAGGGAGCCTTTCTCTTGATCTATGCCTTCCGCAAGGATTTCTTCAATGGTCAATTCCTGCGGTCTTTGTACCTTAATCCCGGTTATGCGAATGAAGATTCTGGCGGCGGCTTTTGGCATGTGGATAGAGGGCGTCCACCCCTTTTTAGGCCAAGATGGGGTAGCTTTTGGCAGGACGTGAGAGGCTTTGTACAGGACGCAACCGTCGCCGTCTCTATCCATCATTCGACCTTCAGGGCAAAGAACCTGGGCATCCGAAGAAGTTCTTGTATCGCTTAGCCTGATACCGCAACATCCCATGCAACAGCGCTCAGTGAAGGTTTCGCGCACATAGAGAATATCGCCGATCTTATGGCGGGGCTTTGTGATGCAACTGCGCCCGCTGCAAGCGTAGCATTCCAGACATTCCAGCGGTTCCGTATACTCCCCATGCACGCTTCTTGGACGGAAATCTTTCCAGTCATAACCGCTTATTCTTTCAGCCGTAGGATGATGGCACTTTGGAAACTTAATTATCCGCATGGTGCGATTCTTGACCCCGCGCGGCGGCAGCTCCTGCACCATTTCGGTGCAGAATGATATTCCGCGAGCGCTGGCGGCAAGTAGTTCAAGTCTGGTCAATGTGCAACCCTCCCATCAGCAAAATAAGGGTTCGGTATCTTCGTGAAAAACGCCCAATATCCGCCGCCGGGCCAGTCGCAATGAAGCGGACTGCCTATATAAGGCTCCTCTGCAATCGGTATATTCCACCATAAACACGTCCCATCGTCTTCATCCCACTCTTCGGCGGGCCGTAGGCGGAAAGCATCTATGTAAGGATTTGCGTCGGACAGCGCATCCAGCAGCACGCGCTTGCCCTGTCGGGCGAGGCCGATGCCCAGGTGGATGGTGGTAGTGGTTTTAGCGCACCCGCCCTTTTGATTCAGGATTGCGATTATCTTTGCCATGATGATTTCCCCTCCTCTTAGATCAGATTGAAAGATTTTACGATTTCAGATTGAGCCACAAAGCAGGGCGAACACCACCAGTCCCACGACTGACACCGTTGCCATCGAGGCGGACATTGCCGTCACGGTAGACATACGCGGCGCGACCCTGAGTGCTGCCGGGCGACCGAAGCCACCACCAGGACCCGCTTGTGTTGAAATTCACCACGAGTCGCTTGTCCGCTTCGTAATACCATTTGTCATCGTCACTGTCCGTATGCAGCTCCAGGCCGGGGAAATACTTCAGGATTTCCGGTACGCTCAGCAGGAATACATGGTCGTCCGTGGGCTTTCCGCCCGGCGTGTTGAACGGCTCACCATAAAACATCCCCCACGTGTTATCCGGGTTTTCATTGTGTGTTAGGGCGATGCGCGCACGGACCTCTTCGCTGAACCCGTCCAGAAATTCGCCATTCAGGTATGCCCGCAGGGCGCAGTCCTCCCAGGTGACGGGGGTAAGTGTGGCGTTGTAGACCCTGCGCTCTATGATGTCTTCGCAGAGCAACAGCGCCTTGCCGTCGCGCTCCTCCAGCACCAGCCAGTTATATGGGCCGAAGCTAACGGTGGGCCGGTCGGTCCCAAAGTATCTCGCTCTACAGTTTTCGCACATGGTAATTTCCTTTCTAAGTATGGTCTTTTTAGGCGATGAAGCACAGTCAAATCTTGTGTTCTTCGCAGTATTGCCTTAGCGACCGCTTATAATCCCTTGATGGCATCGGCGGCATGGACCGCTTGAATTGTTCGTAGGCCTGCCAGCGTGTCGGTTTGGATAATTTTTGCGGTTGCCGGATGCGCATGATTTGTGTGTTTTGTTCTTTTGGGTTATCTGTTGCACTCACCACGGTATCTCACCCTCTTCACCTGCGTATATTTCATCGAAGTCCAGCTGCGTCGGTGGCTTGTATGCCGGAGGAGGCGCCTCCGGTCCATTTTTGTTATAACCCAGGAACCGCTGGAACTCGCCTTGAAAAAACAGCTTCACATTTCCGGTCGCACCGAACTTGTTTTTTCCGATGATCAGCTCCGCGTCGTTTACCTCCGTATCATCATGACTGTATATGAACGGGCGGTACAACAGGAAGATATAGTCGCTGCATTCGAAGAACGCGCCGGTCTCCTTCAGGTCGTCGTTGGTCGGCTTCCGCCCGGGCCGGTCCGGTTTGCAAAGCTGTGAGAGCAAGATCACGCAGCATTTATTCTGTTTAGCCATACGCCTGCACTGCCGTATGATGTTGTCAACCTCAAGGCGCCGGCCTTCGTCCGTGCCGCTCTGCTCAACGATCTGCGCGTAGTCGATCACAACTACCGCTGGTTTTTCCCGGCGCACAACCGCCTGCATCCGCTCAATCGCGTATATATCGTCATGCAGGACAAACCTTGGCTCGATGCGCTTGAGGAGCCTTTCTATGTCCTCCCTGGCGGCGTCAGTAACCTCCTGGTCGGTGAACCTGCCGTAGTCGATAGGCAGCATGATGCTGGAGACGCGCTCATGTATTTGCTCTTCGTCCATCTCCACGCTGAAGAATACAGCCTTCCCGCCCTCCGGGTTGCGTTGCAGATGTAAGGCGATCTGAAGGGCGAGGCATGTCTTCCCGGTGCCTGGGGCCGCGCCGATGGTCAGCAAACTGGGGAGCCGCAGTCCGCCTATCCTGCGGTCGATCTCGGAGATTCCGGTAAATATCCTTGGCTTTTTCTTTCCGAGCGAAGCGATAAACGCGTCCACCCCGTTTTCCCCCGTCGTTTCACCCTCATCGGAGAGTTCCAGCAGCCGGGACACCTTCGCGGAAAGGTCGGATTGCTGCAGGGTTTCAAACTGCGCTGCATTCGCAATCTCTTTCGCCGTCGTGAATATCCCCCGCATACGGGCTTTTTCGCGGACGATGCGCGCATAGGATTCCACGTTGGCCGTGGATGGGACGGCTTGCGCCATCTGGAACAGATAATTGCGTCCACCGGCCTCGTCATAGACCATGTCGGCTTTGAGTTTGTCGAGCACCGTCAGCGGGTCTATTTTGCTGCCTTCAGCCTCGAACTCCACCATCACGCCGAAGATGGCCTTATGCTGCGGCAGGTAGAAATCATCTGGCCGCAAGATCACCTGCACCATGGACATGCACGCATGATCAATGAGCACCGAACCCAAAACGGCTTGCTCCGCATCCATACTGAAGGGCATCATGAGGGCGTTATCCGTAGCCATCGTCTACCCTCCTGACTTCCGCGCCCAGGGGGCGAGGCTCCGGCTGCGTTTGCGCCGGTTTTTTATTGCGTTTCTCCATAATTTTTTCGACATTCGATAGCACCCAATTCAAATCACACCGATCCCAGGCCCCGCTGCGTCCTGACCAATGCGGGTCAGTGTCAACGATCTGGAAAAGCTCCGTGAATGTTGACGCGTACAGAGTTAAAAGTTTACCGGCCGCCTTGATTTTCTTCTTGCGCTTATCGGATATTTGCTCCGGAGGAGTTGGCAAGGTTTTGCATATCTCAGAAAACAACGCAATCACTCTGGCGTAGTCCGTCTTATCTTCCGGCGGGTTCGCTTTTCCGGCCCCCTGCGCACCATCGCCCACACCTTGCGCCGTCGGCGCTTCCCCCTGGGGGGGTAGGGGGGGTATTGTATTTGTATTCGGATTGGATTCAAGCGGTGGATCACCGTGCTTCACCGTGGATTGCGGTGGACCGCATTTATCAATCGTGGGTTCCGGAAACTTCGATTTCTTCGTTTGGATTCTTTGGTGTTCGCTCCATTTTGGGAAGTATAGGTAGGATTCCCCGTCCACTTCGTAGAGGTTAATGCAGCCCATACCCGCCAAGCCAGCAAGCGCTTCGCCAATATCCTTTTCCGTTACCCTCTTTCGCCTTGGAAAAACAAGGCCTTTGATTAGCTCCGGATCGGCACTGCCGCGACCATAGTCGTCAACATAGGCGATCAGATATGTCCATAGCCTGAATTGAAAGTCCGTCATGTCATTGATGGTTTTGCTCGTTCTGATGGTTTCCTTTATGATTCGGTTGGGCAATTGCATCCCTCCGTTCTTCCGTGTTCATCTTCAGACGTTCGCAGAGATATTCGTCAAGCGGAATCCCGTAGACGTGGTGCTTTGCGTAAAAGGTGTCCCTGCCGATTTTTTCGGCTTCCGTGTGGTGTACGCGGCACAGGGCCATCGCTGGGCATCCAAGATGTATGATTGTGCTGCGATTACGCCCCATGCCGATAGCCTTGACGTGGTAAATGTCAGCAGGGTCGTTGCAGAGGGCGCACTTTCGGTAGTCCAGGCAGTGGTATAGGTAGCGCTCAATGTCGTCGCAATAGCTCTGCATGGGATCGGGGGTAGGTATGTTTTCGCGGAAGCAAAACTCAATCAGCCAGTCGATGAACGCCGAGGCGATTGTCCTGTCTACGTTTGATAGGCTGAAAAATTCCAGGCGTTCATCTTCGCAGAAGTAATACTTCATCAACAGTTTTGCTTCCCATGGATAGTAGCCCCTATACTCACCGATCTCACCTATCAGGGCGTGCGCCTTCTTCTGCTGCTCTCGGGTGATCTCGCGCGGGTCCTTGATGCGGAACTCAATCTCGGAGGCTCCGGTTCTCCGCAGTGTGCGGGCGATGTCTCGGTCAAGGAGAAGGGCAAGGATGAACCCGGCATAGCTTTTGATTTTGCCTATCATGGTTAGAACGGCGCATCCTCCTTATCCTTGGTGTCCGTGCAGGTACACGTAAGCACCTTTTTCGCCTATGTTCGCGTAGATAAAAGCGTCTGCCTTCTCTTTGCTCAGGTGGTTACGCGCAGCCTGAATCTCATAAGCGTATACACCAGCGGCCTGTTTTTGAGTGATGCGCTCCTGCATTTCGGCTCCCTCATGGTTAGCCTCAATCATGTAAAGATCGTAGTTGGGGGCGCTGATTCCGTCCAAGCTGTAGGTATCCGTAGCATAGATCATTTTCGTGCCGTCGCGAAAATGAAGCTTGTATCCCTGGTTTGGTGCGTTGTGGATTAACGGTATAGGGATCGCTTGAAAACCATTGTAGCCGTACCGCCTGCCACACGTTAGAATGTCAATATTGGCCGCAGGAACGCCACAAACAAGCAGTGAGTCAACAATCCACTTGCTACAGCCGAAGCGCAGGGAAGGGCGCTCACGGGCCAATGCGCTTATGCATGAGCGATTGAAATGATCACTATGTCTGTGCGTGAGCAAAACGAGCTTCAGCGCCTTGCAATGTTCCCGGATAGCCTTGAAAGAAACGCCGCAATCAATTAGGATGCTGCCGTTAATGACTACGGCGTTACCTTTGGAGCCTGTGGAAATAATATCGAACTGAATCATGATAGATCATCGAAACCTTCATGACCTTGCTCGAAAGCTTCGTTTCCGCTCGCATCGATGATAACGCGACGCGTCTCCGCTTCACCAGTGATCATGTCCGCCGCTCCCATTTCTTCGGCGGAATACATTCCCTGGAATTCATCCGGGAACGCCTCACGCAGGGCGCGGACTTTCGCAACCTTCTCCACCATCGTAGCGCCCTTGCCGGACCAGTTGGAGTTAAGCTCTCCGCTCCCCTTGGATTGCGCCACCTCGTCAAAGCTTACGCTCATGTACTCAGGCCTGGTGCGGTCTTTTCGGAAAACCCGTGCCCAGCCGCCGACCAGCTTCTCATCAGGGCCAACGAAGCAGCCGTTGCGATGCTCGATCGCCCCTTCTGCGGTTCTGACGATCACGCCGGTTTCCTTGCCGTCATATTGCGGATGGCGTGCTGCTCGCTTAACAAATACGTCTTTTGCAACTACGAGCTGTGCTGGCTTATTGCCGAACTTGATGCAGTATGCTTCTTTAAGGAACGGATTGAGACGCTGTGCCTTGCAAAGCTCAACGAAGAACTTGAACTCCTGCATGGTGATTTTTGCGTCCGATCCAACTAAGTAATTCTGAACGATTGAAGGGGTAAGCTTGACCTCTCCGCTTTCCGCTTGATATGTAACAGTGAGTTCCTGTTTAAGGTCGTTTGCTTCAGATACAGGCATAGTAAATCTCCTTCCATTGGAATATTTTGCGGAGCGTGACCATGTGGCCCCTTGATGCAGAAACGTCAATGTCACATTCTTCACCATCTGGCCCCGTAAGCCTGAGTTTATAATGCAGCATTGGAGACGGTGTAGTGATCGCTATCTGTGACGCATCTGTTTCTTCTGCATCCAGTGATTGCACAGGCGGCGCGAGCGGTGCTTCAGCGATCGGCGGGGCCGTAATCTCTGGATGCTCCTGTGCGGCTTCTTCCACCTTAGCGATAGCGCCGGCACGCTGGGCATCGGCTGCGGCTCGTTCCTCTGCGCGGCGCTGTTCTTCGGCAATGGCTTCATGTCTCCGCGTAACGTCCGCTATGGCCCGTGCAAGGCTCTTGTGGCGCTTGAACTCCACCAGGATTTCCGCGCTGTGCTCCTGCATGTCGATAGTTCCGAGGGCTTCAGAGATAGATTCGATATAGCCGAACACAAGGGCCTTCAACGATTTCAGGCTAGCTGATAACGTTACGTTTATTCCGGTATCGTCCAGCGTAACGAAGTCAATCTCACGTGCAGCGCAAAGCTCATCGAAATACTCATGTACGGCGGTGCGTTTTTCTGCCTTTTGAGATTCCTCCATTGCCTTCACGCGCGATCCAAGCTCTTGATCGGCGCCCTTATAGATTTCTGTTACGCAATCCTTGTAGGCGGCCTCAAAATCGGTGTAGGGCTTGGATACAATGCCCTTCACAAGCTTTCTTCGCTGCTCAAGAAATCCGAACTCCTTGTTGATCGCGGCCCGCTCTTTTTTGATTGTAGCCAGGTTGCTCGCTGATGCTTCAAGAGCCAGAGCGGTGGATACCCGTTCTTCGGCGGCAGTACGGATTTGCTGTAACTGCTCAGTGAGCTGGGGGAGGCTATTGACCAGCTGTGCCCGCAGCGACATGAGCTGTTCTTCGGTCGCGAATTGCTGAACGGCCAACTGCTTATCCTGCGTCATTCGCCGGCCACCTCCTCCAAACTCACCGGTAACTCAATGCCAAGCGCTTCAAGCAGGTCAACAGGATCGGCCGTCCCGATCTCAATGATGCAGTCCATGCACAGGCGCTTACCGTTGTTGATTGCGTGCTTATCGCCATCTGCAATGACATCGCCGCAGGTGTCGCATTTGCATGCTGTTGCCGCGCCAACGCAATCGCATGGGGCATTATACTTTTGTCCGCATTGTTCGCACATAATATACCTTTCCAGGGCTTGACATCCCATGTAAATCGTGATATACTGTTGTTGTCTTGAGGGTGTCCGCATTTGCGGCGCTCTTTTGTTTTTCCAAAAAAGCGCAGGCGGCGGCTTTCGATGTGCCATTTGCGGCGACCTCCGCCTGCTATAATTTCGTCAGTGCGCACCCTGCCGGGTTGCCGTCGATCCCATTCCGCGCTCCCCGGCCTCGTTGCCGTACAAGCATCATGGGCAAATTTGCGGATTTCATTTGTCACGCATGGGGCAAGCGGCTCCGTTGGCGCGCCCACAACCTAGCAGGGGTACTTGCGCGCGTGAGTATTGCTAGCCATAGTCAGGGCGTCGTGGATAGCTCCTTACTATCTCCGCCAGCATCAGGCGGTTGCTATGCGCAGACCCAGCAGGGTATGTCGCCAAAGAAAAAACGACAGGAAGATAACGGGACCAGCACGGGCTTGAATATGCGAACAGCATAGCGTTACCTTCCTATCGTTTTGATATGCCCGTCTTTCCGGGCTGTCAAGCCATTTCGCGCTAGCGTAGGTTAGTGAGTCCTACTTTCCTGCGTTCGGAAGTCAGGCCAGTGGCCAGCTGCGTTCCTATGCGCCGCGCGATGGTGCCTCAAGCAGGGATTGAACCTGCGCAGCCTAGATTTTCAGTCTAGCGCTCTACCATCTGAGCTATCGAGGCGTAAGTCGGGCGACGGAGCGCGTACGTACCGCCGCCCGTATGGAGGGGGCAATGAAGAAAGCGACTAAAGGGTGAGCACGATCTTTTCGCCCAGCGAATACAGCTTCATATCCAGATAGTCCCGGATGGTTTCGCGGGCCTTGAATTTCCACATGCCGCCGTCGGCCTCCAGGATTCCGATTTCGTTGCCCTGCCGGCCCTCGCGAATACGCACAAGGAACTGGCTTTCGGGCTGTTCCACCTCCTGGAATGTACGGTAGGGCCTCAGAGCAACGATAGGCTTGACGGTTTCCTTTCCGACAAGGGCAATACCCTGGTGGACTGTCGTCGATTGCGTCATTCCGTTGTCCGTAGTGCTGACCTTTGCTTCGTTGCTCATACGGCTAAGAAGGTCAAGCAAGTATTCCGTGCCATCGTTTGGCACGAAGCGGCTGCGCAGAGCGATCACGGCGCGTTCGTAGTCGTACCAGTCGTCTTTCCATCCGGGCGCGTCTTTCAGCTCGCAGGCGTAAAGCTCCTGCCGCTCCCAGCGCTCCAGGCTTTCCGTGAACACGTCGGTGTAGACGCTCACGCGGTCGTAGCCGCTGCAGCTGACAAACAGGTTACTGTCCGGATAAAGGTTGACCGCCTCGCGGGAGATCAGCGCGGCTAGGGCGTCCAGACTTGTGACGGTTTTGCATTTCGGGATATTGCGGAGCTTTTCCTTCTCCTGCACGCGGATAAGGGATTGCGTAGCATAGGTCTTGCCGTCCACCTCCACGGTGACGGGCGTCGCGAGTTCGATAATGCGGTTGATGGTTTCCGGGGTGAGTTCCATTGATATGCTCCTTTCGGATTATTGGGTTACGCTACCAGGCGAAGGATGGCGGGCGCTTCCTGTTCGCTGCCATCAAAGCCGTGCTGGCCGGGGATTTGCGGCGTCGCTTCCATCCAGACCGCCTCGCCGTTTCCATCGGGGATCATGTACATCTGGGACGTGATGTGCCCGAGCGGTTCAAGCTTCGAGCTGGCGACGGCTTTGGTGACGACGGACTGCCGGTCCTCGGCGGGGATGAATTCGATCTTCACCGTCAGCGTGCGCTTGGCGGTGGCGCGGGTGTTCATGTCCTGGATGTTGTCGAGAATGCGCTTGGCCTCGACGTCGATCCGCTCCATGACCGCGCCGCGCGAGAATTCGACGATGGATTTCTTTTGCGGTTGCTTTTGTTCCATGTGGGACCTCTCCTTTCTTTAGCAGTACCGGCGCCAGTTGCGCGAGAAAATGGACTGCGCCCGTTCGCCCTTGGCTGCGGGAAGCTTACGGTTCATGTTGCGGAAACCGGCCTGGTCATGTTCGCGCGGGCAATTGAACGTTTCAGTTTGCGAAGCATTTTTGCACCTCCCTTCGTTGATTTGCGTGTGATCGTTTATGCGGCATCGGCAAGGCGTTTTCGCAGCCTCGCGCAGGCTCTGTTGTAAATGCCGCTCACGTTTTTATTTGTACATCCCATAGCCTTTGCGATACTGACTTGCGTTTCGCCACTGCAATATAGGGAAAGAATATAACGGTGTCGCTTATTCAGCAGGCTCATGGCGTGATCTGCAAGTATGCTGTTCTCAATGTTTTTCTCCAACGGTTCAGCGTTGTCCTCCAAAGCGTCCATCAAGCGCTGATCGCTCGTGAGTGACGTTGGCTCTTCAAGCGATACAACAAGCGGGGCGAAACGCCTTTGTCTGTGTACTCTGCTTATTTCGTGCAGTATCTCTTTTGGAATACAGGAACTTGCAAAAGCGCCGAACGAGCCTTTGCTTGGATCATAGTTTGTTGCCGCCTTGACCAGTCCCAGGCTTGCTATCTGACAAAGATCATCGAACTCAATTCCACAATGTCTGTACTTGCAGGCAAAGAAGGTGGTGAGCGGCATGTTTTCGGCACAGAGTAATTCTTGTTCGGCGGTCACTCCCATCCCTCCTTCAGCATGCGTACGCCGTCTCCCAGGCACATGTATCGCAATAATTGGTTCCATCTGAATGAATCACAACGCAGTGAAAATGCTTGTGTATCGAGCTTCCGCAGCTGTCGCAATCAAATTCGTATTCGTGGCATACGACATCTGAAGAGCGCTCGCTTGCACAGTCCATGCAATAGAAATCACCCCGTGCAGTTTCAATGCATTCATCACCTACACAAATCACCGCACCGCATTCGTTACAGATCATCGGGTCGCACCTCCGTATCTGCAAGACGCCGCCACTGCCACTTTTCACGTATCCAGTCGATGGGGACCTCCCATAGGAATTTTCCGATCATGTACGCAATCAGCGGGCCGAAAATCGGGCTGATTATAATCCAGAGCAACAGCCAACGCTTGGCGGCTTCCGTGAGATTGATAAGGAAATCAGTCATTGAGACACCTCTCCGTCCAGCGAAACGCTATACTTGACCGCTATTTCCTTGACGATGGCAATATAAATCTCGATCAGCTTCTTATCGTCGGAAATCACGTCCAGAGGGCATAGTTTGTCACGCTTGGATTTGCATACGCCCTCGGCGGCCATGCGCTGCTGTTTGTTTGTCACCCTGGTTTTAAGGCTCACGCCGCCGCGCTCATTGACGAGGCCGTAAATCTCATTATAAACATCGGCGATATGTTCCGTGCCGCCCATTACTTGCGCGATCTTGGAGACGAGCCGCGAAGCATCCTTGCGCCACTGCGTGGGGCTCAGAGCCAACAATTGTAGCTGGTCATCCATTCTGCGGTTCTGCGCATCAATGGCCATTTGCTGTGCTTTCTGTTGTACCTCGATGTTGATAAGTACCTGGAGCAGCGGAGACAGGTTGCTGATGTCAGCGCCGGTCTTGCGGAAGTATGTGTCCACCAGGGCCCGCTGCACATCCCATGCCAGGTCGTCCGTGAGAGATTTTGTCAGCATGAGGTAGCCGCTTTCCGTAATGAGGGCGATGTCGTTTTGCTGCCGCTCATCCATCTCTCCTATCGCTGTCCGAAATTCGGACGGCGATATTTTGAAGTAGTCCTTGCATTCAGTGAACCGTTTTCGGTTGTCGCTGAAGCGCTTGCGCGCCGTCCCCTCCGGGCGCTGGTGGCACATGTCAATGTCCTTGAATGTAACCACTCGGTGATTCCGGTACTCCTTGACGGTGATATCGGCGTTGCCGATGCGGATTAGGTTGCTCATTGGGTCTCTCCTTTCTATTCAGGACGCAAGAAAATCGCTGGCGTGGTCCCCCTCGCCTCTGAACATGAATTCTCCGCTGTATTCAGGGAAAAGGGCACATACCCTTTTGAACTCCCTGTAGGTGAAGTCCGTTTCTTCGCTTAACTTATTTCTGGCGGAGCCTTCGGAAACGCCAAGCATCTCTGCAAACCCGCGAACGGAAATCCCCTTTGTTGCCAATACGGTCTTAAGGCCATTCAACATGATGTCACCTCCCATTTATTTACTTGTTCCCGTAACTCCTGAACCCATTATATACCGATACTCGTAACTTGTCAAGCATTATTTTACGTTTTTTCGTAAATTTTTATTGACATCGTTTTTTCCTTGGTGTACAATAACTTCAGGAGGTGCGAGATGGATTTTCTGGAAAAACTAAACGTCCTCATGGAGCGTGATGGGCTAAATAAGAGGACGCTTTCTATTGCAAGCGGTATACCATATACGACGATTGATGGGTGGTATAAGTGCGGGTATGATGGGCTGCGGTTGGCAACGGTACGGAAGTTGGCGGATTACTTCAAAACCGACTTAGACTTTTGGGCGAGAGACGAAATTGAGCTCCCGGGAAAAGAGAGGCGCATCCTTGAATCCTACCGGGAGAACCCAGAATCCCAATGGGCCGTGGACAAGCTGCTTGACATCAACTAACCTTTTCCCGCCCCAAGCATGAGCGTTCTTTTTGGCTCCACCAACCACAGGCCGGGGTCGGCGCATACCTTTGCATATGCCTCACGTCCCTGGAAATCGTCTACAACGGCCTGTTCGTCCGGGGCCATGTCTTCATACCTCTCGCGCCCATAGTTCGGAGGGAGCCAACCACGGCGTCTGCTGCCGTATATGTTGAGCTTGTCGATGATGGCCTGGTCGCGGAACTTGATGTGGGTGGTGCCCTTCTTGTAGAGGTCAACCCAAAAATACTTGCATTCGATGTTCCGGGTCTGGAAGCCGGCCGAGGCCGCCTCAATTACGGCGCTTAAATCTATCTCGCCCGTGGTGCCGCCGTCCAGGTAATTCAAAGCCTTTTCGATGTCGGCAAGAATGCCATAGGCTGTGAATATCTCGAACGCCCTCAGCTTGCTGGGCCATTGGGAGAACACGCCCCAGGTCGGGATGATCACCTTGCTGTTGATCTTGTGGGCCTTGTTGGTTTTCCAGCCGTTGTAGTAGTGGATGTTTTTGGAGAAGTATTCGAGCGAGTGTGCACAGGTCAGCTTATCGAACAGGGACATGATCGTGTCCTCAACGCCCTGCATGAATTGTGCGTCCAGCTCCTGCAACAATTGCCGGATGTTGAATTCCGTGAAGTCATAGTCGCCCATGCGTTCCACGGCTTCGCTGAGTTCCTTTTGCAGGTTGCTGGTCAACATGCCGACGAACTGCGGATGCTTGAATAGGGCCTCCCAATACTTCAGGCGTGTCACGCGCAGATATGCGTTGATGTCGCAGCTTTGCAGGCAATTGCGGTCCGTGCCGATGGTCAGCGTCAGGATGCACCTGGAATGGGTTCTTGTTTCGTAATCGTCCAGCATATAGGGGCGCAGGGCCTGGTACTCACGGATCAGGGCGGTGCCGCACTGTGTCTCGAAATCGAACTGCTCCACCATCTCAACGATCTTGTCGCCCATACGCATGAGGCTTTGCGGCGGCGGGGTATCGGCGGCCTGCTCCTTTGCTTTCCGCAGGCGGTCGAAAATGACGCTGGCCTTTCTTCCCTCCGGGATGGCTATGTTGATCAGCGCCACCTCGACGGCGGTCTTGCGCCGGGCGTCGCGGCCCTCGAACTCCCCGGGGAGAAATTGTATCTGCGCTTCCAGGTCGCCCAGCCGGTTCAACAGGGCCTGCCGCGACAAGGTGTAGGGGTTGCGGATGGTTTCGGCATTTAACAGGCAAACGATCTGCCCGCCGTCCTGCATGATGTCCAGCGCGCGGTGCAGATGCAAGTCGCCGTTCTCAAAGGGCGGGTTCATGATGATGGCGTCGTAGTGCTTGCGGGCGGCGAAGGTGAAGAAGTCGTCATGCACCAGGCGCGCCTTAAAGGCGGTGAGCTTCATCATGCGCCGGTACTCGTTCATCTGGCGGTTCTGCCCCGGGGTGCGGTCACTGTGGGACATGCTGTCTAGCTCGTGGTATTTCTCCCGATATTCCGCAAGGCGCTCTGAGCCGAACCGTGCCCGCAGTAACGTCCGCAGGGTTTCGTCAACCTCAACGCAATCCACCGTGGCCGGGGAATCCCTGTAGCCCCTGTCCGTCCGTTCGGCGATCCCCCAGGCGATTGCGCCGTCGCCCGCGCTGGGTTCCAGGAAGGTATAGCAGCGGTCGAAGTCGATGAAGGACAACATTTTCTCAATCAGCGCCGGCGGCGTCGGGTAGAAGCTGGCGGGGATTCCGATTGGGTTCATGCAAAACCTCCTCTTGTTCTCATTATTTTTTCGACCACCATAGCAGCGATTGCGTCAGCGTCGGCTAGAGAGATGCGCGGCGGCGAGTAGTCGCCTTCGAAGTACCGCCGCAGGGTATCGCGCTCTACAATCCAGCGGGCGCCGATTTTCTTTGCCCCAGGTATTTCCCCTGACTTGCAAAGCTTTCGCAAGGTTTCCTGGTCTCCATCGAAAAGGGTGGCAAGCTCGGCGAGAGTTATGAGCACGGGAACCTTGTCCCAGCGGAAGTACGGCTTTGGGGCCGGGGGCGCTTTTTGCTTCGGCTTCGTCGGTATGTACACTTTTTTCTCCGGCATGTCTTACCACTCCTTCCGTTGATAATCTCGCGCCACGTTCGAGTTACGCGCTGGGATCTGGAGCTTGTTTCTCCAGCACCGCCGCCCGCTCGTCCTGGTACGCCATCTCCATGTCGAAAAACTCGGCAACGGTCACCCCGAACACGTCGGCCAGCTTGCAAATTATCGAAGAGTTCATGTCGGCCTGGCGTTTTCCTGCCTCGATGAAGCAGTAGTATTGTCGGGATACGCCAACAGCATCGGCCACGACCTGTTGCGTCATTTCAGAATTATCCCTAAGCTTTTCTAAATATTTTCTCACGTGTTCACCTCCATGATTCACTCTGTTGCACCCATTATAGCATGCCCTCCCAGCAATTGCAACAGTTTGAATCATTTTTTTCCATTTTCAGCGAATTGCACAACATGAGCACCAAAAAACATGATTCATCTTGTTGCATCTGTTGACAATGCAACTAATTGTTGCTATAATAGGCTAGCATGGGAGGTGACGGCGCATATTTTACGAGAGATTAAGCATCGTTCGCAAAAGCCTTGGGCTGTCTCAGCAGAATGTAGCCGATGCTATTGGTGTATCAAGGCAGGCTTATACAAATTATGAGGCTGGAAACAGAGAGCCTGGTTACGGAATAGCACTTAGGATCGCCGATTACTTCGGCGTAACGGTAGACTACCTCCTTGGCCGTGATCTGGAAAAAGAAAAAGCCCCCGCCGAAGTGGGGGAGGAGGCTAGAGCGGCAACTGACTTAGCGGCAAGGATTCTCAAACTGGCAGCGGAGGATCAGCGGGTCGTGTTGGCAACGCTTGATGCTCTAGAAGCGAAACAAGATCAGTGATTTCTCGGAGGTCTTCTGCATCCAGTTTCAACAAGCGCTCAACTATACAGGACGGCTCAATTTGGTGGCGGTCGGCATCCATTCATGTATCTTCCCCTTCCATGTTTTTCTTTGGACCTAAATTATACAGAACATATGTACTTATGTCAATGACATTTAAATGGGAATTCTGTCAATTTCATTTTACCGCATGAAAGCGGTTTCGTCAAGAATTTCCACGAAACAAAACGCTGGTAAGTTATTCCAGAGATTTTAATTGAAAGAAGATGGCTTGTGTTTTGCACAAAATGTGGCGCGAAGCTTCTAGAGGGAGCAAAGTTTTGCAGCAAGTGTGGGTTGAACGTCTTGCAGACGTCTCATGTAAACCCAACAGCCCAATCATACATAGTTCCTACTGCCACGCCCATACTGCCAAACGCTCCTCCGCCAGGCGGGTCCTCCAAGAAAGCGTTGCAGCAGCAAATAGTATTTTTAAGGAAAAAGCTTGATGAGCTTCTTCCTTATAGAGAAATCAGAAATATTGACGCAGAAATAAAAACAAGAAGGGTAGCAATTGAGGCTGAAGAGGCTCAATTGAGATTGAGCAGAGAAGCGCTTCAAGCTGAGGCAGCTAAGGCGCGTGAGGAATTAGCAAAGAGCCGTAAGGTTATAAGCTTAGACAGCGAAATAGCAGATCAAAATGACACAGTCGCACGTCTTTCCGATGAGATATCAAGACTGCGGATGGAGACGGAAAAGAACGGTAAGCAGTGCGCGACGGCTCAAAAGAAGCTCGCACGAGCTAAGCAACTGCTTGATCGCGTTCAATACGCCTCTATCTTTGAGCGAAGCTTATCCAAATCTGATGCTAAAGACGTTGACGATCTCGCTCCATCAGTTTTATTGAAGCTCCACTACATGGACATGAAGGACCTTCGCAAAGCCTTCAGGGGGAATCAAAAGCAAATCGATGATTTGCTGAAATCGTACAGCACCCGATATACAACAAAAGCAAACCAGTCTATATATCAGTTGATGGTAATTGCACTACAGGCAGAATTGCAAAACATACTGTATGCCTTAAAATATGAAAAGCTTGACAAGGCCATAGAAGCGCTTGAAAATATAACAAGAAAATACCTTGCAATTGCAAGCAATGGAAACCAGAATATCGCAGGAATAATGACCCGTTTTATTGGAGAGATCGAATATCTGTTTATCAATGCAATTAAGATTGAGTACAACTACTATGTTAAGAAGGAACAAGCGCGGCAGGAGCAGTTAGCGATCCGTGAGCAAATGCGACAAGAGGCTGAAGAGAGAAGGGCGTTGGAGCTTGAAAAGAAGCGGATCGAAGCCGAGGAGGCGAAATTTAAGCAGGAGATTGATCGCGTAGCGGCACAGCTTGCATGTGCCAGCGAAGATGAGAGCTTTATCCTTAAATCCAGAATTCTTGAGTTAGAGGGACAATTATCTTATGTTGCAGTAGAGAAGGAAAAAATCACAAATCTGCAAAACGGGAGAGCTGGAACCGTATATGTCATAAGCAATCTTGGTTCATTTGGTGATAGCGTATTCAAAGTCGGAATGACGCGTAGGTTGACGCCACAGGATCGCATTAACGAGCTTGGAAGCGCAAGCGTTCCGTTTTCGTTTGATGTGCATAGTTTCATCTTTTCCGATGATGCTGTTAGCCTTGAAGCAAGTTTACACAAGCGATTGACTGCAAATAGGGTTAACAAGGTAAATCGACGCAAGGAGTTTTTCTATTCGAATATTGATGAGCTAGAAGCGCTCGTTTTAGGATTAGACCCAACTGCCGAATTTAATAGAACTATGGCGGCTGAAGAGTATCATCAATCCCAATCAACAGACGAGATTTACTCTGATGACTATGATGACGACGATGATGATACAGAATAGCAAAAAACAAAAACGCCCCAGCGTGGCAAGCGTTGGAGCGGTTATTACTGAAAGGATAAATGTGGTATGCATGTATCGGACTGGATCAGGACAAGCAGGGAATCCGCAGGACTAACCAGAGAGCAGCTGGCGGAAAGGATCAATTGCAGCGCAAGCAGTATCAAGGTTTGGGAGAGCGGAAAGCGCGAACCGTCAGCCAAAACCATGATGAAGCTCTCGGGTTTGTTCCCCATGCCGGAGAGCCTACAAATCATGGGGGCAAGTTTTGCTGTGCAGGGAGGGGCGCTGTCCGTGCATAAGGACGTCTATACGCCTGTAGTGCTTCAAAAATGGATGAAAGAGGAGCAATATTAAAAAATGGAGAAGCGCAAACCCCGCGCAGACGGGATATATCGGATTGGGATATACTTAGGCAAGGTCAATGGAAAGCCGAAATATAAGTACGTCTATGATGCCGATCCCAAAGTGGCCGAGCGGAAGGCTGACGATATCCGGGTCCGTATGAAAAAGGGACTCGACGTAACAGCGGAACGTGAAACGTTCGGAGCGTGGGTTGATCGTTGGCTGACAATAAAGCGGTCCGAAGTTGGACCGTCACAGTATAGGTGCTGCAAGGGGTTCGCAAGACATTTTGATCCGCTGTATCATGTTCCCATTTCCAAGATTTCTGCATTTGATGTCCAGGAAATCATTTCACAGCTCGCAACGATAAATCCACACACAGGAAAGCCAACCGCAAAACGTACGCTGAAGTGTATAAAAAGCACGGCATCTCAAGTGATTCAGCTTGCTATAGATAACAGGGTGATTGACTACAACCCAGTGCAAGCCGTAAAAATCCCGAAATCAGCGAGTGAAGATGTAAGGCGGGCTTTATCGGAGGAAGAACAAAAATGGATCATCAATACCCCGCATCGTATGCAAACAGCCGCCATGATCATGATGCTCGCCGGACTGCGGCGCGGAGAGCTGGTGCCATTGCTGTGGGATGATATTGATTTGCAGGCCCGCACAATAACGGTGAATAAAAGCACTGACATGTCTCACGGAAAAACGATAATAAAAAGTGGCGCAAAAACAAAGGCAGGAGCCCGCACCATAGATATCCCCAAAAAGCTTGTCCGCTACTTGCAGGGACTGAGCAATAGGGACGGGCTGGTCTGCCCCGGTATGTCTGGGCATGTATACACATCAGCATACTGGCGCTCCTCTTGGGATAGCTACGTCCTGCATTTAGATATGATGCATGGAGAAAATAAAGAGCGCAAAAGCCGTTTTGATCCAAGATTCAAGGGCGTGTCCATAGAGCGGATTACGCCACATATGCTTCGACACACTTTTTGCACGATGCTCTATTTTGCCGGGGTTGACGTGCTAACCGCCCAACAGCAGATGGGGCATAGCGACGCTAAAACAACGCTTGGAATCTACACCCATTTGGACAGTACGCATAAGCGGCGACAAATGAGCAAACTAGACGAATACCTGGAAAATGGGTGAAATATGGTCAGAGCATTTACGGAATCTGTTACATGTCAAGGGGTTAGCCGATTGTTGCGTTTGCTCACCGGGCAATGGCGCGAACTCAAGCCTGAGGAAGTGCGCAGGCTGAAAGGATAAAAACAATGTAGAGACACACGGCAGTGCGTCTTCAATACAAGCAATATGAACACTGCGGCTATATGTAGGGTGGCTAGCAAGCCACCCGCGCGCAAAACCATAATGATACGCGCTTTTTCCCTCGGGCTTGCTAGCCGCCCCTACAGGCCGCATCTTGTAGATATGATAGCCAACTAATACCCATAAATGCATATAAGAGACGCACGGCCGTGCGTCTCTACACGTTTAAATTGAACCGCCCTATCCCTTCGTATTCATCTGCCTCTGCGCCATCACCAGCCCATAATAGATGCCCTTGCGCTCCAGCAGCTCCCTGTGCGTGCCGCATTCGGCCACGCGGCCCTTGTCGATCACGGCCAGGCGGCTGGCGTGGCGCAGGGTGCTCAGGCGGTGGGCGATGGCGATGGTGGTGCGGCCCTTCACCAGGCGCTCCAGGGCCTGCTGTATCTTCTGCTCGGTCTCGGGGTCCAGGGCGCTGGTGGCCTCGTCCAGAATGAGTATCTTCGGGTCGCGCAGCACCGCCCGGGCGATGGCCACGCGCTGCCTTTCCCCGCCGCTGAGGTTGTGGCCGTCCTCGCCCACTACGGTGTTGTAGCCGTCGGGCAGGCCGATAATGAACTCGTGGGCATTGGCCAGCCTCGCCGCGCGGAAAATATCCGCCGGCTGCGCGCCCGGTTTGGCGTAGGCGATGTTGTCGTAGATACTGCCGGAAAACAGGAAGGTCTCCTGGAACACCACGCCGATGTTCTCGCGCAGCCAGGCGTAGTCATAGTCCCTGATATTCCGCCCGCCGATGTCCACCCGGCCGATGTCGGTGTCGTAGAGCCGCAGCACCAGGTTGATAATCGTGCTTTTCCCCGCGCCCGAATGCCCCACCAGACCCAGCATCTCCCCGGGGGCGATATCCAGGCATACGTCTTTCAGCACGGGCTCGTAGGCCTTGTAACCGAACTGCACGTTGTCGAACCGCACCGCGCCGTCAATGGGGTCGAACACGGGGTTCTGCGCTTGGCGGATGGTGGGCTCCTCGTCCAGGATCTCGAAGAGCTTCACCAGGCTGGTGTTCACCTCCGCCAGCCACTGGGGGAAGTGCGCCAGCCAGCGCAGCGGCTCGTTCATGAAGCCCGCGAACAGGCTGAATTGCAGCAGCATCCCCGCTGTGATCTCGCCGCGCAGGGCCATGCGCCCGCCCAGAAGGAGCATCAGCAACTCCCCCAGCAGCAGGGAAAGCCGGGTCAAAGGGTTCACATAGGCCCAGAAGCGCTCGTTGCGGGTGCAAACCCGGGCCAGGCGCTGGCTGGCGGCGGAGAATTTCGCCACCTCGCGCTCCT